>WNFX01002054.1_pt1 | contig 20411 bp, 17 predicted proteins | sample 5400111 | NCBI WGS metagenome assembly WNFX01 (sample SAMN13153363, study PRJNA577476) | soil metagenome | isolation source: 40 cm soil or saprolite under grassland replicate 1 | place: USA:California | collected 2016-06-15 | reverse complement strand
CGGAAGCGGAGGGGGAAACCGCCGGGGCGTCCCGTCAATCGGGAGCTGCGTTCGAGCTGGCGGAGCAGAGCGAGTCCCCGCGCCAGTGTCCCTATTGCGGCGAAACGCTCCCCGGGGGGCGCAAGGTAAATTTCTGCCCGCAGTGTGGCCAGCCGCCGTCGGGCGAGCTCCGCTGTCCCGCGTGTGGTAGTGAAGTGGACGTTGGCTGGCGCTACTGCGCCGGCTGCGGGCGCGCTACCGGGTTCGAGTGACGCGTCATCGCATCGCGGTGATCGCCGGGGACGGGATCGGCCCGGAGGTCATCGAAGCGGCGATCCCGGTGCTGGAGCGCGTGGCGGCAAAGCACGGCTTCGAGCTCGACCTGGAACGCCTCCCATTTTCCGCCGACCATTACTTGAGGACGAAGGAGACGCTCCCCGAGGGGGCGTTCCGTCACCTGCGCGACGACGTGGACGCCATCTTGCTGGGCGCGCTGGGCGATCCGCGCGTGCCCGGCAACGAGCACGCCCGGGATATCTTGCTGGGACTGCGGTTCCGGCTCGATCTCTACATCAACTTCCGGCCGGTGCAGCTGCTGCACCCCGATCTTGCGGCGCTGCGGGGTGATCGACCGACGATCGACTTCGTGATCTTTCGGGAGAACACCGAGGGCGTCTATGTCGGCAAGGGCCGCATCGACGGCGAACGCTACATCGCGGAGGAGATCAACACCGTGAAGGGAGTCGAGCGGATCATCCGGGCGGCCTTCGAGTGGGCCAAGGCGCGCGGCAAGACGCGCGTGACGATGAGCGACAAGGCGAACGCCGTCCCCGCCCACAAGGTGTGGCAGGAAACGTTCAGGCGGGTCGCCGCCGCGTTCCCCGGCATCGAGGCCGAGCACCGCTACGTGGACGCGCTGGCGCTGGAGCTGGTGCGCGAGCCCGAGCGGTTTCAGGTAATCGTGACGAACAACCTCTACGGCGACATCCTCTCCGACTTGGGCGCGGGGCTCGTCGGCGGACTCGGCCTCGCGGCGAGCGCCAATCTCCACCCCGGTCGCGCCGGCCTGTTCGAGCCGGTACACGGCTCCGCCCCGCCGCTCGCGGGCAGAGGCATCGCGAATCCCATGGCCGCGGTGCTCACGGGAGCGCTGCTGTTCGAGCAGCTGCGCCACCCCGACGCCGCGCGCGACCTCGAGCGCGCCGTCAAAGAGACGCTGGCGGCGGGGGTCCGGACCCCGGACTTGGGCGGCGGCGCGGGGACCCGCGACGTCGCGGCCGCTATCGCCGACCGACTCTCCTAGGATCCGACCATGACTATTGCGCGCCATCTGACCCTGCTCAGCTTCCTTTGCACCATGACTCGAGCGGCCGATTCGCAGCAGCCTCGTCCCACGTCCCTGGCCCATCGCTCCACGGTGTATGCGCCGCACGCCATGATCGCTACGAGCCAGCCGCTCGCCACTGCCGCGGGCCTCGCCGTGCTCGAGCGCGGCGGCAACGCCGTCGACGCCGCGGTCACCGCGGCCGCCGTGCTCAACGTCGTCGAGCCCCAGATGACGGGGATCGGCGGCGACCTGTTCGCCATCGTCTGGTCCGCCAAGGACCACAGGCTATACGGGCTCAACGCCAGCGGGCGGTCGGGGAGCCTGATGACCAGCGCGGCGCTGCTCGCGAAGGGGCACACGACGATGCCCCAAGAGAGCGTCGAGGACGTCACCGTGCCGGGGGCCTTGTCGGGGTGGGATGCGCTGCTGCGCCGCTTCGGGAGCATCACGCTGGCGCAAGCGCTGCGGCCCGCCATCGGCTACGCCGAGGGCGGCTTCCCCGTCACCCCGATCATCGCCGCCGAGTGGGCGACGCAGGCCGCCAAGCTGCGGAAAGACGAAGGCGCGCGCACGACCTACCTCGTCGACGATGGGCGCGCCCCGCAGGCCGGCGAATGGTTCCGGAATCCCGACCTGGCGCGCTCGCTTCGCCTCATCGCCGAGCAGGGGATAGGAGCGCTGTACGGCGGCGAGCTGGGCAGCCGGATCGCGGAGCGCGTGCGCGCGCTCGGCGGCTACCTGACGGTGGACGACCTCCGTAAGCACCGGCCCGAGTGGGTCGAGCCGATTGCCGCGACGTTCAAGGGTTACCGCGTGTGGGAGCTCCCGCCGAACGGCCAGGGCGTCGCCGCGCTCGAGATGCTCAAGATCCTCGAGCCGTACGACTTGAAGGCGCTGGGTCACAACAGCGCCCCTTACCTCCACCTCCTGATCGAGGCGAAAAAGCTCGCCTACGCCGACATCGCGCGCTACGTGGGAGAGCCCACGGCGATGACGCTGCCCGCCGCGAACCTTCTCACCGACGCCTACGCCGCGTCGCGCCGCGCGCTGCTCGACCCGTCCCGCGCGGCGGACCGTCCCGCGCCCGGCAAGCCGCTCACCGCAAGCGAGACCATCTACCTCACCGTGGCCGACTCGGCCGGCAACATGGTGTCCTTCATCAATTCGCTGTACGACCTGTTCGGCTCCGGCGTGGTGGTGCCGGGCACCGGGTTCGCGCTGCAGGACCGGGGCGCCGGGTTCACGCTCGAGCCGGACCTGCCGAACACCGTCGCACCCGGGAAGCGGCCGTTCCACACGATCATACCGGCCTTCGTTACGCGGCCGGACGGCAGGGGCGGCGACGCGCCATGGCTCAGCTTCGGCGTGATGGGCGGCTCGATGCAGCCGCAGGGTCACGTGCAGCTGCTGCTCAACCTGATCGTGTTCGGGATGGATCTGCAGGACGCGATCGACGCCGCGCGCTTCCGGCACCTCGAGGGGCGGCGCATCGCGCTGGAAGCGCCGATCGCGGACGCGGTGCGCCGCGCGCTCGCCACGCTGGGCCACGAGCTGACGCCGGAGGCCGATGTCGCCTTCGGCGGAGCGCAGGCGATCATGCGGCTGCCGCGGGGCTACGCCGGCGGCTCGGATCCGCGCAAGGACGGCATGGCCGCGGGGCAGTGAACGACCGGGGCGCCCGCTTGGGAGGCCCTTGCCATCTCGCGGGTTGCGGTGCACTTCTTGCAGCCGGCGTTGGCTCTGACGTCAGGCTGGATGAAGGACTGGTCGATGCCCCCGCTTCGCCTCACCAACGTGCTCCAGACGGCGCTCCCGCCGCTCTCGGCGACCAGCCGAGCCGTCGTCAGCGCCCTCGCCTGCCGCAACGGGCAGGCGCCATCGGCAGGCGAGATTGCCGCCTGGGTCGGCCTGCGGGATCGACACCAGCTCGCCCGCGGCTTGCGGCGCGACGGCCTTCCCCCGCTCGAGCAGCTGGCCGGTTGGGCCCGGGTGCTGTACTGGATGCTCGAGGCGGAAGCGCGCGACAGCTCCCTGCTCGAGCTGGCGCGGCGCGAGCAGCTCGATCCGGCGGTCGCTTACCGCCTGGTGCACCGCGTCACCGGACTGCGCTGGTCCCAGGTCCGGCGCGCCGGGCTCACGGCGATGCTGTCGCGATTTCGGGAAGGGTGCCGGGATCGCTTTTCGAGTGCTCGGCTGCGCGCCGGGGCGCAGGCCGGCCCCGCTGTGGCCGAGGCAGGGGCGGCGCGGGAACGCCTCGGCTGGGCGCGCCGCGAGCCCGGATGGGCATTACCGCGGCGGGGCAGCCCGAGGCATCCCGCCGCTGTCCTCACGGAGCGCCTGCCCATCACCGGCAGCCCGTTCGACGTGGCCGTAGCGGCGGACGGGACGGCGTATCTCACGCGTCTCCACGCGGCCGCACTCGAGTGCCTCGAGCTCGCACCCTTCCGCATCACTGGCTCCATCGCCACGGGCAGCGCTCCCACGGTCGTAGTGTTGAGTTCGTCGAGCCGCGTGGCGTACGTCACCAATCAGTTCACGGAAGACGTCGCGGTCATCGACCTCTCCCGGCGCCGGCAGACTGGGACCATTCCCGTCCCGGGACACCCGCTCGGCGCGGCGCTCTCGCCCGACGGTCGCAGGCTGTACATCGTGACCAACCTGGATCGGCTGTGCGCGATCTCAATCGATGTGGGACGCGTAGCCGCGTCCGTGCCGGTCGCCCAGGTGTGCACGGGGCTCGCCGTGCACCCCTCCGGTCGCTGGATATACGTCCCCACCTGGAGGGCGGGGCTCATCCTGGAGATGGACGCGCGAACACTGCGGATGACGCGTCGGTTCGCGGTGGGCGGTGTCCCGCAGGACCTGGTCCTCTCTGCCGACGGTCTCATGCTGTACGCCGCAAACGAGGCGGGGTGGCTCGATCGCATCCACCTGCCCAGCGGTCGCCAGGTTGACAGGGCGCAGTTCGGCACTGCCGCCGTGAGTCTGGCGCTGAGTCCCGACGAGGCCGTGCTGTACGTGGGACTGCTGTTTGCAGGGCGGGTCGTCCAGCTGGACCGGCCCACGCTGCGCGTCCTCGCCCGTCTCGAAACGGGCGGCAAGCCGCGTCGCATCGCGTTTGATGCCACGGGGCGGTCGGCGCTGATTGCCAACGAGGCGGGCTGGGTTGATCTGGTCCACTGAGCGTACGCGACCCTGTTGCGCGGCCGCAACATGACTTTTGGCTCGCCGCTCTTCCCGTGACGCCTGATCGCTGGTCAGATTGCAGCAGTCTTCCATCGCACGAGACTGTCATGCTCCGCCGCCGCGCGTTGCCGCTGGCTGTCGTGGGTCTGTTTTCGTTTGCCGTCGCCGCGTGCAATTCTCCGACGGCGAATGAGCAACTCGCGTCATTGCTCTCTTCCTCGGCCCGCTGCGAGCGGCCGCCCGGGGGCGCCGCGCCGACCGGCCGCGGCCACCCAGCTCTCACCGGCCACACGACCGTGCCCCTCGCGGGCATGCCCTTCGCGGTCGCGGTGTCAGGGAAGGGCGTCGTCTACGTCACGCGGGGCCACGCGGGGTCTGCCGTGCGCGCCGACCTTCCGTCCACCGTGCTCTCGGCACCGTTCGCCGTCGGGGACCTCCCATCGCAGGTCCGCATCCATCCCAACGGCCAGACGGCCTACGTGGGCAACCAGGATGCCAGCACCGTGACGTTCGTCGACGTGGCGACCAACCACGCGTTCACCGCCGTGCCCGTTCCGGCCGGCAGCATCCTCACGCTCGGACTGTCGCCCGAGGGCGACCGCCTCTACGCGCTGACCGATTTCTTCGGCATCTACGTCATCAATACCGCCACGCGCCAGGTGATCGATTCGATTCCCGGCAGCGCAACGGGAAGTCTGCTCACAGGCGTGGCGTTCCACCCGTTCGCGCCCTGCATGTACATCGCGGCCCGGGACGAGGGAGCCATCCGCACAGTGGATCTGCGCGACGACAGCGTCGTCCACACCGACGCGGTCGCCGGTGCCCGGATCCAGAACGTGGCGGTGTCGCTCGACGGCCAACTCCTGTTCGCGACCGACATCCAGCGCAGTAAGCTGCTGGTGCGCGACCTCACGACGGAGGGCTCAACCTTCCTCGAGTACGCGATCGGGAGCGGGCAGGTCCGCAACGCGTTCGACGTGGCCGTCACACCGGACAACACCCAGGTGTACGTGAGCACGCTGGCCGACGGCAAGGTGTACGTGCTCGATCGGGCGACGCGCGCCTTGGTCGACTCGATCGTGACCGGAGGGAGCGCCCGCTACATCGGCTTCAGCAAGAGTGGGACGCACGCGGTCATTGCCAACGAGATGGGGTGGGTGGATTTCGTGTATGACGATCCGAACACGGCGTCGCCTGTTTGCTTGCGACCTGCGGTCGGCACGGCCCCGGGAGGCCTCGGGCATCCGGGCCTGGGCACACGGGACTCGGTTGGGCTGGACGGCGCGCCGTTCGCCGTCGCGGTGTCGTCTGCGGGGGTCGTGTACGTAACGCAATCACTCGCCGCCTCGGCCGTCCGTGCGGACCTCCCGTCCACCACGTTCTCGACGCCGTTCCCGGTAGGGTACCTGCCGTCGCAAGTCCGCATGAGCCCGGACGGCCGGACGGCGTACGTGAGCAACCAGGACGACGGGACCGTCACGTTCATCAACGTGGCGACCAATCAGGCGTTCGGCACCGCCATCGTCCCGGAAGGCAGCATCCTCACGACCGGCCTGTCGCTGGACGGCAGCCGGCTGTACGCGCTCACGGACTACTATGGCGTGTACGTGATCGACACGGCCACGCGCCAGGTGGTGGCGCAGATCCCGACCGCCGGCACGATCCTCGCGGGTGTGGCGTTCCATCCGTTCGCGCCGTGCATGTACGTCGCGGCGCGAGACGAAGGAGCGATCCGCACCGTGGATCTGCGCAACAACAGGATCGTCCACACGGACGCCGTGCCGGGCGCCCGCATCCAGAACGTCGCCGTGTCGCGCGACGGCTCTCTGCTCTTCGCCACGGACATCGAGCGCAGCAAGCTCCTGGTGCGCGACCTGCCATCCGGTAGCGCGACTTTCCTCGAGTACCCGATCGGCACCCCGCAGAGCCGCAACGCCTTCGATGTCGCGGTCACGCCGGATAACGCCCGGGTGTACGTGAGCACGCTGGCGGACGGCAAGGTCTACGTACTCGACCGCGCGACGCAGGCGGTGCTCGATTCCGTCCGGACCGGGGGCAGCGCTCGCTACATCGGCTTCAGCGCGAGCGGCACCCACGCGATCGTCGCGAACGAGATGGGTTGGGTCAACTTTATCCACTGACCAGTTGAGCGCCGCGCGCGGCGGGAGAGACGGTGCATATCCGTCTCTCCCGCTTCATTTTACGGCCCTACCGCGCGACCGCCGTCCCGTCCATATTCCGCGGTCTGAGAGCACTCACGCGGAGCTTTCACCCATGAAGACTCAGGGTTTACATACAGACATCGTCTTCCTGTCCGGGGTCAGGACAGGGTTCGGGACGTTCGGCGGCTCGCTCAAGGACCTTTCGGCGATTGAGCTCGGCGCCATCGCGGCCAAACACGCCCTCGAGCGCTCGGGCGTGCCAGCAGCCGAGGTCGGCCACACAGTATTTGGCAACGCCCTACAGACCTCGGCGGACGCGATCTACTGCGCCCGTCACGTCGGGCTCAAGGCGGGCCTCCCGATCGAAGTGCCGGCCGTGACGGTCAACCGGTTGTGTGGCTCGGGCTTCGAGGCCATCACCCAAGGGGCGCAGCTCATCCTCCTGGGCGAAGCGAGCGCCGTGCTCGCGGGCGGCACGGAATCCATGAGCCAGGCGCCCCACGTAGTACGCGGGGCGCGCTGGGGACTGCGGCTCGGCCCCTCGGCCCCGCTCGAGGACCTGCTGTGGGAGGCGCTCAAGGACCCCCAGTGCGGCTGCTCCATGGCTGAAACGGCCGAGAACTTGGCCGAGCAGTACAAGCTCACCCGTAAGGAAGTGGACGAGGTCGCGCTCGCGTCGCAGCAACGCGCGAAACAGGCGTGGGATGCCTGCGCCTTCCAGGACGAGGTGGTCCCGGTCCCCATCAAGCAGAAGGGGCAGACCGTCGAGTACCGCAAAGACGAGCACATGCGGCCCGACACCACGCTGCAGGTGCTGATGGGCCTCAAGCCATACTTCAAGAAGGATGGGCTCGTGACCGCCGGCAACGCCTCCGGGATCGTGGACGGCGCGGCGGCCACCGTGATCGCGGGCGAGGCGTTCGCCAAGGCGCACGGCCTCAAGCCCCTGGGCCGGCTGGTCGCGTGGGCCGTGGTGGGCGTCGAGCCCAAGTACATGGGCATCGGCCCGGCGCCCGCGGCCCGCAAGGCGCTGGAGAAGGCCGGCATGAAGCTCGAGCACCTGGATCTGATCGAGGTGAACGAAGCGTTCGCGCCCCAGTACCTCGCGGTCGAGAGAGAGCTGGGGCTCGACCGCGCCAAGACCAACGTGGACGGCGGTGCGATCGCGATCGGCCACCCGCTCGCCGCGACCGGCGCGCGGATCACGATCCACCTGCTCCACGCGCTGCGGCGGCACAAGCAGCGCTTCGGACTGGGCTCCGCCTGCATCGGCGGCGGCCAGGGGGCGGCGGTGATCGTGGAAGCCTTCCCGGCCTGAGGAGGAGCTGCGATGGACATGATCGTGACGACCGTCCTCGGCCTCTTGGCGTTGTATCTCTTCGGAGGCCTCAAGGTGCTCCGGGAGTACGAGCGCGCGGTCTATTTCTTCCTCGGCCGCTCGTGGGGAGCGAAAGGGCCGGGACTGATCTACGTGCCGCCGTTGTTCGCGAAGACGCAGACGGTCAGCTTGCGGGTCGTGGCGATGGACATCCCGCCCCAGGACGTGATCACGCGCGACAACATCTCCATCAAGGTGAACGCCGTCCTCTACATGCTCGTGCGCGACCCCGTGAAGGCGGTGATCGGGGTCGAGAACTACCTTTACGCCACGAGCCAGCTCGCGCAGACGACCCTGCGCTCGGTGCTGGGCGAGACCGAGCTCGACGAGCTGCTGATGAGCCGCGAGAAGATCAACAACATCTTGAAGAACATCATCGACAAGCGCACCGAGAACTGGGGCATCGAAGTCACGGCCGTGGAGGTGAAGGACGTGGACCTGCCGCCCGAGATGAAGCGTGCGATGGCGCGGCAAGCCGAAGCGGAGCGTGAGCGGCGCGCGAAGGTCATCAACGCCGAGGGCGAGCTGCAGGCCTCGGAGAAGCTCGCCCAGGCCGCTCGCATCATCGGCGCGGAGCCCGCGGCGATCCAGCTGCGCTACCTGCAGACGGTGACCGAGATCTCCTCGGAGAACAACTCCACGACGTTCTTCCCGATCCCCATCGATTTGTTCAAAGGGTTTCTCGACTCGGTGGCGCGGAAGACGACGGCCCCGGCGCTCCCAGAGCGGGCTTCGGGCGAGACGCTCCCGGCCGCGCCGAAGACGAACAAGGTCGAGGCGTAGGCGATGCCGGGCGAGCTCATCAGCCGCGCGGCGCTCGAGCGCATCATCCAGCGCGCGGCCGAGCTCCAAGCGGCGGAGCACGACATCGGCGAGGGGCTGACGAAGGCCGAGCTGCTCGCCCTGGGGCAGGACGTCGGCATCCCCGAGCGCTACCTCCACCAAGCCCTGCTCGAAGAGCAGACCCGCGCCGTGGTGGAGCAGGGGCGGGGCGCGCTCGCCTGGCTGGCGGGACCAGCCCGGCTCTCCGCCGCGCGCATCGCCCCGGGTGACCGCGCCGCCATCCTGAAGGCGCTGGGCGCCTGGATGGAGGACGAGGAGCTGCTCCAGGTGAAACGGCGCCACGCGGACCGCACCAGCTGGGAGCCGAAGGTGGGCGCGTTCGCGTCGATCCAGCGGGCGCTGGGCACCAAGGGCAAGACGTACGCCCTGGCGCGCGCCGCGGAAGTGGCGGGCCAGGTGACCCAGCTCGAGCCGGGGTTCTGTCACGTGCAGCTTGTGGCGAACGTGGCGAACCTGCGCAAGGCGCGGCTCAGCGGTGCAGGCGTCCTCGCCGCGCTGGCGGCCGCCGCGGTGGCGCTCGGCGCGACGGTGCCCATCGCCCTCATCTCCCCCATCCTGTTCGTCAAGGGCGCGGCGCTGGGAATCGCTGCGATCCTCGTGGCCCGGCGTCACCGCCCCCAGAACGAGCGGATCCAGGTGGGGCTCGAGCAGGTGCTCGACCGCCTCGAGCGGGGCGAGATCAGACCCGAGCACGCGCTCCCGGGCCAGAAGGCGAGCGCATTCGTGCGTATCGCCGACGAGATCCGCATGCTGATGAACCCCGGGACACCGCCCCGGGGGTAGGTCGACTTACCGGGACCTCGCGGTCGGCCCACCCGGAAGGGGCTTGGGAGGCGCATTGACAGAGATCAAGCGCGTGGGGGTGTTGGGCTGCGGCCTGATGGGCAGCGGCATCGCGCAGGTCGCCGCGACCGCCGGCTACGACACGATCGTGCGCGACGTCTCGCAAGAGATCTGGGACCGCGCACGAGCGGGGATCGAGAAGTCGCTCGCCAAGTTTGTGGAGAAGGGGAAGCTCGCGGCCGCCAAGCGCGACGCCGCGCTCAAGCGACTCACCTTCACCACGGCAACCGCCGAGCTCCAGGGGTGCGACATCGTGGTCGAAGCGGTGACCGAGGACCTGGAGCTCAAGAACGCCCTGTGGAAGGAGCTCGATGGCCGCTCGGGCCCGATGACGATCTTTGCGTCCAACACGTCGAGCCTCACCATCGCGGCTATGGCAGCAGCCACGCGGCGGGGTGACCGCTTCGTCGGGCTCCACTTCTTCAACCCGGTGCCGCTGATGCCGCTCGTCGAGGTCGTGCGCACCGTGACGACGTCGGAGGAGACGTTCCGTCGCGCCTTTGCGTTCGCCCAGTCCCTCGGCAAGGAGCCGGTCGCGGCGAAGGACAACTCCGGCTTCATCGTGAACCTGCTGCTCGTCCCCTATCTGCTCGATGCCATTCGCGCCGTGGAGCACGGTGTCGCGAGCGTGCCCGATATCGACAAGGCGATGCAGCTCGGTTGCGGCTACCCAATGGGCCCGCTCACGCTGCTCGACTTCGTGGGGCTCGACACGACCTACAAGATCGCCGAGATCATGTTCACCGAGTACCGCGAGCCCCGCTACGCGCCGCCCCCCCTCCTCAAACGCATGGTCCTCGCCGGCCTGAACGGCCGCAAGAGCGGCAAGGGCTTCTACGACTACTCCGCCGACCCGCCCAGGGTCGTCGACCTGGGCATTTAACGCGTCGTCACCTCCACTCCACCGACCAAAGGAGCGGCATGTTCGGCTACGACTGGCCCCGCTTCCACGCGGCGGTGAACGACTTCCCCGCCGCCTTGCTGCTCGTCACGGGGCTGTTCGACGTCGCCGCGTGGCTCACGAAGCGCGACTCGCTGCGGGCTGCGGCACTCTGGACCCTGTGGGCCGGCGTGATCGGCGGCTGGGTCGCCGTGGTCGCGGGGCTCCAGGCCGAGGACGTCATCGAGCACGGCGAGGCGATCCATGAACTGATGGAGACGCACGAGACGCTCGCCCTCGTCACGATGGGCATTTTCACCGTCGTGCTGGCGTGGAAACTGGTCCGCCGCGCGCGGCTGGGCGGCGTGGAGGAGACGGTGCTGCGCCTGCTCAGCGTCGCGGGGCTGGTCGGCATCGTCTGGACGGCGCGGATCGGCGGGAAGCTCGTGTTCGACCACGCAGCGGGGATCCCGGCTGCGACGATGCAGGCGGAGATGCGGGACCGCGAGGCGGGACATCATCATCACCCGGGCGAGACGGAGGAGGATGAGCATGCCGACTCCCTTGCCGACTCCGCGCACCGGCATGCACCGGGGACGCCGCCGCATCGGCACTGATGCCAGTGCGGAATGCGGAGTGCGGAGTGCGGAGTGGCAGGGTCTGCGTCGAAGCGCGTGACCTTTCACGGCGACTCGGCATTCCGCACTCCGCACTCCTCACTCTCATCCTGCTCACCGCCTGCACCCCTGTCACCACCCGACCGGACTTCCTGCCGGACCCGCAAGCGTCCCGGATCGTGCTCGACGCCCGCACCGAGCGGGTGACGCCCGAGATCGCGGCACTCGTGGCGGCAGAGAGCCTGCAAGTCGAGCGGGTGAACGTGCGCGACGGATACGTCGAGACCGCCTGGTACGACACTCGGTCCCACCGGTCGTTTCGGGGCGCCCGCGACGTCTCCGACCTCGCCGCAACGGTGAAGATCCGCTGCTGGGCCGATCCCTACGTCCCGGGACAGACGCGTCTCACCGTCGAGGCCGTCTATCGCCCCCGCTACGACCCGTCCCGCACGGAGCGGGATCTCGAAGTGATCGTGCCCAAGACCCACGCCGGACACGCGATCGCCGACTCTCTCGTGGCGGCGCTCAGGAAGCGCTTTGGGACACCCAGCTCCTCACCCACCGCTCCATGACGTCGAGATCCACCATCGCATCCCGGCAGGGCCCGTTGGGCAGCCGCATCGTGAGCCCGAGCACCGGGAGCTTGCCCGCGACGTCCCGCAGGCCGGTCGTCATGTCGCGCTCGCACGCCACGGCCACCACCGCCCGAGGGCGCCGTTCGCGGATCACGCGCCGCGCGAGCTGCCCGCGGGTCGCCACGAATACGGGGACCTCGTACCGCCCGGCGATCGCGAGCACGCCGTCCAGCGCCTGCTTCGAGAGACAGCGCGGGATCAACACCAGCAGCTCGCCCTTCCCCACCGTCCGCCGACGGCGCGCGGCGAGGGCGTTGTAGACGTCGATCGCGGCGTGCTCCGCCCAGTCGCGCCTCCCGAAAACACGGGAGACGTACGAGGTGAAGCTCATCAGGTGCAGATACGGGCCTCGCTCGAGCAGCCGCCCCGGCAGCAGCAGCACACCCCCATAGAAGGAAAGCAGCAGCAGCGCGAACCACAGCGCGCACGCGCCCGACGCGACCGCCAGCGCGCCCCACAGCAGCGCCGGCAAGGCGGAGAGCAGGGCTTCGAGCCGCGGGGCGAGCAGGAACAGCAGCAGCGCTGTCGCACCGAGCCCGACGATCAGCGTGAGGGCGCCGAACTGGAAAAACAGTCCCGGAGGTGCGGAGAAGTCGCCGTCTCCGGCGAGGGGCTTGCCATCCCATTCGTCCCATTCGTGGCCCAGGCGGCGGTCGGTCTCGATGTGGATGAGCTGGGCGCGCGGCGCGTCTGAAGGCATACGGGCCTCAAGCATCACTCGGGGGTGTAGCCGTGTCAAGCTGAGAGCGCGCATGTACTTTCCACCGTGCGCTACGTGACCCTTCCCACCTCCCCCTTCCCCGGCCTCCTCACCGACGCGCGCCTCCGGGCCGCGTACGCCGAGGGCGCCGGGATCTATCGCATGGTGCCGGCGGGCGTGGCGCTGCCCCGCGGCGTGGAGGAGCTCCAGCGGCTGGTGCGCTGGGCGGCGGACACCGGCACGCCGCTTGTGCCGCGGGGGTCGGGGAGCGGGCTGCCGGGCGGCGGCGTCGGGTGGGGGGTGATCGCGGATCTAAGTCAGGGTTTTCACTGGGTCGCCCCGGATTGGCCGCATCGCACGGCGTGGGTGGGCGCGTCAGTCACCGGGGCGCAGGTCAGCGACGCCGCTCGCCCGTTCGGCTTGCGCCTCGCCCCCGACCCGTCGTCCGGTGCGTTCGCGACCTCCGGGGGCATGATCGCGACCAACGCCGCGGGCCCGCGCTCGGTGCGCTGCGGCAGCGTGCGGGCGTGGGTCGACGCGGTCGAGATCGTCGAGGCCGATGGGACGGCGCGCAGGGTTACACGGGGAGAAGGGAGAGGGGAGAAGTTCGCTCTGGCGCCGGACCAACAACGGCTCGTCGCGGCACGCTTCCCCAAGACCCGCAAGAACTCGAGCGGCTATGCGCTCGACCGCTACGCCGAGTCGGAGGACGAGCTGGATCTGCTGATCGGCTCCGAGGGGACGCTGGCGCTCGTCACCGCCGTGCAGTGGCGGCTCGAGCCGATTCCCCCGGACGTCGCCGGTGCGGCGCTCGGCTTCGGCAGCGTCGACGCACTCGCCCAAGCCGTGCCGTACCTCGTCGCTCTCAACCCGTCAGCAGTGGAGCTACTCGACCGCACGTTGCTCGAGCTGGTACGCGCGGATGGTATCGAGCTACCCGCCGGCCTCGAGGGACTGCTCCTGGTCGAGTTCGAGCGGGACACCGCGGCCGCGGCGCGCGGGGTGGTCGGCGACGCGGTGCGGGGCCTCAAGGCGTCCACGCTGCACGTCGAGACAGCCGTGGATCGGCGCGCGCTCGAGCAGCTCTGGTCCGTGCGGAAGCTCGCGAGTCCCGCGCTCGCCCGGCTCCCCCCTACCCGGCGCTCGCTGCAAGTCGTCGAGGACGGCTGCGTGCCGATCGAGCGGCTGGGAGCGTACATCGCCGGCATCCGCGCGGCGGCCGACGGCTGCGGCGTGCCCGTCGCCCTGTTCGGCCACGCGGGCGACGGCCACGTGCATGTGAACGCCCTCCCCGACACGACGGCGCCGGGGTGGCGGGAGCGGCTCGCCGGGCTGTTCGCGGCCGTCACCGAGCTGCTCGTCGGGCTCGGCGGAACGCCTTCGGGTGAGCACGGCGACGGCCGACTGCGTGCCGGGCTGCTGCAGCGGTTCTATGGACCCGAGGTGATGGCGCTGTTCCGGGAGGTGAAGCGGGCATACGATCCCCGCTCGATCCTCAATCCCGGTGTTATACTTCCCGCTGCCGACTGGGCGCCGCTCGCCGACTTGAAGGTCGGTCCGGACGCGGCCCCGATTCCCGACGACATCGCCGCACGCCTACGCGAGATCGAACAGACCGCCGGCTGGGCCACGCCGAAGCTGGAGCTGGCGCGATCCTCGAGCCCCTAGCCCCTAGCCCCATGGAAATCTTCCGCGCCCCGCGCGTCACGCTGATCGCCCGTCCCGAGTTCATCGAACCCGAGCACCTGCCGGTACAGTGGCGGGGCGACGCTTCGCCAGGCGAGCGGCTCGCCGAGTTCGCCGGCCGGGTCTGCTACATGAGCCAGCACAACCCCGCGAACCGCAGCACCGCCGAATACCTCGAGAACATCAAGAAGCAGGGGCACGGCTCGGTGCTCGAGCACGCCGTGTACGTTCTCTTGATCGAGGGGATCTCCCGCTCGTGCTCGCACGAGCTGGTGCGGCACCGGGCGGGGTTCGGCTACTCGCAGCTGTCGCAGCGCTACGTCGACGAATCCCACGCGGCGTTCGTGATGCCGCCGGCGATGATCGGCGACCCGACGCTCGAGACCGAATGGGAGCGGGAGGTCGCGGACGCGCAGGCGGCGTACGTGCGCGCCGTGGAAGGGCTGATGCAGCGCTACGGCTGGGTCGCCGACAAGGTGCACCGGCGGAAACTGGCGCGTGAGGCCGCGCGCAGCGTCCTCCCGAACGCCACCGAGGTGAAGATCGTCGTGTCGGGCAACGCGCGCGCCTGGCGCACGATGCTCGAGCTCCGGTGCGGCGAGGGCGCGGAGCTCGAGATCCGCCGGATGGCGATCGCGTGTCTGCGCGCGCTCGAGCGCGAGGCGCCCGCGCTGTTTTCCGATTTCCAGATCTATGTCGCGGACGACACACAGGAGGCCGCGCGCGTCGCGTATCATAAAGTCTGACGTCAGACCCCAGACATCAGACATCAGAAATAAATGAGGAACGTCTCTGAGGTCTGATGTCTGACATCTGACGTCATTTCCCTATTGCGCATCGCGCCGACGTTTCGTATTCTCTACTCGACAATCCGTCTGCGATTCACGGACCGCACAAGCGGCCCTTTTTGTAGGAGGTCACTCGAGACCACATGCGCATCGGTCTCGCTTACAACCAAAAACCGGATCCCGCGAACTCCGCCGAAGAGCCTCCCAGTACCAATGACGCGTTCGCCGAGTGGGACGACCCGTCCACCATCGCTGCGGTGGAGCAGGCTCTCGGTCTCTTCGGCAGCGTCATCCGGCTCGAAGCCGATCCATTGTTCCCGCAGCAAGTCGCCCTGGCCCGCCCCGATCTGGTGTTCAACATGGCCGAGGGTCTGCGCGGCCAAAGTCGCGAGGCGCTGGTGCCGGCGATCTGCGAGTACCTCAACATTCCCTACACCGGCTCGGACCCCCTCACGCTCGGGCTCTCGCTCCACAAGGCGCGCACCAAAGAGATCCTCGCCTACCGCGGCGTGCCCACCGCACCGTTCGCTTGCGTCGAAACGCCGCAGGAGCTGGAGCGCCTGCGATTGCCGTTTCCGGTGTTCGTGAAGCCGGTCGCGGAGGGGTCTGGTAAAGGGGTGTTCAGCAACAACTTGTGCGACACGCCCGCGCGGCTCCGCGAGCGGGCGCAGTTTCTGCTCGCGCGCTACGCGGAGCCCGTGCTGGTCGAGACCTACCTCCCCGGCCCCGAGTTCACCGTGGCGATCCTCGGCAACGGGCCAGCGGCGTACTGCCTGCCCGTCATCGGCTTCGATTTCTCGGCCCTGCCCCCCGGCGCGCCGCCCGTCTACGGCTACGAGGCCAAGTGGGTGTGGGACCGTCCCGAAGCACCGCTCGCGATTTTCCAGTGCCCGGCGCTCGTGTCGGCGGGCCTCTATGCCGAGATCGAGCGCACCGCACTGGATGCCTACCATGCCCTCGGCTGCCGCGACTGGTGCCGGGTCGACTTGCGCGTCGATCGGTTCGGTGTACCGAACATCCTCGAGCTCAATCCCCTGCCCGGGATCATCCCCGATCCCGCGATGAACTCCTGCTTCCCCAAGGCCGCACGGGCCGCCGGCTTCGGCTACGACGAGCTGATCCAGGAGGTCGTGCGCATCGCGTGGCGGCGGCTGGGGGGGCAGGACATCGTGCTCGAACGTGAGGTCACGGCAGCGGTGTCGGCGTGAGAATCGTCATCCTGTACGACCCCGGGGCCGCGGACTGGACAGCCGAGGACATCCGCGGCGTGATGAAAGCCGTGGACGAGATCGCAGCCATCTTCGGCGCGCTGGGACACGAGATCCGCAAGGTCCCCGTGCGGCACGACATGCGGTGGTTTCAGGTCGCGCGGCGGGCCGACCTCGTCTTCAATCTGTGCGAAGGCGTGCACGGCAGGAGCGAATGGGAAGAGCACGTGGTGGGCTCGCTGGAGTTCGCCGGCGTCCCGGTCACAGGCGCGAGCCTCTGGACGATCGCCGCGTGCCGGCGTAAGGCGGTCGCCAACGCCCTGCTCGCCCAGGCCGGGCTCCCGATCCCTCGCTGGACCATCGCGCAAGGGAACATCGACGACGACTTCCCCCTCCCGGCCATCGTCAAACCGGCGGCCGAGGACGCGAGCGCCGGCCTCGACCGCGGCTCGGTCGTCACCGACCGCAAAGCCCTGCGGGCGCGCGTCGCCGCGATGACCGAGCAGTTCGACGAAGTGCTCGTGCAGGAATACGTCGCTGGCCGGGAGTTCAACGTCGGCTTGGTCGGCACGCGCACGCTCCCCATCTCCGAAATCGACTTCGCCCGCATGCCGGAGGGCGCCTGGCCGATCCTCACCTACGCCGGCAAGTGGGACGTGGGGTCGGCCGATGACCTCGGCAGCGTGCCTGTCTGCCCGGCGGCCGTTCCCCAGAAGCTGGCGGACAAGCTGGTGAAGCTGGCGGAGGCGGCCTGGCGGGTCATGCAAGGCAAGGGGTACGGCCGGGTGGACCTCCGAGTAGACGAGCAGGGACGCCCCTGGGTGCTCGACGTGAATCCGAATCCCGACCTGAACGACGACGCCGGCCTGTCGCGGATGGCGAAGGCCGCGGGCTGGGACTACGCGGAGCTGGTGCGCCGGGTCGCGGAGGTGGCGCTCCGCGAGGCACAGGGCGCCAAGGCGGCCCGTGAGCTGCTCGCTCCGCCCCGTCGGCCGCGCGCAACGCGCACCGCTTGAGCGGCTCACCCGGGCCACGGGTCTCTTCCGACCGGAAGAGATCGCGATCGCCGTGGAGCTGCTCGACGAGAGCCTCGCCGGGGACGACGACTACCGGTTCCTGGGTGCATACAGCGACGACGCATTGGTGGCGTACGCCTGCTGGGGGCCCACGCCCGGAACCCAAGGGACGTGCGACCTGTACTGGATCGTCGTCGATCCGACCTGGCAAGGGAAGGGCGTTGGCACGCGGCTGCTCGACGCGGTCGAGCAGGCGCTGCGGGCTGACGGCTTCCGGCTGATCGTGGTCGAGACATCGTCTCGCGCCGAGTACGCGCCGACCCGGGCCTTCTACGAGCGACGCGGCTACGAGCAGGCGGCGCGGCTCCGGAGCTACTACGCACCGGGCGACGACCTGGTGGTCTATCTCAAGGACCTGACGCATGGCGTCCTGGCAAGAGCTACTCCGTAAGAAGAGCATCGCTTCGCTGGAAGCGTTGATCGCCAGGTTCGGGCCCGACCACTTCCCGGACCTCGACCGGCTGCGGCAGGCGGCCCGGAACTTCGAGTTCCGCATCTCGCCGGCGATGGTCGATCTCATCACGGCTCCCGGTGACCCGATCTGGCGGCAGTACGTCCCGGACCTCCAGGAGCTCGAGGTGCACGATGGGATGGTGGATTCGCTCGCCGAGGACACGAACTCCCCCGTCCCCAACATCACGCACCGCTACCCGGACCGTGCGTTGTTCCTGGTTTCGCCCGTGTGCGCGTCCTACTGCCGCTTCTGCACCCGGCGCCGCAAGGTGGGCGACCCCGACAAGATCCCGCTGCGCGAGCTCGAGTCGGCGTTCCGCTACCTCGCCGAGCACACCGAGATCCGCGACGTCATCATGTCGGGCGGCGACCCGCTGCTCCTCTCCGATCGCCGCATCGACGAGATCTGCAAGCGGCTCCGCTCCATCGAGCATATCGAAATCATCCGGATCGGGAGCCGCGTGCCGTGCCACCTGCCGGAGCGGATCACGCCGGAGCTGTGCGCCATCCTCAAGCGGTACCACCCGCTCTACATCAACACGCACTTCAACCATCCCGACGAGCTCACGCCCGCCGCGGTTCGGGGGCTCGGGCTGCTCGCGGATGCCGGGATCCCGCTCGGCTGCCAGACGGTGCTCCTGAAGGGCGTGAACGACGACCCCGAGGTGATGAAGCTGCTGATGCAGCGGCTCCTCGCCGCCCGGGTGCGGCCCTACTACATCTATATGTGCGACCAGGTCGCAGGCGCCGAGCACTTCCGCACGACCGTCGAGAAGGGGCTCGAGATCATCAAGGCGCTGCGGGGCTGGACGTCGGGGCTCGCGGTGCCCCACTTCGTCATCGACGCGCCGGGCGGGGGCGGCAAGATCCCCCTCCTCCCCGAGTACGTGGAGGCCATCACGAACGACGAGGTAGTGTTGCGGAACTATGCAGGGAAGCGGTACGTCTACAAACAACCCGCCGTGCCAGAACCGATATTGGTGGGCTAGAGCTCAAGCCAGCGTCACGCAGGGGTCGCGCCCTGCCCTCGTCCGCCTTCCTTTCTGCCTCGCACTGTGCGCTCGCCCCCCGGCTGCCGCTCCCGCAAGTAGCGTTGCAGCACGACGAACCTGGCCGCGTCCACGCCGAGGAACAGCCGGCCCCGCCTCACCGTTCGAATCGCCCGCGTCAACTCCTCCACGGGACCCGCCTTCTCGACGAAGCCGCTCGCGCCCGCCTCGAGCGCATCGAGCAATTGCTTTTCCTGCGGCAACCCCGTCAAGACAAGCACCTTCGCCCCGATACCGAGCGCGACGATCCGGCGCGTGGCCTCGAGACCGCCCTCTCCGGGCATTGCCAAATCCATCAGGACGACGTCCGGCCGGGTCGCCGCGGCGCTGGCGACGGCTTCGTTCCCCGTGCCAGCCTCGCCGACCACGGCAAGATCGGGTCGCTGCTTCAAGAGTTCGCGCACCCCGGCTCGGAAGACGACGTGGTCGTCCGCCAACAGGACGCGGATGGGGTGCCGGGTATGGGCGAACGGGTTGAGGTTGATCGCTATGCTCCTCGGGCTGGCGTTCGTGCTGCACGCCCAACGACACGCGCGCATATCCGTCCTTGCAAAACGCGTGCGCCACGAGACGGGGCGGCCGTGGCCGCCGTTGCTCCACCCGGCCTCCGCGTTGGAGATGCCCCAACTCGTCAATCTGTCGCGCGGTCGCTACAATTCGCGCGGGGGATCCGCACATGCGTGCCATGCTCGTCGACGCCCCACGCCGCCCGCTCCCCGCCGCCCCGGCCGATCTCCCGCTCGATGGCGTAGCGCGTGGCCAACGCGGCTCGGACCCGATCAGTGAGCTGGTCCATCAGCAGGAAACTACGACCCGTTTCGCGCGACCAGCGAATCGAACGTGCCGCTCGCTTCGGCGTCCGGCATTCCGCTTTGGTCTCACGGCAGCTGCCAGATCTCCACGCGGTTTCCGGTGAAGATCGGGATCAGCACGCGGTTGCGCTTGCCGTCGTACCCGATGTCGGCCGGGCTCGGCACGCCGGTGATGACCTTGACTTCCTGTCCTGTCTCGTAGCTTGACACCGTCGAGTCGGTCCAGCTGGAAACGAGGATCTTGCCGCCGGCGATCACGACCCCGTCGAAGCCGCCGGGTCCCTTGGCGATCACGCTCGGCGCCTTGTCCTCGGGCTTCCACGCGAGCAGTGATCGCCCGCCGAACTCGACGATCACAAAACGCTTGCCCACCGGATCCAACGCGATCCCGTTGGGACGGCCCAGGGTATCGCCCCGCACCGCGACGGTCACCTTGCGGTCCGGGCCGATGCGGAACACCCGGTCGGGCCCCGGGTGCAGCACGTTGCCGACATCGTCGAACCGGATGCCGGTGTCGGTGATGTAGAGCGCGCCCGTCGGTGCGACGGCGATGTCGTTCAGAAACACGGCGCCCAGGCTGGCGAGGCTCACACTGTCGATCGTCGCACCGGTCCTCGCGTTGAAGGCGCGCACCGCGTCGATGTCGGCGACCCACAGCGTGTCGGCCCACAGGGCCAGTCCCTTCGGGGCGTTCAGGGTCACGCCGCTCTTGCCGCCTTCGATGAACTTGAGGTTCTCGACTGCGCCGTCCGGGCGCACTCGGCTGATGAAGCCGTTGTTGTCTTTCGC
>WNFX01002053.1_pt1 | contig 20414 bp, 26 predicted proteins | sample 5400111 | NCBI WGS metagenome assembly WNFX01 (sample SAMN13153363, study PRJNA577476) | soil metagenome | isolation source: 40 cm soil or saprolite under grassland replicate 1 | place: USA:California | collected 2016-06-15 | reverse complement strand
TAACCGCCCGCGGTTCGGCGGCGCAGCCCCAGGATCGACTTACGGCCGCCGTTGACGAAGATCGAATCGTTGGCATTCCGGGTCGTTCGCTTCGGCCGCTTGTTGTAAGGCGCGTTACGGTAGACGCGGTCGGTCAGGGTGTCGGAGAAAAAGAGCTGGCCCGTGTGGACGACGTTGCCACGGACGTGCACCTTCACGTGGATGTGGACGCTGCGGCCCTGGTACCAACCGGGGTAGACGGTCCGAAAGCTGGCGATCCCACGGGCGTCGGTCTTCTGGATTCCGCGCATGAAAGTCCGGCTGCCGCTTCCGGCCCCGAAGCCTGAGTAGTTGCCGGCGGCGTCGGCGTGCCAGATGTCGACCGCGGCGCCCTTGATCGGCTCACAGGTCGAGGCATCGACGACGGCGAGCTGGAGGATCAGCGGAGTGCCGGGGTGTCCGTCGGTGATGTTCCGCCGAAGCTTCTCGTTCGGGATGTAGTACGGGCCTTCGGTCAGCTCGGGCGTCAGTACGCAGGAGACGGCGCCTGACTCGACTGCGGCCGGGCCGCCGCCGTCAGCTTCCTGGGACTTCCAGGCTCCCACACCGAGGCTTGCGGCTGCGAGGCCGGCGAGGCGAAGGGCGGCGCTACGCGTCAGGCGCTGGTCGTCCATGGTGGCCGAGCGTAGCGCCCTTGCTTGAGAAACAGGTGAGAATTTCGGGCTTGCGCAGGTCGCACGCGCTGCCGATAGAGGCTGCTGTGAGCAACTCCGCAGGCCTATTCCTGATCGTCCTTGTGACCGGCGTCGTGTGTGTCGCCGGGATCTTGTTCGCCGGGCGGGCACGGAAGGCGGCGCGGGGCTCAGGGGAAGAAGGGCTCGCCTCGCGCGCGGGGACACAGCGTTTGCTTGCCGAGAACTGGGCTCTGGTGGAGAAGACGGCCCGCGACACCGGGATGAGCGAGGAAGAGATCGCGCGCGTCCGGGCGAATGTGCTTGGCCTCGGCGACGGCTAGTCGCAAGCCTAGGTCGCGCCGCAATCGCTGTTGTCGCAAAGCCGGCACGATGTCGTCACACACGCGTCACACCTTTCTCTCTACGGTGGTCGTATGGACGCGAACGGAGCGACGAAGGCGGCGACGCCGTGGGGCGCGGCGACGCTGGTCGACGAGCTGACGCTGCCTCAGCGGGCGGGCGAGAAACGGTTCGCCTCGGTCGTACAGCTGCTCGAGGCGCCACGCGGCGAGCGGCTCGTGCGCTTCGCATACTCGACCGGAGGCTCTGCCCGGCGAGGCCCGGTCACACTGCGGTTGCGTGACCTCGAGCGACTCCGTGCGGCGCTGGCGGAGCATCCCGAGCTGGCGGAGGTGCTGCGACTGGGTAGCGACTAGACGACTAGACCGAGGCGGGTTCCGCGACTGCGCGGAGCGCAGCGTCGACGAGCGAGCCGAGCACGAGCGCTCCGTCGCTCGAGCCGGCGAGCGGATCGACGGCGTGCTCCGGATGCGGCATGAGCCCCAGCACGTTGCCGTCTGCATTGACCACGCCGGCGATACGGGCGACCGAGCCGTTCGGGCTCTCGCCCGCGTAGCGAAGCACGACCTGGTCCGAGGCCTCGAGCTCGGCAAGCAGCTCCGCGTCGGCGAAGTAGCAGCCTTCGCCGTGCTTGACGGGAATGGTCAGCTGCTGAGCCTGCCGGCAGCGCGAGGTGAACGGGGTGTCGGTCCGCTCGACCGTCAGCGGAGTGTCGCGACAGACAAACCTGAGCGAGCGGTTGGGTCGGAGGACGCCCGGCAGCAAGCCCGCTTCGCAAAGGACCTGGAAGCCGTTGCAGATCCCGAGGACGAGCCCGCCGTCGGCCGCGAACGCCCTGACGCTGTCCATCACCGGCGCGAAGCGCGCCAAAGCGCCGGCGCGCAGATAGTCGCCGTAGGAAAAGCCGCCGGGAAGAACGACGGCCCCGACGTCGGGAAGCGCATCGTCTGCATGCCACACGGGCACGACCTGCGCGCCGAGTTGCGCGAGCGCGAGCGCGGCGTCCCCGTCGTCGTTCGAGCCCGGGAACGTGACGACCGCGATCCTTGGTTTCAGCTCCCGCGGGCTCATCCGTCCTCGACGAGTTGGATTTCGTAGGACTCGATCAAGGGGTTCGCGAGTAGCTGCTCGCACATGCGCTCGAGCTTGGCCCGCGCCTCTCCGCGGTCGTCACCACGAAGCTCCAGGTCGACGACGCGGCCAACGCGCGCGGCTTCGACGGCGAAACCGAGCTGCTGAAGCGATCCTTGTACGGCCTGCCCTTGCGGGTCGAGGATCCCCGCCTTGGGACGGACGAGGACGGTCGCCCTCATCGGAGCACCGACTCGGGATCCTCGACGTAGCGCGTGAATGGAAGCTCGGTCAGGCGCTCGAACGCGTCGACGTAGCGCGCACGTGTTCCCGCGACGACGTCGTCGGGAAGCTCCGGGCCGGGGTACGTCTTGTCCCAGCCGAGCGACTCGCAGTAGTCGCGCACGAACTGCTTGTCGAACGATGACTGCGGCCGCCCGGCCTCGTACTGATCGGCCGGCCAGAAACGCGACGAGTCGGGCGTAAAGGCCTCATCCGCCAGCACGAGCTTGCCCTCTTCGTCAACACCGAACTCGAACTTCGTGTCCGCGATGATGATCCCGCGTTCGAGCGCGTACTCGGACGCGAAGCGGTAAAGCTCGAGCGAGCTGCGCTCCACCTCTCGTAGGCGCTCGGCCCCGACGAGCTCGGCGGCCCGGCCGAGGTCGATGTTCTCGTCGTGTCCCTCGAGCGCTTTCGTCGAGGGCGTGAAAATCGCCTCGGGGAGCCGGTCGGAGTCACGCAAGCCCTTCGGCAGTTCGTGGCCGGGCGTCGCGCCTGTCGCCTGGTAGTCCTTCCACGCGGAGCCGGTGATGTACCCGCGGACGACGCACTCGAGCGGCAACATCTCGAGTCGGCGACATTCGGTCGAGCGGCCGTCCTCTTGTAGGCCGAGCAGGTGATTCGCGACGATCGAACCGGTCCGGGCGAACCAGAACGCGGACAGTCCAGTGAGGACGCGGCCTTTGTCGGGAATCTCGGTCGGCAGGACGACGTCGAAGGTCGAAATGCGGTCGCTCGCGAGGAGTAGCAGGCGGTCGTCGTCGAGCGCGTACAGCTCCCGCACCTTGCCGCTTCCGACGTGGGCCGTTTCAGGCATGGATCGTTTCCTCCTTCCGCACGAGGGCGCGGAGCCGCTCGAAGACGGTGTCGACGTAACGCGTATAGGCGGCGAGATCGAAGACGGTGTCGAGGTCGACGCGTCCCGCGAGCTCGCGATCGGCCCGGACGAGCTCGCGAAAATCCTGTTCCTCGTCCCAGGCGCGAAGCGCATGCCGCTGGACGAGGCGGTAGGCCTCGTCTCGCTCGAGCCCCGACTCGACGAGTGCGAGCAGGAGCCGCTGGCTGAAGAACAGACCGTGGCTCGACTCGAGATTTCGCCGCATCCGCTCGGGCCGCACCACCAGCCCCTCGATCAACCAGGCAAAGCGGTCGAGCATGTAGTCCAGCGCGAGGAACGCGTCGGGGATGATCACGCGCTCCGCGGACGAGTGCGAGATGTCGCGCTCGTGCCAGAGCGCCACGTTCTCGAGGCCCACCGCCGCGGCGGCGCGGACGATTCGGGCGAGGCCACAGATGCGCTCCGCGACGACCGGGTTGCGCTTGTGCGGCATCGCGGACGACCCTTTTTGCCCGCGCCCGAACGGTTCCTGAACCTCGCTCACCTCGGTCCGCGCGAGATGACGGATCTCGAGCGCGAACTTCTCCAGCGACGCCGCTGTGACCGCGAGAGCAGACAACAATTCCGAATGCCGATCGCGTTGGAGGATCTGAGTCGAGGAGGGCGCCGGCTCGAGACCGAGCCGCTCGCAAGCCACGCGCTCGACCTCCGGATCGGTTGCGGAGTACGTGCCGACCGCGCCCGAGAGCTTTCCGACCCGCATCCCCTCGAGGGCACGTTCGAGGCGCGTCCGGTTGCGATCGAGCTCGAACGCCCACCCGCCAAGCTTGAGTCCAAACGTCGTCGGTTCGGCATGAATCCCGTGCGTTCGCCCGATCTGCACGGTTTCGCGATGCTCCTCCGCCAGGGTGACGACTGCAGTGAAGGCCCGCTCGAGGCCGGTGAGAATGAGCGCCCCAGCGTCGCGGATCTGCATCGCGAGCGCGGTGTCGACAACGTCGGAGGAGGTCAGCCCGTAGTGAAACCAGCGCCCGGACGGCCCAAGCTGCTCGGCGACGGCGTCGACGAATGCGGCGACGTCGTGGTGTGTCTGCTCCTCGATTTCCGCCACGCGTTCGGGCGAAGGCGGGGCGGCGCCGGCCGTGATCTCGGCCACCGCGTCCGCCGGAACGACCCCTGCCTCGACCCATCCCTCGAGTGCTGCCAGCTCCACGTCGAGCCAGCGGGCGAACTTGCCCTCGTCCGACCAAATCCTGGCCATGGCCGGGCGGGAGTAGCGGGCGATCACCAAAGGCAGTCTAGAGGCCGGGCAGGCCGTTGCTTGCCAGTCCCGCAGCGCAAAAAAGCACACAGTCGGCACCTTCTCGCCACCCCCGCGTACGCGATCGTCCGCAACCATGTTCTGGTCCCCTTTTTGGGTGGGTGGGGGATAGGGATGGAGTCACGTCCCCCTTGGAAAGCACGTGCCTAGCTTGTCGTTTCCCTCAGGCGCCGAGGATCCGCGCCGCGAGGACGCCCGCGTTCCTCGCGTTGTCGACGCCGACCGCGGCGACCGGCACGCCCGGCGGCATCTGGGCGATCGAGAGCAGCGCGTCGAGCCCGTCGAGCACGCTCATCGAAGACCGAAGCGGCACGCCGATCACAGGCAGGTCGGTGTGTGCGGCCACCACCCCGGGCAGCGCCGCGGCGAGCCCCGCTCCGCAGATCAGAACGCGCAGTCCGCGCTCCCTCGCCGTCCGCGCATACTCGGCCACGGCGTCAGGTGTGCGGTGGGCCGAGCGGACTTCGAACTCGTGGGTCACTCCGCGTTGTTCGAGCTCGTCGAGCGCGGGTTGCATCCGTTCCCGGTCGGATTCCGATCCGACCAGGATGCCGACCAGCGGCCGTTCAGCCGACACGTGCCTCGGCTTCAGTTGCGATGTCGGTTCGGTACCGCATTCCCTCGAAGGAGATCTTCCCGGCGCCCTGGTACGCCGCGGCCCGCGCGGAAGTGAGATCCTGGCCGACGCCGGTGACGTTGAGAATCCGCCCGCCGTTCGTCACGAGGGCGTTGCCCCGCATCGCTGTCCCGGCATGGAAGACGAGAGCGCCCGTTGCCTCCGCGTCCCGGACGCCCTGAATCGGTGTGCCGACGTCATTTCGCTGCGGGTAGTCGGGGGCGGCGAGCACGACCGTGACCGCCGCCGCGGTCTCGGTCTCGAGGGTTCGACTCAGATTCCCGGTTGCTGCGTCGTGCAACAGCTCGAGCAAGTCGCCGTCGAGCAGCGGCAGAATCGATTGGGTCTCTGGATCGCCGAAGCGGCAATTGAACTCGAGGACTCGCGGACCCGAGTCGGTCATCATCAAACCCGCATAGAGGAGCCCGACGAACGGAGCACCGCGGCGGGCGAGCTCGGTTAGGACGGGACGGTGAACCGTGTTCAGGAGCTCGTCAACCTCTGTGGGGCCGAAGCTCGGCACCGGCGAAAAGGAGCCCATGCCGCCTGTGTTCGGGCCTGAATCTCCGTCGCCCACGCGCTTGAAGTCCTGTGCGGGCGCCAACGCGAACGCCTCACGTCCGTCGCTGACCGCGAAGAGCGAGACCTCTTGTCCCTCGAGGAGCTCCTCGATCACGAGCGAGTCTCCGCCGGCAGCTGCGGCCTGCAGGCCGGCGTCGAGCTCATCCTGGGTTCTGCAGACGAAGACGCCCTTGCCTGCCGCGAGCCCGTCGACCTTGACGACGCACGGCGGCCTGGCAACCGGGAGTCGCTCCGCCGTCGGGACGCCGGCCGCGGCCATCACATCCTTGGCGAAGGTCTTGGAGCCTTCGATCCGTGCCGCCCCCGCGCCCGGTCCGAAAACCGCTACGCCGGCATGGCGAAGCTGGTCTGCGACGCCCGCTACGAGCGGCGCCTCCGGGCCGACGACGACGAGGTCGATCTCGTGCTCGCCGCAGAACGCGAGCAGCCCCTCGCCGTCCTCGGCTCGGACCGGATGGCATTGGCCGATCTCTGCGATTCCGGGGTTGCCCGGTGCCGCGTGCAGCTCGTCACAGAGCTTGCTCTGAGCCAGCTTCCACGCCAGGGCATGCTCCCGGCCACCCGATCCCGCTACCAGAACCTTCACGCGACCAGTGTTTCAAAGGGGTCGGCGGCGCGCATCTCTTTCTCGTGGCCGAACGCGGCGTTGATCGGCGAGAGTGGGAAACGGAGTGGGAAGGGCTCGAGCCCCTGATCATCGACGCGCCGGCTGAGGCCTTGCCGGAAGTTGACCGCCTGATCGAGCGAATGCTGATCGAGCGCGGCTATCCAACGACCGAGGACAAAGCGGCCGAGGCGGCCGACCCCGCGATCGTGGCCGAGTTTCTCGAGGCGCGCCGAATCACGAGTCTCGTCGATACGGGCGAAACGTCCAACCCGAGCGACATCGGCGCGGCCGTCACCGCCTACCGCAACCTGTACGAATTCCTGCTCGCTGGGGACAACGTGACATAGCGCCGTTCACGCAGCCTGGGTCAAAAACCCCATCACCCCCCCCTTCGGTGGGGATTGGAACCACCCGCCACCCGCGGTGAGCGTACCGAGGAAAAGCGCACGTGTCTGAGACGCTGGTGTGACGAAGGTGTGCCTTTTGCCCACAGCCGTCTCGACGGGGCGAGTTCAACGGGCGTCTCTTGGCGTGTCCTCTCGCGCTCCGCGAAGCGAGTGGAGGCGCCTGTCTCGGGCTCGGCCGTAGCAGGCCGAGCAAACCATCTAGCTCCTAGCTCGCGACCGCCTCGGCGCCGGGTCTCGCCAGCACTCGCTCCCGCTCGCGGCCGGTTCCGATCAGGGAGACCTCGACGCCGAGCTGCTCCTCCACGAACGAGACGTAGCGCCGGGCGGCGTCGGGCAGGTCATCGGCCTCGCTGACCTCGTCGAGCGGTTCGGCCCAGCCCGGGAGCGTTTGGTAGACCGGTGTGCAGTGATGGAAGTCGGATTGGTAGGCAGGGAATTCCTCGCTCTCGCTCCCGTCCCGGAGGCGGTAACGGATGCAGACCGGCAGTTCGCCGAAGGCAGACAGCACGTCGAGTTTCGTCAGCGCCAGGGAGGTCATCCCGTTCAGGCGCACGGCGTAGCGAAGCGCGACCAGGTCGAGCCAGCCGCAGCGGCGCTCGCGACCCGTGACCGTTCCGAATTCGCCTCCGAGCTCGCGTAGGCGATCCTGGTCCGGGCCTTCGATCTCGGTCGGGAACGGCCCCTCGCCGACTCGCGTCACATACGCCTTGGCGACGCCGATCACCTCGTCGATCCGGGTCGGGCCGATTCCGATTCCCGGCGCGGCTCCGCCGGCGACCGTGCTCGAGGAGGTGACGAATGGATACGTCCCGTGGTCGAGATCGAGCAGCGTTGCGTGCGCACCCTCGAGCAACACAGTCTTGTGCTCGCGCAGCGCGCTATCGACCAGCAGTGAGGTATCCGCGATGTACGGACGCAGCCGCTGGGCGAGCTCTTCGTAGCGGGCCGCGAGCTCCTCGAGCTCGAGCGGCGGTGCGCCGTAGACCCGCTCGAGCCAGACGTTCTTCTCGGCCAGAGCGACCTCGAGCTTCTGGCGCAAGATCTTCGGTTCGAGGAGATCCTGCACGCGAATCCCGAGCCTGAACGCCTTGTCGGCGTAGGTCGGCCCGATGCCTCGCTTCGTCGTTCCGATCTTCAGCTTGCCGAGACGGCGCTCGCCCCCTGGTCGATCGCCACATGCCAGGGCATGATCACGTGCGCGTTGGCCGAGAGATGCAGGCGGTCGGTCGCGATCCCGCGCCCCACGAGCTCGTCGAGCTCCTCGACCAGAACCTCCGGATCGACCACGCAGCCGGCGCCGATCACGCACTCCTTGCCGCGCAGGATCCCGGACGGTATGTGGCGGACCTTGTAGGTCTCGCCGTCGGCGACAATCGTGTGACCAGCGTTCGGGCCGCCGTTGTAGCGGCAGACGAGGTCGCAGTGCTCGGCCAGCAGGTCGACGATCTTGCCCTTTCCCTCGTCTCCCCACTGGGCGCCGACGATCACTGTCGCCGGCACGAACCCTCCTTAGGCGCCCACTGGTACGAACCGGATGCCCGGGCAAAGCCCGCGCCTCCTCTCAAACGGCGCCCGCCGAGCGGGCGCCTCGGCGCGACGGCGATCACGGTCGCTGGCACGTCGAGGAAGTCTGCCCGAACGAGCGGCCGGAGGCCTTGGTGGAACGTCGCTCGTCGTCGGGGTGCGATGGTCGTTTCGAGGGAAGGACGCAGGGAGCGTCAATAGCGGGAAGCTATTGGCGTGACTGAGGGCGCCGCCTCGGGGCGAGCAGCGCGGCCCGACGGCACAGGCTACGTTTCGCCAAGGCCTCCTACACGCGGTTCACCAGAGCGGCGAAGTCATCTCGGCGTGCACGTTGCGGCCGGCGCGGAGGGCTCGGATGCGGTGGCCACGCTCGCACTCGGTCCAGCCGAGGTCGTGGCCGACGCCGAGCTCGCCGCGGACGAGCGAGGACCGCTCCTCGCCAAAGCCTAGGCCGCGGCTCTCGCAGGCCTGGCAGACGACGGCGAAATCAGTTGCCGAGCCGAGGAGGACGATCGTCTGCTCGAACAACTTCAGGTCACCTCCCGATCGCTTACGCCGCCGCTGCCAGGTCTGCGAACTTTGCATACCGTTTCAGGAACGAGAGCTTGACCGCGTCGGTCGGCCCGTTCCGGTGCTTGGCCAGGATCACCTCGGCCAGGCCCTGCTGGTCGGACTCCTCGTTGTAGTACTCGTCGCGGTAGATGAACATGACGAGGTCCGCATCTTGCTCGATCGATCCGGACTCGCGTAGGTCGGAGAGGATCGGCCGTTTGTCGTGGCGCTGCTCGACAGCGCGCGAGAGCTGCGACATCGCCAGGATCGGCACGTCGAGGTCGCGCGCGAGCACCTTCAGGTTCCGCGAGATCTGCGAGACCTCCTGGACGCGGTTCTCGGCAGTAGCGCCGGAGGTCATCAGCTGCAGGTAGTCGACGACGACTAGGCCGAGGTTCGGCTCGCGGGTCTTCAGCCGGCGTGCTTTGGAGCGGATCTCCATCATCGTGATCGAGCCCGTGTCGTCGACGAAGATGGGCGCCTTGGCGAGCTTGTCGCAGGCCGCCGTCAGGCGTGGCCAGTCGTCGGGGCCGAGCTTCCCGGTTCGCAGCCGGCTCGACTCGACCTTCGCCTCGCTGCACATCAGGCGCTGGGTCACCTCGGACTTCGACATCTCGAGCGTGAAGATCGCGACCGGCCTCCCGTGACGGACGGCTAGGTTCGCCGCCATACAGAGGCCGAGCGCCGACTTACCCATGGAGGGGCGAGCCGCCGCGATGATCAGGTTCCCGGGCTGGAAGCCCGAGGTCAGCCGATCGAGATCGCGGAACCCGGAGGGGACACCGGTAATGTCGGCGCCGGCCTCGTAGAGGGCTGTGATGCGTTCGAAGCCCTCCTTCAGAAGCTCGTCAATGTGAGTGAACTCGCCGGTTACACGAGCCTGCGAGAGATCGAAGACGACCTGCTCGGCCTTGTCGACCAGGTCGCCGGTCTCGCCGGGACGCTCCCAGCCGAGGCGCGAGATCTCGCTGCCGGCGTTGATCAGTCCCCGCAGGGTGGCCATCTCGCGCACGATCCGCGCGTAGTGGCCGGCGTTTGCGCTGGCGGGGACGAGCGCAGCGAGCTCGTGGATGCGGACCTTGCCGCCGACGCCGTCGAGGTCTCCGCGTTCCTCGAGCTCGTCGACGAGCGTGATCGCGTCGACGGGCTCGCCCTTGGCGTACAGGCCCAGGGCGGCGCGATAGATCTTCGCGTGGCTCTCGCGGTAGAAGTCGGAGGCATCGAGCGCCTCGCTGACCGCCCCGATTGCCCCGGGGGAGAGCATCATCGCGCCGAGAACGGACTCCTCGGCGTCGAGATTCTGAGGCGGGACCGGGGCGGTCTGCGAGGATTGAGGGGCCTGGGCGATCTGGGCGACCTGGGCCATAGCGGGGGAGTCAATCCGGGACGGGTCCGAAATGGAAGGCCTGTGCATAACAGGCTGGTTCCTACTAGACAGGTTGTGGCGATCTGCAGGCACTATAGAACATATGTTCGCAGATCGGCCGGACAGATCTGTGGGTAGTTTCTCCGCTGCTTGCGGGAAGTTCGTTCGGCAATCCCCAGGCGGTGGAAAGCCCTGGGGAAAAGAACGTCAGTTGCTACGCGGCAGAAACCGCCCGCTGCAAAACGGCTAAGTCTGGTCTGGCGAGGATTCGGCCGGCGCCCCGGCGGCTGGCTCGGCGTCGCCGTCGAGCGCTTCGTCCGGCACCTGCTCCTCGGCTTCCGCCTCGGCGACCGCGGCTTCGGTCGCGGCTTCCGCGGCCGCCCGGGCCTCCTCGGCCTCGGCTGCCGCCGCCGCTTCCTCCTGGGCGGCCTCGGCATCGAGTGCCTGCAGCTCCTCCTCCGGCGGCAGCTCCCCGCCCTCCGGCACGACCGCGAGGCGAAGCGTCGCCGTCACGTCGGTAAAGAGCTCGACGGGGACCTCATAACGGCCGATCCGCTTGATCGACTCCGGGAGATCGAGCCTGCGCCGATCGATCCGGACGCGCTGCGTCTCCCATACGCGATCGGCGATGTCGGTCGCCGTGACGGAGCCGAAAAGGGTGCCTGTCTCACCGGCCTGGACGTCAAAGCGGAGCTCCGCGCTTTCGAGCTTCTGGACGAGCTCCTGCGCCTGCTCGAAGCTCTGCGCCTCGTGCTGGGACCGTCTCGCGGCCAGCTTCTCGATCTCCGCGACGCGGCCCGGCGAGGCCGGCTCGGCCAGCCGGCGGGGGAGGAGGTAGTTACGAGCGAAGCCCGGAGCGACGTCGACGACCTCGCCGCGGAGCCCGACTTTCTCTATGTCTTCTCGAAGGATGACCTGCATCGCCACTACCGCTCCCGGTCACGATCGCCCCGATCGCCGCGATCCCGCCGGCCGTCGGGGCGCTCCTCGCGGCCCTCGGCGACGTACGGCAGCAGCGCCATCTCGCGCGCCCGTTTCACCGCCACGGCGACCTGCCGCTGGTGCCGCCGGCAGGCGCCCGTGATCCGGCGCGAGCGAATCTTTCCTTTCTCGGAGACGTAGCGGCGGAGCTGGTTGGCGTCCTTCCAATCGACCTCTTCGATCTTGTTCCTGCAGAACCAGCAATTCTTCTTGCGGATCGGACCAGTCGAGGGACCGCCGCGACGCCGTTGCTGCTGTCTGTCCTTCTGCTGCGCCATTTAGAAGGGGATGTCGTCGTCCGCGCCGGCTGCGAAGTCGGCGTTCTCGGTCTGCGCGGCCGCGCCCGCGGGCACGAACTGCGGCTGGCCGCCCTCGCCCTCACCGCGGCCGCCGAGGAACTGGACGCTGTCGGCGATGATCTCGACCGCCTGGCGCTTCGTGCCGTCCTGGGCGTCCCACTCCCGCCACTCGAGCCGGCCGTCGATCGCGACAGGGCGGCCCTTGGCGAGGTACTGGGCACAGTTCTCCCCCTGGTTGCCCCAGACGGTGATGTCGAAGTAGTTCGGCTTTTCCGTCCACTCGCCGGTGGCGCCGTCCTTGCGGCGCGTGTTGACGGCGAGCCTGAGGCTGCAGACGGCGGTCCCGCTCGGCGTGTGCCGGAGCTCGGGATCCTTCGTCAGATTGCCCAGGAGAACGACTCTGTTGATGTTGGCGGCCATCTAAAACCTCCTCACCCGACGGGTGTCGCTTGGTCTTCGGAATCCTGCCTGTGCTCCGCGCTACTTTCTAGCGTCCCCGCCGGACCTGTCACCGCAATCCGCTTGACCGCGAGGTGGCGCATGACGCCGTCGGTGATCTTGAGGACCCGGGAAACCTCGGCCAGAGCCTCCGGCTCGGCGTCGAAGGTGAGCAGGTGGTACACGCCCTCGGCCTTGTGGTCGATCTCGTAGGCCAGCCGGCGGCGGCCCCAAACGTCGTGTGCTCCCCAGGTGCCACCCGAGCTCTCGATGTTCTCGCGCACGCGCGCGACGATCTCGTTCTGGCGCTCCTCCGGTAGCTCCGGGTCGAGCAGGAGCAAAATCTCGTAACCGATCATCGTCCCGAATCACTCCTTCCCGCGGTCTGAGTCGGCCTCGCCTGCGGGCGCCGCTTCGGGGCTGACGGCGCGACGGCGAGGCAGGAAGTCCGCGGAAGAGTAGCATCGAGCCCGTGAGGAACCGCGCCGCCTGGATCGCCGGCGCGCTCGGCGCCGCAGGAGTGGCGTACCGGGCGCTGCGTCGCAAGCCGAAAGTAGCTGCGGATCCGCGTGCCGACGAGCTCAGGCGCAAGCTCGACGAGTCAAAACCGCTGGTCGATGAACGCGAGGAATTCGAGGCGGGGGAGACGGCGGTCGACGAAGCGGACGCTCCGACGCTCGACGAGAAGCGCGCGGCCGTCCACGAGCGCGGCGAGGCCGCGGTCCGCGAGATGCGGGGCCCCGCCAAGAGCTCCTTTCGGGAAGACGAACTGTAATCGGCTTTGCCACCCGGGATTAGACGGACGCCCGGGCAAAGCCCGGACGCCCTCTGGGTCGGCGTCGCGAGCGAGCGCCTTAAGGCAGAGGACTGAACGCCGCGGCTCCCGCCGTCAGGCCGCGCGCGACCTTCCACTCGTAGGCGCTCGACTGAAGTAGCCGGCGCTCGTTCGGATTCGACATGAATCCGCACTCGACGAGGATCGCCGGCACGTTGGCCCAGTTGAAGCCGGTCAGGTCGGTGCGCTTGATCAGGCCGAGGTTTGCGGCGCCGGTAGCCCGCACTCCCGCGGCTTGCACCAGGCGCGCCGCTCTCAGGCTCCGCGTGTAGATGTCGTCCGTCCAGCTCTTGTGCCAGGCGGGATACAGCGTCGAGAAGCCGTGCAGCGAGATATTCGTCGAGCCGTCAGCATGGATCCTGAGCATTAATGAGGCCGCGTGGCGGTTGCAGAACCGCGCACGCGCGATGTTGCCGCCGTTGCCGTAACGGAACACCGGGCCGGTGCGTGTCATCGCGACCCGATAGCCGCGCCGGATCAGCAGCGTCCGGGTCTTCTTTGCGATCGCGAGCGCGACGGCCGCCTCGCCGGGCGCACCGCCGCCATCCTTGATCTTGAGCACGCTCGAGCCCGGCCCGATCGGCTCCGCTTGACGGCCGATCGCCGGCGGTGTTCCGTGCCCCGGGTCGAGGCAAACGAGCGGCGGGTGGGCGACGATCACGGCGACAGCTTGTCGGCCAGGTACTTCACCGCGAGCGGATAGCGGTACTCGATTCCCATGTGCGTCCCGTCGAAGAGCTCGAAGAGGTAGTCGGTGATCCCGATCTCCTCGAGCGACCGCCGGAAGGCCTCGGCGCCCAGGTCGAGGTAGGCGTCGTCCCGCCTGCCGGCGTCGATGTAGATCGCCTTCTGGGACCGGAGCGCGTCGGCGTAACGCGGCGCCATCCGCACGGGATCCCAGGCGAGCCAGCGTTCCCAGATCTCCGGCCGGAGCCGGCCCGTCAGCGGTTCGTACGGGAGGTGGATCGTGCCGTCCTCGTCGGCGGAATAGCAGGAAGCCATGCACCAGTCGTTCAGGAGCACGTGATCGGTCCTCTTCGAGAAGGCAGGCCGGGAGCGGAAGTCCTCCCAGAAGCGGTCGAACGAGCCGTCGTACTCATCGCGTAGCGCTCGCGCCGAGACGCGGAACTCCGGCAGGTAGCAGGTCTCGAAGAGCGCGTCGCCGGCGTGTGTGGCGAAGCCGCCGAAGAGATCGGGCCGGAGCATCGGCGTCACCATCGCGCCGTAGCCGCCGCTCGACTTGCCGGCGATTGCGCGGTGGGCGGGGTCGGCAAGGGTGCGGTAGCCCGAGTCCACCCACGGGACGACCTCGTCGCAGAGGTAGGTGTGGTAGCGGCCGGTTCCGGGGGAGTCGAGGAACTGGCTGCCGCCCAGCGACGTCCAGGCGTCGACCCAGACCAGCACGGCCGGCGGCGCCGCGCCCGAGCCGAAGAGCTCGTCCATCAGTTCCGGGGGATTTCTGCGGAACGCCGAGCGGTTCCGCCACATGTCGAGTTGGCCGGTGAGACCCTGGATCAGGTAGATCGACGGGTAGCGGCGCTCTGGCTCGTCGTCGTACCCGGGCGGCAGATAGACCCAGAGCGGCCGCACGTGCGGGTCGCCCAGCGGGTTTCCCTTGAGCGCCTCACTCTCGAACGAATGCTCGTCAAGCCGGCCGGCGAAGTCGACGGACCAGGGCAGCACCCGCGGGACGCTACCGGCCGCTGACTCTCCACGGCGGCGAGGGAGAGGATTTTCGCCGCCGTGGAGGTCAGCGTTGGCTCAACGGAGCCATGGCGCGAGGAGGTTTTCGGCCGACTGCCTACCGGCCACCGTCAGTAGGCGGTCGCCGCCAGATCGTGCGGCTCGGCGATGAGCCCGAAGAGTGCGTCGTGGAGGGTCGCATAGGTTCGTAGAACCCGATTGAGGCCAGCCACCTCGACCATCCGCAAAGTTCGCGGATCGTTGGTCACGAGGACCAGGGAGTGGCCGCGACCCTCCAGACGCTTCGTCTCCTGGACGAGCACGCCGAGCGCGGTAGAGTCGATGAAGCTGGTCTCGGACAGGTCGACGATGACCGTGTCCGCCCCCACGGCGCCAGCTTCGGCGATTCCGGTTTGAACCCGCTTCGCGGTGTGCAGGTCGAGTTCTCCCGACACCGAGACGACCGCCAGCTCGCGCGTGAGACTGGCGACGTCTGTGCGAAATTCGTCCAGGCGCACATGGCGAGCCTAGGGCCCTTCCCGCAAGCGACGCATACGCTTTTTGTGAGCGTTTGCCTACACGGGCTGGAGCTTGTAGCCGACGCCCCTGACCGTTACGAGCCGTTCTGGCCGGGCCGGGTCGCGCTCGAGCTTGCGGCGGATGTTCGAGACGTGCAGGTCGCAGGCGCGCTCGTCGCCCACGTACGAGCTGTCCCAGAGGTGGCCCATGATCTCTCGCCGCGAGAAGACCCGCTCCGGCTCGCCTGCGAGCAGTGCGAGCAGCTTCAGCTCGAAGGCGGTCAGTGGCACCTGTTCGTCGCCGATGCGTGCCACGTGCTTCGCGAGGTCGAGCTCGAGGCTGCCGACCCGAAGCTTCGCAATCGCCCCGCGCGCGTCGAGCTCGCGCCTGCGGAGCAGCGCCCGTACGCGCGCCACGAGCTCGGTCACCGAGAACGGCTTCGTCACGTAGTCGTCGGCGCCGACCTCGAGGCCGAGGACGCGGTCGACCTCGCCGTCCTTCGCCGTCAGCATCAGGATCGGCACCGGGCTCTCGTCCCGCAGCCGCCGGCAGACCTCGACCCCGGAGAGCCCCGGCAGCATCAGGTCGAGGACGAGCAGGTCGTACAGCCGCCCGCGGGCCCGCTCGAGCGCGGCGTTGCCGTCGTCGACCGCCTCGACCTCGAAACCCTCGGCCTTCAGCGCGTACTCGACCGCCTCGGCGATCGCCGGCTCGTCCTCGACGACCAGGATCCGCTCGGGCATCAGCTGATGACCTTCGCGCTCGGCACCGTGATGCGCACCCGCGTTCCGGCGCCCAGCTCGGACTCGAGCTCGATCGTGCCGCCGAGCGCGCCCGCGGCCTCCTGGGCGATGGCGAGCCCGAGGCCGAAGCCGTCGGTGCCGGCGGAGGACCGGTAGAAGCGTTGGAATGCGCGCGCTGCTTCCTCCTCGCTCATCCCGGGGCCTGTGTCGCGGATCTCGATCTCGGTCGTGGTCCCGTTCTCGCGCGCTTCGAGGACGATCTCGCCCGTCCGGGTGTGCTTGGCCGAGTTCTCGGCCACGTTCGAGATCGCTCGATGAAGCAGATCGCGCTCGGCGAACGCGCCGATCTCCGGCGACGAGCGGACCGAGACCTCCACGCCGTGGGCGGAATCGAGGCCGCCGGCGATCTCCTCGAGGACAGGTCGAACCGGAACGACCGTCAACCGCGGTTGCTCGACGCCGGTCTGGAGACGGGCGAGGACGAGCAGCGATCTCGCGAGCCGCGAGAGCCGCTCGCTGTGGACGCGGATGTGCTTGAGAAACCGGTCGCGCGCCTCCGGGATGTCCTTGGCGCCGCTCTCGAGCACGTCCATGACGCTGACGATCGCCGCCAGCGGCGTCCGCAGCTCGTGGGCGGCGTTCTCGACGAACTCGCGCTCGCTTTGGCGCGCGCGCTCGCGCTCGGTGACGTCTTCGACGATCAGAATCGCGTTCTCTGTGTCCGAGGGAGGGACGCCCTCGATCCAGAGGGTCCGGTCTTCGGTCCTGACAAGGCTGCCGGCAACCAGTGGAGACGAGCCGAACAGACTCGCAGCCAGTTCGCGTAGGGAGAAGTCGGGCCAGGGGTCGGACAGCGGCTCGCCGCCTCGCGGGGAGCCTCCGAGTACGGTCGCCGCGGCCGGATTCGCAAATTCGATCACGAGGTTGCGATCGACCAGGACGACCGCCTGCGGAAGCTGCTTGAGGACGCGCTCGAAACGATGTGCTCCGGCAGGCTCGTCGAGAGCGAAGTCGTACCCCGACCCGCTCTCAGACTCAGGCATGGAGTCCCTTTCGTTGAAAACCCTGTCCGAAAACGATGATAACCCGCTCGTCTACTGGCCCAGGAGCCGCTTCAGCATCTGGGCGTTCGTCGGCGCCTGCGCGACGAATCCATCCTGCCCGTTCGCCTTCGCCTCAGGAGGCGTCGGCGATGGCGTCGGCGAGCGACCGTTGTTGTTGAACATCGCGTAGACGGTCTGCGTCTCGCCCGCGAGCTCTCGCAGACGCGGCACCCACTCTCGCAGCTCGTCCTCGGAATAGAGATAGTCGAAGCGCTCGGCGGCGCTTCCGGTCCGCTTGTTCCAGGTCTGCGCGTTGCGGCCATGGAAGCGGACGTAGGCGGTCTCGCTCGTGGCCGCGACGACGGTGGGCAGGACATTCCTCCCACCGGTCTGCGGCGCGTCGACGACGACGTAGGTCATCCCGTGCTCCTCGAGGAATCGAAGCGTGTCCCCGCGGTGCTCCTCGTCGAGCCAGCTCGCGTGGCGGAACTCGACCAGCATCTCGTCGCCGCCCAGTTGCTCCTGCGACCACTCCAGGTACTCGAGCGACTGAGGCCTGTAAACGACGTAGGGCGGGAACTGCATCAGGATCCCCCCGAGCTTCCCGGCCGAACGGAGCGGCCTAAGGGCATCGTGGAAGCGCCGAAAGACCTCGGCGCGGTACTCGCGCGGGGGTCGGTCGACGCGGCCGCGGGCGTCCGTGGAGACGTCGCGCAGGTCGGGAGGCAGCTGGTCGACCTTGACCGGATGCCGAGTCATGACGCCGAACGCCTTCACGTGCATCGTGAACCCGGGCGGCGTTCGCCCGGCCCAGTTCTCGACCATCTGCGGGTCGGGGAGGCGGTAGTAAGTGGAGTTCGCCTCGACAACGTCGAAGCGCTCGGCGTAGTAACGCAGCCGTTCCTCCCCGGATTTGACGCCCTTGGGGTACCAGATCTTCGTCAGGGTCTCGTCCGCCCACGAGCAGACACCGACCCGGATCGGCGCAGCCATTGTGCCGATGCTAACGCGGAACCCCTGAAAAAGAGCCACCGCATCGGCCTTGCAAACCGGGGTAAGACGGACGCCCCGGCGAAGCCGGGACGTCCTCCAGGTCGGCGTCGCAAGCGAGCGCCTATGCGGAGGCGGTGATACCCTCTATTGGCAAAGCCGGACGCCCGCTTGGCGTCTCCTGGTCCCTCCGCCGCTTTCCAGCCCTGGTGCTGTGCGGCGCTTGAGAGGTCTCCGCCCGGCGCCCCACAGCAGGAAGGACCAGAAATGTCTGTCTCGCTTGAGCGACTGGCGCGCAACCAGGCGTTGTTCCGGGAGGTCAACGAACGCCTTCTCGAACTCGCTGACGGTTCTCGGGATGGCTCGATGCAGTTCGTCTGCGAGTGCAGCCTGGAGGACTGCACGGACACCTTGACGATGAATCACGAACAGTACGAGGCGGTCCGCGCCCATTCGACGTTCTTCGTGGTCACGAACGGCCACGAGATCCTCCAGGTCGAGAAGGTCATCGACCAGAACGATGGCTACACGATCGTCCAGAAGGTCACCGCGAGCGACTACGCCATCGAAACCGATCCGCGTCGACGCAATGGAGCGTAGTGGAGCTGAATTTCGGTAACGAGTGGTTGATCGAGAATCAACAGACGGTTCGCAGCGCAAACGAGCGCCTGACCGCGCTCGCCGCCGGCGTCGTCGCTGCAGACCAGCTCGTCCCGTTCCTCTGCGAATGTGCTGACGGGACTTGTCTAGGGCGCGTGGACATGAGGGTCGCCGAATACGACGAGATTCATTCGGACCGCAATCAGTACTCGATCATCCACGACCATGAGCTCGCCAACGGAGAGGCCGTGGTCGAAGAGCGCACGCTCTTCGACATCGTCAGCAAGGGCGCGGTCTCCAGCTAAACGGTCTGGGCGACCGCGGCTGCCTCCGTGCCGGCGGCCGCTAGGGGCAGGTCGACGGAGAAGGTCGAGCCCTTGCCTTCGTCTGAGCTGACCGAGAGACGTCCCTCCATCCGGCGGACGAGCTCACGGCAGATGTAGAGGCCGAGGCCCGTGCCGCCGACTCCGCGGGTGAGACCGGGGTCGACGCGGTAAAACTTGCCGAAGATTCGGCGCTGCTCGAGTGAGGCGATGCCGATCCCTTCGTCTCGGACGCTGATCCGGACGCCGCCCTCGCGCGGCTCGATCGCGACCTCCACCCGGCCGCCATCGGGGGAGTACTTGACGGCGTTGTCGATCAAGTTGATCAGCACCTGGCGCAACTTGTCGGGATCCCCCGCGACGGGGTCGAGCACAGCGGAGATCGTGAGCTCGATCGAGATGTCCTGCCGGGCGGCGAAGCAGGCGCGCATCTCCTCGACGACGTCCTGAGCGAGCGCGCGTAGGTCGATGCGCTTCTCCCCGAGCGCGAACTGGCCGGAATCGAGGTTGCTGGCGTAGAGGATGTCGTCGGCGATCCGGCTGAGGCGTTCGGACTCCTGAGCGATCACGTCGAGGAGGCGCTTCTTGTCGGCTTCGTCGAGGTCGATGTCCTCTCGCAGCAGGGTTTGAGCCGAGCCGTAGACCGCTGCGAGCGGCGTGCGAAGCTCGTGAGAGACGGTCGCTATGAACTCGCCTTTGAGCTCCTCGAGCGCGCGTTCCTCGGTCAGGCTGCGGAAGGCGTAGACGACCCCGTCGCTAAACGTGACGCCGGAGATCGACAGCCAGAGCTCGCGCCCGTCGAGCTCGAGCGGGACGACCTTCGCCTCCACGCTGCCGGGCGTCGGTGCCGTCGCAATCGGAATCAGCGGGGCGACCGCCTCCCAGCCCGGGAGGATCTCGGCCGCCGGTCTGCCGAGGGCGCGGTCCGGCGCGATGCCGGTGATCGCCTGGGCGGCCGGGTTCCAGTGCTGCACTACGCCCGCGTCGTCGAGCAGGAAGACGCCGTCGTCGACGTGCTCGAGCACCCGAGCATGGCGCTCGAGCGCCAGCCGCTGCTGCTCGACCTCGCGATCGAGCCGGCGAAGCTGGATCGCCCGCTTGAGTGAGGCCACGAAGTAGTCACGGTCGATCGGCTTCTGAACGAAGTCGTAGGCGCCGCCGCGCAGTGCCTGGACGGCGAGATCGCGCTCGCCGTGCCCGGTGATCATCAGCGTGGGCGTCGCGGGTCGAAGCTCGCGGATCTCGCGTAGCAGCGTGAGCCCGTCCATGCCGGGCATCTTGATGTCGCTGACGATTGCGTCGTAGTCGGTTTCGCGGATGCGCTCGAGCGCGTCGATCGCGGTCTCCGAAGTGTCGATCTGGATTCCGTTCATCCGCAACCGAAGCGCTTCGGGGAGAGCGTCGAGCAGCGCCGCGTCGTCGTCGACGAGCAGGATCCTCGCGCTCACTGCAGCGGCTCCCCGGGTGGCTCCTCGTCCGCGAACGGCAGCTCGACCAGGAACGTTGCGCCTTTGCCCGGCCGGCTGGCAACGGAGATCCCCCCGCCGTACTCCTTGAGGATGCTGTAGGTGATCGAGAGGCCGAGACCGGTTCCCGTCCCGACCTCCTTCGTGGTGAAGAAGGGGTCGAAGATCCGCTGCTGGAGCTCTCGGGGGATCCCCGGGCCGGTGTCCGAGAACGCGATTCTGATCCGCTCGTCGTCGCGGCTCGAGGCGATCCGGATCGTCTTGCGCTTTGAGTCGGCGAGCGCGTCGCGCGCATTCGTGAGCAGGTTGATGAAG
>WNFX01002052.1_pt1 | contig 20421 bp, 15 predicted proteins | sample 5400111 | NCBI WGS metagenome assembly WNFX01 (sample SAMN13153363, study PRJNA577476) | soil metagenome | isolation source: 40 cm soil or saprolite under grassland replicate 1 | place: USA:California | collected 2016-06-15 | reverse complement strand
CTCTGACCATTTTAAGGATTGTGTGTATCGACCTTGCGGTTTTAAAATTAGCCCTAGGGCAATATGACTATTTCCATTAGGTTTAGGGTTCGCAATCTGCTCTATGACACGGTCCTCTATATGTCCTAGCTGACTTAGTATTCCAAAGGCTGCATAACAGTCCTGTACTGAGGGAACAATGACGTCAAATGTCACTAGATCGAATCCAGTAAGCTGCGATTTTGGCACTACTGATGTAGCATGTGCATCCTGCAATCGCCGCTTCAGTCCGGCAACACCACATGGTGTACAGACAACTGTAATGGGTTGGTTAGTAGCCTCCTGGTAGGAAGCTACCAGGCTCTGGCGAATTCCTTCCAGCATCAGAGCATCTTGTTTCAGGATATGCACGCGCTCTTTTTTTAACTCTACAAATTTGCGGGGGCTTCGCAGTTGCTCTAACAGGTCTTCGATATCACGTTTGAAATGCCACATACCCAGGCTTTTGGCTATGTTTAGCATGGTACGTCCAACACTCTCGATCTGAGACTGTATCGTTCCTGTGTAGGTCTTCTCATTGCTCTGCTCTTGAAGTATCTTCAATGATTGATAATAAATGGCAATAGCAATAAGTAAGCCCCCCAGGTCGCGATAAGGTGGTGTCAACAAAGGGGGCAAATTCTCATCTTCTATATATTTGGCGTATAAGTTTGCTTCAGTAATATGACTGAGTACTTCGTCTACATACTCCAGATTTGCCTGGAGGATTGCTTCTTTATCATACTCCCAGAGATACCCTGCTATTACAACTTGCCAGGGCAACCCCCACAAGTGGAGCATATCACCCACTCGCTGGGCATCATATTTGACTTTCATGACATAGGCGCGTTGCGAGCCTCTTACCTCTTGCGCGAGTGTCGCGGCCAGTTTCATCCACTCTGCAGGAATCTGGGTCGGAGCAGGTTTCCACGGTGTGAGATCAGTGTGTGGATGTCTATCAGCCACAATTATTATCCTCTGAGCCAGGAATAATAACACTTTTACGATTACAACCCTAATGTGTAGAATACACTGTAATATAGAACGTCGTCAAGGGGCTATTTTCGTGCTTCATTTTCTTTTCTTAAAGAACATACCTCACATTAGCCGTAAATATTTTTGATAATTTTTCACGATGTTCGTCATCATAAATATACTACGTACGGAGGTTTCACTTAGTCACCAGTTTACATTTAATTCCGGTTCTGAATTATTTAGGAAAGGCATCTCGGTGATTTCCTAAAAATAAGAACAAAAAACCCTTGTATTTGTATCAATTTATATGTTATATAATCATTACCGTAAATATTTATCGTAAACAACGATAAATATAGGACCACAAGGAGGCGCAACCATGAAACCAGTACATTTACGTGGTGTGTCTGAAGAAGATAGTGATCCTGATATTGAGGAAATCTTAGCGCGGTTCGATGCTTACATTGTCACCCTAGTTCAGAAAATGGCTCGCCGTAGTTCCAATATTGCTCGTCCAGAGGTGTTGGACCTGGAGATCGATGAGATCGTCCAACGAGTGCGTATTAAATTCTGGAAGGCGCTCGAGGCTAAGGAGATTGAACATCACAAAGCGTACATTCGAACCATTGTCAACAACGAGTTCAATGACCTTGGACGCAAACGGAAAGCTCCTTTGCCCTTACCAACTGATGAAGATGGAGAACTTTATATGGGTAACGTACTGCTGAGTGAGAGCGAGGGACTGGCAGATCCGGCTGTTGAATTTGGAAAAGAGGAAGTGATGGATGACTTGATGGAACTCACAGCTCACGTGGTCACCGACCTTCCTCCTCGTATGCAGAGGGCAATGATCAATCATTTGAAGGAGCAAGTCGACGATTTCATCCTGTTAACTGAGTCGTTTGAGATGCGCCAGATTAATATCAATGCTGTCAGATGGCCTGATGATAAGGCTGATACTAAACGACTAAAGGCCTCCCTATCCCCGGCCAGGCGCATTATTGCCCGCCGCATAGGTTTAAATTTGCAGGTGTATAAAAAGTGGGGAATGCCAGATCTGTCGTTATTGTCATACCTTCATGATGAAAAGAATGTACGACATTATTCCCACCCTGTCTCTACACTATCGGTAGGTGCTCTACATGTTGTTTGAGCAGGTCTTCGCGAGAGGTGCGGCGTGCGAGCAGACGTTTCATAGCATTGCCTATCCGCCGCACTCCTTCTTCAATATGATCGATTTCAGGATAGGCGAAACTGAGCCGGAAGTTTTGTTGGCCACCACCATCAACATGGAAAGGTTCGCCAATAACAAAGGCTACCTGTTCGTTGGCAGCTTCGCGTAATAAGCTGCGAGACCGCATATCTCCGGGTAGGCGGCACCAGAGGTGAAAACCGCCACCTGGTCGATTGACGCGCACTTCTCCTGGCCAGTACATAGCGATTGCTTGTAGCATTAGATCTCGCTTCAGGCGGTACTGCTGACGTAACATTGCGAGATGATCATCCAAAAGGTTGCGCCGTAAAATTTCAGAAACTGCCCACTGTCCAATAGCATTCGTGTTCAAATCAAATATCTGCTTATGTAGAGAGAGACGCTCTATCATCGGTTCTGGTGCTGCAAGCCAGGCTACACGTAATCCTGGCGCCAATATTTTTGAGTATGTGCTCAGGTATACTACCTGACCACTGCTATCAAGTGTCTTGAGGGGTGAGGGCTGTCTGTCCTCAAAATATATTTCCCCATAGGGGTCATCCTCCATTATTGGTGTTTGATAGCGTTTTGCCAGAAGCAACAGACGACGACGACGATCTTGCGACATCACTGTTCCTGTTGGATTCTGGAAAGTCGGTATTGTGTAGATCAAGCGCGGGCGATGGCGCGCCAGAACTGATTCCAATAGATCAACGCGTATACCATCACTATCGGTAGGAACACCAATTACGCGAGCGTTCAGCGCGCGAAATGTCTGAATTGCTCCCAGGTAGGTCGGCACTTCAACGACTACTTCGTCGCCTGGATTGAGCAAGATGCGGCCAATCAGACCAATGCCTTGTGTAGAGCCAGAGAGGATCAAGATATGCTGTGCATCAACAGCTACGCCACGTTTACGCATAGATGCTGCAATAGCTTTGCGGAGACTGTGCAAGCCTTCAACAGGACAATACCCAAGGGCACTCTGGCGAGCAGAGAGTAGACCATCGGCAAAAATAGTACGGAGCATATCAGCAGGAAGCAGGTTTGGAGCAGGGTTGCCTGGGGCCAGAGAGATGATTTCTTTGTGTTCGCTCATCGAAGCAAGCTCGCTTAACATCAGAGCATCGGGACCCAGAATCTCGCGTTCACCCGCAGGTAAACCAAGGAGCCACGAGGATGTTTCATTCTCAAAACTATCTTCGAGATACCCAAACTGATTGCGCCTTACCAGTGTTCCGCGTCCTACATGACCCTCGATCAAGCCTTCGCTGGCAAGTTCATTATAGGCATTCATGACAGTTGTACGATTGACTCCCAGTTCGCTCGCCAGGCCACGTTCTGTGGGGAGACGTGTGCCTTCCGACAACTCACCAGAAAGGATAGCTTCGCGTAATTGCTGGCATATCTGGCGGTACAATGGCATACCGCTGGAACGATCTAAAGCAATCAATGTGTGTACTTGCGCCGTAAATAATGGTCTTGGCTGATAGTGAGATGAGTGTTGCCGCATAGTTCCCTCCTGATTGGCTCATACCAATACAGTATAACCGACCATTTGAGACCTTACAAGTGCTTATTGGCGGAAGACTTGATCATCCAATTGTCTGTGATATGAAAAGTAAGATATGATTGTAAAGTGACCAACCTGACTATTGAAGATAATTACGATATCGTAACATTGTTATCGAATGCTTTTGAATTTGGGGAAGGAAGCTCATGACAACACTGGAAGAACGTATTGCAATGATCCGTAACGACCGTGAGCATGGCTCTCGCTGGCTGGTACATGAAACAATTTCATTGCTCTATGACATCGCAACTCAGCCAACCTCCTCACCGGAGGAAAGCTTACGACAGTTGCAACATGCAGGGAAGGAACTGGCACAGGCACGCCCAGCTATGGCAGCGTTGGCTGGTGCGGTCAGGCGCATCCTCAACGCTTCAAGCAGTTTGAAAGGTATGGCGGATGAAGCAACGAAACTCCTTACAGAATTCGATACCGCAATCGAACGGATAACAGACCATGCCAGATCACAGCTCCATGGAACAGTGATGACACATAGTCTTTCAGGAACTGTACTGGATGTTCTCACCGCCTGTCTTTCGCAGATCGAGCGGATAATCGTGTTAGAGGGGCGTCCCCGCTACGAAGGACGAGAGGTCGCACTGGCATTGAGCAAAGTGGGCGCTTTGATCACCTTGATTACCGATGCCCAGGCTGATATTTTTCTGCCTGAATGCAATGCAGTTGTAGTGGGAGCCGATAGTATCCTGGCTAATGGGGATATTTTGAATAAGGCCGGTACTGCTTTGCTGGCATGGGCTGCTCGTGGGCATCACATCCCCTTTTATGTGCTTTGTGAGACGCTGAAAATCTCTCCCCAAAGCTGGACTGGTAACCTTGACCAATTGGAGGAGAAAGAGGCAACTGAGGTGCTGGAGCAGGATATTCCAGGAGTCGCTGTACGCAACTTTTATTTTGATAGAACTCCCTCTAAGTTGGTGACGAGTGTGATTACGGAACGTGGCATATTAGGAAGTAGAGAAATCAAGCAGATGGTATCACAAATGAAACAAAGCATGTAAGAAAAAAGCCAGGATTCCAATTGTTCAGCTTGTACCTCATCTTTAGAACGTGTACAATGATGTATGAAATTAGATGCCCATCTGTGTAGCCATAGAGCGTCTCCATGATAGCAGTGCCCTTGCGGGTACTCACCACTCAATGGGAGGAAGTTACATGCCTACCTATATTAGCCTGGTCAACCTCACCGAACAAGGGGTCAAAGAAGTTAAGAATGCCCCAGAACGTCTACGAGCTTTCGACGATGCAGCAAAAGAGGCTGGAGGGAGACTCGTTGGTTTCTATTTAGTCCTGGGCCAATATGATTATGTCGTGATTACAGAAGCTCCCGATGATCAGACAGCGGCTCGCCTCATTCTCGGTACGATTGCGCAGGGCAGCATTCGTACTCAAACAATGCGAGCTTTCCCCCGCGAAGAGTTCGAACAAATTGCTCGCGGACTACAATAGAAAAGCAAGTCGAGGAAATAAGTCATACCTCTTGCCTGTTTAAAACTCACCGCCAGGAAAAATTGCTTGTACCAGGCGCTCGGGATCATGTCGAACAAGCTTATCGTTTTCTAGATTTAGATGTTCGATCAAAACATGCGGAACAAGATGCGTGAGCCGCGCGCGATCTACTATAACCGGCTCACTTTTTTCCTGTGCATAAGTATCCAACACCTCTGGTAGGAAAGAGCCATCATTGACAATCACGCGATCTACACGTCCTCCTAAATAAGTGTGAATCGCGTTTACAAAATCCGAGGCTTTATAGCAATCCGTCTCACCGTGTTTAGTCATCAGATTACAGACGTAGACTTTCTCAGCATCTGATTCGCGAACAGCACGCGCAATGTCGCAAACGAGCAGGTTCGGCAGAAGGCTCGTATACAGATCTCCTGGGCCAATGATTATGGTATCTGCTCGCCGTATGGCACGTACGGCTTGGTGACATGCAGGAGCGTCTTCAGGTTGTAGTCGCAAACGCACTATCGGAGAAAGTTCCCCGGTATTTTTTTTACCACGCGTATCGATTTCCGTCTCATCACAAATAGTGCTACCATCTGCCAGGTCAGCGCATATCATTGTCTGCTCGAGCGTTACAGGCAATACGCGCCCGGCTGTATTAAGGAGTTCCTGAGCATCTTCAATAGCGAGCAAGAGATCGCCATTATTAATATCCTGCAGTCCTTTGATGATAAGATTACCCAGACTATGACCACCCACACCTCTCATCCGCTGCGCGGTTTCACCGTTTTCAGTCTGTTCAAAGCGATGCATAAATACTTCGCGCCAGAGAGCGCCATTGCGCGCTAATGCGACCAACGACATACGCAAATCTCCAAGGGGTAACTGGCGCTGGAATTCATCCATCAATCTACGTGAACTTCCACCACTATCCGACATTGTAACGATAGCACTGATATTAAACTGGTATTTTTTAAGATGTGAAAGTAAGGAAAATGTTCCAGTACCTCCACCAATGGTTACCACACGGCGTCCTGCAAAACGATCTCCCGTACTTTGATATCCAGGCACATTGTTTCTCCTGTGGCTGATCTCGGGTTCATCACTCACAATACAAATCCTTTTATTTACAAGTTCTGGTTTCAAGGCATAGTCTATCATGGACTTTTTTTATACGCAAGCAAGCCTTATGCTAAAAACAGCTCATACCTCTTGACAATTTGCGATATATCGTTATAATTAACAATATGATAGCGATATATCGTTAAGAATGCGGAAAGGAGCATCTTCTATGTTTGGCAATAGATTTGCCTATCAGTATTCAGGTTATGGAGAAGAGCCAGGCGCACCGCCATGGCTGCGCCACCGAGAGCACCACTCTCATTCTCATGGCAGACATCACAGTCGTGGACCGTTCAGTCAGAACAGGTGGGGAGAGAAATGGACACCTCCGTGGTTACAGGAAGCATGGCGGGGCCCTCGTTTCTTTGGAATGCGCAGAGGTCGCGGCCCCTTTGGTCCTGGTGGGCCTTTCGGATTTGGAGGTGAGGGTGGCCGCTTTTTCGGACGCGGTGACATGAAATTTGCTCTGCTGGAGCTTTTACAAGAACGCCCGATGCATGGGTATGAAATGATCAAGGCGTTGGAAGAAAAAACCAGCGGTTTTTATACACCCAGTCCTGGCTCAATTTACCCCACGTTGCAAATGCTTGAAGAGGCAGGCATGGTGACCTCTAACGAGATCGAGGGGAAAAAGGTTTATAGCATTACCGAAGCAGGGCGCGCTTCTCTTGCCGAGCGACAGCGAAATCAAGAGGGGTTCGCAGGACCACCCTGGATGCGCAGGCATGGGGGGCATGGTCCGAAGCCGGAAATGCAAGCGTTAAAAAGCGAGATTGCAGAAACAGCTCGTTTGTTTGCAATTGCCGGTAGAATGTCGTTACAAGACCCTGAGAAACTGGCACGCTTACGTGGTGTCATTGCGCATACTCGTAATGAGTTAAACATACTGATCTATGGTAATAGTTCACCGCAGGAACAGCCTGCTCAAACGGAGCATCCTGCAACCGATTAGCAGATATGCATGAAGAATGGCGTTGTTTTGTAGAGATAGATGTATCTCTACAAAACAACGCCATTCTTCATTTCAGCATAATTACTCTATCCTTCAAGAGGAAGATATGCTATAATGGTCGGGCTTTTACCGAAGGGAGGTAATACCACAATGCACGGGCAATCTGATACTGAGTTATTGATCTTACGCTCTCGCCTCTTGATGGAGGAAGGGCAACATGATCTCGCTTTAGCCACGCTTGAAGAAATCCAAACAGACGACCCAGAACAACAACGTCAAATCGCCTATTTGTCTGCATGGTGTCACACTCGATTAGAGCATTGGGCAGAAGCGCTCCGTTTGCTGTCCCCTTTGTATACTTCTGGAAGTATCGAAGAAAACTGGAATGATGCGAATCATAACGAACGCGAACGCCGTGCTTTCTACCTCCTGTGTCTTGGCAACGCCGCTGTGAATTTGAATCGCTTTGAGGAAGCGGCTCAGCATTATACACAATGCCTCAAATTGTTGAGCGAACGACGTGTGAATCTTCCGAAAGTACGCATTAAAGCTAGCTATTCGCTGGGTATGACCTGTATCGTAAGTGGTTTTTTTGCCCTGGCCATTCAGCATTATGAAGAGGCATTGCGGTTGTGCAAAAATGATCCTGATCACGAGGATCTGCCTGATATCTATTATGGACTCTGTGATGCCAATCGACAACTGGGAAAATTTGAAGTTGCATATAAGTACGGTGTCATGGCGCTCGAACTGTACGAAAAACGAGGATTGCGCACTATGGAAGGGCGCATACATAACGTACTTGGCCGTATTTGTTACCAGTTGCGCGAATATCACGAAGCAACTGATCATTACATGGAATCTCTCTCCATCGCAACGTTGGACAATAGCCAGACAATGAAGATGGTGAATTTTACAGCACTGGCAGACTTGCGTTTAGCGGAGAATCGCCTGGAAGAAGCCCAACGCTATTGCGATCGTGCAATGGAAGCAGCGAAGGGGCTAGATGATGATATTTACCTGGGTTTGATGTATCTCATATGTGGGAAGGTGACTCTAGCAGAGAGCGAACAAGTAGAGGGAGAGCAGCACGAAAGACTTTTTGGAGAGGCGAGGAGATTATTTGAAAAAGCGAAAGACCATCTTTCCCAGACACAAGCCAGTACCTATCTTGCTGAAGTGTATGGTAGATTAGCTCAGATGCTGGAAAAGTCGGGGCAACCTCAGGAGGCTATCTCTTATTGGAAAACCGCTTACGAATCGCTGTCCAGCTTGAAAGGGCCAAGCATGGATTAAAGGGCGTGGTAGCGCAATGATTAAGAATTATTCAGGCCAATTCGCTGCTGCAGTTCATTTGCGACGCTATATGGATCGCGCTCTCTTGTAGTGATATCCTCCAACATCTTTTGCCACTCCGCTTCGGTCACCTCGGTCTTCAATACATTTATTACGGCATGTATCACCAGCGCTTCCACTTCACTACGCACCTGGCGCTGCGCTCGATTGGCAAGCATGCCACTTTCCACAAGGTACTGGCGATGTTGCTCTATCGCATCCACCAACTGAGTAATCCCTTGATCCTTAATGGCAGAAGTTTTCAAAACCGGAATACGCCAGTAGGGTTTCGATTTATCGTGCAGGCGTCGATTGGGATCGAGACTCAGTAACATTGCCAATTCTGCAACCGTCTGGTCTGCCCCAGGTTTATCTGCTTTACTGACCACAAAAATATCTGCAATTTCAAGAATTCCAGCCTTGATAGCCTGTACTTCGTCGCCCATACCAGGGGCACTCACTACTAACACCGTCTGTGCCGCACGCATCACCTCGACTTCCGCCTGTCCTGTTCCAATAGTCTCAATGATAATAGGATCATAGCCTGCTGCATCCATTGCGCGCACAACATCGCGGGTCGAAGCGGAGAGGCCACCCAGACTACCCCGGCTTGCCATACTGCGAATAAAGACATTGGGATCACTCGCCAATTCCATCATGCGAATGCGATCACCCAAAATAGCTCCACCAGTAAAAGGGCTGGTAGGATCAACGGCAACAACGCCGATCTTATGCTCCCGTCGACGGAGTTCTCGCACAAGATGTGTTACTAAGGTGCTCTTGCCAGCGCCTGGCGCACCTGTCACACCAATGATGTGAGCACGACCAGCATGCTGATGCAACTCAGCCAGGTAACGGCGCGCCTGTGGGGCTTCATTCTCTATGAGCGTCACCATGCGAGCAAGGGCACGGCGATCTCCAGCGAGCAAACGTTCAGCAATATTCTGCAAGATGCACCTATACGTCCGCTGTCAGGCGGTCAACCTGTATGTTGGCTCGCACAAACTCGATGATTTCATCCGTTGAGGTGCCTGGTCCGAAACATCCTTTGATGCCCATCTCTTCGATTGCAGGTAGGTCTTCATCGGGTAAAATGCCACCTGCAGCAACAAGGACATCATCCACTCCATTTTGCTTCAAGAGTTCCATCACTTTGGGGAAGATCGCCATATGCGCTCCAGAGAGAATGCTCATCAAAATGGCATCCACATCTTCCTGGATGGCCGCCTCGACGATCATCTCGGGCGTTTGACGTATGCCTGTATAGATTACTTCCATGCCAGCATCGCGGAGAGCACGGGCAATTACTTTTGCGCCGCGATCATGCCCATCCAGGCCCGGTTTGGCGACCAAAACACGAATTGGGCGGGTCTCAGTCATATCTGATGACTCCTTTGTCAGTAAAGAAACCTGGTAAGACGGTATCATAGAGCGCGCAGATAGCACGTTCCTGTTCTTCGTACAAACCAGTGATATGTTGATTCCATTCTACAACGGGGCCTGAGAGGCTGCAAGCACGCTCTAATGATTTGGCACGCTTGATTATCGGCTGTTGGCGCTCGGGTTCGATTATAGGAACAGGCAAAGTGGCCAGGACACGCTGCTCGATTTGTGGCTGTACCCATTTGTATGCAGTATGCAAGACGTAAACATATTCACGCAGCAGACGCGAATTAAGTAATGCCAGGAAAAAATACAGTTGATCTAGACTGTCATGTTGATTATATGGATGTAGTAAGTAGAGAGTCTGTAAAGCTATATACCCCCTTAGATCAAGCGCTGCCTGTAAGCGATCGGTGCTTTTGACAACTAGCAGCTTAGGAGACAGATAACGTTCCAGTGGTTTTGTAATGGCTTGACGAGCGATATGACAATTAGTCGTGGGGAGGCTATACGGATGAATGTCGATCCCTCCTCTCAATACCGGATAATTTGCAAGGAGAGGGGATGGAGTGCTTTGGATGAAATGATTATCTCGGCCAAGTTCTTCACCACGCGAAATCGAGAGAAATTCACCAAGTGGAGCCATTCGGCGCTCTTTTCCAGGAGTTTCTTCGAGGCATATTCGCAATTGTTCGAGAGCAGTTCCACGCCCCTGGCTTAAAAGATAACGAAATTCGGCACCGGGCTGGCGGCTGAATAGTGATTGTTGTACCGTGTGTTGTGAATCAAAGGTAGAGTTTGCTTGCCATCGTCCTCGTATCCATGAAACGGAGTGTATGCGCTGTGGAGGGCATTTTTGCGCAATAATTACGACTGCACCCACCTCAGCAGTAAACACACCCGAAAGGTGCCAGAGATGATGTAAGGTGGCTTCTTCCAACAAGCGCGCGCGTTCTCTTGCAGCATTTGCTCGCACCAATAGTGGATCGGGGAGAACCAGACCTATCCAACCTCCTGGACGCACAACCTGGAGGGCCAGATTCAAAAAAAGCAGGTAGCTATCTGCCTGACCGCGCTGCTGCGCGAAACGGTATCCGCTTAGATCATTATTTTTCGCTGCCAGGTATGGAGGATTGGCAATAAATAGATCGATACATGGTTCCCAGGGCAGCGAAAGGCTATCCGCCTGGTGAATGTGTAGTGGTGTAATGGTGGTAGAGCGGGAGATATTGTTATGTTTGATTATGTGTAGTTTCATCTCTGCCAGGAAACATGAGATGGGGTCTGGGTCAAAACCCCACAGATTGCGCTGGATAAGGGAGGCGCACTCTTCAAGGGATAGATTTGCACGTGTGCCAAAGGCGAGAAGGCGTTGCGCGGCTCCCGCGAGAAAATTGCCACTCCCGCATGCGGGGTCGAGTACACGCACGCGTGTCAGGTCCTTGTCAGGAATATAACCACAAGCATCTAATATCTTTTCAACTAATAGAGGGGGTGTTGAGAAATGACCACGCCTTTTGCGTTCCATCATGGGCAAGCTGGTTTCATACCAGCTAAATTGCTCCTCTATTAAAGCTTTGTTTGTTGGCATATGTTTTCTCTTGTGCCCTACAAATCTAGCTGTTCTTGCAGAATTTCCAGCGCCTCACGCGCGGCCAAACGACCAGCTTCTTTAATACTTGAGGCTTTTCCTAAGCCGAGTAAAAATTCACGCTCAAATACGCCGACTGTAAAGATACGATCATTATTACGTCCACTCTGCTCCAATACACGATAGCGGGGCAGGGAATTTGAGCGCTGCAGGACAATTTTTTGCAGGCGTCCCTTGGGATTCGTATCAAGTGTCTGTTTGCTTACATGTGACACGATAGGCAGTATTGTACGGGCAACAAAGTCACGAGCCGCTTGCGGTCCCTGGTCGATATGAATCGCTCCTATTATGGCCTCTAATACGTCGGTACAAAGCGAATCGCGAGAGCGCTCGTTAAAGGTCTTCATATTAGTGATATCGATTTGAATAAAGGAGAATAGACCAATCTCTTGCCCAATTTTGGAGAGGACACGGCGGCTAACAACCTCGGACTTGAGGACAGTCATTTCACCTTCTGAGGCGTCTGGGAAGTTGCGAAAGATATATTCAACGACATGCGCGCCAAGGATGGCATCGCCTAAAAACTCCAGTGTGTCATAGGAGTCTCGTATGGCAGTTTCTGGGCAACAGGAATGATGGGTAATCGCTCGTTGTAATAATGAGCGATCATTAAACGTGATTTGAAGTAGCGCTTCTAATGCTACTAACTTGTCTTCCTTCTCCATACAGGTGTATTATAGCTTAGAGAAGTCATGAGCGTCTATAAAAAGATGTCAGAAATTCATAACTTGTCTGGCAAAGAAAGGGCTGCGCCCTCAGCACTTCCAACCACGAAGAAAGTTTGCGCAGTGTAACGTTATACGTACACATTTATAAAGAAGCGAAAATAAGGCTGGGAAAGCACTTTTTTAATGATAGGACCATATCTATGCGATCTATTTTGCACCGGGTTATGACTCGTCGTTTTCTGGGGTTTGCAGTGCTGCTCGCACTTTTCTTGACACTGCTTTTTCCAGCGATAGCAAGCGCACATGCCATTTTGTTGCGTTCTGATCCAGCGAAAGATTCTGTATTAAGCATTGCCCCTAAACAGGTCCGCATGTGGTTCAGCGAGGCCTTGAATCCTGCTTTTAGTACTGCTGTTGTGGTGAATGGCGAAAATAAGCGAGTTGATAATCGTGATGCCCGCGTCTCGTCTACTGATCAAACCGAGATGGATGTGACACTCCAGCCAAATCTGCCCCCAGCAGTTTACATTGTTATCTGGCGCACCGACTCTGCTGCAGACGGCCATATCCTGAGGGGCTCTTTTATTTTCAGCGTTGCACGAGCTGATGGCACCGTTCCTACGCTCGCAACAGGCTCAAATCCAGGAGCAAATGTACTGGGCGGCGGCAATCTCACCGGTCTTTATACGGGTCAAATAGATGGCTCAACACTTTTTAATCTGCTTATGATTACGCTTGTCGAGCTGGGAGCCATTTTCTGGATGGGAGCACAGCTCTGGATCAACTTTGTACTCACCATTTCAACTGAAGCTCACACAGAAGAGAGGAATATAAATGAACGGGTACAACGGCGTTTTGAGCGCTATTTTTCGCTTCCCACACTCATTGTACTCTTCCTGGCAAATCTAGGTGTGCTGCTGGGACAGGCGCTTAATCTTACAGGAGGTGACCTGGCTTCGGCTCTCTCACCTACGTTGCTTACAGGACTGGCTACCAGTGGGCGCTTTGGTATGTACTGGATGATGCGCGAGGTTGTCATTCTAATAGCAATGATTCCTGCGCTCTATATGCTCTTCCAGCAGCAGCGTCCACGCATCGCCAGGACTGTGTTGCCGATTGTGAATCTATTCCTTGCTTCAGCCCTGTTAATTGCAATCACGATGTCCGGTCATGCGGCAGCAGTCAACCCCAACATCGTACCCTATGCAATTGTATTAGATTGGCTGCACCTGTTGGCGGCGTCGCTCTGGGTAGGCGGCATAATCTACATTGCAACCAACTATCTGCCAGTTTTAAGATATTTACCAATTCCTCAGCAAGCTCGATCATTGGTAACCGTACTTCCTTACTTTTCTCCGTTGGCGGTCGCAGGTGTGCTGATTATGGCTACAACAGGTCCATTCAGCGCCGCTTTTCACCTGACTTCGTGGCAGCAGTTTCTTAGTACTGCCTATGGGCGAGCGCTTCTCGTCAAAATTGTGCTGATAGGTGGCTTATTGGTTACCAGCTCTATCCACGTTGGAATACTACGACCACGCTTGAAAAAAGAGTATCAGAAGTACAGCTATGTCGCAAATCGTTTGCAAACCACACAACCAGGGGAAGAAATAGCAGAGCAAAATCGCACTTCAACACTCAATGGGCAACAGGCAGTAACGATAACCGCTGAGCCGGATCGAGCCTCCAAATTACTAGTGCAACAGGTGAAACTACGCGAGGGAAGACTGACAAAAAAGACGCTGCTACTTAGCAAAGTGCTGCGCTGGGAACCTGTATTGGGTGTAGCAGTGTTAATCTGTGTTGGCTTGATGAACGTGTTTGCCGGTACGTTGTCACCCATCGCAGCAGCACAGCAACAACAAACAGGCAATAAACCTCAGACCTTTAGTGCATCGGTACGCACAACCGATGGAAAGTTTACAGTCACGTTGAGCGTTAATCCCAATCGCTTTGGAACGAACGTCTTTACAGTGAGCGCAGTAGATACGAGTACAGGCGCTGCAGTCACAAATATAGGTGTTTCGCTCTATACTACTATGCTGGATATGGATATGGGCACGAATACGTTGAATCTGCTTCCGGATGGCAAAGGACATTTTAGCGGGACTGGAGATCTGGCTATGCCCGGTGATTGGCAGATACGCGTTCAGATACGCACTCCTGATGCTACGCTTCACGAGGCGAGTGTGAAATTGTTAACGCCGTTTTGACGCTGCTTTGGATATTACGCTTAGGCATGGTTCAAATGAACTTGACAGTTCCTCATCAACAGAAAGGTCCCACCCTGTCATGCTGAGCGCAGCGAAGCATCTCGCGGCCCAGCGCGCCAGACCCTTCGCGGAGTTTACACTGAGCAAAGCGAATGTGCTCAGGGTGACACTGTGTGACTGTTCAAACTGTCAAGGACTCTTCTTCATAATTGTACCTTGCCTTATGAACTCTAGTATACAAAAAGAGAAAGCCGTACAATTTCGGAGGTTTCATCAGGAAGCGCCTCTGCTTGTGCTGCTAAATGTCTGGGATGCAGCTAGCGCGCGTATTATAGAGCAAGCTGGATTCCGTGCTATCGCCACAACCAGTTCTGGGGTGGCCGCCGCTTGGGTTATAGCGATGGTCAACACATGAGTCGGGAGATGCTTATCGAGGCTATAGCACGTATCACACGCGTAGTCGAGTGTCCTGTTACGGCAGATATCGAGGCAGGTTATGGGAATTCCATTGAAGAGGTGCTTCAGACGGTCAAAGCAGTGATCACAACCGGTGCTGTTGGCATCAATATCGAAGATTCGCTGAAACAACAGGAAAAAGCGCTTGTAGATATCGCGTATCAAGTTGAACTGATCAAAGCATTGCATGAGTTAGCGACTTCGATGGACGTACCTTTCGTGATCAATGCGCGCGTCGATGTGTTTTTACTGGCAATCGGTGAGCCAGAGAGTCGCTTCGAGCATACTGTACAGAGAGCAAATGAGTATCTGCAAGCGGGGGCAGACTGCATCTATCCTATCGGGATACTTGATCGCACCTTAATTGCTGAGTGGTCCTCCGGGGCCATCACTGTCAGAACTTGCACAGCTTGGTGTCGCACGTGCGAGTCTTGCTGGTGGGCTGATGCGTTCAGCGCTCGGGCATGTACGAATGATCGCACAAGAGTTACTTGAAAGTGGCACCTACACGAGGATGAACACCGAAGCTCTGTCAGGCTCGGAGTTCAGGACGCTTTTTACTATATAGGATTTGGCTATCTCATCCTGGCTGCTAGACTGGGAGATGCTCGCAAAGCCTAAGAGCAAGCTTCGCGCTTGAATGGTTGTTACAGGTTTCCAGCACACTGCCCATGGCATCGGTCAGGTAGAAGGTGGTCTTGTTGTTGATATCCAGCGAACCGAACAGGCTGCCTCCCAGGGAGTAGTAGTACAGGTCACCCTTGTGCGCACCTGCGTTGAAGTAGCTATGTTCCTCCTATCCGAAGGCGTAAACGGTCATGGTGGTGCCACTGACTTGCAGATAGGATGCAGAAACAGGTTTGCAGTAACGAGAACGCTTCTCATTTTACTCTAATTTTACAAATTGACTCGTTACCTGTCAGTGCAATGCTGTTTTTGGCCCTGAATTTCGTGCCCACTTGGCATTCACAACTTGCATCGACAGCAACAATGGTTGCCATTGAAGCCCATGCAACAAGTCCTAACGCGCATATGTCTCACCGCGCAACCACACGGACTACGAAGCCGCCTGTAAGTGTAGCTCTGGTGCTCAACACGCGGGGTACAGTTGTCTTCAAGCCAATACGTTATCCTGTTATGCACCGATCATATATCTGGCACTTTTTATTTTACGATCAACTCTGGCCAAGTCTACAATGTCTTCTTGAATGGTCCTGGAAAGTCCATCTTTACGATTCCCAAAACCAATCGAAGCGCACGGCTCGCGGTCATGGGGAAATAAGTGTTTGAATGCGCAACGTCTCTTATTGGGGTCACCCTATTATTCGGGGCTACACAGACGTTAAGGAGATGAAGGCTCAGTCCAGTGGCAGAATCCTACCCCGTCGCGTTATTCACGTTAATCGTAATCTTGCTCGCATCAGTCGGCAGCGTCGCTCCATCGCCTCCCGATAGCTTTATTGTGACCTGCGCAATGCCGGTCTGCACCAATAGAATGGACTGTGCCTCGTCCTTCTTCTTGCCTGCGATCAACTTCGCCAGCGCCTGTTTTTGTGCAGGTGTGAACTGGTAGATCCACTTGCCCTGTGCGCTGACCATGATTGTTAAAGTTCCTTGCAGTGCGTTGGTGATAGTTGCGCCAGTAACAGTGGTTGTAATAGCGCCTACGAGCGAATAGCCACTGCCTGGCCCGGTCCTGGCTTGCTGGGTGAGCAACTGCGCAGCCATCGTGCGCGCGCCGTCAGCTTCATAAACTTCGCCACTACATGTGAAGCTGACGGAGACGGTCACGCTTGGTGCATTGTCGCCTGCACGATGGTTCGAACTCACCTTTGGACTACATTGCGGAGCATTGATGAATTGCTCGTTGGAGCGCAATTGCGGTTGCAGCGATTGTTGCGCATTGGGAGAGTTTGCATTTATCAATGCATTAGCTGCATTATCGATGTCGCTCTGTTGGACAGCAACATAGTTCTGTGGGTCTTTTCCGTTATTAAAAGCTGGGTTATTAAAAACGCTGTAATTCAAGGTTCCACCCTGGTTGTTATTAAAACCATTATTGCCTATTGTTCCTACTTCAAGAACATGAGCAGGACCGCACCTCTGTGACCAGGTAGTATTGGAAGGAGCAGGTGGAACGGTCTCTGTAGCATCGAGTACCATATGGAAAAAGGGAGGAATTTTGGTGTTGTCATAAACAGAACCAGCTACCAGCGTGATGGGGGCAGTGGTATCAAAATTATCGATACAAACAGTACCAGATGCATGAGTGCCTTGTATAGTCCCTTGTCCGGTTGCCTGCGCGGTCTGTGTATATGTTGAAGTCGTGGTTGAGAGGAACCGCGCGCCTTGATACTGGTGTTGCGATGTATTGGGAGTTCCTGTCACGGTTTCAATCGAGAAGGTATTTTGTACCGTTTTCAAATCGGGAACAATGGTTATGCTGGCAGAAGTGGCACCGCCTATGGCCGGTGAACTGCCAGCAGTTGACGTGCCTGGCCCTGTAGAACCATGTTGTCCGGTTGCAGCTTTACCGGTAAGAGCTAGTAACGCATACACCATTCCACCACTAACTACTGCCATCATCAGCAGCGCCATCGCTACCAGTACGAATGGCTTTCTGTTGCGCTTACGTGGTTGAACCGGAGTTTTATCGACTACCAAGCGTTGTTCTAATTGGTGCTCGCGGCTGCTAGAATTATCAAACGCTTGCTGCGTTAGCGTAATAACAGCCGACGCTCGTGGAATAGTGGATGCGTTTTCTGGTTTGACGAAGGTCTCAGAATCGCTGCCCTCCGCTTGTATAGCTGTATCAAGCAATGTAGGTGTACTTGTTGCTGCTTCCTCATGAGTATCGGGAGTCACAGGATCTTGAACGATTTCAACCTGATCGGGGAGAGACCCGACTTCTATCTGGGCCTGCTCTTTTACAGCCTGCTGGAAGGCATTTCCAAAGGCTTCCATCGAGGCAAACCGCTCTTGCGGGTGTTTCGCTAAAGCACGAGTTACGACCGCATCGATATCAGTCGGGAGCGCGGGATTGATTTCGCTGGGCGGCTTCGGCTGTACATGTATATGCTGGTACATCATATTGCTGGGGCCGCCCTGGAATGGCAGTTTGCCCGTGAGCAATTCGTAGGCCATCACTGCCAGCGCATACTGGTCGGTGGCTGGTACCGGTTCGCCTTCCCACTGTTCAGGAGCCATATAGGATGGTGTGCCGCGCACCGATTGGCTGACGCTGGAGGTGACGCTGGATAGGTAGGCGATGCCGAAGTCAGAGAGCAGCAGATCAGGGTGATTGGGTGCGTCTTTGCGATTGCGCACCAGAAAATTCGAGGGTTTGACATCCTGGTGGATGACGTGGTGATCGTGGGCATGTTGCAGAGCATCGGTTGCTTGAGAAATGATGTACGCAACATCCTGGGGTGAGAGCAGTTCTTTCGTCTCACGCCTACGAAGCCAGTCTGAGAGCGACCCCTCCGGGCGAAAGGGCATGACGAGGTAGATGACAGGCATATTGCTGATAAGCTCTTCGCCATAGTCGTAGAGTGGCAAAATATGTGGGTGATCAAGCTTGACAATAGCTTTTGCTTCGCGCTGGAAGAGACGCATAGCGTTTTTTGGCGAGTCCTCGTCAGGATAGGGCGCTCTTTCACGATGGATCACCTTGACCGCTACTTGCTGCCCAATACGCGGGTCTTCGGCCAGGTAGATATCGCTCATACCTCCACTGCCTAGTAAATGAAGTATATGATAGCGGTCCATCTGTTTGCTTTCAAGCGACATGTTTCATTACCCCCCGGTTGAAATGCGTGAAAAAGGCTCATACTGGCGATGTTGTATGTATGCTGGATTATACCATACTCACAGGCGAAAACGTAGTCTTTTTGAAAACTGACCTTGCATTCTTTTACAAACTGTACCTATCCTTCCGGCAAGCAGTATAAGGGGGCTGAGTAGGAACGAAACCAAAAACAACGGTAAGAATTGTTGACCAATGCTCTACTGGCTCTGCAAGCGGATTGAACTAAAGCAAGAAACGGAGATATATCGAGAACAGAGGCCTCCATCATGTGAAAGCATGTACATGAATCGTCTTTACAAGCCGTCTTGTTTTCTTAGCGTTGTTTTTGGTTTCGCTACTACTCAGAGCCCCGATTACACTGCCAAAAACAAATGCAAGGCGATTAAGAGAAAAAAATACCACATAAAAATTGATATATGGTGAATTATTTTGGAAGTATTTGGAGAACAATGAAACAAGTTGGAACCAAAAAGATGAGGGATCCTGAATAAGTAAAGAAGCTACCTTACTCTCTTGTGGTAATAGCCAGTATCTCGGGGGCTTGCTCAAGCATACGGGGAGCTACGAGACGCGTTGCGACCTGGTGAAAGGCTATGCCATAGATGAGCGTCAGGGGCATGGTAATACTCCAGATCCATACCGCCTGAAAGATAAAGGGCAAGCCGAGAGCTAATGCTACAGGAATCAAGAGAATCCCTGCAATTATAAGCATTGCAAATGACATTGCCGCTCGTAAACAACCTGCCTGGGAGGTTTGACCAGTAGCTCGGAAACCTCTTTGCATTTGACGCACATATTGCGGAAAGTAGACTGATGTGATGTTTCCGCAACCCAAGGCCACCCCCATACCTGCCAGGCCGCCGATGAGAACAGGCAGCACATAATTCCAGGCGTGCGTTATGAATGCTCCAACAGAGATAAGCACGACTAACTCCACTATTCCAAGCATAGCTACTGCAAGATTCTTCCCCCACAGAATGCGTTGTGGAGCAATTGGAAAAAGGAAAAGGGTAGTGAGGCTCTGCCGCTCTAAACCAAGCGTATTGAGCGAGAGTGTCAGCATGAACAAAAGCACAATCATGGGTGTGATCAGTAGTACATAGCCATTGCCACCGAAACGTGAAGAATTGGGGTTGAGCAGTGGCGCAACAAGGAAGATGGCTACGTAGATCACCGATTGAAACATCATCGCTTTGAGTTGGGGATCACGCCAGAAGTACTTCAGTTCTTTGACAGCGAGAGCAGAGACCTGAGGAGGTAGAAGGCGATCCCATATACTCGCACTGGCTGGCTGAACGGCAGTTGCTACAGCGGGAGTTTGTTGGCGGCGCCGACCGCGAGCGCGAGCAGACGCGCCAACTTCAGAAGCGCCAAGACTGCGTTGAAGCACGAATTGCCAGAGGTAGAGTGTGAGTACGCTTGTAACGAGTAATAAGGCTAAGGTGGCAATGCTCACTCCCCAATTCCCTTGTACAGCTTGTGTGATTGAACGCGCGGCTAAACCAGAAGGCAGCCATTGCAGGTAAGGCGAAAAACTTGCGCTTTTCAGATTATCGTAGAAGTGCACGATCCTTGTTCCGCCAAACACAAATTGCTGTATTAGATAACAGGAAG
>WNFX01002051.1_pt1 | contig 20434 bp, 21 predicted proteins | sample 5400111 | NCBI WGS metagenome assembly WNFX01 (sample SAMN13153363, study PRJNA577476) | soil metagenome | isolation source: 40 cm soil or saprolite under grassland replicate 1 | place: USA:California | collected 2016-06-15 | reverse complement strand
CGAGCTCAACTCGCTGGCCGTGCTCGGCGCGCGACCCGACGGTGGCGGACGTTTCTACGGGATCGGCAACCAGGTCGAGACACTCCTCCTGGCTCCGGTTCTCGTCACCGCGGCGATCGGCGGACTGCGTTGGCTCGGCCCGCTCGGGGCCCTCGCGCTCGTGGCGATCGGCTGGAGCAAGACGGGGGCGGACGGCGGCGGTGTGCTCGTATTCGCCACGGCCCTCGGGGTTCTGGGGCTGCGTCTCCGCGAGCTCGCGGTCACTCCGCGACGGCTTGCTCTCGTCGCGCTGACCGTCCTCGTCGTCGCGGTCGCATTCGTCGGCCTCGACGCTGCCCTCGGGGGCTCGAGTCACGTCACCCGAGCAGTCGGAAGCGGCCCCGACTCGCTCCTCGGCGGTCTCGGACATCGCCTGCACCTCTCGTGGGCAGCTGTGACCGACCGTTGGTTCCACGGAGTCATCTTCCTGAGTTGTCTCGCGCCGCTCGTGTTGATGGGCACGATTCGGCCGCGACGGGCGACGGTCGACGCACTGCTCGCCGGCGTCGCGGTGTCGCTGCTGGTAAACGACACGCCGGTCGACGTGATCGGCCTCGGCGCGCTTGGCTGCTGGGCTCTCCTGCGTTGGGAGTCAGTAGACTCGCGCCCGATGCGCCGGGGAGTCTTGATCGCCGCCGCTGCCACCGCGGCCGTGCTCGCACTCGCGGGCTGCGGGAACGAAGGCGTCGTTCGCGCGCTGCCGAACACGATCGTCGGAACCGTGAAGGCCGAGGCCCCTGGCAAGGCGATCTTCACCAACCAGGGTTGCGGCGCCTGTCATACCTACAAACCCGCGGGCCCGGGAGCGAACGGAAAGATCGGGCCCGACCTGGACAAGCTGCCGCAGTACGCGAAGACGGCGAACCAGCCCCTCGCGCAGTTCGTTCATGACTCGATCGTCGACCCGAGCAAGTACGTCGAGAAGGGCTATCCGAAGGGCGTCATGCCGACGACCTACAAGTCCCTGTCGACCACCGACCTCAAGGCTCTCGTCGACTTCCTGACGAAGCCGCAGGGCTGAAACTCCCGCAGGACTTCCCGCGCGAGATCGACGCCGTGGCGTGCGACCTCGATCGCACGCTGATCGGAGAAGACACGATTCTGCGGCCGCGCACCCGCGCGGCGATCGCGGCGACGCGCGCCGCCGGGATTCACGTGGTGCTCGTGACCGGGCGGATGTTCCAGTCCGTTCGCCGTTACGCGTTGGAGGCAGGAATCGACGATCCGGTCGTCTGCTATCAGGGCGCCGTAGTCGCGGACCCGGTGAGCGGCCGGTGGCTCCGCGACGTGCCGATCCCGCTCGAGCTGGCGCGCGAGACGATCGGCGCACTGAACGCGGAAGGCTTCGGACTGAACTGTTACGTGGAGGACACGCTGTACGTCGCCGAGGTCACCCCAGAAGCAAAGCAATACGCGGATTTCCAGGACCTCGAGCTCCATCCCGTCGGGGATCTGCTCGAGTGGCTCGACCAGCCGCCGACGAAGTTGGTTGTCATCGACGATCCTGCGGTGCTGGAGGGGCTGAAGCAGCGGATGGTCGAGCGGTTCGACGATCGCCTCTACATCTCGACGTCGCTGCCGTACTTCCTCGAGTTCGCCTCGCCGGATGTGACGAAGGCGACCGGCCTGGAATTCCTGGCCGAGCACCTGGGCTTCGCGCGCGAACGTACTGTGGCGTTCGGTGACGGCGAAAACGACCTCGAGCTCGTCGACTGGGCGGGCTACGGCGTGGCGGTCGAGAACGCCCACGAGCTCGTGAAGGAGGTCGCCGACTTCGTCTGCCCCCCTGTCGACGAGGAAGGCGTGGCTCAGGTGCTCGAGGCCTACCTAGACTCCCGCACATGATCGATCTCCGTGCTGCTCGCAACGATCCGGAGACCTTCCGCGCGGCGCTGGCGCGGAAGGGAGCGGCGGAGGTCTTCGACGAGCTGCTCGAGGCCGATCGTGGGGTCAGGGAGATCCAGCCACGTGTCGAGGAGCTCCGTGCGGCGCGAAAGGTCAAGGGCAAGCCGACGCCCGAGCAGCTCGAGGAGCTCGAACGCATCAAGACCGAGTTGCAGTCGCTGGAGCAGCAGCTGGCGGCAGCCGAAGGCCGGCGCAAGGAGCTGCTCGACCGAGTCCCGAACCCACCCGACGAGGCGACGCCCGACGGAGAAACGGAGGAAGACGCCGTGGAGATCCGCCGCTGGGGCGATCCGCCGTCGTTCGACTTTCCCGTCAAGGACCACCTGGAGCTTGCTGCCGCAGGTATCGACCTCGAGCGTGGCGCGAAGGTCTCCGGCTCCCGCTTCGCGTTCCGAAACGGCGACGTCGCATTGCTCGAGCTCGCGCTCTACCGCTTCGCTCTCGACCGGCTCACGAGCCGCGGCTTCACCCCGGTCCTGCCGCCGGTCCTCGTTCGTCAAGAGGCGATGTACGGGACCGGGTTCTTCCCGACCGACGAGGTGAACATCTATGCGGTCGAGCGGGACGAGCTCTTCCTCGTCGGAACGTCCGAGGTTCCGCTCGCGGCGATGCACGGCGCCGAGATCCTGGACGCCGACGACCTACCGCTGCGTTACGCCGGGTACTCGACGTGCTTCCGCCGTGAGGCCGGCGCCGCGGGGAAGGACACCCGCGGGATGTTCCGCGTCCATCAGTTCGACAAGGTGGAGATGTTCGTGTTCACGCGGCCGGAGTGGTCACGTGAAGAGCATGACCGGCTGCTCGACATCGAGGAAGAACTCGTGCAGGAGCTGGAACTCCCCTACCGCGTCGTCAACGTAGCGGCCGGCGACCTCGGCGCATCGGCGACGAAGAAGTACGACATCGAGGCCTGGTTTCCCTCGCAGGAGCGCTATCGCGAGATCACGTCGACGTCGAACACAACCGACTATCAGGCCCGCCGCCTCGAGATCCGCCACCGGCGCGACGAGAAGCAGCTGGAACCGGTGCACACGTTGAACGGCACAGCCGTGACCGGGCGCGCGATGCTCGCGATCATGGAGAACTTCCAGGAAGCCGACGGCTCGGTCTCGATCCCGGAGCCACTGCATGAGTTCGGCGCACCGCGGAAGCTCGGCTCCGAGAAGACGCGCGCCTGATGAGCTGGGGCTATCGCAGGTCAAAGCGGATCTCGCGGGGTGTCCGCCTCAACGTCGGGAAACGCGGCGTGGGCGTGAGCGTCGGGCTGCGCCACGCCAAGGTAAGCGTCAACTCGAGCGGCCGGCGTTCGCTCTACCTGTCGCTGCTCGGCTTCTTCTTCCGCAAGCGCGTCTAGCCGCCGGCCCAGCGGTACGGTGTGCGAACGGCGGGGTGCCGGAGCGGTCGAACGGGTCGGTCTTGAAAACCGATGACCGTCGCAAGGCGGTCCGTGGGTTCAAATCCCACCCCCGCCGCTCCCCGGCCATCGCGTTGTCACTACTGACGCGAAATGGAGCTATTCCGCCTTCACCCGCAAGCCGACTCGCGCAGCGCGTTCCCCCGCATAGGCGAAGGGGTGGCGGAAGACGTCGAGAGCCTGGTCCGCCTCGACGTAAATCGTCACGGTCTCGTCGCTTCTCGCGTCGTGAGCCACCACCGAGAGCCCCTGAGTGCGGGGATCCCAGAGGAGCTCGACGTCGATGCCTCCGGCATGCCGGGCATCGAGCTCTAGCGGGCCGTCCATGTACAGACGATGGCGCGGTTGTGCCTGAGCGGCACCGGCCGATGGGAGGGTCCACCTAGCCCTAAGGTCCGTGGGTTATCCCTCGCGCGAGGGATCGCCGGGACACCGAGCAGGGTGCTTCGTACTCACCGGACGGTACGAAGATCGCCTTCATGAACAACTACGACGGCGACTACGAGGTCTGCATCATGAACGCGGACGGCACGGGGACAAAGCAGCTGACGAAGAACTCGTCATTCGACGGATACCCAAGCTGGTCTCCGGACGGAACGAAGATCGCCTTCGCGAGCAACCGCGACGGCGACGTCGACATCTGGGTCATGAACGCTGACGATTCGGAGCAGACCAACATCACGAACGATGATCCGTGGAACGACGACGACCCCCACTGGTCTCCGGACGGGCGTTGGATCGCGATCACGACGGATCGCTACAACGGGTTGACCGCCGAACTGATCACCCCCGACGGCAAGTCCCAGGCAACCATCGGCTCGGTTGCGTACGCCCCCTGGTTTGACAGCTGGTCGCCGGACGGGAAGAGCCTGCTCGTCGACAGCAATCGCGGGGGCGACTACGACATCTATCGCTACGACATTTCCGGCACCGCCCCACTCCAGTGGGATCTGATGCAGGGGAAGATCGTAAGCGACGATAACGCCGTCGAAGGCCCGGCGATCTGGTCGCCCGACGGAAAGGAGATCGCACTCTCGAGCAACCGGGACGGTGACTTCGAGGTGTATGTGATGAACGCGGAAGGAGGGCCGCAGCGCCAGGTGACGCACAACGCCGTTGACGACGTCGTCCTGGACTGGCAGTCGCTACACGACCTGCGAGCGCCGTCGGTGAAGGCTCTACCGAGTCGCGGCACGCTGGGGAAAGCGATCACACTCCGCTTCAAGGCATCGGACAACTCAGGTCGTGCGTCGGTCGGATCACCGTCTTCCTGGGCAAGCGCCCAGTCGCTTATCTGCACACTCCGCTCACGAAGCGGAGCGCAGGTCACGCGTACACCGCGACGTGGCGCTCGTACAAGTTCAACGGCCACCTCCGGTTCTGCGCCGAGGCTTACGATCCGTCCGGCAACGAGAGTTCCCGGAGCTGCGCGCCCATCGTCACGAGCTGACTCGGAAGCGGCGGTCCGTGGGTCAAATCCCACGAACGCTGGCCCAATCACTGGTGCGCACCCGGGAGACAGCCCCACGGCCGCCGCCAGCCAGCCGACCGTGGCGTTCCAGCCACGCTTGAGCCGGAACTTACGACACTCACCTGAAGTTAGGCCACTCGGCCTATTGCTTCGAGCAGACCCCTGTGCATCACTTAGTGCGTGCCTGAGGCCGAAGCTCATTTTTACCGCCTCGGGTCTCCGCTCGCCTCGATCGCCGGAATCGCCGAGGCGACGCTGGAAAGGGACGACCTTGATGACGACGTCGCGACCCGTCTACGCGCCATCCGAGATCTCGCACTAGACGCCCTGGCCAAGGCAGAGCGGGGCGATCCAGAGTCACCGGCTCGACCGCAGGCGTAGCCGACCCCGCGCATCCTCTGGTACTTAGACGCGTGGAGGCATCCGCAGACGTGCTCGGCGTTTCGACGTTCACCCGGGCGTGCGGGCCCCGGAGGCCTGCGCGTGGACCGGCAGAGCGCTCGGGAACTTGCCTGATTCCACTGGAAGCTCGAGCAGGAAGGTTGATCCCTGTCCCTCGCTCGATTCGACCCAGATATTTCCCCCCATACGGTGGACAAGCTCGCTGCAGATGTAGAGGCCGAGCCCGGTCCCGCCGACGCCGCGCGTCATCTGCGGATCGAGGCGATAGAACTTCTCGAAGATTCGGGCCAGCTCGTTGGACGGAATGCCGATGCCTTCGTCCTTCACGTAGAAGATCACCGTCTCTTCCTCCGACGACTGTCCCGACTGTAGTCCGACTTCAATCCGGCCGCCGTCAGGCGAGTACTTCATCGCGTTCTCGATCAGGTTCACGATCACTTGCCGAACCTTGTCGCGGTCAGCCGCAACGAGGGGTACGGACTCGGGAGCGACCGGTTCGACTGAGATCTCCGGCGGCGCGTGCGCCCGTGCGGCCTCGACGGCCCGTTCGACCAGTTCGACCGGGTCAAACGGCTCGGAGCCCAGGTCGACCCGTCCTGAGTCGAGCTGGTTCGCAAGCAGAATCTCGTTCACGATCCGCCCCAGGCGCTCGGATTCTTCCGCGATCAGCGAGACGAACCGGTCGCGGCCTGCCTCGTCGAGCGCGAAATCGTGACGGAGAAGCGTCTGCGCGGCTCCATATACAGCGGCGAGCGGCGTGCGCAGCTCATGAGAGGCCGTGGCGATGAAGTCGGCCTTCAACTCCTCGAGTTGGCGGCCCTCCGTCACGTCGCGGAAGGCATAGACCGTCCCGCCGAAGAACTTGACGCCCGAGATCGCGATCCAGCGCTCTCCGTGCTCTATCTCGATCGGGATCATCACTTCGGGGTGGCCCGGAACGGGTGAGGTCGAGACGGGGATCGAGTCGACGGCCTCGCGCCAGCCGGGTATCACCTCCGCCGGAGGGCGCCCCAGCACGACGGCCGAGGCAATTCCTGTGATGCTCTCGGCAGCTGGGTTCCAGAGCCGGACGACGTCGGCCCGGTCGAGGAGGAGGACGGCGTCGGCGACGTATGTGAGGACGCGGGCGGCGTCGGCACGCTCCTCGACCTCGAGGTAGAGACGCGCGCGATCGATCGCGATGCCGATCCGCGCTGCCAGATCCTCGGCGAGCGCGAGTTCGTCCGAACCGTATTCCAGCCCGTGCGCGCTACGTGCGAGCGTCAGGGCACCGAGCGGCCGGCCTCGACTCGCGAGCGGCACGCAGATCAGCGAGACCACTTCGTCGGGAAGTCCAGGCTCGGCGCGCTCCTCGTCTAGTGAGTCGTGATGCACGAGCGCCGGGATCACCAGTTGGCGTCCAGACTTGATCACGGCTTGCACGAAGCCGTTGGGCTCCCGGGCCGGGTCCGCACCGCGCGGTTCCGCGCGCGCAACACCCATCCGCCTCAGTTCCCCGCTTGCCTCGAGGACGTCGACCGCGCACCAATCAGCGAGATCGTGAACCGCCAATTCGACCACGCGCTGGATGGATGTCTGCGTGTCCATTGCGGCGCCGAGAACATCACCGGCCTCGCGCAGGAGATCGAGCCGACTCTGCCGGACAGTTCGCAGGCTGGCCGCAGTACGCTCGGCGGCGCGCAACTGTTCTCGCTCGTCGTCCGCTCGCTTGCGCTCACTGACGTCCACCAGAAACGTCTGGGCGTAGAGCGCCTTTCCCGCGACATCCCGGACCGTCGCGGTTTCTTCACGAACCCAGACGATCCGCCCATCGCGAGCAACGAGCCGGTACTCGCAACGGAGCCCGGGCCCGTCAGCGTCCGCACGCTCGTGTGCATCGAGCACGTTCTTGCGGTCGTCGGGATGCAGAAGCCTCGAGAAGAGCCGTGGTTCCGCGCTCCACTCTGCAGGTGAGTAACCGAACATCGCCTCCACCTGCGGGCTGATGTACACGCAGGAGCTTCGGTCACCGGGAGCAGACAGCCATGTCAAAAGGGGGAGATTCTCAGTGATGGCTCGATACTCGGTCTCCGCCTGCCGGAGCTGCTCGCGTAACCCTGCTGACTCGGCGCGAGTGCGCTCGCGTTCGGCTCGACCCCATATTCGCCCCGCCGTCAGGGCGACGAGCGGTGTGAGTACGAGCGCGAGCGCGGTCAGCCCGCCCGACGCATCGGTTGCCATCCACGTCACGACAGTCACGCCGGCCACGATCACGAGCGCGATCACGGCGGCTAGGAGGAAACGAAGTGGAGACCGGGCGGGTCCGGACACGGGCGACGCGGGTGAGCCTAGCTCCGCGGCCGCGATGTCACAAGGCGATTCGGTGAATTCGGCCAGTGCGCGCTCCCAACGGCGGGCGTCGTTCCTCGAAGAAACGTCATTTCGCTCCGAAAGGCCGCTTTCCTTTGTCTGAGGGAGAGATGCTGAGCTCCAGCCCCGTACCTAGCTGCACCCGCATCCGGACTTCTTGAAAACCGCTGACCGTCGCAAGGCGGTCCGTGGGTTCAAATCCCACCCCCACCGCTGATCCGGGTCACCTTAGAAATAGCCCTGCGCCAGCAGCGCGATCGCGACGAGCACTACAGCGATCACGACCACGCCGACCACGATTAGAGCCGTCCTCCGTTCGTGACCCGGTGCGTCGTCGCGCGGCGGGATCATGAGGGTTACCGCGAGAGCTTCTCGAACCGTCTTCCACATCGGACGAGGCGGAGATTAGCGCCACTGTCCGATCACGACGAGCACGATCGCGGCGTGCCGAACGCAGGCCCGCCGCCACCTCAGGCTGCGACGACCGAAAACTCTTCGTAGATCCGATGAAGCTGTCTCTCGCGCGTACAGAAAGCACGGACGACCTTCGGATCGAACTGAGAGCCGTCGTGCGAAAGGATCTCGTCGGTCGCCTTCTCCCACGTAAGCGCCGCCCGATAGGGACGGTCGCTCGTCATCGCGTCGAGCGCGTCGGCCAGGGCGAAGATCCGCGCGCCGAGCGGGATCCGGTCGCCGGCCAGACCGGCGGGATAGCCGCCGCCGTCCCAGCGTTCGTGATGCGACCCCACCACCCCGATCCCTTCGCCCTCGAGCAGCCCGACGCCGGACAGGATCTCGACGCCGATCGCGGGATGGAGCTCGATCAGACCGCGCTCGGCGTCACTCAGGGGCCCGGGCTTGTTGAGGATCTGATCGCCGACACCGATCTTGCCGACGTCGTGGAGAACGAACCCGTACTCGAGGCTCGCATCGTCGAGCAGCCGGGGCTCGACCATTTCAGTGAGGGCGACCGCGTAGTGCTGGACGCGTTGCGCGTGGAGACCTGTACCGGGATCCTTCGCCTCGAGCGCGTCAGCGAGCGCGGCCACGGTCTGGCGGTAGGCGTGCTGCAGCAGCCGCCGCTGTGAACGCTCGACCTCGACGATGCGGCTCAGGTCGCGTGCGTAGACCAGAAGTTGCTCGGCGTCGCCTTCGCTGCGTGAGACGAGACGCTCGATCGGCGTCTCGTCGAGCCCGTCGATCAGCGCGATCAGATCCAGCGGACTGAACGGCTTGTGCAGGATCGCGCGCGCCCCGACCTTCTGCGCCTCGGCCGCAGGCGTTGCTGTTCCGGTCAGCAAGATGACAGCCGGTGGGTCGTCGCGTCCCGCCGTGAGCTGCCGGCAGAACGAGAGTCCGTCGAGTCCGGGAAGCTGCACGTCGAGGAGCACGACGGCCGGCCGCCAGAATCGGGCGACCTCACGCGCTTCTTCGGCCGACGCCACCTCCTCGATCTCGAACTCGTCCGCGGCGAGCGTCACGCGGAGCAGCAGGCGCAAAGTGGGATCGTCGTCCACGACGAGGATCCGGCGTCGGTTGCCGGGCCAAAGATCTCGGTAGAGCTGCGTCGTCTCCATCGCGGGGGTAGAGCGGCGGCCGCAGCAATCGCCGTTCCAGACAAACCCTAGCGTCAAAAACGCGGATTTGGGCCGAAATCCCTCGACTGAGCGGGCTCAGCGAGACAGGTAGAGCGTGAGCGTCGCGATCGCGACGACGAGCAGCACGAGCGCCGCGTAACGGACGAACCGCGGGTCCCGCGGCGGAGCGAGGACTTTGACGCGCACCAGTAGGTCGCCGGGGATGGAGCCCGCGCCCGCGTCGTTCCCGTCGCCGCCGACGCGCAGCTGCGCGCCGTCCTGTATTCCCGGCGGCACGAGCAGGCGGATCTTCCGTTCGGCCGAGACCGTCCCTTCTCCGCCGCACCGCGAGCAGGGCTCGGCGATGCAGGCCGGGCACGGCTCGATCTGCAACAGGTTCGCCGCGTCCAGGCTCGAGACGGTGCGCTTGCGTCCCGTGCCGCCGCAGTACTCGCATTCCGGGTCCGGCAGACCGACCGAGCCGCGTCCCATACAAGCCTTGCAGCGCACGACAGCGTCGTAGCTCACGATGCGGCGGGTCCCGTGCGTGGCCTCGAAGCTCTTCAGCTCGATCCCGACGTGAACGTTCTCCCCCCGCGCCGCCACTGCGGGCCGCGCCTCCCACAGTGCCTCGTCGAAGCCCTGGTTCCCGCGGCCCCGGTAGCCGTAGCGGTCGTAGAGGAGGCGCGCCTCCCGCTTCGAGAGGACGGCATAAGCCTCGGCCAACTCCCGGAACCGCGACTCCGCATCGGGAGCATCCGCCACGTCGGGATGCCAGTCGCGCGCCAGCGAGTGGAAGGCCCGCTTGATCGTGTCTCCGTCGGCGTCGCGGGCGAGCCCCAGAACCTCGTAGTAGTCCCTCTTGACGGCAGCCATGTCGGGATTCTCGCTCACGAGACAGACATCGCAATCGAGGTTGCGGACCCAGGTCAGAACTCGCCGGCCGACCACATCCGGCGATGGAATCGCTGGGCGAGCGGATCGAAGGTCGATACGAAGCGTTTCTTGGCCGACGTTGCGCGGGCGTTCGACTGCGCTGCGAGCTTGAAGCTCGCATTCTGCGGGACCGGGCAGCGTGTGTTCGTCTGAGCAGACGTGAAGAAGCCGTCCCGATAGTGGCGGTCGGCCTCGATCGATTGCTGCAGCGCCTGCTGGAGGATCGTCACCGCGTCGGCCGCCTGCTGCGTCGGAGTTTGAAGGTTGCCCAGCTGGCCGAGGATGCTCTGGCGGTTGTCCGCGACGCTTGCAATCCGCTGCCCAGCTTCGTGCGGGGAGATCGAGCAGTTGAAGCCTGCGGTCAGTGCGGCCCGGATCTCCCTCCGCCCCGACTCCGCCTGTTGGAGGACGTTCTCCACTCGATCGACGAACGTTCGCTGCTTCGCTGCGGCAGCGTTCGTGGCGCCTGATCCGTTCTCCGACCCCCTGGTCCCCAGCAGCACGGCGGCGGCAACAGCGGCCCCGACCGCAGCCACGATCAGCGCGGCGGCGAGGATTCGCCCGCGCGCCGGGACTGGTCGAGGGCTGTCGCTCGTCGTCGCGCTGCCATGGACTTCTGGTGGACAGGTCCGCAATCGATAGCCGCGACCTCGCTCGTTCTCGATCAAATGTGCGGCTGCGTAGGGCTCCAGTCTCTTTCGTAGCTCCCAGACGAGCTTCGCCAGCTCCTCCCGCGTGTGCATCGGCTCGTCCTCCCAGACCGCGTGCATCAGCTCGTCGTGGCTACACAGCGTGGGCGCGCCGCCGCTGGCGGCGTTTCGCTCCACCATGTACCGAACTAGCCGGTGGGCCTGCGCGCGGACGTGGATCTCGTGCTTCTCGCCCCCTTGCACCAGCAATAGCCGCGCCCCGTCCAGGTCGTAGCTGAGACACGCCGTCGAGGCTGTCTCGGCGATCAGAACGCCAGTGACGAGGGAAATTCCATTGATCGCCTATCTCACGTCCATGGATCGGGGCCGATCCGAGACCGACACTGGATGCAGCGCCAAGGCTACATCGATGAACGGAGGAACCGTGTCCAGACTTTTCAGAACTGTCGTGCTCTTGGCCGGCCTGGTCTCGATCGTCGGCGCCGGTACCGCCCCGTCGACCGCCGCAGGCCACGTCAAGCTGTCCCCGTATCACGAGCCGCCCTGGCTGATCCGCCGTGGCCGGCCCGTAACGCTCGCGTACGCCCTTGTGAACGGCTCCGTCAAGGGCACGGTCTATGTGCGCAGCGGCCTCCGCGGAAGCTACACCCAGCTGACGCTGACTCGAGGCGCGTACTGCCCGGGCGACCCGGTCGACGCGGCTGCGATGCGGCGCGACAAGGTGTGCGGCGATGCGCTCTTGGCGCACGTGCCGGGCGAGCTGACTGCCGGTTCGAAGCTCTTCTATTACGCCGTCCTGCACGATCCCGTTTCCGGCCAGTCGGTGACCGTCCCGGCGGGTGGCGCCGCCAGACCACAGCGAGTCTGGATCGTGGACAGGTTCCTGACGGCCGCGCTGGGAGCTCACCGGTTCGGACGCGTACGCGCACCGGATGCGATCGTGGCCCGCTCCGGGCCGAAGGAGATCGGCTTGACGTGTTGCGCCGATCCGCCGGGCGGGGACGGCCCATCATCCTTCGATGTTGCCCCGGACGGCTCGATCTGGGTGCTCGACCGGCTCAATCACCGCCTGCTCGTGTGGCGTGCGGGACGCGTGGCACATCCTGTGCGCTCGGTCGCGCTGCCCAGCAGCCTCAACGTCACCGACTTCGCGCTCGGGCAAAACGGCGCGATCTTCATCCGCGCCGCTGACACCGCCGATCTCGGCGAAGGGAACAAAGATCACCTCTATGCCCTGACAGCGACCGGAAGCGTGCGCTGGAAGGCTCCCACCACGGCCGGGATCGCACATGCGCAGCTTCAGCTGGGACCCAACGGCGCGCTGTACGCCGTCCAGGCGTGCGGGGAGACGTGCGCACCGTTCGGCGGGCACATCCTCTGGACGCCGCTAACCACTCAGGCCGGCCTGCCGCTCTCGCTCGCCGAGCGGGCCGGGCGGGCCAGCCCGTTCGAGCCACTGGCCGGGGGGCTGCGGCTCGTGACGGAACTCTCCTATAGCGTCGCGCGGTTCGCCTTGATCAATCAGGCCGACGGGCTCGTGCGCGCCTGGAGCGTCACCAGCAGGACGCGACTGTCCGGAATGCTTGGTGCTCCTGCGGTCGTCGGCGGCGACCCGGTCCTCCCACTCGAAGTCTCCGCACAGCGCCACTGGGAGAAACTGATTCTGCGTCTCGGCGCAACCGGGGGGACACGCGTGCGCTTTGCCCTCGAAGACCGGCCGATAGTGGGCGAGGTCAACCTGTTCGCTCCGTTACGGATCGGGTCCAACGGAAGGCTCTATGAGCTCCGCACGAACCTCAAGACGGGAATGAGCGTCGCCAGGTACTCACTCGGTCCCGCGTAGCGCCCGGGTGCGTCGCGTGCCGGGCGCGACGCATCGACCGCTACCCAAGGCCGAAGCTCGCTAGGCGCCCCACCAGAAGCTCGCCGCAATGACGACGTAGAAGCCGACGAGGATTGCACCCTCCTCCCACGTGCTGTCGCCGTCGTAAACGACGACAGCCAGGATCCAGGCAGACAGCAACAGGGAGATCGCGAGCAGCGTCGGGAAGACGAGAGTCAGCGAAGTCGCGAAGAAGAGGCTTGCGAAGACAAGGATGGGGGTGAGCAGCAGGGCGACCTGCAACGCCGAATTGATGATCACCGAGATCGCGAAGTCCGGCCGGTTTCTCGCCGCGAGCTGGACACCGACGACGTTCTCCACCGCGTTACCCGCAATGGCGACGACGATCAGCCCGGCAAAGACTTGGCTCATGCCCAGCGCCTCCGTTGCCGGCTTGAGAGCGGTGACGAACCAATCGCTGACCAGAGCTGCGGCCACACCGGCCCCGCCCAGGACCGTCACCGTGATCGGAAGCGACCAGCGCGGAGGCTCGGCCTCGAATGTGTCGCGGACTGACAGTAGGGCCGGGAGCGTCAGGAAGAACAGAGCAATCAGGACGCCTGCGCAGATGAGGCTCAGCGACTTCTCGTGGGACGCCGCCTGCGTGTGGACGGCGTGTGAGAGCGTCGGCACCGAGAGGATCGCGGCGGACAGGATTGTCAGCGTGGCGATCAGCCGCGCGCGCGGGGAGTCGAACGTCTGCCTCCCATTCCGGAGCCCGCCGACGATGAAGGCGAGCCCGAGCACGAGCACGCTGTTTGCGATCACGGAACCCACCAACGCCGACTGAACGACCAGCGTCAGCCCCTGATGCAGGGCGAACAGCGCGATGAAGAGCTCCGGGAGATTGCCCAGCGCAGATTGGATCGCGCCGGCCGCAGAGGATCCGACTCGGCTGCCGAGCTGTTCCGTCGAGGTGCCGACGAGCCGGGCGAGCACTGCGATCGCGAGCGCCGCAAGGACGAAGGTCAGCACCGGCGTCGCGTCGGCGTAGTGGGCGGCGGCAGCCACGGCCACGAGCGCTCCGGCGACGCCGATTTCGATGACGTCTCTCCTCGTCACGTCCCTATCATCGAGGGATGGAGGGCGAAGAGCTGCGGGAAGTGATGCGCCGCTTTCCCGCGCCGGTCGCCGTCGTTACGACGGCGCTCGCAGGAGAGTGCTTCGGGCTGACTGTCGGCTCGTTCGTTTCGTTGTCGCTGGAGCCACCGCTCGTCGGCATCTCGATCGGCAGGGACTCCTCTTCGCACGAGCCGATCCGGCGAGCAGGAGGCTGGTCGGCGAGCCTGCTGTCGGGTGCACAAGCGGACGTCGCCCAGCATTTCGCGCGCAGCGGAATTCCGCCCGTGGCGCTATGGAACGGCGTCGACGTCCGCGACGGCTCTCGCGGGCCGCTCGTGAACGATGCCCTCGCCTGGCTCGAATGCCGGACGTCATCCGAGCACGACGCAGGCGACCACACGATCTTCGTCGGCGCCGTCGAGTGGACCGAGCTGGGCCGGTCCGGCCCGGGCCTCGTATACCGAGGCGGCGAGTACCGCCCCGCGTGATCGACGCCGTCGTCTTCGATCTCGACGGCGTCATCATCGACAGCGAGGAACTGTGGGACGAGGTGCGCAAAGGTCTCGCACGCGAACGTGGAGGCCGCTGGAGCGCGCAGGCTCAGGCCGACATGATGGGAATGAGCTCGACCGAATGGTCGCGCTACCTGCACGAGGTGGTCGGCCTGCCGGAATCGCCCGAGGAGATCAACCGCGAGGTCGTCGACCGGATGCTCGCCCGTTACTCGGAGCACCTCCCGTTGATCGACGGGGGCGTCGACGCCGTCAAGCGGCTGGCCGCTCATTGGCCGCTCGGCGTCGCCTCGTCGTCGAACCGCCAGTTGATCGACCGCGTGCTCGAGGTCTCCGGCCTCGCGCCGTACTTCAAGGCGACGGTCTCGTCGGAGGAGGTCGAACGCGGCAAGCCGGCACCCGATGTGTACCTCGAGGCGGCACGCCGACTCGGCGTGGAGGCGGCGCACAGCGCGGCGATCGAGGATTCGGCCAGCGGCATTCGCTCTGTACATGCTGCTGGTGTGCACATCGTTGCGATTCCGAACCGTGCATTCCCGCCCCCGGCCGATGTGCTCGCGCTGGCGGACGTCGTACTGGACTCGATCGGCCAACTACGCCCAGAGACGATTAAGGAGGCGGAGCGCCTTTCGACTGCCAGTAGCGGTTGAGCGCGCCCTGCACCTTCACGAACCAGACGATGTTCCCGATCAGCGGCAGCAGGAACCACAAGCCGGTTAGTCCGCGAACGGGGCTTGTCTGCCCATCGAGATCCTCGTACATGTAGCGCACCTCGGATGGGACGAGGAAAAAGGTCACCGGCGAGAGCAGGAAGTAGATGACGAACCCGACCACACCGCCGACGCCGTTCCCCGAGTAGCGCTTGATCTCCTCGTGTGTCTTGTATGTCCAGACGAACGTGTAGATGCCGAGAGTCAGGATGGCCCAGAGAATCGACAGCCCGATCGAGCGCGTATCGCCGACCCTGCCGCGGTCCACCTGTGGTGACGCCATCGACTGGGCCATGTCCCGATCATGTCATGCGTGCCAGACGAGGTTCATGCTGTCGCGAACGGAACCTCGGTCACACTTCCGTCACGGTGTCCGACACCAGGACGTCGACGCAGTTCGACACGAGTCGTTCGTGGCGCGGTTCGGGTTCCCGTCCGACCTGTGGAAACTCGGTCACACTTCCGGCACGGTGTCTGACACCAGGCCGTGTAATTGTCGGCCCCGGCCTACTTGGTCAATGCGAGGTGCCTCGGTCATGCGTCGATCACGTCATGCCCGCCAGACGAGGTTCATGCCGTCGCGCACGGTGAGCAGCACGTTCTCGACACGAGGATCCGCCGACACGTGGTCGTTGAGGGCGCGAATCGCCCGCGTCGTCTCCTCGTCGTCTTCTTCGTCGACCACGCGGCCCGACCAGAGCGTGTTGTCCACGACAATCAGCCCGCCGTCGGCGAGCAACGGCAAAGTCGCCTCGTAGTAGTTGATGTAGTTCGGCTTGTCCGCGTCGATGAAGACGAGGTCGAACAGCCCGTCGAGCTGGGCGATCGTCTCGACGCCGGGACCGAGGCGGTACTCGATGCGATCCGCGACGCCGGCCTCTTCCGCGTAACGCCGCGCTATCGCAGTCGTCTCCTCGTTGACGTCGCAGGTGATGATCCGGCCCTCTGACGGAAGCGCGAGCGCCATCGAGATCGACGAGTAGCCCGTGAACGTCCCCAGCTCGAGGACCCGTCGCGCGCGCAGGCTGCTGACGAGCACCCCCAGGAAGCGGCCCTCGAGACGGCCGACCATCATCTGCGGCGCAGTCGTCTTCTCGCGGGTCTCCGCCGCCAGCCGCTCGAACAGCTCGCCGTCCGGCGTGGTGTGCTCCTCCGCGTACGCCTCGACCCGCGGGTCGACGATGAAGCTCACTCGACGCGCCCCAGCAGGACACAACCGTTGTGGCCGCCGAGCCCCATCGCGTTCGAGAGGGCGACGTCGATCTTCGCCTCGCGCGCTTCGTTCGGCACGTAGTCGAGATCGCAGTCGGGATCGGGCTGCTTGTAGTTGATCGTGGGCGGGATCGCTCCTTCGTGCAGCGCGAGGACGCACATCATCGCCTCGATCGCTCCCGCCGCGCCGAAGGTGTGGCCCATCATCGACTTGGTCGACGAGACCGCCAGCTCGTAAGCGTGGTCGCCGAAGACCTCCTTGATCGCCTTTGTCTCCGCCAGATCCCCGAGCGGGGTCGACGTGCCGTGCGCGTTGATGTACCCGACCCGCTCGGGCTCGATTCCGGCGCGGTGAAGCGCGGCGCGCATCATGTCGGCGACCCCGGTCGCCTCCGGCTCCGGCTGCGCCATGTGATGCGCATCGTTGGATGCTCCGTAGCCGAGCACCTCCGCATACACATGCGCTCCGCGAGCGCGGGCCGCCTCCAGCTCCTCCAGGACGAACACACAGGCACCCTCCCCCATCACGAAGCCCGCGCGCGTGGCGTCGAAGGGGCGCGATGCGCGCGGTGGATCCTCGTTCTCCACCGCCAGCCCGCGCATCGCCGTGAAGCCGGCGAGGATCAAGGGGTTCAGGCAGGCCTCGCCGCCGCCGGCGAGCATCGCGTCGGCGTCGCCGCGCTTGATCAGCTCCGCAGCCTCACCGATCGCGTGGGAGCCGGTCGCACACGCGGAGACGACCGCGTAGTTCGGGCCCTTGATCCCGAGCGAGATCGCGAGCTGCCCGCTCGCCGAATCGACCAGGACGTTCGGCAGGAAGTTCGGTGACACCCGGTCGGGCCCGCGCTCGCGGCGGATGTCCTCCTGCTCGAGCAGTCCGTTCACGCCTCCGATCGCCGTGCCGAAGACCACGCCGACACGCTTCGGATCGAAGCCGTTCAGGCCGGCATCCCCCATCGCTTCCCGCGCCGCCCCCATGGCCAGGAGGACGTTCCGCTCGAGCTTGCGCACCTCCTTCGTCGAGGCGACCTGTGTCGCGTCGAAGTCCTTGACCTCCGCGGCGATCCGCACCGGCGCGTCGCCGGGGTCGAACGACCGGATCCAGTCGATGCCGCTCTCGCCCGCCACGGCTGCGTCCCAGGTCGACCGCGCGTCGTTGCCGAGCGGCGTGACGGCCCCGAGCCCTGTGACGGCGATCCTTCTCATCGCTTGAGCTTAGACAGGCGTGTCCGGTCCGAGGTTACGAAACAGCAGCTTCGGGGCATAAATGCGCTCGTTCCTAGCAAGTGCAAGGGCCAAGTCCTCGCCCTTCCAGATTCAACGGAGGTGCGACATGACAGTGGCTGTCCCCATGCCTGAGCAGCCGAGGCTGGTGTTCTTCCATTCGGCGCTGTCGGGTCACTGCCGGCGAGTGGAAGGTTTTCTCGCCCAGGTGTTGCAACGGCGACGTAACCACGGAACGTTCGACGTCGTCAAGGTCGCAGAGGAGGAGCACCCCGACCTGCTCGAACGATTCAGGATCGAGACGGTGCCGACCCTCGTCGTCGTCGAGCACAAGGCCGTCGCGGCTCGCCTCGAGCGCCCCCGCGGCTGCCGCGAGATCGAGGGCTTCCTGGCGCCCTGGCTCAACTAGGCACTCAGGTGGTACCGGTCTCGTCTGGGCCAGGGATCCTGGAATGTCCCTCGACGGACACGCCTGCGAAGATTCCTTGCGTTCCGAGATCGGCTGTATCGCTATCGGCGGAGTTGGCGTAGCAGCCACCGGGCGCGGTATGCGGTCGCGGCCGCGTTTAGGGGGTGGTCTGCTGCGTAGAGACGCAGTTCCTTCGGTCCGTGTGCCGCCCGGTAGAGGGCGAGCACGTCGGCTCTCGGGTTCAAGGGGTCGCGCGTACCGTCCTGAATGAGGAAGGCAGGACCCGTCGCCTTCGGCACCCAGTTGATCGGGTCGATGGCTGCGAGCTTCTCGACGTATGCATCGAGCTTCTTCTGGCTGAGCTGCGGACAGGCGAGTCGCATGAACCCGGTGTGATGGGCGCGCCCCGACTTGATGGCAAACGCGCGGATCCGGTGCTCGACCCCTGCCAGCACCGCGGTCACGGAAGCTCGGTAGCTGAAGCCGGCTGCGGCGATGCGTTTGCCATCCACGTTGGATAGGGTCAGTGCGAGGTCGACGGCGCGGCGTCGTCCGACGACGTAGCGCGTGAAGATCGCCAGATCCTTCGCCGCGTCGCAGGTGACGACCTCTGGGGTCGGGGGATCGACGAGGAGCGACGCAACGCCGTTGCGCGCGAGTGCGTTCGCATCGCCGAGTTCCTCGTTGCGGTCTCCGCCACGGCCCGGCGTCCAGATTACGAGCGGCCACGGCGCGCCGGCCAGGGGATGGACGAAAGAGGCTGCGACCCGTGCACGCTTCGCTGCGCTGAACTTCAGGTCCTGGTGCGCGATGTCGTGCGAAACGGCGGTTCTGCCCCATGCGACCTTGAGGGGTGCCGAGCGGTCGTAGTCGAAAAGCGACGCCGGGCCACGCGTGCCGGAGGTGCCTGCCGGAGGCGAGATCGCAAGGGCAACCGCCGCGACGGCGGCGACTGCACGCGCGGCCGGGGAGCAGGCCCTTCCGGGTCACGGGGCCGCGCGCCAGCTCGGCTGAGCCGTCCTGAATATTCCGAGTCCGGTTTCGCCGGATCCGAAGGGCGTCACGAGTTCCGTTGTTCGGGTGGTGCGCAGGTCGATCACGAAGACGCCGAGGGCGTTCGCGACCGCGAGCTTGCGATTGTCGGGCGACCAGACCGGCCTGCCGCGACGAACCAACGTCGACCCCCGACATCCGAACGTTGGCGACTCGGGGGTTGCGTCGGCGCCGGCCGGAGTGATGAGCTTGATGCCGGCGCAGCCGGCGTGGTACGCGATCCTGCTGCCGTCCGGGGACCACGCGGGCGCGCTCGCGTGCTCGACGAGCAGCCTCCGGTGGGAGCCGTCAACGTCGACAATCGAGACCGAGGCGTCCGAGACCGAGGCGTCCGTGAGCCTCTCGACGTATGGATTGGCGGTGGTTGCGAAGACGAGGCGCTTGCCTTCCGGTGACCACGAAGGCGACATGTCAGCGCCGCTGGTCCCCGTGTCCACCAAGCGGCGGTGCGATCCGTCGGCGTCGACTACGAAGATCGACCCCCACGGAAACGAGAAGTGACTCGACTCGATGTACGCGATCCGCGAACCGTCCGGCGACCAGGCCAGTGAAAATCCGTCCGGGAAGCTGAACTGCCGGTCGCGACCCGTCGCAGTGTCGTAGACGTGAAGGCCGTTGTAGGCGCTTACCGCTCCGATCGTCGTCACGCTGAAGGCAAGCCGCCGGCCGTCCGGCGACCAGGCGATGCTCTCGAGGTCGTAGCAGCCACGGCTCGGGCGACAGCTGAGCAGCGGGGTCAGGCGCCCGCCTCGCCCGATGGTCGAGATCCCCGCGCCGCCGATGATCGTTAGGGGCCCGTTGGAGCGAACGATGCCGCGTGGCTCCGAGACCGGAGCGGTTGACCCTCTCTCCGCACTGCGCCCCGCATCGCCCCGTCCCCCGTGACCGGATGCGAAGACAGCGACGGCGACCGCACTCGCGGCGAGCGAGCATGCCGCGTAGCGCAGCCGTCGACGGCGCGCGCGCCTGCGCGCCTCCTCGATCAGCGCCTCTTGCGCGTCGACTTCTGGAGGCTCCTCGACGAACACTGGGCGCGGAGCTTCGGGAGGAGCGGTGACGGTCACGCCTGCACTCCTGACACTATGGCGCTACTATGAATAGCTCCATGTTGGATGTCAAGGTAGACAAGGCCGATCCCACCGATCTCTATGAGCAGGTCGCCGGAGAGATTCGTCGCGCGATCGCCGAGGGCGAGGCGAAACGCGGCGAGCGACTGCCGCCGGCGAAGGACCTTGCCGCGATCCTCGGCGTCAATACGAACACCGTCCTGCGGGCGCTTCGGATCCTGCGCGATGACGGGCTGCTCGAGTTCCGACGAGGTCGAGGGGTTTCTGTTGCCGGCACGCCCGAGCGTGGAGCCGTCGTCGCGCGGGCGAAAGAGCTCGTCGACTTTGCCCGCCGCCAGGGTTACCGGCTGGACGAGCTCGTCGAGATCATCGAGGACGTCGGCTAGCGCCGCGAAGTTTCGCCAGTCGTGCATACGTGGCGTGCGCCAGTGATGCTTCTATGTTTGTCAAGTCGCCAGTGGCGGTCCGTGTTCGAGGAGTCGGTAGAGGTTGCGGGCGAGGTAGCGCTTGAGGCAGCGGTTGGCTTCGCGTCGGGTCTTGCCCTCTTGCAGGCGTCGTTC
>WNFX01007553.1_pt1 | contig 20442 bp, 19 predicted proteins | sample 5400111 | NCBI WGS metagenome assembly WNFX01 (sample SAMN13153363, study PRJNA577476) | soil metagenome | isolation source: 40 cm soil or saprolite under grassland replicate 1 | place: USA:California | collected 2016-06-15 | reverse complement strand
TCGACGACATCCCGGGCGTCCTCTGGTCACCTGCCGGTGCTGCCGGTGGCCGCCCCCTGGTTCTGCTGGGCCATGGCGGCGGCCAGCACAAGAAAGCCCAAGGTATGGTGGCCCGCGCCGACCGCTACGTGACGGCCTGCGGCTTCGCGGTGGCGGCCATCGACGCGCCCGGACACGGCGACCGGCCGAGAACCGAGCTGGACAAGCGGTTCGCAGCGGGCATCAGAGAGCGGATGGCGGCAGGCGAGCCCATCGGCCCGCACATCGCCCGCTGCAACACCGAACGCGCGGCGCGGGCCGTTCCCGAGTGGCAGGCCACCTTGGACGCCCTCCAGGAACTTGACTGCATCGGCGCGGGCGGGCCGGTCGGGTTCTGGGGCGTGTCGATGGGCAGCGCGATCGGCGTGCCGTTCGCGGCGGCTGAACCGAGGATCACCGCCGCCGTCTTCGGCCTCGCGGGCCACGAAAACCTGGCCGAGGCGGCGGCCAGAGTCACCGTCCCGGTCGAGTACCTGCTGCAGTGGGACGATGAGCTGGTACCGCGCGACTCGGGCCTCGCGCTGTTCGGCGCCTTCGCCTCCCGCGAGAAGACGCTGCACGCCAACCCGGGCCGGCACGCGGGCGTGCCCGCGTTCGACTCACCCTGAGCCGTTCGGGCAATCGATCGGCCACGCCGCCCAGCGGTCGGCGCAGCTCGCCTCCGTCGTGATGGCCGCCACGCAGGTCTTCGCCCGCTACCGGGCGCGCCGTGATCAGCAGCAGGCCGCGGCCGACGAGCGGTCCGCCCGGGCGCTGCGCGGCCAGCAGCGCGCCATCTACCAGCAGGCCCGGCTCGGCTGGGTGCCCGCCCTCGATCCGCGCTGGCTAGACCAGGTGGACCTGCCGCAAACCGCGCGCGCCTGGGGCGCCGCGGCGCCCTTCGCCGGCGCCGACCCGGCCGCCAAGTCGGCGCTGCGCAACTGCGAGGACCGGCTGCGCCGCCTGCACCCCTACGCCATGGCGCGTTACGACCGGCTCCGCGGCGACGGGCTGGGACACCGGCGGCGGCCGGGCACCACCCGGTCCATCATGACGTTTTGGCGACATTCTGCCTATAACCGCTGGACAGGAGTTATATTTCGTCCACCGCATCGAGGGGTGATTCATATGAGAAAACAACGGTTGGGGATCGGGGCGGTAGTGGGGGGCGCGGCTTTGCTGGCGGCCATGGGCGCCGGGACCGCGCCGGCACCGACCGCGCCGGCGCCGACCGCAGCGGCCGGAGGGCTGTCCCCGCAGGCCATCAGCATGCCGCGTGTGCCGGGCGTGATTACCGCGCAACGGGATGCCTCAACAGCATGCGTGCTGCCGGACGGGACGGACGTCTCCTGGTTCCACTGTTACACGCCGCAGCAGATTAGGGCGGCTTACGGGGTGAATTCGGTCGCCGCCATTTCGGTCGGCGGCCAGACCGTTCCAAACTACGGGCAAGGTCAGACGATTGTGCTCGTCGACGCGTATGGCAGCCCGACCGCGGCCGCTGACCTGCGGCACTTCCACGACACATTCTTCCCGGCCCTGCCGGCACCGGATTTCGAGCAGATCTTCCCGCAGGGGAACCCGCAGTTCCACAACACATGCTCGAGCAACGGCTTGTCCGGGCCATGCGCGGCGGCCAACTGGTCCGGCGAGGCCACCCTCGACATCGAGTGGGCGTACTCCATCGCCCCGCTGGCGCACATTGTGCTCCTGGCGGTGCCGCCAGCAGAAACCCTGGGCGTGCAGGGCTTCCCGAACCTGTTCAACGCGATCTCCGGCGAGATCAAGGCCACGCCACCGGGAACGGTGTTCTCGATGTCGCTCGCGGCCACCGAGCAGACGTTCGGGGGCGCGGCGGCGGTCCAAACGGCGAGGTTCGACCAGGTGTTCAAGGCGGGCCTGGCCAAGCACGACAACTTCTTCGCCGCCTCCGGCGACTTCGGGAGCCTAGGCATCAGCAAGCTCGCCAAGGAAAGCGGCACCTATCCGAACCCGACCGTGTGGTGGCCCGCAAGCTCGCCATACGTCGTCGCGGTCGGCGGAACCCAGCTGCAGGACGGCTGGACGTGGAACCCGTCAAGCAACGACGCGTTCACCTCTACCGGTGACCTCAACCCCGCCTACTGGGCGTTCACCAATGGCGGGCACAGCGAGGCGGTGTGGAACGAGTCGTGGGCGCCGATCGCCACCGGCGGCGGTGCCAGCGTCATCTACCCGCGGCCGTCCTGGCAGCAAGGGGTCGACCCGGGCTACGGCGATCACCGCCTGGTCCCCGACACCGCGTGGAACGCCGCGGTGAACGGCGGCGTGGATGTCTACATCACCGCCTATCCGGCCTTCAACTGCGGCAACACCACGGGCTGCTGGACCTTCTTCGGCGGCACGTCGGCTTCCACACCGCAGACGGCCGCGCTGGCGGCGCTGGTCAACGCCGCCCGGGTGTCGCAGGGCAAACAGCCCATCGGATACCTCGCCCCACTTCTGTATCAGGGCATCGGCTCGGCCGACTACACCGACATCGTGCCGCGGCACTACGGTTCGGCGCCAAAAACCTTCGCCGGCGCGGAGGCCGGGGTGAGCGGGCCGGTGTTCAAGTCGGTCGGTGACCTGCAAGACAACCAGCTGTGGGAGGTGCCCGTGGCCGGTTACCCGACGACAACGGGGTACGACGCGACGACCGGGTGGGGCACACCTAAGGCTCCGGCGTTCGTCTCCGCGCTGGCCGCGATGCCGTAAGGCCACCACCTGTTCGTGGGTCAGAAGTGGCCGCCCGCCTCACGCGGCGGGCGGCCACATGGCGCATCGCAGAACCGCCGCACGGGGCCAGTTCGCCGGTCGCGGGTTCGGGGCATTCATCGTTGTGGACACCACGCGGGCGGCACGAACGATGGGAGCCTCCATGACCGTCTCGTTTCATCTCAGCCCGGAGCAGGAGCAACTGAAGCTCGGTGCCCGTCAGTTCGCCGAAGAGCACCTGCGTCCGCTCGCCGCCGAGGTCCGCAAGGAGCCCGACCCGCTCAGGCGAGCCCTGCTGGCACGTCCAACGTTCGAAAAGGCGGTCGCCGGAGGATTTCCTCAAGGGGCTCATCCCGGCGCCGTTCGGCGGAGCGGCGGCCGGCGGGGTCGAGGCCTGCATCCTCATCGAGGAGTGGGCCTGCCACAGCCCTGACTTCGTGATTTCGCTAGCAGGACCGCTCATCGCGCTCGCACCTGTCTACGAGGCCGGCACGCCGGAGCAGATCCAGCGCTTCGTCGCCCCGTTCCTGGCCGACCACGGCGCTCCGGTTGCCGCCATGGCGTTCAGCGAACCGGAGGGCACCGCCAACTTCGCCGCGCCACCACCGGCGGAGGGCCTGCGCACGACTGCGGTGCCCGACGGCGATTCATGGGTCGTCAACGGCCGCAAGGCGTGGGCCTCCCATCTGGCCGGCTGGGATGGCAACGGCCCCGACGTGATGACGATCGTCTGCCGCACCCCTGGCGGGGTGTCTCTTATCGTCGCCGAACGCGAGCACCTGGCCGGCCACATCGAGGTGGAGGAGCACTATGACCTCGTCGGCCTCCGAGGCTGCATGACGTCGCGGATCCGCCTGCACGATGTGCGCGTTCCGCGGTCGAACATCCTGGGCGGCGAGGGGCAAGGTGTCCAGCTCACCTACAATGCGTTCTGGGCCAGCGGCGCGTCGATCGGCATTTTCGCCGTCGCGGCGATGCGGCAGGCGTTCGACGTGGCCTATCACCATGCGTTGACCGAGAAGCGAGGCGGCGCGGTGCCGATCATCGAGCACCAGTCCGTGGCCGATGTCCTCGCGGACGCAAAGAGCCGGATCGAGGCGGTCAGGCTTCTCGCCTGGCGTGCGCTTGATGCCGTGATCGCGCAGGACGCAGCGGGCCCCGAACTGGCCCTGCACGCGAAGATCTTCGGCTCGGAGATGGGAGTCGAGGTCATCAGCCGGCTCATGAACGTCGTCGGCGTCCAAGCCTACGACAACAACTTCCCGCTGATGGCTTACCTGTCCGAGGCCCTCGCCTACCCGATCATCGAGGGCAGCAATACCGGCATCCGTCGCCGCCAGCTCCAGGATCTGTTCCGCACACCTGGATACAACCCGCTCGGCGCCTCTGGAATGGCCTGAGCGGCGGGTTTGCCGCACCGAGCCTCTGCTCCGGCGATGAACCGCGCCGAGCACCCCACCTCCATACATCGGCTCTGCGCGGCAGAAAACTAATCCTGGGTAGCCAAGAACCGCCGCGCCGATCGTCTTGTCATGGAAAGGCCGACGGCGGCCCCCGAGGGACCCGATGGCCGGTGCTGGTGGCGCGGATATCTGGTGGCCGTAGGGAACCGGTCATGAGATGCGCTGACCTGACGTCGTGCCCGGTGAACGCAAGGAGGGGGCTGCGGCGTGCGCGGCGCGGGCCCGCAGGTCCGCGAGATCTCCGGTAAGGCCGGGCGCCGTTCACCTGGACAGCAGCCCTAATCGTCGAGTGGCGGCACTCCTATACAGCCGCGGAACGTGTTCTCCACCGCGGTGGCCCGGGCATCGCTGCCCATCGTCCCGGTCACGAAGGCGAACGCGTAGCCGCCGACGGTGCTGGCTCCGGCATAGCTGCCACCTGATCCGCCCATGCCGAAACCGTCGGTGTCCACGCCGAACCCCAGCCCCCACGCGGTGTCCTGGCCGAAGACCGCATCCACCCCGCTGCATTGCGCCGCGGTAGCCTCGCCGAGCAGCGCCGGCGAGAGCAGCTTGCCCTGCAGCAGCGCCGCATACAGCCCGGCAGCGCCGCGGGCCGTGCATCGACCCGCCGGACCAGCTCGCCGACGAGATGGCCGTAAAACAGCGCCGACTCGCCATGCCCGGTCCCCGGCGCCCAAGCCGGCTCCTGCGCCGCCAGCAGCGCGCACAACCAGTCCCAGTCATAAAAAGCCTCGGTGGGAACCGGCTCATCCAACGCCACGACCCCCGCCTGATGCGACAGCAACTGCCGCACGTCGGCACCAGCCCGAAACTGCGGCCAATACCGCCGCACCGGCACATCCAGCTCCAGCTGGCCACGATCGACCAGCAACAACGCGCACACGGCCGCGAACGGCTTGGCCACCGAATAGGGCTGCACCAGGCTATCCGGCTGCCACAGCCGGGTACCGGCCGCATCCGCCCAGCCCCCCCACAGGTCCACCACCCACGCGCCATCCCACCACGCGGCAACCGCCGCCCCGGTCCCACCCTGCCCAGCAACCACCTGAGCGAAAACCTCGCGCACCGGCCTGAATCGGCGCCCGGCCCACCCGCCGACCTCCATCGAGCCAGTCTGCGTCACCGGCTCCACCGCCGCCACCTCGCCCACAGCCCGGTCAATTCCTGCCGTTGTGTCTCGGCCACGCTGCTCCGAGCTGACGCCGTCGCCGCCAATGAGATCCCCTCACTAGCCTGTCACCGAATGTGGCGGAACCCCGCGGAGCAGGTTCGTATAACCGCCCACAGCTCGTTCGGCGCAAGCGCACGGCTGCGGCGGTGCCTACCGGACGGTGCTTGCCAATGCCACTGCTGCGTATTGCGAGAAATCGCCTTCGAGCCGATAGGTGATCGATCCGTCGCTCCAGATGATTGTGTCGGCGCTTGCCCGTGCCGCGACCTCGTGTACCGCTGGCTGCCCCCGACTAGTCCGGGAGGTGTCGATGGTGATGATTTCCTGCGGGCCCTTGATGAAAACGCCGGGGTCGCGGGCCACTGTGACCGCGACCGCGCTCGTGCCGGATCCGAGGATCTTCTCAAACAGCGGGTGGCCCGCGTTTGCGATCTCCGTCAGGATCAGGGCGTAACCGGTATCGGCGGTAGCGTGAAGGTGCGGCCCTGCTCTGTAGGCCAAGGTCACGAGGACGGCGGCCCGGTCGCGGCGAAGGTACACATCGGTTGGGGTCGGCAGCGCGCCGGGCAGTTTTAGGTGTCGCGCCATCGCGGCGCGGGCCTCAGCGAGGGTCACCTTCGCACCTGCGTGCAATGGCACGGGCAGGCCCGCGGTCGGCGGCGGGCTGGAGCGTATGGGGGCGTGGCGGATTTCGATTCCGGCGAAACCGAACCAGGATGCGAGCGCGCGGCGGCTGTCTGGAACCGCGATGCTGACCGCTGCGGCGATGAGGAGGACGACCGCTGCCGTGAGGATTCGGCGGGCCCTGGGCGATAGGGTCCCTCCGGGCGTCCGGCGGGTCACCGGTGTTGGTTCTTGTGTTGCCAGCGCTCGGCGGACTCGCTCAGAGTAGTCGGGCGCCGGGATGTTGAGCGCTCGGGCGAGGTCCCGCAGCTCTCGTTCGACATCCGCTTTCGATCGGCGGTGGCCGGCGCTCATCGCTGTGTTCCGCGTGGTCGTGCGGGGTCGTTAAGTTCGTCCCGTAGCCGGTCGAGCGCGCGGGAGAGACGCGATTTGACCGTGCCGGCGGGCCAGCCCAGTACTTGCGCCGTTTCCGCTTCCGACAGCTCGAGTAGGTAACGGCAGGTGATGACGAGGCGAGCCCTTTCGGAAAGGAACCCCAGCGCCGTTATCAGCTGGCTGTGATCCTCGGCGCTGAGAGCAGTGGACTCGGCGGAGGGGACTGACTGGGCGGCGAACGTCGATGCGGCTGGCTGTGACCGGGTGAGCCGATCTCTGAGACGTGCCTGTCGGATGTGCGAGCGGGCCCTGTTCCGTGCGCAGTTCTTCACGATGGCGAGCAACCAGGGTTTGAAGGGTGCCCCCCGCCGGAACCTGGCGAGGGCGTAGAAGGCCCGCACGAACGCTTCCTGGACGACGTCTTCGGCGTCTGCGGGTCCCGCGATCAGGACGGCAGCACGGTGGGCGGTCGCGTTGTAACGACGGACGAGTTCACCGTACGCCTCCTGATCGCCGCGCCCTGCGGCTTCGATCAGGTTCTCCTCGCTAACGGCGGTGGCGGGCCATGGGCCGCCGTCGTCTATGTGCATCCGCGGTTGCCGCGGGTCCAAGGCGCCGGTGTGGCAGCGGAGACGACATCGCTCATGGCCATAAGTCTCGCACCTGCGACGCGGCCCCGCACCGCGCTGCTGAGACCATCAAATGACCGGCGGTGCTGGCGACTGCGGACCGCGATCGGGACGACGCATGGGTGCTGAGCCTGCCGTGGGCCAGGCCCTCACGGCCACCGTCTCGGCGGCGAAGCAGGCACCATCGCGTATCCGCACGCCGGGGCGTGAGCTCCCGGGCAAGGGCCACAACGAGACAACCGGGAACGCTCGTCGCCTCCGTGGGTTATCTGACGCGGAGGCGAAGACGGAAATGACTGTCGCTGCGGACCCGACGCGGCAACCGCCGCCTGCCACGCCGGTTGTGGCCTTTACAGGCGCCGCGGCCGGCATGGCGACGATTATGGTTGCCGGTGCGGCACTCGTCACCGGCACATGGTGGCGTGCTGCCCCCGCGCCCTTCGGCGGCGGTGCGACCCTGACCGACGCGGGCAGGCTCACCGGGCTCCTCGCCGGCTACGTCGCGTTGCTCCAGGTCATGCTCCGGATCCGGCTGCCCGTCATTGAGCGCAGGCTGGGCACGGACTCGATCAACGAAATGCATCGGCTCCTCGGCGGGTACCTCATCGTGCTGATCGTCAGCCACGCCACATTGATAACGGCTGGGTACGCGATAGCGGCCAGATCATCGGTTCCCCAGGAACTAACGACGCTGATCGCCTCATATCCCTACATCTTGTGGGCGGTGATCGCTGCTTCCCTGCTGATCGGCATCGTCATTTCCAGCCTCCCAGTCATCCGGCACCGACTGCTTTACGAGGCGTGGCACAGCCTGCATCTTCTGGTGTACGTAGCGCTGGCGCTAGCGTTCTTCCACCAGGTCGCCGTTGGTGAGCACTTTCGTCATCAGGCTGCCCTGCGTGCCGTTTGGACGGTCCTGTTCGCCGGCGTCGGGGCCGCCGTCGTCGTCTATCGGTTCCTCCGGCCCTTGTACCTTTCAATCCGGCACCGTCTTGTCGTCGGGTCGGTGGTGCACGAGACGGCGAACATCATCTCGATACGGATAACGGGCCGCGACATTCACCGCTTGCGCGCGAGTCCGGGGCAGTACTTCCGATGGCGGTTCCTGACGCCTGGCGCATGGTATCTGGCGCACCCCTACTCCCTATCCGAGGAGCCCGACGTGCGGAGCCTTCGAATCACCGTACGCATCGCTGGGCACCACACGTCGATGCTGTCGCAACTGCCGATCGGCACCCGGGTAATCGCAGAAGGGCCCTCGGGCGGGCTGATCGCACGCGCCAGCTGGGCCGGGCCGGTAACACTGATCGCGGGCGGAGTCGGCATCACTCCGCTACGCGCATTGTTCGCGACCGCGCCCTGCGCGGAGAACGCGATCACCTTGATCTACAGGGTCCATGACACGGCAGACATCATCTTCCGACCCGAACTCGAGCGCATCGCGGCCCAGCGGGGCGGCCGGGTGTACTTCCTGATCGGGCGGCGTGACGACCCGCGAAATGATCTATCGCCAGCAAACCTCACTCGACTGTGCCCGAATCTGGCCCGGTCCCGCGTCTTTGTCTGCGGACCCCCCGGCTACGCCCAGACCATCCGCGCTTCGCTGGAGTCGCTCGGCGTTCCGCGCAGGCGCGTGCGGTCGGAGTCTTTCCAAATGTGAGCAATAGGAGTTAAGCCATGAGACGCTTGGTGCTGCTCGTGAGCGGAACAGCCGTTGCCATCGGCATCGCGGTCGCGATCCGGCCCCACGCTAAGCCCCCCGCTCACCACTCGCTGGGGGGACCGAGCCCAACCGTACGGCTTGAATCGCCCTCACCTTCCGCCACGCGACGCGCCTACCCATCGGGAGTCGCGACCGGAGCGGCTGCGCACACGGACTTCGGCGCCGTCCAGGTTCGCGTGACGGTCATCCACGGCCGGATCGTTAACGTGGCCGCTCTGCGGCTTCCGCACGGGAATCAGATGGATACTGAGCTGAGCAAACCAGCCGCCCGTGTGCTTGAGCGCCGGGTGATCTCCGCTCAAAGCGCGGATGTCGATGTGGTGTCCGGGGCGACCTATACCAGCGAGGGGTACCTCCGGTCTTTGCAGTCCGCGCTCGACCGACTGTCGTGAAATCGCCAAGAGCCGACATTTGGAGCGACTCGTAGCAAAGGCTGCCGCATGCGCGCCGTCGCCGAGGCCCCCGATGCGATTCATGCATGGAAATTCGTGTGCCCGCCCGCCGTCATGAACACTTCGCCCTCGGTGTCTACCGCGATCGCCTCGTATCCAGGCAAACGCTCCAGCCACGCAACCGCAGGCCTTCCCATCGCCACGGCGGCGGTAGCGAATGCGTCGGCCTCGGTGATGTCAGGTCCAGCCACGGAGACGGTCGACCATGTGAGCGACGGCGATCCGGTAAATGGGTTGCGGATTTCACCACGGCGCTCAGTGTTGCCCGAGGTGGCAACGGAGAAATTGTGGCCTGTAATAACGCCGACGAGGCTGCCTGAACCCGCGCCGGTGGACACTCCCACCCTCCACGGCTCATCAACGGCAGGATCGGCCATAACGAGCACGTCTCCGCCCCCGTTGATGGCATGGCGCGCCGACCCGGCGCCCGCCAGCAGCTCCGATGCGCGACGGATCGCCCATCCTTTGACGATGCCGGTCGGGTCGATGCCGGTTCCGTATCTCACTGTGAACCAGCCGGAGGTGCGGCATTCGGCCTCCCTGCACAGTCTCAGCACTTCTCGCACGTCCGAAGAGCAATCGGTGAGCCGAATCCGGCCCGCGTTCAGCCGCGCGACCTGTGAGTCGGGCCGGTGCATGGAGAACAGCCGGTCGATGCGGTCCAGCTGCGCCTCGACCGCGCGCACAGTCGCCTCCGTGACAGATGTGCTGAGGACAAAGCTGAAGACGGTGCCCATGACCTCGTAGCTGTGGCGCCATCGGTCGCGCGTCATACCTGGTGTACACCCGCGCCGACTACGGTGGTTCCGGCAACCGACTCCCCTCCACACAACCCGTCGCGCCTGCCGTCAGCCGACTAGACGTATACCGGTCGCTCGGCGCGCTGCAGGGCATCCGGGCGACCCAGGGTTGCGCGGCCGCGGGATGACCCGAAGATCATTTTTCCGAACGGCCGCGCGACCTGGCACAAGCACGCTGGGACGCACGCGGTGTCGGATGGGGCACAGACACCGAACAGACCGCGAACAGGCAGAAGGCGTGGCGGATGCTATGTGCACCACCTTGCACCGTTAGGCGTCCTTACAGCGTCCCGTGTGCGACAACTAACCGTACGAACCAGGCACGGGAGTCAGTAGCAAAGCGCTTTGGCCGTGGTCTACATGGCGCTTGTCGCAGTCATGGAGGGAAAATGGGCCTTTTCCGGAAGGCGCTCGGTGGCAACAGCCAAGAACGCAGCCACGACGAGTTAGCCCGCTTGGACGAGCGGCCAGCCTGGATGCAAGACGGCATCAAGGTCGCGCTCTTGGACGGCCGCGAAGATCTTGAGGTGGTTGGCGAGTCGTTTTACCAGGACAACCTGTGGGACCTGGTCGGGGGCCGACGTTCTCCCGAAGAGCACGTGGACGTGGACATCTGTGCCGTGATGGTGGCCGAGGACGATAATCCCTATGACTCTAACGCCGTGGCGCTCTGGATTAACGGAATGAAGGTTGGTCACCTGTCGCGGAATGATGCGCGGCGGTACCGGCCGGGCCTGCTCGCGCTGCAGGAGGCCCGCGGCATGCAGATCGCGCTGCCGGGCGTCATTGTGGGTGGGGGGATGCGAGAAGATGGCCCCGGACGGCTTGGGGTATTCCTCCACCACGACCCAGCCGATTTCGGTCTGCGTCGTACGCTTTTGGCGCCACCGCCCAGGTCGAGGATGCGGACGGGGCTGTCCGACGCCGCCGCAACCGATGACGCCGACGACTCCTACGACTTGAGCTGGATGAGAGAGCTTCCAGCGGACGACATTCGAGCTATCCCGGTGCTTCGGCGGCTGCTCGCTGATGAGAATGACTGCCTGAGCCGCCACTTTATGTACGCGCGGCTGGAAGCCTTGCTCTACCGGTCCCGTGAGGCATTTACCTCCGCGCTCGATGAATATGATCAGGCCTGCCGTCAGCACGACGCCGAGATGGACGGCATTCGGGAAGCCTGCATGGCTAAATGGGGCAAGGTGCCTCTCCTGGAAACCTACCGGCAGATGGCGGTCCGGGAACAGAAGGCTAAGAACTACGAACAGGCACTCTGGTGGGCTGAGCGAGGTATCGCCATCTACGGTGGCGACTGTGCGCGGCCAGAAGCCGTCGAAGATCTACGGCAGCGGGCTGCAGCCTACAGCGCAAAGCTCGCCACGAGACCCCGGCCTGCGCACCGAGCGGATCCGTCCGGACAAACGGTGGGCGGATGACATCCGAGCCGCTGGCATCGCCCGGCGCGGCGTGCCTCACCCTTGCCTGGCAGCACCGAGACCGGCTGCTGAACGCCAGCCTTCTGCCGACCGGCACCTTCGGGGCGTGCGCCAGACCACGGACCACCGGCTGCATGAACAGCGCGAAGTGCCCACGAGGGTTGAGCAGTCGCTCCGGCGCCGGAGGCCTTCGCCGCCTGCAGGCACACCAGGCCGATCGGGCCGGCGCCGACCACGAGCACCCGTGAGCCCGGTCCGACGCGCGCCTTGCGGCACGCCCAGACGCCGACCGACAGCGGCTCGACCAGCGCGGCCGCGTCATCGGACAGGCTGTCCGGTACGGGGTAGGCGAACTCCTCGTGCATCACGACGTACTCGCAGAACGCGCCGTCGATCGGCAGGGTACCGAAGAACCGCATGCGGGGCAGAGGTCGGCTCGGGTAGCGGCCGACGGATGGTGCCCGGTCGCTCCCGCTGACGCGCGATGCGGTCCGCGAGCTGGTGGCGATCGCCTCAGCGGAGCCGGTGATTGCCGGTGCGACGCGGCGGTGGCAGTCTTTTGGCGAGGAGATCCCATGCGACTGACATTTGATTCCGCGAGCGATCTGGCGCGAGCCCTTCGGCGCGCGGCGGATGCGCACGCTCAGCACGAAGAGCAGACCGGGCACCCGGACCCGGACTGGCCGTACTGGTACGCGCACTACCTCGAGCGAGAGCAGGCCGGACGCGAGCCTGTGCCCACCTTGCCGGACCGCCTTGACGGCGCGACAGTGCCCGTGGCAGTCGTTACCAGCCGCATAGAGGCGGAACTGATCGCCGGCATGTTGCGCAATAACGACGTGAAAGCAGTCGTGTCGGCAGACGATGCCGGAGGACAGTATCCAGCGCTGCAGACGCAGGGGGTTCGCGTGCTGGTTGCCCCCTCCGATGAAGCCGAGGCCCGTCGGCTCCTAGCGACCGCCGATGACACCCCTTGAGTTCTGCGCGGAATGGCGGTGAAGACAAGGATCGCCCGTCTTCTTCCTGAGGTTCATCCCTGGCGGCCACAACCGGCAACAAAATCGGCGTCAGCCCGACCGTTGCCCCGTTGACCAGCGCGAACGGCGCGGACCACGACTCAAGCGGCCGTGCGGCTCGGCCACGGCCAAACACGCCATCGCCCCGGCACCCCGAAGGGACCAGGGGACTCCGGTCACATCCGCGGCCAGCCGCACGCGACAGCAGCCACGCAATGCTCCGCTGCCCAGCTTGCCGCAACTCACTAGTCATCGCGCACTCGCGTGGCGGCGGCGCGGTTCCGCACCACGTTGTGGCAGGAGGCGGGGCACGGTACCGAATGCTAAGTGTCGTCGACGTTCGCCGACCCCATCTGGCGCGAAGATCTGCTGGCCTCGGGTAGCTCCAAATGTGGTCGGCGCACAGCAGTTGGCTGTCGCACCGCGATTGAGCGACGATGACGGATGTGGGAAAGCCGGATCTGGCGGTGGGGCTGATCAGGACTCGGGATGCGAGCGAACGCCCCGCCGAGGAAGGTGCCGGCCTCGTGCCCTCCGTGGCGGAGGTGACCGCAATCGTCGAAAACCGGGGAGATGCCTTCGCCGACGAGACGGCCACCCGCTTCTGGGTCCGGGGTGCCGACGTCGACCGCGAACTCCGCGTCGTGCACACGCCTGGGTTGCTGCCCGGTGACCAGGTCGAGGTCACGGCGCTGTGGGACGTGAGGGTGTGCGAGGGCGAGTACGCGATCATCGTGATCGCGGACGCGTTCGGGCAGATCGACGAGGTGCGCAAGGACAACAACTCGGCGACAGCGCACCTCATCGTCCGAGGCGGCAAGATCCGGCAATTCTAAGCTTGATATTTAACCTGGGTCTTCGGTCAGTTCTTAAGGTCCGGTGCTGATCGTGGGCTGTGTGCCGAGGGCCGTTGTTAGGTCTTCGTGCTGGTCTTGCCGACGCTGCGGATGGGCGCTGGGTGGCGGTTTTCCGCGGCGGACTCGGGCGGGGGTGAGCCGTCCCGGCGGGGCCGGTTTCTCCCAGGGACGGCGCAGGTCTGCGGCGGGCGGGCGGGCGAGCGAGGCGCAGCTGGGCGTGGCAGGCGATGACCAGCCAGGTCCACCGGTCGGCGGCGGGATCGCGGACCTTCGGGACGGTCCAGCCGAGTGCCTGCTTGAACAGGCGGAAGGTGTGTTCCAGGTCAAACCGGCGCAGGAACGCCTGCCATAGGCGGTCCACCGCAGCGGGATCAGCGCCGGTGGCCGAGGACACAGCCATACCGGCTTGGGGTCGCGGTCGCCGGGCAGGTGATCGACGGTGAGCTGGATTAAGGTGCCCTCGATGACCGGCAGTTCGCCGTCGTGGTGCGCCCAGGCCGAGCGGCGGTCCAGCCGGGGGTGCAGCCGGTCCCAGGCCGCCGCCACGGCGGTGCCGTAACGAGTGGTATCGGTGCTGGTGGTGGCTGCGGGCTCGGGCCAGGTGGCCGGCTCGGCCAGCCGCAGTTCCGCGCCGTGCCGGGATGGCCGGCCCCGCTGGCCGTCTGGCCGGGGCGGCGCGGGGAAGCACAGCACCCGGTCGCTGCGGAGCCGGCCGCATAGTTCCACCGGCAGGTCAGCGAGCAGCCAGGCCAGCCGCGTCACGTCATACCCGGCGTCGAAGACCACCAGGATGTCTTCGTCACCGGGGCGCCAGCGCCCGGCAGCGGCCAGGCGGCCCACGACCTCGCGGACCTGGGCGGCGGTCACCTCGGTCTCATCATCGGCCGGGCCGAGGCGGACCGCGTCCAGCGGCGCGGTCCAGGAGGTGCGGCCCGGTTCCAGCGCGGCGACCACCGAGTACGGCCAGCCCGGGATCATCTGCGCGTTCCCCTTCCCCCGGCCGTAGCAGTGGCAGAACATCCGCTCCGGGCTGGTGGCCGCGTCCGGCCGCAGCCAGTTGCTCACATCCACGCCCAGCCGGATCCGCCCGTCAGGCCAGCGCGGCAGCGGCAGGACGGCCAGCGACCAGCGCAGCCGGGTGATCTCGATCCGCCCATGATTCACCGCGTCATACAACGCCCCGTGCCCGCGCCGGTGTTCTGGCGCCAGCGACAGGCCCACCAGCGTCTTCACCGGCCCGTCAGCGCACAGCACCGCATCGGCAAGCTCAAACAGGGCATCCGCCCGCGCGGTGAAACACTGGTGACAGCTCCTCGCGGAAATCCGCCAGCCGATCCCGCGCCCAGACCCGATCACCCTCGGTATCGGGCTCGACCTCCGCCGCCAGCCACGCCATACTGAACGCCACGGCCACCGCCTGTCTTCAAGTTCTCTCGCAGGAACCCGAAGATCATCACGCGGTGGCCGTGCCCCGTCACGACGACACACCGGACAAGCCCGGTGATCTCGGGTAAGGGCAGGGCAGCAGAGGTTAAATTTCAAGCCAAGGCTGGGCAGCCGTAACCCCGCCATTAACATGTCGTCGTGAGCTCGACATCAGGGGTCGCTGGGGAATCTTCGGGATTGGCCAGTCCACCGGAAGCAGGCATCGCAACGGGGCAAGGAAGTTGTCGCGCGGCTTGGAGTCGCTGCGGAAGACCCGCTCGAATGCAGGCACCGGTTCGCTGGAATGCACATGATCATTCATATGTCTTCGCGCCTCACCACAAGACGCGCGCTCATCCCACTGGTCGCGCGGCCTTGCAAGAACACCTATGGCCGGAACCGGCGACCCCGCGCCCGCAGACCGGTCGCGGCGATGGCCAGGCCGACAATGGCGACGACGGGGCCGACCACGGCCCACAAGGTCACGCCCGTCATCACGATTGCCGAGCCCGTGAGTGGCCAATTCGCGATCAGTTCGAGTATCGCTTGAAGGTCCGGCGCCAGCGCCCGTGCGTCGGCATCACCACAGGTCGCCACCGGTGAGTACGTAGAGGAACGGCACTGGTGGGATTAGACCGAGGATGGCCCACGCCAGCTTCGGGCCACTCGCCATGTCGCAGCGGAAAGCCAAGTCGATCCATATGAGGACGACGGCGAGGGGATGAATGAAACAGACGAGGAGCTCAAGAAGCTTCTTCATTGTTCCGAATCTACCGAGATCTGGGGCGCTGTTCGGTCATGCTCCTTCGGCCTCATGGGGGCGTCACAGCCCACGGTGCAGACTCTCACCGACCTGCAGCACGGTTCCCAGGCCGACCGTGGGGGGCTCTGGCCCGCCTGCCTGGCTCTGGCCCGCCTGCCTGGTTCTGGCCCGCCTGCCGGTGTTACGCTCCGCCCGGAAGCTCGGCACATCGACGTGCTGGGGGGGTGCCCAGCCGGTGACCGGCTCACTGCGGAGCGTAGTTATGAAACTCGTAAGGCTGGTGGCGATTCCCGGAACCCTGTTATTGGCCGGCGCGGCGCTGGCGGCGGCCAACCCCGCGCAGGCGGCTCGCATCGCCAGCGCGGCTAGTGCGAGCCAGCATGCGGCGATCGACTGCGAGTACAGCAGCATGTGCGCGGAAGTGGCCAACTCCGCTGAGGTCTTCGGCCCGGAGTATGTCGGCCACGATGAACCTTCCGGGGTCTTCTACTCCAATGTCCCCGGAGCGGGAAACCACATGACCTACTCGATGCGGTTGCCCGGCGACCCCTCGCCGACCGACCCGAACACGCCTGGCAAGTCCTACCACTTCGAGCTGAACGGCGCCATCTGGCTGGGCATGGCCTTGTGCGACACGCAGTCCTTCCCAGAGCAGGTGTCCACCTGCACCCCGGACAGCGACACCAACATCGTCGACCCGGCGGTCTCGCCCAATCACCCCGGGACCGCGTTCTTGGAGTTGCAGTTCTACCCGCCGGGGTGGGTTCCCTGGCCGACGTGGCAGGTCGCGGTGGGGGCCAGCGGCTGTGACCCAACCAAGTGGTGTGCCGCGATGGCCATCTTCAGCCTCGCCGAGGACCCGGTGGCCGGAACGACGCTGAACGCGACCTGCGCCGAAAAGACCGGCCTTGAGTATGTCAACTACGCGTTCATCACATTGAACGGCCATTCCACCGCCCCTGCGAACCCGGTTGAATCAACCACCGCCACGTTCACGCCAGACCCGAACAAGGACCTGTTCATGAGTTCTGGCGACAACCTGAGGGTGTCGCTGCGTGACACACCGAACGGGCTGCAGGCAGTCATCAACGACATGAGCAGCGGGCAAAAGGGATCCATGACCGCGAGCGCAGCCAACGGGTTCGGCCAAGTCCAATACGACCCGACCGGTACAAGCTGCGTCAACATCCCATACAACTTCCACCCGATGTACTCCACCTCGTCCGAGCAGACTCGGGTCATCTGGGCGGCACACACCTACAACATCGCCTTCTCTGAGGAAATCGGGCACTTCGAGAACTGCAACGGCCCGAACCCCATCCCGGCCACCCCGTTCGGGGTCGACGCCAACGGCAACCCGATTAGCTGCCCAGCCGGCAACACCGAGGGATTCGGCAACAACACCTCGCCAACCGACGGGGATGACAACTTCTGCTTCCCCGGAACCGAGGCGATGCTGGTCAACATCAACGGCTGCACCGATACCAACACCGGCTTCGACAGCCTCAGCTACCAGCCCGTCTGGCCGGACGGCGACACCACACTGCATCCGCAACCGGTGCTGTTCTCCAGCCCGCGGACCGGGTCCGGCGACAGAGCCAACTACTCCCGAATGGCGTTCGAGGCTGACCTGCCAAGAATCGAGTTCAATACCTGTAACCGGACTACCGGCGAAGGCTGCACCCTGATCCCCACTACCGACAAGGGCACGCCGGCCGCTTTCTACCCGTTCTACAGCGCCTTCCAGAACGGCGTGCCGGGTGCCGGTGGTGGCTGCAGGTGGGCGTTCGGCAACGACCTACCCGGTGCGACCACCGACTTCGGCCGCAACGCACAGTATGGGTCGCTGCTGACCACCACCTACCTCGCGTTCGGCGGGGGCGGCACAACAATCAACCGCATCAACAACTTCCGCCAGGTCATCTCGAACCCATGCCCTGCGTGAGAGAACCAGAGCTCGTCAGGCTTAGCCGATAATGGGGCCGGGCCAATCGGGGCCGCGATAATCGACACCGCCGGGCAATCGGGGCCGGGACCGCAAGGTTCCGGCCCCGATCACGGCCGAGACCGCCCTCAAGCCGAGAACCTACGCGTCGTACGCCGAAGCCTGTATCTCCTCCAAGACCGCCATCCCTGCCCCTCCAGTCAGTAGTAACTTGCAAACTACTACTAACTACTCCGGTGTCAATGCGGCAGCTACCATCTGCGCATGGCCGAACCGGACAACGCCTCGTCGCCGCTGGCCCAGGCGCTGGCCAGGGTCGGCGACCGGTGGACGCTGCAGGTGGTCCAGGCGCTGCTGACCGGGCCGCGCCGGTTCAACGATCTCCTCGAGCTCATCCCCGGCATCGCGGCCAACATCCTGTCCGAGCGCCTCAAACGGCTCGAAAAGGAAACGCTGCTCCTGGCCCGGCCCTACTCCGAGCGGCCGCCCCGGGCCGCCTACGAGCTCACCGCGGAGGGCAAGGAGCTCGCCGGGGCGCTCCGCCTGCTGGCGCACTGGGGCACCCGACACACCGACCCGGGCCAAGCGCCCCGCCACCCCGCATGCGGCACCCCGATCGAGGCACGGTGGTACTGCCCCACCTGCGACCGTCTCATCGACAGCGACTGGCGCGACGCCGAGATGCGCTTCGTGTGAACGGCGTCAAGCACGGCCCGGGAGTGGCCCCTCACAGTCACGGGCGTCGCCGACCAGGGGCCGTGTCGCTGGGAATACGTGGTTGACGATATGAGTGACCGCCGCGACGCTGGCGGCTGTGTCCGGAATTCTGATCATGTGCTCCGCAACCGCTTGGCGTGGGACCGGTGGGCCCCGGACTACGCCGGGGCGGGCTTGCGCTCCTGGGCGGCGGCCGAGCCCATCTGGGGGATCTGGGGGATCGCCGAGGCGCAGGCCCGTGTCTTTCCTGCCGATCTCGGCGGCGACATGATCCGGCTGCTCCGCCGCTGCGGCATGGAGGTCGAGGATCTCCTCGAACTAAGGCCCCCACAAGCAGCCACCGCGTCCCACCCACTCGCCACCCTCGACTGGGCACGGCAATGGCCCAGCGAAGAATTCTGGAAGGCCCGCAAACTCCGCTGAACCCGCTCCCGTCACCGGCCTGGGGTGGTGGTCAGCGGGCGCTTGAGGCGGCCCAGATGTTGATGCCGGCGTCTACGGCCTGCTGGTCGATGGCGGCGAGTTCCTGGCTGGTAAACGACGACCGGCCCGCCGCGGCGAGGTTGTCCTCCAGCTGCGCCACGCTGCTGGCGCCGATCAGCGCCGAGGTCACCCGCTGATCCCGCAGCACCCATGCGAGCGCCAGCTGGGCGAGTGACTGCCCGCGGGCCCGGGCGATCTCGTTCAGCGCCCGGGCCCGCGCCAGGTTCGCACCGCTGAGCTGGCTGGCCGGCAGCGAGCCGTCACGGCTGGCCCGCGAGCCAGCGGGAATGCCGTTGAGGTATTTCCCGGTCAGCAAGCCCTGGGCGAGCGGCGAGAAGGCGATGCACCCGGCCCCCTCACGGTTCAGCACGTCCAGCAGGCCGCCTTCGATCCAGCGGTTCAACATCGAGTACGACGGCTGGTGGATCAGCAGCGGGGTGCCCATCCCCCGCAGGATCGCCGCCGCCTCGCCGGTCCGCTCCGCCGAGTACGACGACACCCCCGCGTACAGGGCTTTACCTGACCTGACCGCGGTGTTCAGCGCACCCATGGTCTCCTCGAGCGGGGTGTCCGGATCGAACCGGTGGCTGTAGAAAATATCCACATACTCCAGGCCCATCCGGGACAGCGACTGGTCCAGGCTGGCCAGCAGATACTTGCGGGAACCCCACTCTCCATAGGGCCCGGGCCACATGTCGTAACCCGCTTTCGTGGAAATGATCAGTTCATCGCGGTAACGGCGCAGGTCCGTGCGCAAGATCACGCCGAAGTTGGCCTCGGCCGAGCCATAAGGCGGGCCGTAGTTGTTGGCCAGGTCGAAATGCGTCACGCCGCGGTCGAACGCACGCCGGATGATCGCCCGCTGCACATCGACAGGCCGGTCATCGCCAAAGTTCTGCCACAGCCCGAGTGAAATCTCCGGAAGCTTGAGCCCGCTGCGCCCGCACCGCCGATACGGGATCTGCTCATAACGGTTGGCTGCCGCCACGTAGGTCATATCGGCAGTGCATTGCCACTGGCCGGCCGCGCCGAGGCCGGGCGCGACCCCTACGAACGCGACCTGTACGTCCCTGTCGGTGAGCTGTCGACCCGTAGCGAAGAGGTTTCGTGTGCGCTGGGCCGCGCACAACGTCCGCATCCACACCACCGGCGAGCACTCCTCCTACGAGAAACCCGCCCGCCGCCCCCGCAGCAGCGATGAGTACCGGGAGGGATACGGCGCGCGAGGCGACCTCGAAGAGCACGCTCGCCACCTTGGCCGCTCAGCGCAAGCCTGCCAAATCTGCCTCTGATTCCGCGTTCGGAAACCAAGACAGATCACAAAGTCACCGCTTTTGCGGTTTTCCCGGGCCCGGGGTCAGTCCAAGCCCGAGCAGGTCCCAATGGCCCTTCCTTACCGACCCAAAGTGGCCGTCGCCGCAGGTCGACCGGGGTCGGAGGGCCGGTTTGGCACGGTGGCGGTGAAGTGGGTCGGCTAATTCGATCGGGGACTTGCGCTGCAGTGCTGGCGGTAGACTCGGTCGCGCGGGCATGCCCCCACCAAGTCTCATCCGTGCAGGTCAGCAGGACTGCTGCCAGAGCGGACGGTACCCTCGTCCCATGGACCAGCTGCACCTTGCCAACCTTGCGCACCTGCGCCGGGCGCGGGATCTGGTCGACCGGGAGTACGCGCGTCCGCTCGACGTACCGGCAATGGCTCGCCACGCGCTGATGTCGCCGGGGCACTTCTCCCGGGCGTTTCGGGCGGCCTACGGCGAGACGCCGTACAGCTACCTCATGACCCGGCGGGTTGAGCGGGCGATGGCGCTG
>WNFX01002047.1_pt1 | contig 20453 bp, 16 predicted proteins | sample 5400111 | NCBI WGS metagenome assembly WNFX01 (sample SAMN13153363, study PRJNA577476) | soil metagenome | isolation source: 40 cm soil or saprolite under grassland replicate 1 | place: USA:California | collected 2016-06-15 | reverse complement strand
CTTGTTGTTGTTGCTCACCGTCTGGGCCGCCGCCGCGCTGCCGGCCGCGGCCACCGCTTGGAGGCAGCCGATGTCGGACGGGATGACGGTCATGACCAACGCGGTAATGTGGCGCTGCACCTTCGCGGGCCAGCGGACCGCCCGGAATTTGCCGATCTCCGCCCGCAGTTCGCGGCTGTAGGCGAGAGCGTCGGTGCGGAATTCGCTGAAGGGGGCCGTGCCGCTGGCGGCGCTGCCGAGCTTGTTGGCGAGCGCGTTGCCTGGGCGCACGATCCGCGTGTAGGCCAGCTCCGCCTGGCTCATCGTCAGCCGTCCCGCAGCCGTGGAGCCGACTGCGGGAGTGACTGCCGGGGAAGCGCTGGCCGGGGACGCCGGGGAGCGGCTAACCCCTGGGGCTGAGGAGCGGCTGGCCGCAAAGGCTGCTGGAGCAGAGGCTGCCGCGGGCGAGCCATGCGGGCCGCTGCTGCACGCGGCGAGCAGTGCGACCGCCACGACAGCGCCGGCGAGGTCTCTGATGCTGTTCATGTGTCCCGTTCTTGTCAGCCGAAGGAGAATTCCACATCGCTCAGCTCGCCCTGGTACCAGTCGTAGCCAGAGCTGGTGCCAGGCAGACCGTGAGCCCCGAGAAACGCGTCCTGGGTGGGGGAGACGGACCCGATCACCGTATTGGTGACTCCCACCTCGGTGCCGTCGATCCACAACTGGATCTGGGTAGAGGTCTTGACGCACTGGACGAAGTGCCATTGCCCGTTAGCCAGGTTGGACCCGCCGGAGGCGAAATTACTGCCGCTCGATCCGTGGAAGGTGCACTCGATGTCGTTCTGCGGATACAGCTCGATCTTGTATTCCTGGTATGGGTAGTCCCCCATGCGCACCAGGTCGTAGTCGCCTGAGCCGGGCAGGTTCGTGGTGTTGAACCAGAAGGAGATGTCGATATTGGCCGTGCCCGCGACCAGCGTTGCGTTATTGGGGACGTCAACGGTGGACTTCGCGGTCGACCCGCCGAAGCTGTAAGCGTAAGTGAGGCCCGTGGTGCCCCCCGGCCCTGGTTGGCCCACCTGCACTGGGCCAACCAGCGTGCCGTTGCTGCCGTTGCCCGAGATGTCGTACATGGTGGTCCCCGACGTCTCCTGCATGGGCCAGTTCGCGGCGTTGCCGGTCACTGTCGGTGGTGGCGGCGGTGGCGGCGGCGAGGATTCAGTCAGGGCTAGGCTGTCGGCTTGGAAGCTGTCACCGGCCACGGCACCGGTCTGGCGGATCCGGAACCCGACCGAGTCGCCGGAGGTCTTCACGGTCAGGTTCGTGGGGCCAATTGGCTGCCAGGCCCCAGTGGCGGTCACGCACTGTTTCTGTGTCTGCACCAGCGAGCCGCCGGAGGCGTACTCCTGCAGCATCAGGCACAGGCTCCGTCCAGAGGTGCCCAGCATCTCGCCAGTCCCCTGCAACTGGGCGCCCTGCGCCACGTTGGTGACCGGCTTGGGAGAGGCGTATATGGCATACGACTTGCTCGTGTTAGAAAGCTTCACCTTGGCGGCATAATTAGTGCCGCCAAAACCTGGGCTGACCACGCTCAGCGACGCATTGGAGCCCTTCCATCCCGAGGTAGTGCCGCCATCGAATGTCCCGTTAGGCAGCAGTTGCGCGTCGGCGGATGCCACCGTGGCTGGGGCCAGCGCCATGCCCGCTACTACTGCCGACAATACGGCGGTACCTGCGGCCCCGCGCATAATCCTGGACAAATAACACCTCCCCCGGCTTTGCCCCCAAAGGCGTCGGCCGCAGCCGCTCCAGCAGGTGCCGCCTGGTCGTTCAGGCACACCGGCGCGGCAAAGGACCAGCAAACGCTCTACTTACTGGACGCCCCGTGCGCCGTCCGGGTTTACACCTTCCCAGCATGGATGGAACCAGAGCACAGGCGGGCACCTGAGAGTGCATGCAACACCGAAGGTCGTTATGCCTGTCCGGCGGGCCGTCTGGCCGTTGGTGCCGTCCGAGGCTCCAGGGCGGTGGCAGGGTCCCCGGCGGGCACAACAGGAAGTCGGAGACGTAGCCCTCGGGCATCGCGTACGGGATAAACCGGTCGCCGAGGAAGCCGAGTTGATGGCGGACGACGTTGAACTCCTCCAGTGGGCGCGGCCCGCCATAGGCGGCAGCCGATTCCCATCGTGCGGTACCCGGCGGTGAATTCGGGCATCTTCCACGGGAGAAGGCGACCAGGTCCCGTCGCGTCCGGGTTCAGCGTCCCGGCGCGCTTGGCTGGCGGTGACGCTATGCTCAGACTCTTGCGGCCGGGGGCGAAGGCGCTGCGAGCCTGATTCTCAAGGCAGTGAGGGAGATCATGCCTGCGAAACGGCGGGATAGCTGATGCCGGCCGGGCACGGCCAGCCGTCCCCACCCGAGCTGATGTGGCTGGGCCAGGCACTTGGTGCCGTCCCGCACGGCGATGCGGAAAGTGAGCGAAACGGGTACGTCCTGGTGCCTTCTGCTTCGCGTCCTCAGATGCTGGTCTCGCCGGGCGAGCGGATGGCTGCCTGGGCGGCTCTTCACAGGCACAGCGATTCCGCCCCGCTGAAGGTCCGGGTGGCCAAGGAACTCATGGCGTGGGCATGCAGGGCGGGTCTCACTGGTGTGATCTTCTCCTCCCCGGTGCCGGATTCGTCGATCGGCCTGCGGACCGGGTCCTGTGTGTGGCCCGATCTCATAGCGCAGATTTTCGGGCGTTGTGACCTGGAGGTGGCGATTTCGGTGGGGCAGGTCCGCCCGCAGATTAAGCCGATCCTGCACGTGGCGACCCGGGCCGGTCAGGTGCTGGGACACATCAAGGTCGGGTGGAATGACGTCACTAGTTCGCTGATCCGCCACGAGGCGGCAAGCCTGGTCGCTTTGGCCAGCGGGGCCCTGGCCGACAAGGCGGGCTGGGACGCGGCCGGCGGAGCGGGAAAGGCGGGGTCCCTGCGGGTGCCACGGGTACTGCACCGTGGGATCTGGCACGGGCGCGACGTGCTGGCCGTGTCCGATATAGGGGGCAGCCGGTGGTACCGCCGCCGCCGCACGGGCCTGCCCGTATCCCAGACGTGGCGCGTAGGCCGTGTGCTTGGGGTTGAACGGGGGATCCTGGGAACATCACCGTTGTGGCGTGAGCTGTCGGAGCGGGTCGAACGCCTGGTAAGCCATGAGGCCCTCGACACCCCGATGGCGGCGGCCCTGGCCAGGATCCGGGACAGGGTGGAATCCTGGCACGCCTCCGCGGAACTCGACTTCGGCTTGATGCACGGCGACTGGGCACCCTGGAACATGGCCTCCATCGGCTCATCGCTGGCGGTATGGGACTGGGAACGTTCCCGGATCCGTGGCCCGGTCGGATTCGACGGCCTGTTCTTCCGCTTCCAGGCCGACCTCTGGATCCGGCGCCTGCCGCCGGAACAGGCGCTGGCCCGGACCCTGCGCCGGCTGCCGGAGACCATGGCCACCTCCGGGACCGCGCCTGAGGCCGGCCCTGCCGTGCTCCGGCTGGTGATGCTGGAGGTGGCGCTCCGTCAACTGGAGGGGGTGGCCGCTGGCGCGCCCGTACCCGCCCGCGTCTACCAGGCTCTCAGCGGCCTGCTTGAGCAGGCCGGCGACGAGAGATGGCGCCCCGGAGGGCCGAGAAACGCAGCATCCCCCTCGCCTGCCACAGCACCGCCGCGTAAGGAAGCGTCGAGACCACAACGAACAGGACAAAACCAGTCGCATTTGCCCCGACGATCTGCCGAATGATCAGCCCTGTCATGCCGAAGCAGATCGTGGACGATATGGTCACCACCCAGTAGCCCGTCCCGAACGGGCGGATCCCCATCAGATAGTTCACCTCGAGCACAGCCGCCAGGTTATTGATGATGATGGAAGCGGCCCAGGCGATCGCCGCCCCAGTGATTCCAAGCCGGGGGATGAGGTAAATGTTGATGGCGATGTTTGCGGCCAGTGCCGCGGCGGAGTTGATCAGGTTCCAGGAGCTCTTACCAGCCATCAGAAGCACGATGGTCACGTTGCCGGTGCCCAGGTTGAACAGCTGGGCACCGCACAGGATCGCCAGCGCTGCCTGCCCCGCGACGAACCCGTGGCCGTACACCTGGAGCAGAAACGGCGCGAAGACAGCAAGCGTGATGTAGCCCGGCCAGGTGAGTGCCATCAGCCACCACGTTCCCACCTGGAACACTGACTCCGCATCGCGCATCTTCCCTAGCGCGGCCAGCTCGCTGACCTGGGGGGCGATTGCCATCCCCACCGCGCTCAGTGCGCTCGCGCCCAGCACCGACAGGCGGCTGGCGGCGGCATAGATACCCGCCTCCCTTGTTGAGTGCAGGAACCCACCGACCAGCAGGACGTCGAGCCAGGTAATCGTGATGCCGAAAACGGCCGCGACGGCCCGCGGTCCAGCGAACCGCCAGAATTCCGATGAGATCGCCCGCCGGCCCGTGGTTCGCCCCGGCCTCGGATCCGCGGCGCGCGCCCGCAAGATCAGCCTCCACAGCAGCGCGAAACCGAGGACGAATGCCACCCCCAGGGGGGCGGCCCAGCCAAGGGCAACCGCCACCGCGCCCAGGCCAAGGGCCACGGCTGCCTCCACCAGAACCGGCCGCAGGGCGGGCAGGACAATGTTCTGGATCCAGACGAATGGCGCCATGGTGCCCATGCCGCGGGTCCCGGCCAGCACTACCGTGGTGACCGCCCCGAGCGGTATGAACGGCGTGAACGTCCGCAGGTAGGACTCCACTTCGGCCTCGCGCTGCCCGGGCGCCATGATCGCGGCGAGCTGGGGGGCGAGCAGCCACGCCACCGCCGCCAGCGCGAGGCAGAAGACGATGGGCGGCCATAGCGCGGTTCGCACGGCCGCAGGCAGGTCCCGGTTGCGGCCCAGTGCCCGGTACTGGGGAAGGATCTTGACGAGGCCGGTGTCCGCGCCCAGTTCGCCGACGTTGGACAGGATAGTGAACAGGGCCACTGCCACGAAGAACGCCCCGGTGCCCCCCGTCCCGAGGCCGCGGGCAACCACGATAGTCAGCACTATCTGCATGGACCCGCTGATCACCAGCCCGGCCAGGTTCAGAGCCCCGCCGCGAGCCAGGATGGAAAGCTGGCGCTTTGTGCTGCTGGCGCGTTCAAGCCTCAGCTCATGAACCCCGCTGTCCTCACGCCATCGTGACCCATCGTGGACGAGCGGCCGATCCAGCGCTGGGGGAAGGCGCCCCCGTTCGCCGCCCGGGCCGTGCCGGCCAGCACGCAGCGACATGTCGCGCCACAGAGGGCGCCGCTCCCAACCCATGTCGGGCCGGGAGGGACGCGGCGGCGGGTCGCGCCAGAGAGGGCGCCGCTTCCCGCCCATGTCGGGCCGGGCCGGGCCCTGTGCTTCGGCTGGCGCCTCTCCGCTGGCGTCGGGACCGTTGGCCTCGGGCCGGCGGGCGCGCGGCGTGCCGCTCCGCGCCTCCCCGCTGGTGACGGGCCGCCCGGAACGCGGCGCCTCGGCTCTCTCCTCTCCGCGAGTACCGGGCCGGTAGGGGTGATGCGGCGCCCCGGTCACAAGGCGGTCCACCAGGTCAGGCCCGCAGGGCGGGCAGCGGCCATGCGGATGGCGCTTCTATCAGGCCGGCGTCGGCGGCAGACGGCCCGCGGCTGCGCCAGACGAGCGCCGCGGCGGCCATGACGATGAACATTTCGGTGGGCATCCACCCGTAGAATGGGAGCTGGATCATGCCGATCAAGATCGCCACGTGCACGGTGAAGGAGACCGGGTCGCTGAGAGAACGAGAGCACCAGAACACGTACAGCAGCCAGAGCAGGAAGAACACCGTCCCCGGTATGCCGACCGACACGAGGACCAGCCACAACTGTCCTTGGGTCCCAACGTTCGGGAGCGAGTACTGGCTGACGGGCGGCGGGAGCGGGACCCCGTAGCCCACCAGGGGAGAACCGAGGGCATATTGCCCGGACTGCTGGATGAGCGACAGACGAAGCGCCGTACTCCCTTCATGCCCGACCCGAGCCTGGACCACACTACCCAGCGGCGTGGCGAAGACCGCCACCGTGATCACGGCGATCAGCGCCAGCCCGCCGAGCGCGGCCCGCCCACGCCGCCGGGCGGCGAACCGTACCCAAGCGTACAGACCGCCGACGATGAGGCTCAGCCACGCCCCCCGGTTAATGGAGTAAATGAAGGGAACCAGGGAAACCAGCAGCATACCTGCGAGACCCACCCGCACCAGGCGCGTGCGGGCCTGGCGAATGGCGAGGATGACGAAGGGCACGAGGAAGGCGAAGTTTGCTCCCCACCAGTTGGTGTATGCGAATGGCGCGGCTGGGCGGGCGATGGCATGGCCGATCGCCTGCACGCCGCCAAGAGCCTGGGCCTGGGCGAGGGTCGGGTGGATCAGGGCGAGGAGAAGCTTGTTGGACCCGAGATGGCCAAGGAGTTTCTGGGTAGGTGTGGAGAACGAGAAGGCCGGAGCGGCCATGGCGGCGTACCCGCCGATGACGATGAAAATCCAGAAGACCGTGAAGGCGTTGACGATCCGTCTCGTCGGCAGGGCCTTCTCGTCGGTATTCACCAGATAGATGAAAGCCAGGGTCGCCGCCGCATATGAGGCAGTGCGGTACGCGTAGGTAAGCCAGTTGGTGCTGTGGGAGATCTGGATGGCCGACAGTGCTACCCAGACGAGGTAAAAAACCCAGATGATGAAGCCGCGGGGCACCCGCCAGGTCTTCGCCAGCACCAAGTGCACGAGCAAGGGCGCCGCCAGAATGATCCAGATGAATCCCCCAAGCCCAAGGACGTACCACAGCGGAAAGAGCACCAGGATGGCGAGAACCGGCCATCCCGGACGGAGCTGAAATCGCCTGGGAGGGACAGCAGAGCCGCCGGGTACCGCGGCGCGCTCGGTGCTGCGAACGGCCACTCTCAAACCCCCTTGCCCATGGCGTGCGCCAGCGACATCACCCGGCGTGGCGACAGCAGGTGAGCGGAGACGAGCATCGCCAGATAACCGCGGGGCTGCCGCCAGTTGAGGCGGATGGACCGGCGGGCCCACTGGCGGGCCTGCCGGGACATGCCGGACGCACCGTAAGCGAACGCCAGGCGGCCGTACATGCGGGCGGCATTCCGCGCGTCAGCGGCGAGTTCAGGATGCTTGCCGAGGTGGTACTGGATGGCGGCGATCATGACATCCCACCGGTCGGCGTAGTACGAGGTCTGCCAGTAGACGCGGGCCAGCGGCTCGGGGACGGCGACGATCGGCGAGGCCTTCGAGGCCCGGACGATCCATTCGTAGTCCTCGCCGTAGCTGCCGGGTACCGCCTCATCGACTGGGCCGATATCGCCGAAGAACCGATCCCGCCTGATCAGCAGGGTGGAGGAGTGGATCCACGGCTGGCGAGAACGCAGCAATTCCTCGCGCGGCACCACCTGCCGGGTGGGGCACTGCGTGTAACGCCGGGTCCCGACGCACAGGCAGATGCCGCACGTGGCCACGGCCGCCTCCGGGATGTCCCGCATCGCCTCGACCTGACGCCGCAGCTTGTCCGGCAGCCATTCGTCGTCATCGTCACACCACGCTAGCAGCTCGCTCTGGCTGGCGGCAGCACCGGCATTCCTGGCGCCCGCAAGGCCGGGGGCATGACCATTCTCGATGACCCTGAGTGACCGGCCTTCCGGCACTTCCACATCGGGCATCCGGGGGGCCTGCTGGTCGAATACGACGATACACTCGAGCGGGCCGGGATACCTCTGGCCGAGAACGCTCCGGACTGTTCTGGCCAGCAGCTCAGGCCGGTTCCTGGTCGGGACCACCGCGCCGACCGACGGCCAGTTCGCCATCGTCACCCCCCGCCCGCTGCATCGAGTGCCGCCGGGGCATTCTCGGCATTGGCCGAAGGGCCCGGGCCAGCATGCGAGTAATGCCGCAGGAGGGGCCATGTCAGCGCCGTGACCTGGGCCCTTTGCGGGAAAGGCATGGACGTGCGCCACGCTTCGTCCAGCCTGATGTCGATATGGCCCGCTGCCATGCGCATGGGATTCCCGGCAACAGTGTGATGGGCACCAAGCCAGGCGCCCCCTTCTTGCACAAAGGCCAAGGCCCCGGAATCGGAAGGCTGGCCGGCGAATGACGCAATCGTGGCGAGGGCTGCCCGCGGCTGCGCAACGAGGGTCTCATAGCGGAACAGGAGCCGGGGGACGCCAAACCATCCGAGCGATTCGACCATGAGGTTTGAGGCCACCCATCGCAGTGCAGTCACGGGAGGGGAGAACCGCCGCATGTAATGGTCTGGGTCCGACCGTACGACCTTGGCCCATGACCAGGCCACCCCACGGCTGTCGCGTACCAGGTGCAGCACCCGGAAATCGACATCAGGCATTCGCCGGAGCACATGCGCGTAGGCGGCATCCTTGGTCGAATCGATGATCACATTGGCACCGCTCACGTCGCGGATCGCCGCGTACATCGGGCCCAGTATGCCCAGGTAGCGGTCGAGCAGACCGGCATAGCGGGCGGGGGCGGCGTGGCTCGCAGCCAGCAGCGGGATGTGGCGGTGCCGTGCAATCGATCGCTCAAGCGCCACGACCTCGCGGGGGTTGATCTGGTCCCAGCTTCCGAAGGCCCGGTTTCCAACTTCGGACCAGAAGGGACAGTCGAGGAAACGGGTACCGCATCCGCAGTACCGGTTATCAGCCAGAGCTTCGCTCCAGGTGTACCGGAGTTCTCCCACGGCCACGAAACCCGGCAGCTCCCCCAGCAGCCGGTCGAGGAGCGTGCTGCCGCTCCTTCCCGTACCGCCGATGAGCAGGACGGTAGGGGGCTGGGTCTGCGTCATGAGGCGGACGGCCTATTCACTGGATAGCCATACGCTGCGAGCAAGGGCAGCGTGAGCGCCGTCACCACCCGGCGATCCCGTGATGGCATCTGGTGGCGCCACGCCTCATCGGCCCGCAGTTCCAGCTCACCGCTCACGAACCTCATCGGGTTGCCCTCGGCGGTGTGATTGCGCTCAAGGCGCACGCGTTGGCCCTCGATATAGTCAGGTTCAGCGTCGCTCCCGGTGAGCCCGGCATGCCGCAGAAGGCGCCCGACCTGGTCGCGCGGAGCGTCGACCAGGTCCTCGTAGCGGACGAAGGCATACGGGACATGCAGCGGCCGAAGGGTCTGCGTGAGCCCGTTGTACAGCAGCCAGCGCAGGGACGAGCTGCCCGGATCATAGCGTGGAAGAGAGGCCGAAGGCCCGGCTGACCTCCGCTTTTCCACATGCTTACGCCACGAGAACGCCACCGCGCGGCTGTCCCGCACGAGATGGATCACCCGCAGATCGATACTCGGCATGGCCCGCAGCAGGAAAGCGTGTGAGGGCAGGTTCGATGAGTCAACGATGACGCTTGCTCCCGAGACCTCCGCTATGGCCGCATACAGACGCTCAAGCGTCCCGGTGTACACCTGGATCCGGGCCCCGATCGGGTTCACCAGGTGGCCTAGCGGCAGCGCCGGGAGTGACCAGGGTCGATCCAGCGAATAGCGCAGCCGGAGGATCTCCTGCAGGGGAACCCGGTCCCATCCCCCGAACCCGGCTTCCCCGACCGCCTGCCAGAAGGAGCAGTCGCGGAACGGCCGTTCACAGCCGCACGGACGGTTCTCCATCAGGCCGCTCTGCCAGATCTCCCGGACCTCCCCCGCGGAGAACACCCCCGGCGCCTGGCCCAAGATGAGATCCAGCAGCGTGCTCCCGCTGCGGCCCCATCCGCCGATGTACAGGACCCGGACGGCGCCGTCCGGCAGCTTTGGCTGGGTGTCCTGCGGCAGTCCCCGTCCCCTCGTAGCTACCTTCATGCCTCCACCCCGGGATGCCCCCCGCTTGCCTCCCCGGCCGCAGGCGCGGAGCTGGCCCCCCGGATCACAACCGTGTCCTTCACGGCGCCTCGCCCCTAGAGGACCGGGAGGAACCTGACGTCAGCCGACCGGTGAGGTCGGGGTCGCGGTCGAGACGATCGTCGCTCCGGCTGCTGGCCGCCGCCTTCCGCGTTTCGCGCGGAACGAGGGGCGCCGCGGGCCGTGCGGCCCCGGGACGCCGCTTCTTGGTCCTCTTCTGGCTGCTCCGGTCGAACGTGTAGATCCCGCCCAGGATGTTCGCGCCCGCCACTTCGAGCCGCTCTTGCGCTTTCTGCAGCGCCGGGGCCTCGAACTCTTCGGCATTCCAGGTGATGACCGTGCCTTCGGTCTGGCGGGCAAGAATCACCGCATCGGACGCCGAGAGAACAGCCGGCGTCTCGAGCAGGATGAAGTCCGGGCCAAGGCTCCGCAGGGTCGTCAGGACCTCTGCGGTAGCCGGGCTGGCCAGGAGTGCTGCCGGGTCCTGGGGCTCTGGGCCGGAGGTCATGACGTACAGGTTGGGGACGTGGGCTTCTTTGAGAAGCCTTTCTGGGTCCATTCCCTCGAGCAGGGCATTGCAGAACCCATGCCCGTTGGAAAGGCCGAAGATGAGGTGCAGCGTCGGGTATCGCAGGTCCGCTGAGACCAGCATGACCCGATGCCCGGCCTGGGCCAGCACGACACCGAGGTTCGCTACCGTGGTCGACGCTCCCCCGCCATCCTGGGGCGACACGACCATTATCACGCGCTGGCCATCCCGCGCGGCCAGGTGTTCCAGGGTGATGGCCGTCATCCGGTAGGCCTCACTGGCGGCACCGCGAGGGTCAGCGACCGTCGCCAGGGACCTCTCCGGCGATCGGGCGTCGAACTTGGGGATAACGCCCAGCACCGGCGCCCGCAGGCGACTCTCCAGCGCGTCGGGGTCCTTGATCCGCCCGTCCATCGCTTCCCTGATCAGCGCGAGGCAGAGGCCGATAACCAGCCCTATCACTCCGGCGATGAGAAGGGTCTTGGCGACCTTGGGCGAGGAAGGGGAGGAAGGGACCCCCGCGTTCGTGATCACAGTTCCCGCCGAGACCAGCTGCCGGTCGGCCTGGAACTGCGCAAGCTGGGTCGCGTCTTCGCGCAGCTGCGCCACCAGCACCCCCCGCTGGATCTTTCCAGAGTGCGGGAGCTGTGCCATAAGAGCCGAGATCGTGTGCTGCCGGTCCGTGATGGCCTTGGCGAGAGGCTTCAGCGCGGCGCTGTTCCGGTAGGTGATGTAAGCCTGGGCGAAAGCGTTGGCAAACCGCGCGGCCCGCTGGGGATCGGGGGAAGTGTACTGGAATTGGAGGACGTTGGCGGTACTGGAGGCACTGACCGTAAGGTGGCTCATCAGCCGCTCGCCATTTGTGCTGGAAAGCCCGAGTGATTTCCGTGCCAGGACCGCGACGGGGCCAGAATTGGCCGCCGCCTGTTCAGTGTTCATGTTCGGCACGTTGCCCTTGGCGGTGGCAGTGGTCGTGGACGGGGTCACTATAGGGTTGACAAGCACCCTGGCCTGGGCCGTGTATTGAGGCTTCTGTAGGACGAATACGTATACTGCTGCCAGCCCGAGGGCCAGGAGGGTGGGGATGATGATCGCGAACTTCCGCGCTCGGATAATCTGCCAGTATTGGCGCAGATCGGTAGTGGATTGTGCGTTGGTCATGTTGTACCGCTCCCCGTGACCTGGTGGGGAAACAGCCTAACATCTGAAGGCTGGCTCTCCCCGATGTGCAATGAACCTTGCTCAACCTTTACCCTGATCAGAGGGGGGTTGCGGTAGTTGTCCCGGGCTTGATTCATGTGGGGGTATCCTCTCGGCGCTTCCGCAGCCTGTCAGCCGCGGAGACGGCCAACAGGGTGAGGGCGAAGGGCAGGTCGTGGACCAGATACCTGCTGAAGAGCCGCCGCGGCTCGCTGGCGAGCCGGAACGTCCACTCCAGACCGGCGCGCTGCATCCACTGCGGTGCCCGGGGCAGCGCCTTGGCCGCGAACGGGATAGCTGCGCCACAACCGATGAACCAGGTGCCAGGGAAAGACGGGGCAAAGCTGGTGATCAGGCGCTCCTGCTTGGGGAACCCGAGCCCCACGTAGACGATGCCGGGCGCCGCGGCCGCGAGCCGTTCATACACTCCGGCGATCGCCTGCGCATCGGTATCGAATCCGACCGGTGGAGCGTCCGCTCCAGCTACCGTCAGATCCGGGTAATGACGGCGCAGCTCCTCTCCGGCTTGCTGGGGGATGCCTGGCCGGCCGCCCAGCAAGTAGATCGGGCATCCGTGGCGGGCAGCAGCCTCGCTGAGTGAGAAGATTAGCGATGCGCCGGTGACCCGCTCTGGGATCGGGTCGCCGCGGAGCCTTGAGGCCCATATCAGCGGCATGCCATCGGGCACGACCAGCGACGCGTCGGCAACCAGGCGGCGCAGCGCCTCATTGCGCCGGACCAGCCGGCACTGGTCGATGTTGGGGGTTGCCACCCAGCCGCCCTGGCCAGACCGGCTGGCCATGATGATATGCTCCACAACCTGCGCCTCGGTGAGCCGGTCGAAGTGGAGGCCTGCCAGCGGGACGGGGGGACAGCGGGTCTGTACGACGACGGTACGCGGCGGCTCCGGTTCACAAAGCATCAGGAACCTCGTCACATCCATCCGAAGACATCGCACCACTATGACAACACCGTCGCCGCTATGGGGCCACTTCCCGTTAAGCGCCCGTCAACTCCTCAGTAAGCGCCCGCCGCCTAGTAAGCGCCGGACCCGTGGAAGACGGCGGGCCAGCTCTTCCACAAGATCTGCAAGTCAAGGATCAGCGACCAGTTCTCGACATAGCGCAGGTCCAGCCGGACCGCCTCATCCCAGGGAAGGTCCGCCCGCCCGCTGACCTGCCAGAGACCGGTGATGCCTGGCTTGACCACCAGCCTGCGGCGTACATACTCGGTGTAATGCGCGACCTCATCCGGCAGGGGTGGCCGCGGGCCTACCAGGGACATGTCTCCTTTCAGCACGTTCAAGAGCTGTGGCAGTTCATCCAGGGACCACCTGCGCAGCCACGCACCGGTCCTGGTGACGCGGGGATCGTTGCGAACCTTGAAGAGCAGGCCGTTCCCGTTGTTCTGGGAAGCAAGCGAAGCCCTCTTCTCCTCCGCGTCCACCACCATCGTCCGGAACTTGTAGACGTTGAAACACTGGCCGTCCTTGCCCACGCGAGCCTGGCGGAACAGCACGGGCCTGCCCTCTCTGAGCGCGATCGCGAGCGCGATCCCCGCCAGGAGCGGTGCGAGAACGAGCAGCGCCGAGATGGCGGCCAGTTTGTCGAACAGTCCTTTGATGACCCAGCGAACCCCGGAGAAGTCAGGATGGTCCACATGGAGCAGGGGCAGGCCTGCCACCGGGCGGATCGTTGTGCGAGGTCCCGCGACGTCCAGCAAGGCGGGGGCGACGCACAGGTCAGTGTCTGTCGCCTCGAGTTCCCACGCGAGCTCGCGAAGCCGCAGTCCAGTTAGCTCGCGGTCGGCGACCACGGCCACGGTATCGGCCTGGAATTCGGTGATGGCGGCGGGGACATGCCCAACACCGCGGCGCACCGGGACTCCCGCAATCTCGGCGAGCATAGTCCCCCCGGTCAGGCAGGCACCCACCACGGACAGGCCGTGGTACTTCTCGCGGCGCAACTCGCTGATCAGATCGGCGACACCGGCCGCATGGCCGACCGCGACCACCCGCCGCATGCATGCCCCCTTACGCCTGCGCCGGTGCAAGTTCTTGCGCAACCCGTACCTTGCGAACAGGTCGAACAGGGTCGCGCAGGGGAGCGCGATCACTACATAACCGCGGGCGACATCGCTCTTGGTGCCGAAGGACACAATGGCCACGGCGGCGATGAGGCTCACCCCGGCGTTGACAATCTTACGGAACTCGTCGGAACCGGTGCCGATCAACCGCGCATCATAACCACGCATCAGCGCCACTGATGCCCACCAGAGGACCGGCAGGAGCGCAGTGAAGATCAAGTACTCCTGCGGCAGGCTGGCCCAGTGGCTGAACCGGCCCACCAGCGCGATGACGCCCGCCGCGAGAGCGCAGATGCCATCGGCCGCGACGGCGGTCCGCAGGTAGGAGGTGATCCACGCCGAGGAGCTGCGCTCTTCACGCAGACTGGCCGTCCAGTTGCCTTGGCTCATCTCGACAGCGGTATCGCCCACGCTTGTCCCCTCATCCCCAGCGCAGTTGTGGCAGGGCTCACCCGCGCTTAACGCGTTGTTAACCTATGACGCTCATCCGGGCTGGCCGGTTTACCCCGCTCGGATCCTTCTCAGCCCAGCAACTGCAGATTCCTGACCTCACCGCCGGGCCGGGCCCAACAGCCAGGCAGGGCGGGCTCCCACTACCCCAGCCCCCCCGGCGCATGCAGCGGGAGTGGCAGAAATTTTGCTGTCCGTTCACCGCCCGCGAGGGACAGTGAGGATGCCGGTCGCGCAGGGATATGATCCCCGACCCACCGTAGCGGCATACGTGTTCACACCAGTGGTGCCGGCGACCGCCACCCCAGCGGCTACTGAGTGTGATCACCTGAACTGGCCCCGGCTGGGACGGGCGGTTTCTAGTGATCGTCGCAACGCCCGAGATGGCCGGGAGTTGCGATGGTTCGTGGCCGGCCGGGTCCGGCGCCGCAGGCGACGAAGCGTGAGCAGTTTGCCCGGCTGATCGGGCGCGGTGTTCCCAATGCCGAGGCATGCCGCCTGGTGGGTATCAATCGGCGGACGGGGACACGCTGGCGCTTCGGGCGTTCAATCACGAGCAGCAGTGGCCGGAGGCTGCACTATCCGGCCGTGATGAGCACGCGGAAGCGGGAGATCTCGCCGCGGTACCTGTCTGAGGACGAGCGTGTCCGCATCGCCGATCTGGGGCGGCAGGGTCTTGGGGTGCGGGCGATCGCGGTCGAGCTGGGTCGTGATCCAGCGACGATCAGCAGAGAACTGCGCCGCAATCGCGACCCGGACAGCGATCAGTACCGCCCATTTACGGCGCAGCGGCTGGCGGCGGCTCGGCGTGCCCGGCCCGGGCGCGGCAAGTTGGTGCGCGATGCGGTGCTGCGCCAGTTCGTGGCGGAGCGGCTGGAGAAGCGGTGGAGCCCGGAGCAGATCAGTCACGCGCTGCGCTGCGAGTTCCCCGACGAGCCGGAGCGGCACGTGGTGCACGAGACGATCTACCAGGCGATCTACCGCCCGGAGCTGGGCGGGCTGCGCCGTGACCTGCCCAAGGTGCTGCGCACCGGCCGGCGGCGCCGCAAGCCACACCGCCGCCCCGGCACCCGCCGCGCCGGTGCCCTGGTGGACATGACGATGATCGACCAGCGGCCGGCAGAGGCTGATGACCGTTCTGTGCCGGGGCACTGGGAAGGCGACCTGATCACCGGCGCCGGCAACCGCTCGGCGATCGGCACCCTGGTCGAACGCACCAGCCGGTTCACCATCCTGCTGCACCTGCCCGGCGGGCGGCATACCGCGGATGCGGTCCGGGACGCGCTGCTGCAGGCCATGGGGCGGGTGCCCGCGCAGCTGCGCCGTTCGCTGACCTGGGACCAGGGCAAGGAGATGGCGCTGCACGCCGAGATCGCGCAGGCGCTTGGCATGCCGGTGTTCTTCTGCGACCCGCACTCACCATGGCAGCGGCCCAGCAACGAAAACACCAACGGGCTGCTGCGCCAGTACTTCCCCAAGAGCAGCGACCTGCGGGTGCACGGCCCCGGCCAGCTGACGGCGGTGGCCGCCGAGCTGAATGCCCGGCCCCGCAAGACACTCGGCTGGGACAGCCCCACCGTCCGGTTCAGCGCTAGCGAGCCGGCAGACCTTGACCACGAGCGAGGCTGACTATCCGCTGGCTCAACGGGGGCGGCGTTGCCGACGCTGCGAGGATGGAGCACATGGCCGATATGCGCCGGCGCAGCCCCGAACCACCGCCTGGGGCGCCGCAGATACAGTTCAAGCCCGGGATAGCCAAGGAGACGCTGCGCGAGCTCGCTCCGCTGCTCGCCGAGGAAGGCATCGACGTCGACAACATCGACGTCCCCGACCTGGACACCCTGCAGGCGGCGATGCACCGGGCGGTTGAGCGGCACAACATGACCCGCTTCACCCCGGTCGGCCACGCCCGCGACCTGGTGGTCACCACGCTGCGGCTAGTGATCGAGGCCCTCGCCACGGGCGACACCGCTCTCGCCGCGGCGATCCTGGAACAAGTACAGCCCGAATCACCGGACAACACCGCCGCCACCGTCGCCGGCTGCATCGGCGTCGCCCTCGGCCTGCTCGACGACTGGCTCACCGGCAATGATCCGCATGCGCCGAAAGATCTCGGCCGGCGGGTGAGGCTGCCCGCTGGCCACTGGCTCGGCGAACGCGCCGCCACCGACATCCTCGTCCTCGCCCGCAAAGGCCGCGCCTTCGGTTCTCTCGACACGCTGATCACCAGGCAAGGCGGCGAACACGTCCTCTACGGCAGCGCCCTCACCCTCGCCGCCGCCACACAAACCTGGGCTACCGGCACCGACACGCCGGTCCTCGAACTGGTCCGCACCGTCGTGCGCTGAACACCACTACCCTTTCGAGCATCAGTCACCGCGTTGCGACGATGCCTGGAATCCGCCCGCCGACCAGTGGGGCCAAGTCACTTGACGACACCCAGGCTACGGCGCGCCGCATTCCCTGCCTGCCATGGACCTTGGCCAGCAGGCACTGAATCACCGGCTCAACCATGGTGGGCTGGGATGAGGTCCGTGTGCGGGTGTACCGGCAGGATCATTGGCGCGCGTGGCCGCTGATGGAAGTTGAAATCAGCTACCAGGTTCCCCAGGATCTTCACGTCCTCCCGCACGTCTGGCCGCGGGTCGGGCCGGCCGTCGGTGCGCGGATCGATCCGCTGCCCGCCCAGGAAGTCGTCCTCGATGAACGTGTCGTAGGCATCGAAGGACAGCACCTGGTGGTCGATGAAACCTCGCCGGGTATAAGGGCTGATCACCAGGCCAGGTACCCGGAGCCCGTAACCATTGCCATCGACCACCAGCGGGTTTACGTGGTCGTAGAAGCCGCCCCAGTCATCCCAGGTCAGGAAGATCGCTGTGGATGACCAGTCCCGGCTCGCCATGATCGCGTTGATCAGGCGGGTCACGTAGGTCTGGCCGTGGCTGACTAGCGCGGGCGGGTGGTCGCTGACGATCTGGGCCGGGTTTATCCATGACACTGCGGGCAGCGTGCCCGTCCGGGCGGCCCGGTAGAAGCTGCTCAGGCTTTGGATGTTGCCTTCCTGGCGGTCGCTTTTAACCGTGTCGAAGTAGGGGAGCGGGTTCCAGATCCCTGGCGTCCTGGCGTTCTGCATTACCGGGCTGCAGGTGACGACGCCCGAATCCGCGCAGTCAGGCTGTGACCCCTTCATCACGTAGTAACGCCATGACACGTGATGCGCATGCAGCAAGTAGGTCAGGTCGGTCCAGGCATAGATCGGAGGGGCTCCGCCACTCGCGATGGAGTCAGGGTTGACGGGATCGTTCAGCGCGTTGCGGCAGCTCATCGGATTGTGTGTGCTGCACCGGGCCGACCACTCCGACACCATGAACAGGTGGGCGGGCAGGCTCCACGACGCGTTCGGCTCGAACATGTGGTCCTGCAGCACGAAGTGACGGGCGTAGGCCCAGTAGTTTGGCAGGTCTGCGCCGGTGTGGTACCCCATGACATCCAGTGGCTTGGTGCCAGCCGCGCAGAACGGGTTGACCGCCTGCCCGCCGCAGTGGTTCGGCACGCGCCTTGCTTCGGCGACGAAACCGTTCATCTTCCCGCCAGCGATGTCGTACCGCGCCGCGGCCGCGTCGTGCGCGGATCCCTGGTTCAGGTCGGAACGGTCGTGGAACGGCCGCACGCACCGGCTGGTATGGGGATCGGGCAGGCAGACGGTGGGCACGCCGTCCCGCATTGGGATCCCATCGGCTCCCGGGTAGGTCGCGAAGTAGCTGTCAAAGGACCTGTTCTCCTGCATGATCACCACGACATGCTTGATCTTGTGAATGTCTGGGTTGATCGCAGGCGTTGGCTGGGCCGGTCCGGAAAGCACCGAGGGCCCACCCGCTGGCCCGGCTGGCGCTGCGCCTCCCTGGCAGCCGGCCAGCGACAAGGCAGCGACAACAATCGCTGCCATGCACGTTCCAGGCGACCGCACAAGACGGCAACGACCATGCTGGTTGAAAGACATAGGGACACGATAGGAGCTTGCACTCCTCCCTTCGGCAAATGTTGCCTATGCCGCGGCTGGGGTGTCGATGCCGAGGTGATTGAAGAGGGTCCGCATTCCTGTGCGGAGGGTCTCGTAGTCGCGATCGATGGTGGTCCAGTGTGTGGGCATGCGCCCGGTGCGGGGGCTGCGGATGTCGGCGAGGATCGGCGCAGCCCGGCGGGGAGCTTGGTGAACGCGCTGATCTGCGCGTCGCCGACGGTCTGGGCCGGGTGATCTCGCGGGACCGGGACCAAGACGGTGAGCCGGAACTTGCGCTCCGCCAAGGTCGCGATCGCCGGCCGTTGCGCCGCGCCGGTGATGAGATCATCCTCCCAGTGCCCGGCCTGCCGCCGGGAGCGGGGCAGTGGCCGGCCGCTGGTGGATCGACTTCAGGCCGTGGCCTGCTTGGGCCGCCGCTCAAAGTAGCGGCGCTTGACCGCCGCCGGCATCTTGTCCGGCGCATACCTGGGCATCCGGATCCCTTCACTCCAGGATTCGCAACGGCCAGTGGCATCCGCCCCTCGGACACATCACATACTGCGTTGCCTTGCGGTTTCGTGCCTGACGCCCCAACGAAGCCCGGTGAAGCCGCAGCTCACCCGGGTGCAGCAGCGCGAGCAGGCTGTCAGCCGATGGTGATCGAGACCTCGTCGAGCTTGCCCTTGTACCAGTCGCTTCCCGGGTGAGCCCCAAGATACGCGGTGGAAGTGTTGGAGATAGATCCCACCGGCGCGTTGGTGGTCGCCCTCACCGTGCCGTCGATCACCGTCTTGATCTGGGAGGCGGTCTTGATGCACTGGATGTGATGCCAGGCCCCGTTGTTCAGGCCTGATCCCCCGGTGGCGTTGTGCCTGCTGGACGAGCCCTGGAAGGTGCACATGATCTGCCCTGTCGGCAGCAGCTCGACCTTGTAGTTCTGCGCCGGGTATGCCCCCTTGCGCACCAGGTCGTAATCGCCTGACTTCGGCAGGGACGTGGTCGTCAGATAGAAGGAGATGGTGATGTTGGCCGAGCCGGGGTTCAGCGACGCGGAGCTAGGCACCGAGACATACGAAGAGGTCCCGTTGAAGCTGTACGCCTTGCCGGAAAAGCCACTGACCCCCAAGGTCACGTTGTGCAGCCCGCCGTTGTTGTGGTGGCCCGACGAATCCACCATGGTCGTCCCGGATGTTTCGTTCATGTGCCACAGCGCGACGACGGTGCTTGCCGCCGCGATGTCCGCCTGAGCCACTACAGTGCCGAGCACGGTCGCCGCGACAATGGGTGCCGCCAACGCACCCCGCACCAATCTGGACACCTAATACCCCTCTGACTGCCTGCTCCACTGACACCTGGCTGGCCACTGCCATCCCAGCTGCATCCGCCCAGTCTCCAAGACCACGGGGTAGCAAAGGATCGCAAAGTGTGCCCATCAATAGACGCCCCGTACGTGGCCCAGGTTGACACGTATCTGAGCGAACGATATGGGCACCGTTCCAAGCACCTGGCCGTACAACGCGAGCTGCCTGGCTGCCGCCGGTGTGGTACATGCCGCGGCATAACCCCTTAGGGGATTTTTGGGAAGCCGCACAAGTCAGCCGCTGCGGAGAGATACACAAGAAAGACCAGGCCGGGCGAGCGGGGAGTCGCCCGGCCCCGGCTCGCTGGCTTGGCCCAGCAAGAACTTGCCCATCCGTTTCTCCCAGGCGCGCCGTGGCGCGTCGGGGAGCAGCAGCTGGCGGGCGGTGAGCCCGATGGTGTCGGCGTTGGCTGGCCATGGCCGGGGCGTCACACGCTGACGGCGGCCCTATCGACATCGGTCTTCACGGCTGGCGCTGCCGGTGCAGTCTCTGGCGCCGTAGCAGACGTTGCGCCACGCTTCACCGAATGCCGCAGTACTACCTGCCGTGTAGCCGGAATCGGCTTTGCCGCACACGGGGCAGGTGAGCACCCGCAGGTCGGTTTTGCGGGGGCCACCGGTCCCCGGGCACAGCATCTGCCGCCGGGTTAGGCGGCATCTGCCGCCCGTCATTGTGGTCGGTGCGGTCATAGTTCTGCTGATCTTGGCTGGGCCAGGCGAGCGGAGCGGCGCTGCCGATGCGGGCGAGTTCGGTGGTCAGCGCCGGCCGCGTTTGCGGCCAGAGTCGTGGTCACGGCCGGCACAAGCCCGGCCCTGGCCCAATGACGTTTAGTTAAGGTGGTATTGGCATCAGCCAGAACCTGACCACCGTGAGCGGGGCCAGTCTGGCCGGCTGGCCGGGCTTGCGGGTCTTGTACCGGCCGCTGGGCCGCTTGGTCTGGCGTG
>WNFX01002046.1_pt1 | contig 20462 bp, 20 predicted proteins | sample 5400111 | NCBI WGS metagenome assembly WNFX01 (sample SAMN13153363, study PRJNA577476) | soil metagenome | isolation source: 40 cm soil or saprolite under grassland replicate 1 | place: USA:California | collected 2016-06-15 | reverse complement strand
CAGTCCCGGTCGGCGGGCGACAGCGGCGACCAGGGCCGCGAGACCGGCACCGGTCACAGGACCGATCTGGGCGGCAGGGACCAGCAGGGCGGTCGCGATCAGCAGGCCGGTCGCGATCAGCAGGCCGGCAGGGACCAACAGGGCGGTCGCGATCAGCAGGCCGGTCGCGATCAGCAGGGCGGCAGGGAGCAGCGTGACTCCGGCGGGCCTGGCCAGCAGGGCGGCCGGGGTGACGGGCAGAACTACCGTGGCGACTCCGGCGGCCGCGACGACGGGGACAGCCAGGGCCGGCGCAGCAGGGACAGGGACCGGTTCCGTAACCGGAACCAGGGCACCAACAGGCGCCGCGAGCGTGGCGGCAGCGGCAGCGGGGACTCCGAGCCGGTGATCTCCGAGGACGACGTGCTGATCCCGATCGCCGGGATCCTCGACGTGCTCGACAATTACGGTTTCGTTCGGACGACCGGCTACCTGCCAGGCTCGAATGACGTCTATGTCTCGCTGTCCCAGGTGCGCAGGTACGGCCTGCGCAAGGGGGACGTGATCGAGGGCGCGATCCGGCAGCCGCGCGAAGGCGAGCGGCGGGAGAAGTTCAACGCCCTTGTCCGCCTTGACAAGGTCAACGGGCTTGACCCGGAGGAGTCCCGCAATCGGCCGGAATTCTCCAAGCTGGTGCCGCTCTACCCGCAGCAGCGGCTCCGCCTGGAAACCGACCCGACCATCATGACGACCAGAATCATCGACCTGGTCGCGCCGATCGGCAAGGGCCAGCGCGGCCTGATCGTGTCGCCGTCAAAGGCGGGCAAGACGCTGATCCTGCAGGCGATCGCGAACGCGATCACCAAGAACAACCCGGAATGCCACCTCATGGTGGTCCTGGTGGACGAGCGCCCTGAGGAAGTCACCGACATGCAGCGCTCGGTCAAGGGCGAGGTGATCTACTCGACCTTCGACCGGCCGTCCGAGGACCACACGATGGTCGCCGAACTGGCCATCGAGCGAGCCAAGCGGCTGGCGGAGATGGGCCACGATGTTGTCGTGCTGCTTGACTCGATCACCAGGCTGGGCCGGGCGTACAACTTGTCCGCGCCGGCCAGCGGCCGGATCATGTCAGGCGGCGTGGACTCAACGGCGCTGTACCCGCCCAAGCGTTTCTTCGGGGCGGCCCGCAACATCGAGCACGGCGGCTCGATTACGATCCTCGCCACGGCGCTGATCGAGACCGGCTCGCGCGCCGACGAGGTCATCTTCGAGGAGTTCAAGGGCACCGGCAACATGGAGGTCAGGCTGCGCCGTGAGCTGGCCGAGAAGCGGATCTTCCCGGCGATCGATGTGGACGCGTCGAGCACCCGCAAGGAAGAACTGCTGATGACGCCGGAGGAACTCAAGATCATCTGGCAGCTACGCCGGGTGCTGCACGCGCTCGAGCCGCAGCAGGCGCTCGAGGTCCTGATGGAGCGGATGAAGGAGACCAAGAGCAACGCGGAGTTCTTGCTGCACGTGCAGAAGACCACAGTCGCGTCGTAGCCGCCGCCCGCGGCGGAGCACCATGGCGCAGGCAGGTCACCGAAGTGCCCGGCAGGATGTTCCTGCCGGGCACTCTGGCGTTCACACCATGATCTTGCCGCCGGCGATGTCGAGCGTGACACCGGTGATCCACGACGCCGATGCCGACGCCAGGAACAGGGCGGCAGCGGCGACGTCTTCCGGCTGGCCAATGCGGCCAAGCGGGAACGCCCCGGCAAGCTCGGCGCGCTGATCCGCGCTCAGCCAGGCACGCATCTTGTCGTTCTCGACTGCGGACGGAGCCAGGCAGTTCGCCCTGATCCCGTCCCCGGCCATCTCCTTGGCCAGATGACGGGTGAAGGCGATGACGCCGGCCTTGGCGGCCGCATAGGCGGCACACGACTGGGCTGGCTGCCTGGCCGCCGCCGACGACATCGTGATGATCACCCCGCCCTTCCTTTCCACCATCGCGGGCAGGAAAGCCGAGACCGTCAGGAACGTCGAGTTCAGGTCGGTGTCGATAACCGAACGCCAGTGCTTGGCCGACTCAGACACGGTCGGCACCGGCATGCCGTTGCCGCCGGCGAAGGCAGCGACGATGTCGGCAGCGCCGAGTTCGCGCTCGACGTCGTCCCGTAGCGCGGTCAGGTCAGCCTCGACGGTGCAGTCCGCCGCGACCCCGCGCGCCGTCCCGCCAGCCGCGGTGATCGCGCCGACGGTGGCGTCGATCGCTGCCTGGTCGCGGCCCACCACCGCGACCGCGACGCCGTTGCGGCCGAACGCCTGGGCGGTGGTGGCCCCGATGCCGCGGGAACCGCCGGTGACGACGGCGACCTTGCCCGCTAGGTCGGGATACCGGATATCCGCCAGGTCGGCAGGGCCGACCGGAGCCTGGCCCGTATTGGGTGTGGCTTCTTGAGAATTCATAAGACATACAGTATGATTGAATAAAGAGATCGTCAAACGCGCTCGGGCTTGCATGGGCTTGCATGGGCTTTGCGGCGGGGCGGCGCGGACTCCTGCGGTCGGCGCCAACGTATGCAGCGTCACAACGCACAGCAAACAGCGTATGCAGCGTCACAACGCATCGCTGGTCGCCGGGTCGCTGGTCGCCGGGTCGCTGGTCGCCGGGTCGCCGGTCGCGCGGGCGGCGGGTGCTCGGCGCGCGGGCGGCGGGTCATGGCTTGAGGGGGAGATGTGAGTCCACGTCCGTACCGGATGGGGCGGCGGCAGGCGGTCGTCGAACAGACCAGGGCCAGGGTGCTCGCCGCCGCGCGGTCCGTGCTTGCCGACCCGTCCGGTTACAAGGCGTTTACCGTGGACGCCGTCGCCCAGGCGGCCGATGTGGCCAGGCCGACGATCTACTACCAGTTCGGCTCTAAGCGCGGGCTGATCGAGGCGCTCTGCGACAGCCTCGCCGACCAGAGCGGGATGGGTGAGCTCGCGGCCGCGTTCGGCGAGCCAGAACCGCTGGCCGGGCTGGAGCGGGTGGTGGCGGTGTTCGCCAGATTCTGGGCCGCCGATCGCGCCGTGACCAGGCGGCTGCGGGCACTCGCCGCACTCGATCCCGACATCGGCGCGGTCATCGCGGCCAGGGATGAGCGCCGCCGCCAGGCCCTGCAGGCGCTGATCACCAAGCCGGGGGCCGCGCAGCGGCCGGCCGCCGGTGCCGTGAGCACGGCCGTCGCCGTGCTCACGGCGCTGACCAGCTTTGAGACCTTTGATGTCATCGCTGGCGGCGGTGGCCCCGATCGCGAGCCCGCTGACCGGGCCGAGCCCGCTGACCGGGAAGATCGCGCCGATGCTGGCCACGGTGAAGGGCACGATGGCGACGCCGGACGGGCAGCTGACGCCGGACGGGCAGCTGACGCCGGACGGGTAGCTACGGTGCTGAGCCAGCTGCTGCCGGCCGTCGTGGCGCTGGCCTGGCGGGAATCTCCGGGCGTCTGAGCATGTTCTGGATATGGCACACTGGTGTGCTGACCTAGACGGTACCGGTTCACGCCCGTGACGCGAGAGCGCCCGAGGCGACCCGGCGACCGGGGAACCAGGAGATGATATGAAGTCCGACATCCACCCGCAGTACGTGGTGACCCAGGTGACCTGTACCTGCGGGACCACATTTACGACCCGGAGCACCGCGAGGAACGGCGAGATCCGCGCCGATGTCTGCTCTAGCTGCCACCCGTTCTACACCGGCAAGCAGAAGATCCTGGACACGGGCGGCCGGGTCGCGCGGTTCGAGCGCCGGTTCGGCAAGCGGGCCGCGAAGTAACACCAGCAGGTCCGGTCCTCGCCGTGTCATCGGCGCGGCCTTACTCCCGCGCCCGGCAACTTCTGTCCGGGCTCTGCTCGATCGCGCCGGTTTCTGCGTTGCGTTGACGGAGGAGCCGGCGCCGCGCGGCACAGATACGGAGGTAGCCAGTGCGAGACCGGCTCGCCGAGCTTGCCGCTGAGCACGCACAGCTGGAACGCGACCTGGCCGACCCTGCGGTGCACACCAACCAGGAGCGGGCGCGCGCGCTCGGCCGCCGGTACAGCGAACTTGCCCCGATCGTGCACGCGTACGCGGAACTGAAGCAGGTCACCGACGACGAGGGCACCGCGAACGAGCTGGCCGGCGAGGATCGGTCGTTCGCGCTCGAGGCGCGGCAGTTCGCGCGACGGCGCGAAGACCTGGAGGCAAGGCTCGAGCAGCTACTCGTGCCGCGCGATCCGCTGGACGGCAAGGACGTCATCATCGAGATCAAGGCGGGCGAGGGCGGCGAGGAGTCGGCCCTATTCGCTGGCGACCTGCTGCGCATGTACCTGCGGTACGCCGAGCGGCAGGGCTGGAAGACCGAGATACTCGACGCCACGGTGACCGGGCTTGGCGGCTATAAAGACGTCACGGTCGCGGTCAAGGCCGCCGGGCGGGGCAGGCTGGCCGGGACGGCGGACGGCGCGTGGTCGCTGCTGAAGTACGAGGGCGGGGTGCACCGGGTGCAGCGGGTGCCGGTGACCGAGTCGCAGGGCCGGATCCACACCTCGGCGGCTGGCGTGCTCGTCATGCCGGAAGCTGACCCGGTAGAGATCAACATCGAGCCCAACGACCTGCGGATCGACGTGTTCCGGTCGTCCGGGCCAGGCGGGCAGAGCGTGAACACCACGGACTCAGCCGTGCGGATCACGCATCTGCCCACCGGCATCGTCGTCTCCTGCCAGAACGAGAAGAGCCAGCTGCAGAACAAGGAACAGGCGATGCGTGTGCTGCGGGCCAGGCTGCTCGCCGCTGCGCAGGAGGAGGCCGACGCGCAGGCAGCGGCGGATCGCCGGAGCCAGGTCGCCACCGTCGACCGTTCGCAGCGGATCCGCACCTATAACTTCCCAGAGAACCGGATCTCCGATCACCGGGTCGGCTTCAAGGCATACAACCTTGACCAGGTGCTTGACGGCGATCTGGACGCGGTGATCGGCGCGCTGGTGGACGCTGACCGTGCTGACAAGATGGCGGCCGCGCGATGATCGCGCGGCGCGGCGACCGGATCCGCGCCGGCCGATGAGCGTGCTGCTGGCCGAGATCGCGATGGCGGCGGCGCGGCTGGCGGAGGCTGGGGTGGAATCGCCGCGCGCCGATGCGGAGTTGCTGGCCGCGCACCGGCACGGAGTGGCAAGGTCGGAGCTGCATCTGGTGCCCGACGCCGTATTCGACCCGCGGTTCTGGGACGACGTCGCGCGCCGGGAGGCTCGGGAGCCGCTGCAGCACATCACCGGGCTTGCCTACTTCAGGTATCTGGAGCTTGAGGTCGGCCCTGGCGTGTTCGTGCCGCGCCCGGAGACCGAGGTGCTGGCCGGCTGGGCGATCGACCGGCTTACCGAAATGGATGTCGCCGAGCCGGTGGTCGCTGACCTGGGCGCCGGCTCGGGCGCGATCGCCCTTGCGATCGCTCAGGAGGTGCCGAGGGCCAGGGTGCACGCGGTAGAGGGTGACCCGCTGGCCCGTGCCTGGACCGAGCGCAACATCGCCCGCTGCATCGCCGCCGCACCGCACCTGGCCAACCGGGTGATCTTGCACTCCGGTGACTTCGGCTCCGCTCTTGCCGAGCTTGACGGCCAGGTCGACCTGGTGGTCAGCAACCCGCCCTACATCCCGGTCGGGGCACGCGTGCCGCCAGAGGTGGCGGAGTACGAGCCGACGGCGGCCCTGTGGTCAGGCGCCGACGGACTGGACGCGATCCGCCTGATCGAATGCGCGGCTGGCCGGCTGCTGCGCCCTGGCGGCCTGGTCGCCGTGGAGCACGGCGCGCCACAGGGAGCGGCGGTGTACTGGGTGTTCGCCGAGGAGCGGGGCTGGCTCGGCACCCGCAACCACGCGGACCTCGCCGGGCTTGACCGGTTCGTCACCGCGGCCAAGCCGTGAGCGGCGCCCTGCATGGCGGCGGGCTTCGTCCCGGCCGGCCGTGCTGCGGCCAGGTCGTGGCAGGATGATCGCCGTGAGTGAATTCTTCGACTGCGCCGACGAGGATCAGCGCGCGGCTGGCGTCGCGGCGGCCACGGCGGCGGTGCTGAAGGGCGAGCTGGTCGTATTGCCGACGGACACCGTATACGGGCTGGGCGCCGACGCCTTCCGGCCGGCCGCGGTGACCAGCCTGCTGCAGGCCAAGGGCCGGGGCAGGCAGATGCCGCCGCCGGTGCTCGTCGGGTCGGTCCGCGCGGCTTCCGCGCTGGTCGAGGATCTTGGCCCGTACGGCCAGCAGCTTATTGACGAGTTCTGGCCTGGCGGCCTGACGCTGGTCTGGCGGGCGAGCCGGTCGCTGCAATGGGATCTGGGCGACACTAAGGGCACGGTCGCCGTGCGGATGCCGCAGCATCCGGTCGCACTAGAGCTGCTCCAGGCGACCGGCCCGATGGCCGTGAGCAGCGCCAACCTGACCGGGTCGCAGCCAGTGACCACGGCGGCTGCCGCCCGCGAGCAGCTTGGCGACTCGGTTGCCGTCTATCTCGATGGCGGCCCGTGCGAGGCGCAGACACCATCCACGATCGTCGACATGACCGGCGAGATGCCCAGGCTGCTTCGGGCCGGCGTGCTCCCGATCGGCCAGTTGCGCGAGGTCGCGGCCGTGGCGATGGGGCCCGACTGAGGCCTTCCTGCCGTGCTCGCCGAGCACGGTGCCATAGAGTTGCGCTGATGCACGACATCTGCCGACCTGGTGAGCCGCGGTGCGTGAGTACTTCCTGACACTCCTGGTGACCGCCACGGTCACGTATCTGCTCACGCCGCTCGTGCGCCAGTTCGCGATCAAGGTCCGGGCGGTCCCGGCCGCGCGGGACCGGGATGTGCATGCCGCCCCTATTCCGCGCATGGGCGGCATCGCGATGTACCTCGGGCTGGCCGCCGGGCTGCTCGTGGCCAGCCAGCTGGTGCCGCTGCGCAGCGTATTTCCCGGTAGCGGCCTGGTCAGCGGCCTGCTGCTGGCTGGCGGCCTGATCGTGGTGATCGGCATGATCGATGACCGCTGGGGGATGAACGCGCTCGGCAAGCTGGCCGGCCAGGTGGCGGCCGGCGGGATCCTGGTCGCCAGCGGAGCCCAGCTGTCCAGCTTCCCCGAGCCGCATGACCACCTGTTCAGCCTGACGCCGAACGAGTCGATCGTGCTGACGATCCTGGTCGTGGTCGCCACCATCAACGCCGTGAACTTCATCGACGGCCTGGATGGCCTGGCAGCAGGGATCGTCTGCATCGCGGCCATCTCGTTCTACTCGTACTACTACACGCTGGCGAAGGTGGGCGGCTTCTCCGCCGAAGGCGCCCCGGCGCTGGCATCGGTGGTGCTCGCCGGAGCCTGCCTCGGATTCCTGCCGCACAATTTCTACCCGGCCAGGATCTTCATGGGCGATACCGGGTCCATGCTGCTCGGCCTGCTGCTCGCCTACGTGCCGATCTCGGCCATCTCCTCGCTGGACTACATCAGCCTGAACAACAAGGCGAACCGGTTCCCCGAGATCCTGCCGCTGCTGCTGCCCGCGGCCGTGCTCGTCATTCCTTACATTGACATGCTGCGGGTCGTGGTGCGGCGGACCAGGGCCGGCCAGTCACCGTTCGCTCCTGACCGCATGCACCTGCATCACCGGATGCTCGAAGTCGGGCACTCGCACCGGTCGAGCGTCCTGATCCTCTATGCCTGGGCGGCCCTGTTCTCCGGTGTGGTGGTGCTGCTGTCGTTCGTCACCACCCCGCTGTGGGTACTCGCAGTGATCACGCTGGTGGCCGTGCTCGTGCTCGTGCTGCTGTCCATACCGAAGCTGCGCTGGTGGGAGCACAGCGGCGAACACGAACTCAGGACCGCCACGGCGCGACAGGGCCGCAGGCGCGCTGGGCGGGCCGCGGCACGGACAGTGGCGCCGGCCATGCCGGGTGACGCCGACACCGCCGCGGCCGCGCCAGCCGACCGTGGTACGGCGGTGCCAGGACCGGCATCGAGCGGGGACCCCATCGGTTACCTTCGTCACGGTCGGTGACCTGCTGAGGCCAACGCCTGAGAGCTTGTGATATCTTTCACGAGCACCCGCACACAGCCGGGTGTGCCCGCCGTGATACGTTTCGCTCGACTGGCAGCGAGCCCCATGCGCCGCCGGAGCCGATCGGATCACGCGGGCGCCGATACTCCCTAATAGTGCCGTACCGGCTGGCCCAAAGAGGCCGCCGATGAGCTCAGCCGGAGTTCTTGACAATGCTGGCGAACTACGCCCAGATCGCCCGCCGGTCAGCCGTCGTCACGGCTGGCGTGGCGGCGGTAATGGTCGCGATCTGCGCGGCCACCGGCGGCGTGAAGGGACTGCTGGCGGCCGTCATCGCGATAGCCCTGGTGGCGATGTTCTTCGGGATCAGCATCGCCGCCGTCGGACGGGCCGCCAGGGTCAGCCCGCCCGCGATGATGGCTACCGCGATCGGCACCTACCTGGCGAAGATCGTGATCCTGCTGTTCCTGGTGGGGCGGTTCCAGGACTCGACCGCCTTCAATCCCAGGCTATTCGGGCTGACCGCGATCGTGCTTGTGCTTGCCTGGAGCGCAGCCCAGATCGCCTGGTCGATGCGGCTGAAGATGCTGTACGTCGAGCCGGACGGGAAACGATGACCCGTGGCGCAGATCAGGCAGACGGACTACGACTCGCGGCCCGCGGTACTGGCCTCCCGCGAGCGCGCCCGCGGGTGCGCCAGGCATGAGCAGGGCCGGCCGGGAGCGCGGCACTCCGCCGGACCCGGCGGAGCCGCGCGGGCCGACCGACGGCTGGCAGGTCCTCAGCTACATGATCGGCGGGATGGTCCTGTACGGCGGAATCGGCTGGCTCATCGGGCGGTGGACGCACCTTCCCGCGCTCTTCCCGATCGGGATGATCGCCGGGCTCGCGGGCGCGGTCGCGCTGATCATCTTCCGGGCAAGCAGGACCTGACCAGCACACAGCGCACGTGGCCGGCAGCGAGTTCGTGACGGCCCCGAGGAGCATACGGTGAATCACGACCTGGCACTGACAGCAGGCAGCGGCTGCCACCTCTTCAGCGGCTGCCCCTATCCCGCGCCGTCCATTCAGGATTTCATTTTCCGGCCGATCGGGACGGTGGGCGGCGTACAGATCACCAAGCCGATGGTGCTCACAGTGGTCTGCGCCGCCGCCGTCCTGCTGTTCTTCTGGTCCGCGTTCCGGCGGCCAGCGCTCGTGCCGCGCGGCGTGCAGAACCTCGGGGAGATGGGGATCCTCTTCGTGCGGGATCAGATCCTGCGGCCGCAGATGGGCAAAAGGGGCGACAAGTACCTGCCGTTCATCGTGTCGATCTTCTTCTTCGTCTGGGTCATGAACATCATGGGGATCATCCCGCTCATTCAGTTTCCCGCAATGTCGAGGATCGCCTTCCCGGCGGCGCTGGCGCTGATGGTATGGGTCACCTATGTGACGCTCGGCATCCGGCACCAGGGACCCATCGGCTACTTCAAGAACATGGCCGTCCCTGCGGGCGCGCCCTGGTGGATCCTGCCGTTGCTCAGCCCGATCGAGCTGTTCTCGAACCTGCTGGTGCGGCCGTTCACGCTCACTATCAGGTTGTTCGCGAACATGCTGGCCGGCCACCTGCTGCTGCTGGTTTTCGGGCTCGCCTCCTGGTATCTGTTCAGCGCCTCGGTCGGCCTGCTCTTCGCCACCACCTCGCTCGTCATGACGGTCATCCTGACCCTGCTCGAAGTGCTGATCCAGGCGCTGCAGGCCTTCATATTCGCTACCTTGACCGCTTTCTATTTCGCAGACGCGATGACGGCATCGCACTGACCAATGCCCACCACCGATCCGGCGACCTGGCCGGCCTGACAAAAGGAAACCGACACCATGCATCTCCTGGTGCATCACGCGCTGTTCGTCGCCGCGGGTACGACGACCTTCCACATCCAGAACCTCGGCGCCCTCACCTATGGCCTTGCGGCCATCGGCCCCGGCATCGGCATCGGCCTGGTCTTCGGCCATGCGATCGAGGCCATGGCCAGGCAGCCTGAGGCATCCGGGCGGATCACCACGTACATGTGGATCGGCTTCGCGCTGACCGAGGCGCTGGCGCTAATCGGCATCGCGGTGCCGTTCTTTATCAAGTGACCCCTACGGCTGAGAGGTAGCCGCAGATGCTGTACCTGGCTTCACTACAGCAGCCGACGAATCCGCTGGTCCCCAGCGTGACCGAGCTGATCGTCGGCGCCATTGCGTTCTTCATCGTCTTCGGCGCGCTATGGAAGGTCCTGCTGCCCAGGATCACCACGACGCTTGAGGCGAGGACAGACGCGATCGAGGGCGGGCTAAAGCGAGCCGAGGAAGCCCAGGTCGAAGCGAACCGGGTACTCGAGCAATACCGGGCTCAGCTAGCCGAGGCCAGGCATGAGGCTGCCCGGCTGCGCGAGGAGGCCAGGGAGCAGGGGGCCAGGATGAAGGCCGACCTGCGCGCGGAGGGCGAGGCGCAGAAGCGGCAGCTCATCGAGTCCGCGCAGGCGGAGATCGAGGCGGACCGCCAGCAGGCTTTCACGTCGCTGCGCGCCGAGATCGGTTCGCTGTCGGTGCAGCTGGCGAGCAAGATCGTCGGTGAATCCCTCGAGGACGAGGCCCGGCAGCGCCGGATCGTGGACCGGTTCCTTGAGGAGCTGGAGAGCGGCCAGGTCGCGGCATCCGATGTGCGGGCGTCGTCATGAGGGGCGTCAGCCGGGCATCGCTGGCCCAGGCGCAGGAGCGGCTAGAACCGCTGACGGCCGAGCCGGCTGACGCCGAGCGGCTTGGCAACGAGCTGTTCGCCGTGGCCGGCCTGCTCAGCGGCCAGCCAGCCCTTCGCCGGGCGCTCGGGGACCCGTCGCGCCCTGCGCGGGCACGGGCGGCCCTCGCCACAACGCTGCTGTCCGGCAAGGTCAGCGCGGCCGCCACCGAGCTGATCGGGTCGATCGCGGCCGATCGATGGTCGTCACCCGGTGACCTCATCGCCGCGATCGAGCAGCTGGCCGTCGAGGCCGTCGCGGCCGCCGCCGAGCACGCGGGTCGGCTTGACGACCTGGAGGACGACCTGTTCCGGTTCGGGCGGATTGTCCGAGGGAAGCTTGACCTGCGGGATGCGCTGACTGATCCGTTCGCCCCGGCCGAGCGCAAGCGCCGGCTGGTCGAGGAGCTGATAGCCGGAAAGGTAACTCCTGAGGCCCTGCTGCTCATCACTCAGGCGGCGGTCAACCCGCTCGGACGTAGCCTGGATATGAGCCTGGAGGATTACGCGCGGCTGGCCGCGGCGCGGCGCGAGCGGCTGGTCGCCGAGGTGCACGTCGCCGTCCCGCTCAGCGCTGAGCAGCGCGGGCGGCTGGCCGCGGCGCTGGCCGCGGCCTACGGACGCCAGGTGCATCTAAATATCGTGCTCGACCCCAGGGTCGCCGGCGGGATGTCCGTCGAGATCGGGGAAGAGCTTATCGACGCCAGCGTGGCGAGCAGGCTGGCCGAAGCGCGGCGCAGGCTGGCGGCGTGAGATGACGGCGCAGCCTCAGCCAGCTGGGCCGAAGATCCCGGCGGCGGATGCCCAGGCGCGGGAACACGAATCAGAAGATAAGGACGCGAGGAAGATGGCGGAGCTGACAATCCGGCCCGAAGAGATCAGGGACGCGCTGGCGCGTTTCGTCGAGGCCTACGAGCCAGGGGCAGCTGCCACCGAGGAGGTCGGCGCCGTCATCGAGTGCGGCGACGGAATCGCCAGGGTCGGCGGGCTGCCGTCCGCCATGGCCAACGAGCTGCTGGAGTTCGAGGACGGCACCCGCGGCCTGGCGCTGAACCTGGACATCCGCGAGATCGGCGTTGTCGTTCTCGGCGAGTTCAGCCAGATCGAGGAAGGTCAGCGGGTCCGCCGCACTGGCCAGGTGCTCGCGGTGCCGGTCGGCGACAGCTTCCTCGGCCGGGTGGTGGGACCGCTCGGCGAGCCGCTCGACGGAAAGGGCCCGGTCGAGGATACCCAGCTCCGGGCGCTGGAGATCCAGGCGCCGAGCGTGGTGCAGCGGCAGCCAGTGAAGGAGCCGCTGCAGACCGGGATCAAGGCGATCGACGCCATGACCGCTATCGGCCGCGGGCAGCGCGAGCTCATCCTCGGTGACCGGCAGACCGGCAAGACCGCCATCGCCATCGACACGATCATCAATCAGAAGGACAACTGGGCATCGGGTGACCCGACCCGCCAGGTCCGCTGCATCTATGTGGCTATCGGTCAGAAGGGGTCGACGATCGCGCAGGTCAGGGGGGCTCTGGAGGAGGCAGGCGCGATGGAGTACACGACCATCGTGGCGGCGCCCGCGTCCGACCCGGCCGGCTACAAGTACATCTCCCCGTACACCGGCTCGGCGATCGGCCAGCACTGGATGTACGACGGCAAGCATGCGCTGATCATCTTCGACGACCTGAGCAAGCAGGCCGAAGCGTACCGGGCCATCTCGCTGCTGCTGCGCCGCCCGCCTGGCCGCGAGGCATACCCCGGTGATGTGTTCTACCTGCATTCGCGGCTGCTTGAGCGCTGCGCCAAGCTTTCTGACGACCTCGGCGGCGGGTCGCTGACCGGGCTCCCGATCATCGAGACCAAGGCCAACGACATCTCCGCGTACATCCCGACCAACGTGATCTCGATCACCGACGGCCAGATCTACCTGGAGACCGACCTGTTCAACTCGGGCGTCCGGCCGGCCATCAACGTCGGCAGGTCGGTCTCCAGGGTCGGCGGCAACGCCCAGGTCAAGGCCATGAAGAAGGTGGCCGGCACCCTCAAGCTTTCGCTGTCGCAGTACCGTGACCTTGAGGCGTTCGCCTCGTTCGCCTCTGACCTCGACGCGGCGTCGCGGGCGCAGCTTGATCGCGGATCGCGGCTGGTAGAGCTGCTGAAGCAGCCGCAGTACAGCCCACTGCCGGTGGAGCGGCAAGTGGTCTCGGTGTGGATCGGCACCACCGGCCAGCTCGACAATGTCCCGCTCGAGGACGTGCGGCGATTCGAGGCCGAGTTCCACGACTACATACACCGAGAGCACGACGGCATCTTCGACGCGATCAGGGAGACCGGCGAGCTGTCCGACGACACGGTCGTCGCGCTCAAGGACGCGGTCGAGGAGTTCCGCAAGGGCTTCGAGACCAGCGCCGGCGAGCTGCTTGTGCTACCCGAGGAGGAGACCTCGCCGGTGGAGCCCGGGGATGTCGAGCAGGAGAGCGTCCCGCAGTACCGCACGCCGCCGCCGACCGAGAACGACTAGAGCGGGAGCGCCGAGCATGGGAGCACAGCTTCGCGCGGTCAGGCGCCGGATCCGCACGGTCCAGTCCACCGCCAAGATCACGCGCGCGCAGGAGCTCATCGCCTCCTCGCGGATCATCAAGGCCCAGCAGCGGGTAAGGGACGCCCAGCCGTATGCGCGCGAGATCACGAACGCGGTCACCGCCGTGGTCAGCCGGTCCGGCCAGATAGATCACCCGCTCACCAGGCCGGTCACCGACCCGAGCAGGGCTGCGGTCCTGATCCTCACCAGCGACCGCGGCTTCGCTGGCGGGTATAACGCCACCGTGCTGCGCGAGGCGGCGGGCCTGAAGGCGCTGCTGAGGGAGCACGGCGTGGCTCCGGTGCCGTTCGTGTCCGGGCGCAAGGGCATCGTCTGGCACCGGTTCCGTGACCTGCCGGTCGAGGCGGAGTGGAGCGGCTTCTCCGAGACGCCGCGGCACGCCAACGCGGCCGAGATCACCGCCACGCTGCTTGACGCGTTCCGCCGGCCTGCCGGCGAGGGCGGAGTCGACGAGCTCCATATCGTGTACACCGAGTTCGTGTCCATGCTGACCCAGCGCCCGGTCCTCCGCAGGCTGCTGCCGCTGGAGATCGAGGAGACCACCGAGGCGCCACCCGGCGGGCCGCTGCCGATCTACGAGTTCGAGCCGTCGCCTGAGGACGTGCTTGACGCGCTGCTGCCGTGGTACGTGGAGAGCAGGATCTTCCACGCGCTGCTTGAGTCCGCCGCGGCCGAGATCGCCGCGCGGCGCAAAGCCATGAAGTCGGCTACCGACAACGCGCACGAGCTGATCGACCGCCTCACGCTTGAGGCAAACAAGGCACGTCAGGCCGAGATCACCCAGGAAATAAGTGAGATCGTCGGCGGCGCGAACGCGCTGGCCGAGTCGATCGCAGGGAGTAAGTGAGCTGCAGGATGACCGCAACCGCAGAGAACAACAGCACGATCAGCGGGGCCAACGGCGCCGCCGGCCGGGTCACGCGCGTCATCGGGCCGGTCGTCGACGTCGAGTTCGGCACCGACGAGATGCCGGAGATCTACAACGCCCTGCACGTCGACGTGACCGTCGGTGACACCACCCGGACGCTGACGCTGGAGATCGAGCAGCACATCGGCGACAACATGGTGCGGGCGATCGCGATGCAGCAGACGGACGGCCTGGTGCGCGGCGCGGTTGTCACCGACACCGGCGGGCCGATCTCGGTACCGGTGGGCGATGTCACCAAGGGCCACGTCTTCAATCTGCTCGGCGAGACGCTGGACGTGCCGACGGCGTCGCTCAAGGTGAAAGAACGCTGGCCGATCCACCGGAACGCCCCGGCGTTCGACCAGCTAGAGCCCAAGACCGAGATGTTCGTTACCGGCATCAAGGTGCTTGACCTGCTGACCCCGTACGTCAGCGGCGGCAAGATCGGCCTGTTCGGTGGCGCGGGCGTCGGGAAGACCGTGCTCATCCAGGAGATGATCCGCCGGGTGGCCAAGAACTTCGGCGGTGTGTCCGTGTTCGCCGGGGTGGGGGAGCGGACCAGGGAGGGCAACGACCTGTTCCTTGAGATGACCGAGTCCGGCGTCATCGCCGACACCGCGCTGGTATTCGGCCAGATGGACGAACCGCCGGGCACGCGGCTGCGGATCGGGCTGTCCGCGCTGACGATGGCCGAGTATTTTCGCGACGTGCAGAAGCAGGACGTGCTGCTGTTCATCGACAACATCTTCCGGTTTACTCAGGCAGGCTCGGAAGTCTCCACGCTGCTCGGCCGGATGCCCTCCGCGGTGGGTTACCAGCCGACGCTGGCTGACGAGATGGGGCAGCTGCAGGAGCGGATCACCTCCACCCGCGGCCACTCCATCACCTCGATGCAGGCCATCTTCGTGCCGGCCGACGACTACACCGACCCGGCACCCGCGACCACGTTCGCGCACCTGGACGCGACCACCGAGCTGTCGAGGGAGATCACCGAGAAGGGGATCTTCCCTGCCGTCGACCCGCTCGCCTCCACCTCCCGGCTGCTCGATGCGCGCTACATCGGCCAGGAGCATTACGGCGTGGCCCGCGAGGTGCAGCGGCTCCTGCAGCGCTACCGGGAGCTGCAGGACATCATCGCGATTCTCGGCATCGACGAGCTGTCAGAAGAGGACAAGGTCACGGTTCAGCGGGCGAGGCGGATCGAGCGCTTCCTGTCGCACCCGATGTACGTTGCCGAGCAGTTCACCGGGATCCCAGGCGTCTTCGTGCCGCTCGATGAGACGGTGGCCTCGTTCAAGGCGATCACCGAAGGCAAGTACGACCACGTGCCAGAGCAAGCGTTCTTCATGTGCGGCGGGATCGAGGACGTGGAGCGCAAGGCCAAGGACCTGGAGCGGTCGTGACGCAGTCGCGCGGGGTTAGCACCGTGACGGAATCGTCGGAGGTGGCGCCATGACGATGCGGGTGGCACTGGTGATGCCCGAGGGGGAGCTGTGGGCCGGCTCCGCCGAACTGGTCATCGCCAAGACGATGGAAGGCGACATCGGCCTGCTGACCGGGCACTCGCCGGTGCTCGGCATTCTGGCGCCAGGCAGCGTGGTCAGGATCCTGCCGCAGGATGCGGCAGACGAGATCGCCGCGGCGGTCGACGGCGGGTTCCTGTCCGTGGCCGACGACCGGGTGGCGATCCTTGCCCGCCGGGCGATGCTTGGCCCGGACGTGGACCGGGCGGCGGTGCGGGCCGAGCTCGAGGCCGAGGGAGCGGGCGAGATCGAGCCGGGTCACGGAGCCGACGAGCCGCCCGAGGTCCGCTACCTGCGCGCGCAGCTGCAGGTCTCCGGCGATCGGGGCTGACCGGCTCAGCGGTCGCCGCCTGGCTTCCATAGCAGGTCGCCGTCCGGCTCGTTGGCGACCCTGGCGAGTATGAACAGCAGGTCGGAGAGCCGGTTCAGGTACACGGCAGCCAGCGGGTTCATGGTGTCGCCGTGCACGTCGATGGCCGCCCAGGCGCCGCGCTCTGCCCGCCGTACGGCCGTGCGGGCGACGTGCAGCAGCGCCGCGCCCGGCGTGCCGCCGGGCAGCACGAAGCTGCGCAGCACCGGCAGGTCCTCGTTGTAGCTGTCGCACGCCTGCTCAAGCGAGGCCAGGTAGCTTTCGCCGACCCGCAGCGGCGGATACGGCGGGTCGGGCGCGACCGGGTTGCAGAGGTCGGCACCGACGTCGAAGAGTTCGTTCTGGATCCTGACCAGCAGGCTGACCATGTCGGCGCTGAGCCCGCCCGTGGTCACCGCGACGCCGATCGCGCAGTTGGCCTCGTCGACGTCGGCATAGGCGGCCAGCCGCGGGTCCGTCTTGGCGGTGCGGCTGCCATCGCCGAGCGCGGTCGTTCCCGCGTCGCCGGTGCGGGTGTAGATCCGTGACAAGACGACGGGTTCGTCAGAGCGGTCAGTGGCCATGCCCTCACGCTATCGGTGCGCGTCGTCACGCCTCCCGCCAGTGCCCGGCAGTTTGCGGGCGGGGTATTCACATCCCGAACACGATATGGCAGGGTTACATTACATAGGGTAGTGGCCGTGAGTGTCCGGGCTTGCCCAGGCCGGCAGTGCTGACTCCGGACCTCGCGGCGACCGCGCCGGATGGCCGGAGGCGCCAGCGTCACGGCCTGGCCGGCTGGCCATGAGGGCAGTTCCCCGGCGGAACTCGGGGGCCCGCCGGGGTGCTGTGAAATGGCCGTGAGGTAATGCCGCGCGCTCCCGGACACTGGTGCCGGGAGCGCGGCGTCTGTTGCCAGAGAATTCCGGCACTCCTGGTATGACCTAGTAGGGTGTTTCTTCAAATGTCCGAAGCAGGCTCGGGAGTTGCCGTGTACGACTACGTCATCGTCGGCGCTGGCAGCGCCGGCTGCGTCCTGGCCGGCCGCCTGACAGAGAATCCGTCGGTGAAGGTGCTCCTGCTGGAGGCCGGGCCGCCAGACGATGCGGACGAGATCCATATCCCCGCGGCTTTGAACCTGCTGTTCCAGACCGTGTACGACTGGAACTACCATACGGTGCCCCAGGACCGGGCGGCGGGTCAGGCGGTCTACTGGCCGCGCGGCCGGGTGCTGGGAGGCTCGTCGTCCATCAACGCGATGATCTACATTCGCGGCAACAAGCACGACTACAACACCTGGCGCGATGAGTATGGCTGCGACGGTTGGGGCTACACCGACATGCTGCCCTATTTCATCCGGGCAGAGCGCAATTCGCGCGGCGCATCGGCGTTCCACGGTGGCTCAGGCCCGCTCAGTGTCGTGGATGCCCCGGTAAAGTCACCCGCGGCGCGGGCGTTCGTCAATGCGGCGACCGAGGCCGGCGCGCCGGCGAACGATGATTTCAACGGGGCGAGGCAGGACGGGGTCGGCTTCTACCAGGTCACGCAGAAGGACGGACGGCGCTGGTCGGCCGCCGACGCTTACCTGCATCCGGCGGCCGGCCGGCCGAATCTCACCGTGCAGACCGACGCGCTGGTCACTGAGGTGCTGATCGACAGCGGCCGGGCGTCCGGGGTCCGGTACCTGCACCGCGGCACCGAGCACGTGGTGCGGATCGACGGTGAGGTCATCCTGTCCGGCGGCGCGATCAACAGCCCGCAGCTGCTGATGCTGTCCGGCGTTGGCCCGGCCGATCACCTCAAGGAGCACGACATCACGGTCGTCGCTGACAGCCCTGGGGTAGGCGCCAACCTGTCCGATCACCCGATCGCCACCGCGCTGTGGTCCACGCCCAGGGTGCGCAGCCTGGCTGAACTGGCCGGGACCAGGAGCCTGCTGCGCTGGCAGTTCGCTCACTCCGGGCCGATGACCACCAATATCTCCCAGGCCGGGGGATTCGTCAGGACCGATACCGGGCTGCCAGCCCCAGACGTCCAGTGGCATGTGCTGCCAGTCCCGTTCCGCTATGAGGGCCTGTCTGATCCGACGACCAGGGAGATGTCGGTGCTGGTGACCCTGGTCGCGGTGCGCAGCCGGGGCCGGATCCTGCTGAGCAGCGCCGACCCCAGGCACCGGCCGCTGATCGATCCTGCCTACCTGGCCGACCCGGCTGACCTCGACGCGCTGGTGCGCGGGATCGGGCTGGTGAGGGAGATCGCCAGGGCCAGGCCGATGCGCAAGATGTGCTCGGCGGAGCTAGCGCCAGGGCCGGACCTGCGCTCCGATGCCGACCTGCGCGATTTCGTGCGGCGCGACGTCAGCACGCTCTATCACCCGGTCGGCACCTGCGCGATGGGCAGCGAGTCCCGGCTGGACGCGAGCGGGCTTGCCGCGGTGGTCGACACTGATCTTCGCGTCCGGGGAGTTGAGGGGCTGCGGGTCGTGGACGCTGCCGTGATGCCTACCGTGCCGCGTGGCAACACCAACGCCCCGACGATCGCGATCGCCGAGCGCGCCGCCGATCTCATCTCCGGCCGGGCGCCGCTGGCCGCGATCGAGCCGGTCGACCTGACGCTGGCCCCGGCGCGCTGACGCTATCCGGTGGCCGTGCGGATGGCCTGTTGCGCGCTGACGCCGACCCAGTCCGACGAGGCGGCCGAGGCCGCCGGCTCACCTGTAGCGTCTGCCGTGCAGCATCGTAGCCAGCTTCAGAATCTTCTTCAGGTCCTGGTCGGTCCTGGTGAAGGACGTCAGGTTCACCAGCGGCCTCATCCGCTGCCTGGTGATCGCCTTAGCGCGGGAGAACTCGCGCAGGCCGTCCGCGCCGTGGATCCGGCCGAACCCTGACTCACCCGACCCGCCGAACGGCAGCGCGGGCACGCTCGCGTAGGCGATCACCGAGTTGATCGAGGCCATGCCGCTGCGCAATGACCTGGCCGCCTGCATGGCAGCCTTCTTGTTCCTGGCGAAGATGCTGGCGCCGAGGCCGTAACGGCTGGCGTTCGCCAGCTTGACGCCCTCGGCCAGGTCGGTGACCGGCGTGACCGTCATCGTCGGCCCGAACGTCTCTTCGGCCACCGCGCTGCTCGATTCTGGCACGTCAGCGAGGATCACCGGGCCGACGTAGGGCCGCCGGATGCTGCTGAGGCCGCCGACCACAGCCCGCCCGCCGGTCGCGATGGCGTCGGCGATGTGCTGCTCGATCACGTCGGCCTGGTCAGGCATCGTCATCGGCCCGTAGTCGGCCTCGCGGTCATCGCCGGGGCGCAGCGAGCTGACCCGCTCGGCCAGTTTCTGCAGGAACGTGTGATAGATGTCCTGTGCGACATAGATCCGCTCCACCCCGATGCACGTCTGGCCGGCGTTGGACAGCGCGCCCCAGACGGCGCCGTCAGCCGCGGCGTCCAGGTTGGCGTCCGCGGCCACGATCAGCGCGTCCTTGCCGCCGCACTCGGCCACGATCGGGGTGAGGTTCTCCGCGCAGGCGGCCATCACCTTCCTGGCGGTCGCCGAGGAACCGGTAAACGCGATCTTGCTGACGGCGCCGCGGGCGAGGAAGCCGCCGGTCTCGCCGAACCCGGTGATCAGCTGCAACACGGGGTAGTCAGGTACGACCTCGGCGAAGGAATTCACCAGCCAGCTGCCGACTGCGGGGGTGAATTCGCTTGGCTTGAACACAACCGCATTGCCGGCTGCCAGCGCGTACGTGATCGAGCCCATCGGGGTGAACACCGGATAATTCCACGGGCCGATCACGCCGACCACCCCGAGCGGCTGGTATTCCACGGTGGCGGCGTGGTTGATGGCCACGATCCCGCTGCGCACCTTGTGCGGGCCGAGCACCTTGCGCGCGTGCCGCGCGGCCCAGTCGATGTGCACGACGGCGAGCAGGATCTCAAGCTGGGCGTCGGCCAGCGGCTTGCCGGTCTCGGCATGGACAAGCGCTGCCAGCCTGCCGATGTACCGCACCAGGTAGGACTTCCAGGCAAGCAGCCCCGTCTGGCGCTCCTTCCAGCCCAGCTTCGCCCACCAGAGCGCCGCCTCATGCGCTCGCGCAACGGTCTCGCCGGTCTCCTCCTCGCTGGTGACAGGGAAGGTGCCGATGACCTCAGAGGTCGCCGGATTCAGCGAGTCGAACGTCCTGGCCAGGCCTGGCTGCTTGCGCGCCCGTACCGTCGTGACCATCGCTTTGCGCACCGTCCTTTACCAGCGGTCAAAGTGGCTGCATGCCAGTAAATCACTGGCCTGCCCGATTACGAACCGCTGGCTCGCGATCCGGCCGCGCCGCGGTCAC
>WNFX01003808.1_pt1 | contig 20508 bp, 19 predicted proteins | sample 5400111 | NCBI WGS metagenome assembly WNFX01 (sample SAMN13153363, study PRJNA577476) | soil metagenome | isolation source: 40 cm soil or saprolite under grassland replicate 1 | place: USA:California | collected 2016-06-15 | reverse complement strand
TGAAGAGCAAGGCAAACACCAGTTCGACAAGCACATCAGTCACGACGTCGCTGCCAAATAGAAAGTTGGGATCGCCAAACCAGAAGATCTTGAGCGCTGCGATCATAATCACCGCAGCCGAACCACCGATCAAAAGCGGGACGGTGATCCAGTAGAGTGTGGCTGCAAAGGCTGCATAGAGGCGCCCTCCTGCCAATTTGCACCACACGTAGATGCCTCCCTCCTGAGGGAAGGTGCTACCAAGTTCCGCTACCAGCAGTCCATACGGAAGAAAGAAGGTGACTGCTGAGAGCACCAGCCAGGTGAACGATTGCGCTCCGTTGGAAGCAAAAGCGCCAAGGGCATTGAGACCGATGACGGCGACCACAGTATAGCAGATCATATCAAAGCGCCTGAGCCCTTTGCGCAGTTTCTTTTTCTCCGCAAGCGCTGCTGTGGTGGTGACTTCACTGAGGTGCGTTTCCACGAGAGATGCTCCTCATAGCTTGATCTACCTCGTTGTTGATATAGGTGATTTCCAACGAGCGGAATCCTTTAAAGACGACTTCTACAATGTAGGTTGAGCTTACTGTATTCGTTACTATGCATGGTTTTACCAGTTCTAACTAGCAACCAACAAACCGAGCGCTCTGGCGAGTGTGACGGCTGCGCGACGATTATTCACACTGAGCTTGCGGTAGACATGTTTCGTATGCAACTTGACCGTTTCGGTCGTGACCACCAGTTCGCGCGCAATCTCCTTGTTCGTGAGATCTGTGTCGAGCAGGTTCACAATTTGTAGCTCGCGCCTGGTCAACGGTTCCAGGCCCACTCGCACCAGCAGGTCTTCCTTAGAACTGGATTGAGCCGGTAGCTGGTCCATCGCTGCCAGGATGTCTTGCAGGTAGGCATCCAGAGTCTTGTCAACTGCGTGGTGTGTTTTTCTGTGCTTACGCAATTCGTGAAGCAATTTAGCCAGCGGAGCAAGATCGGAGAAGGAACGCATGAATCCTCCGGGATGTGCCAAAGTAAGCGCTCGTTCCAGCACATCGAGGGCTTCGGCCTCACGACCTTGCAGATCGTAGACCCACGCTTGCAAGGCCAACACCTGGATCATCTTGCGTGTATTGTGAATGGCTTCGACAAGCTGCAAGAGCTGGGTGAGAAGACCTTGCCCTTCGGCGATACTCACTTCGTCACCTTTGGCAAGCAACAGGAGGACTTTGGTCGTGGGTGGATCCTCCAGGAAGAACATCGGACCTCGCACTTCTTGCTCTCCTGCCATCTCGAGCCACTGCGAGGCCACCTCCCCCTCATTCTGTAACAACGCCAATCGCCCACGGAAAGCAAAAGCTACCTTCAGCTCGGATATAGAGTGCTGCTCCTGCGCCAATTCGAGCAAGGTACGAGCCGTCTCTTGTGCCTGGGTACCCAACCCTTGCGCCCGGTAGGTCAAGGTTAAGCCACAGAGAGCATCCCGCACCACCCAAAAGTGTGCCCGGTACTGGTCGGCAATGACCGCCGAGAAGTGATAGGCCGCTTCATCTAACTGGTTCTGTTCGTAATGAGCCAGCCCAAGCAACCAGTGGGCATAATTTTGGCTGATCCCGAGCTCGGCCTCACGCGCAATGTGCAACAAATAGCGTGCGGTGTGCTCCACCAGTGGAAATTTGCCCATTGCCAGATAAACATACGCCTGCCCGAAGAGCAGTCGAGCGGTGCTGCTAAGTCCCGTCGATTGCTCTTGTAGCGCTTGCTGCAATGCTGCAAGCGCTACCTCTTCTTGTCCGGCCGCCTGGTTTGAGAGTGCAAAGTAAAAGTTGGCATGGCTGACCATATGATCCTCACCCGGTGGGATCCATGCCAACGCGGAACGAGCGTATTCCAGACTCGCCTGTGCTTGTCCGGTAAAGAAGTAGTACAGGCTCCACAAGGTCGCTATCAATCCTCGTAGAAGTCTGAAAGGTGTGTCCTCCGCATCACTCGACTCCCGGTCACTGCTTGCTAAAAGTTGCTCGGCTGCAGTCAGCAAGCTTGGCAGCTCTTTAAGATGCCCGCGGGCCTGGGATATCCACGCTCGCGCGGCCAAGAGGTATGGGCTTCCCTGGATCCGTTCCTCCGGCAGCACGCGTAGCCAGTGTTCTACTAGCGCCAACTGCTCCTGCTCGAATGCTTGAAAAAAGTGCGCTTCCACCAGTTGCGTCGCCCTCGATGGGTCTTTCGCCAAGAGGGCATGACGGATCGCCTCCTCAATAAGATCGTGCCTGACATACCATGCGCTCGCGCGCAGGTGTAAGGTGGCCAGTTCATCCTGGCTTCTGTGTGTTTGCAAACGTTGCTGCAACAACTCCTGGAACAGGTGGTGATAACGATACCACCTCTGGCGCGTATCGAGGGGGATCAGAAAGAGATTCGTGCGCTCCAACCAGTCCAGAGTGGACTGCACCTGTTCGTGCGAGAAATCGCTTCCCATGACCTCGGCACACAATTCTGTGCAGAACTGATCGAGAATCGACGTTTGTTCGAGAAACTCCTGTACCTCATGCGTTTGCTGAGTGAGAATTTCCCTGACCAGGTAACTGTTAATAGAACGAGCAGTGTAGTTGTCGAGATGTTCCATGAATGATGCACGGTCAAAAGTATCACGTAGCGAGAGCGCTGCTAGACGCAGTGCCGCAACCCAGCCTTCCGTTCGTTCATTGAGTGCACCTGCTGTTTCGCGTGCCGCTTCGCTTCCCAGCATGTTCGTGAGAAAGGCTTCCGTTTCTTCCGGCATAAAGCGCAGGTCTATACCACGTAGTTCATACAGGCGTCCCTTAGCCAACCATCTGGCAACAGGCAGAGGTGGATCTGATCGACAGATGAGTACCATGTGCAGTTGGAGAGGCAGATGCTCTACTAGCAACTCAAGCAAAGTATGTACCTCGCGATCGTGAATACGGTGATAATCATCCAGCACCAGGATGACATCATGGGGCACATCAGCCAGATCATTGATGAGCAAGGGAGCGATTTGATCAGGCGGCAGGATCCGCGGTGCCTTGAGGAGGACGGTAGTGGCCTCAAACGCGTCCGGAAAGGCCGTTTGCAGGGAGGCGACAAGCGATTGCACGAAGACAGGCAGCTCGTTGTCGTGTTCATCCAGGGAAAGCCAGGCATTCGGGCGATCAATCGTCTGCACCCACTGGGTTAGCAAAGTTGTCTTGCCAAAGCCAGCAGGGGCGCATACCAGGGTAATCTCTCCTTCGAGTGCCACGTTCAAGCGCTCGATAAGGCGGGTCCTGGTTATGACGTCAGTGGCGCTACGTGGGCAGAAGAGTTTCGTGCGCATCAAGGAGCGAAGAGAGCCAGTAGTGGATACAGGCTCATATGCAGGGAGTCTAGATGCAGCGGGCATGTCTGAGGATTCTGTGGCCCGTCCGATGTTTGAGTGCTTGCCTGCGAGTCTTCTAGCCGCAGCCTGCAAGCTTGAGATATTAACTGCGTTCGAGGGCCCTAAGTAGACGGTGAAGACCTTCCCCATGCGTGTGCGTGACGCTTCCCATTCCGACTCACCATGATCGGTCTCGATTTTGCGTACAGTCACGGCACTCTCATGATCGACAAAGAGAAACGATGTATGCTCCTCGAGCCAGTCGTACCAGGAGGAGGACCCAACGTCGATCGGAACGCCCTCTCTCCCCATCTGGTATAGTCGTCCGCTTTTCACGGTTGGCCTTGTTCGCTGCACTAGAGTATTCCCCATTGTATATGCCGGTATCGTCCTACCCGTCTTCTTTCATGAGAGACATAGTCCCGTGATGCGAGCAGGAGTTCTGGATAGTCGGCACAATCACCTTGATGTGATTAAATCGAAATGAAATCTGACCAGTTTACCCACGATCATATCCAGAACTACCCTTTTCTAACCCCGAAGGGGAATAGCTTTTGCATACAACTTCGACTACAGTGTTTATCAGAGGAGTAAGCTACCTGGCTATTTAGATGGAGCCATCATGAGTGTTGGTGTTGCAATGTTTGTACCCGTATCTAACACGCTGTGATCACTTTGTGAACTTTGTGTCTTGCTTCATGATCGTTTTTTGATACGAGATGCACATAGTTCATATCAGCAAGAGGGTCAGCCATCGAGCAATACAAGTTGCAATAATGTCTAAGGAAGTGCATCCCGCTATCTACTAGTAGCACATTCTATGAAGGAGAAAAGTATGACTACCTCAACACCGCCCGCCACCATCCCACCCGGGCAAGGGCCTGTCTGGCATACCCTCAGTATCGAGGAGGCTCTGCGGGAGCAAGGTGTCGATGCAGCGACCGGGCTAAGCCAGGAAGAAGTGCAGAGCCGTATGAAGAAATACGGTCCTAACAAGTTCGCAGAAGCCAAGAAGATACCTGGCTACATTGCCTTCTTGAACCAGTATAAGGACCCAATGCAGATCGTCCTGCTGGTGGCTGCCGTCGTCAGCATCATTATCCAGCAATGGAGCACGGCCCTCATCCTGATCATCCTGACGCTGTTCAACGCGATGTTGGCACTCCGCCAGGAAGGGAAGGCAGAGGCGAGCGTTGCCGCCTTACAGAAGATGCTGATCGTGAAATCGAAGGTACGCCGGGGTAGCCAGATCATGGAGCTTGCAGCAGCGCAACTTGTCCCGGGCGACATCGTTGTGCTGGAGGCAGGAGATCGCGTGCCAGCAGATGGCAAGATCATTCGGGCGGCGACCCTGGAGATCGACGAGTCCGCCCTCACCGGTGAGAGCGCTCCAGTCCCTAAACAGATCGAGCCAGTTGAACAGGTTGATACACCGCTGGGTGACCGGGTGGACATGGCGTATATGAATACAGAAGTGACCCGTGGGGCTGCGGACATCCTGGTCATAGCCACTGGCATGTCGACCGAAGTCGGACACATCTCAGGTATGTTGCAGACCACAGCCACCCTTGAGACCCCACTCACCAAACAACTCAACATATTGACGCGCCAGATTGTAGCAATCGCCCTGGTGGCGCTGGTCTTTTATATCGCCATTGGCTATTTTCGCAATGGCCAGACGGTGAACGAGCTCTTACTGGCAGGCATCGCGTTCGCCATCGCGTCCATCCCTACTGCCCTGCCAGCTGTGGTCACCTACTTGCTGGCTCAGGGGACAACGGCCCTGGCAACAGTAGGAGCGATTGTCAAGCGACTGCGCTCGGTCGAAACGCTCGGAGCGACCTCGGCCATCAACTCGGACAAGACCGGCACGCTCACCCTCAACAAGATGACGGCCGTTGAGTTGGTGATCCCCGGCCAGCGTTATACCATCTCAGGTGGTGGGTATTCCACTGACGGCAAGATCAACCGTGTGGGTGGCAAGCCTAACATCGATCTCGAACCCTACTTTTTGCCAATGGCGCTCGCTTCTGATGCAGTGGCCAGAGATGGCGACCTGGTAGGTGATCCCACCGAGGGAGCGCTGGTGGTGCTGGCTGGCAAGGGTGGTATCGATGCCGTCACCACCCGAGAGGCCTATCCGCGTGTAGCTGAACTGCCGTTTGACGCAGCCTACAAATTGATGGCAACCTTTCACCATATGCAAGGCGATGACGGGCGCGAGGTGATCCGCTGTTTTGTCAAAGGCGCCCCTGACCAGTTGCTGGCTCGCTCAAAATATAGCCTGGATGCGCAAGGGCAGACCGTGTCGATTGATGCGATGCGCAGCGAGTACACGGAGAACAATGAGCGACTGGGCAAACAGGGCCTGCGTGTGATGGCGGTGGCGCGTCGCGACTTCGACCCTGCTAGATTTGATCCCGCTGGCGATCTACTCTCGCAGGTAAATGGTCTGACTATGCTTGCGCTTGTCGGCATCGTGGATCCGCCACGACCCGAAGTGAAGGCCTCCATCGCCAAAGCTCATTCTGCAGGCATCCAGATACGCATGATCACTGGAGACCATGCGGTGACGGCTGCTGCCATCGCTGGGAAGTTGGGTATCCCCGGTCGCGCCATGACCGGCGCAGAATTTGCTGCCTTGAGCGACGAGGAAGCCTTGCGTCAGATCGATGATATTGGCGTCATTGCACGTGTCACTCCCGAACACAAGGTACGGCTCGTAGACGTTTTGAAGAAGGCGGGCAAGATCGTGGCCATGACGGGTGATGGCGTCAATGACGCGCCAGCTCTCAAAAAGGCCGATATCGGGGTGGCTATGGGTATCACTGGCACCGACGTATCCAAAGAGGCGGCCGTGATGATTCTGACCGACGACAACTTTGCCACCATTATTCGGGCTGTCGAGAATGGGCGTGCCCTCTACGACAACCTCATGAAATACATTCGCTTCCAGATGTGTACGTTGTTCGCCTGGATCCTGATGTTTCTGGGTGCGGCGCTCTTCAACATCCTGGGTGGCGTTCCATTACAGCCCTTGCAGGTGCTGTTAGTCAAATTTTCGATTGTCATCTTCCTGGCTGTCGGTCTTGGCCTGGGCAATCCAACGCCTGGCCTGATGCAGCGATCTCCGCGTAAAGCGAACGAACCGGTCCTGCCCATGGGGCTGGCATTGCGTCTCGGTGTGCAGGGATTGGTCAGGGCAGCCAGTACCCTGGTAGTGATCGTCCTTGCCACGAGCGTCTGGTCCTTGAGCGATACCGTAGCCCAGACGATGGCATTCGCCACCTTCTGCTTCGCCTGTATCTTCTATGCGTTCGAGAGCAACGACGAGCTGCGCTCGGTGTTCAGCAGGGAGACGCTCGAGAGTGACCGGTTAATCAAGATGAGCGGGTATGCGGTGCTGCTGGTGTTGCTCATCACGTGGCTGGACTTCGCGAACCGCCTTTTCGCAACGACCAGCTTGACTGTCTGGCAATGGGTAATCTGCATCGTGTTCGCCTCGGCGGTACTGTGGACCACTGAGATCGAGAAGTTCTTCCTGCGACGAGCTGAGGCGTCATCTTCCGCCGAGCTTGAAACGGTACCCGTTCCGGCCACAGCTTAAGCACAAGCGGACAGTACGCATGGCAGCACCTCTACCCAATAATACTGCCATGATGCTGACCATCTCTTAGGTGATCGGCCTTTGTAGCACCTTTATCAGTTAGGGATGTAGAGGCACAGTACAGTATAGACATCAAAATAGGATTCCTCAGAAAGGGAGAAGAATATGTCTAAGGACAACGACAAGAACCAGGAACAGCAGTCAGGCAAGATGAAACGCAAGGAGTTCGAGAAAGAGCTGGAGAAACTGCAGGTCGAACTTGTGAAGTTGCAGCGGTGGGTGGTGCAGGAGGGGTTGCGGGTGATCATCGTGTTTGAGGGGCGTGATGCAGCGGGCAAAGGGGGCACTATCAAGCGCATCGTCGATCGGGTCAGCCCTCGTGTCTTCCGGGTAGTGGCTCTACCCACACCGACCGAGCGCGAGAAATCTGAGATGTACATCCAACGCTATATGGCTCATTTTCCTACTGCGGGCGAAGTCATCATTTTCGATCGTAGTTGGTACAATCGGGCTGGCGTCGAGCATGTGATGGGCTTCTGAACAGACCAGCAATACGAGGCATTCCTCAAGAATACCCCCATTGCTGAACACTTCATCCTTGAGAATGGTATTCTCTTGATCAAGTATTGGCTGGAAGTCAGCGAGGAAGAGCAAGACCGCCGCTTCAAGGCAAGGATTCAAGATGGTAGGAAAATCTGGAAGCTCAGCCCGATGGATGTGGAATCGCATCGACGCTGGTACGACTATTCCAGGGCCAGAGATGCGATGTTCGAAGCAACCGATACGGCTGAGTCCCCCTGGTATGTCATCAACTCCAATGATAAAAAGCGAGCGCGGTTGAATTGCATCACACATCTCTTGAGCCAGATCCCCTACAAGGAACTGCCAACCGAAGAGGTCAAGCTTGGGAAACGAAAGTCGCCAAACGGGTATAAAGAACCGGAGCGAGCCTATCACCTGGTCCCAGAAGTCTACTAAGTGACGAGATCTGGCTTTTTTCTAGGTAAAAGGTAAGCTCACGTTCTCAACACTTTCACAGAGGAGGGTACCTTGGAAACAAAAGCAAGCGACGAACCAGATGTCTCGGCTGAAAAGGTCTTGAAGCTTCAAAAGAAACAAGCCAGGCGAGAAGCGAAACTGATGCTGGAAATTGAGGAAGCGAAGAAGGACCTCAAAAAGGCTCAGAAGAAACAGTCGAGGGCACAGGCTCGTCTGGAGAATCAAAGCGCCTCTCTTCAGACTCTAGAAGCGCATCTGAAAGAACTGCGTACCCAAAGCCAACAAGCTGAAACTGGTGAGCTCTCGCACAGTGCAACAGATGCAGAGCCAACTTCTTTCCCGGGAGAAGAGGTCACAATGCCCGAGGGATCGGTGGCGATTACAGATGCGTCCCAAGAGGATGCAATATCTGAGGATGAGGCTGCTATTGTACATGCTCAAGCATCAACGACTACGAGAAAGACAAGCGCGCGAAAGTCAGCGGCGCCTACATCGACTGTGACCAAACCAATCAGCACATCGTAGCCAAACTAGCAGGAAGCCATCCTCAGATGCCGGGCATACAGAGTAGCGTTCAAGCCAATCGCACCCAACACTGCTTTCATGGCATATGGGAGGAACTGTATGGAAATTCCTGAAGAAGAAGTGACGTATGGCCTGCTCTTGCGGAAGTTAAAAGGAGAAGAGCAACAACAGGGACAGCCAGCCGAAGACCTCCTACGTTGGAGAGTCGTTGAAATGCCCCGTCTCTCCGAGGAGCAGCATTCGGCTTGATTAAGAGAACGTTGCGCCGGAGCCTATAAAACGCTGCTTCCGCAGCTACTTTACGGGTCGGGCAGAACAACGGCGGTGAGATCGATGCGGCCACATCGTTCCCATCTGGATAGAGGGAAGTATCAAATTTAGCACAGCGAACACTGGTTCAAAGTGGAGAAGAATATGCCACAACGAGTTATAGTGATTCATAGTCCACATTCGGGGAGATCGAGTAAACTCCCAGATGCCATCAAACACCTTGAACAAGCAGGGTTAGAGGTCGTCAAGAGTATTTCAATAGCCGACTTAGATAATTTGCCTGCTCAGGGAAAAGTCTGGCAAGAGAACGGCGTTGATGTGGCTACAGCAGCTGGTGGCGATGGCTTGGTGGGAGGTGTGATTACTCACATCGCCGAAAGCGGTCTTCCCCTGGGCATACTGCCCTTGGGCACGTCCAATGATATTGCACGCGCGTTGCACATTCCACAAGATATCGGCGAGGCAGCACAGGTCATCGCACAGGGAAACGAGCAAGAGGTAGATGTTGGCACAGCACAGTCTGCAGAGCATGCAGCACAACCTGGAACTTCCTCTCAGTCTGTCGTAGCACCGACACAAGAGGGTTCTCATCCGCATGCCTACTTCGCACATGCCTTGACGGTGGGAGTCAACGTTCAATTTGCACGCATCGCGACCAATGTGGCAACGCGGAAGCGCTTCGGGCGTATGACGTATCCCTATGCTGCGCTCAAGACAGGGGTAGCTCGCGATGCTCTCGATATACGACTCGAATTTGAGGGATTGGCACTACCACAGGTGACTGTCTCTCCTCAAGGAGTAGCATCACCAGCAAGCAGCACACCTGAGACTCTCACCACTCTGCGTTCTCGTGCGCTGCAGGTCGCCGTCATCAACACGCCGATATTTGGAGGACAACGGGAATTTGCTATTGCCAGTTCAAGCTTCGAAGATCGCTTGCTTGATATTGTTGTGTTCGAGCAGATGGACATGGGTACCTTAGGGAAAAACATCGCTCGTTCTTTTGCTCCTAAAAAGCAAGCAGTGACTTCCCTTTCGCCTGGGGAAAAGCGCACATTTACCCACCACCCTGCCGAGTTATCAGGTATCCCAGGCATGCACCATGTACAAGCCCGGGGGTGACAATCATGACGAGCGCTGATCCACGAGAGGCCACCTTTGATGGCGAGGTGAGGGGACACACCCCGATCTACGTGCATGTGGCTGACCAACCGGTGAAAGTTCGGATGCCAGACCAGGTGAGCACAACCTGATCACTCAACCGGTCTGTGAAGAAGCCGACGCGCGTTCTTTATGAGCAACGAAACAGTCTCTCGATGTGCGAACACACGATGCCACTTAAGTTGACACCTAGCCTAGATGGCACTGGTGCCGCCACTATCTGGCAGATGTATCTAAACTGCGACTTCGCATGCTGTCGTTTTCTTTAGGTACAAAACACTTTGGTGAAAGCGAAAGGAGGAGAAGAAACCCGAGGTACGAACTTGTTCTATGTTGTCTCTTGTATGTTGTCTCTATACAGAAAGGAGTGAACTCACATGCGTGAGGTATCTCAAGCGAAAGAACGCCCCATAGGAGTCACCATTCTCGCGATCCTGGCTGGTATCGCGGCAGTTCTAGCAGCCATCCATGCGCTCCAGTTCCTGGGGATCATCCCATTCGTCATTGGTCCATCTGGTTACAAAGTCCATGCTTTCAGCTTCTGGTATGCTCTGATGTATGGGTTGCTCGTCTGGGTCTACATCTGGCTGACGATGATGCTCTGGCGCGTTGAACCACAAGCATGGATGTTCCTGGTTATCATCACCATGTTCTACCTTATCCTCGACTTCTTCTCGTTGTTTGGCACAAATACCTGGGAGGATGTAGCCGTATCCGTCATCGTCAATGCCGTCATTCTGCTGTATTGCATGCTTCCTGGTGTGAGGTCAGCTTTTGGTACGGCAACGTAGTCGTGCACTAGTTTTTAAGGATACAATGTGCGCAGCACAACACAGCGAGCGTGAAAGTGGAGCGGTTCTACTAATCAGACAGAGAGAAGGACCTGATTGTTGCTGGTGCCTCCGCATAATATAACAGGCTTGAGCACCATTCAGTTTCTTCCTTCGTAGATTGTGTTGACGCTTTTACTACGTGCAAGTGGGGTACCGACCTTGATAGCTCATGTTGGGAGGCCAATACTTGCCGAAGAAAACTCTTTAATCGTCTTGACTTGTTGGGTGTGGCTCTGGGGGTTTCTGGAACTCGAACTCGACATCTCTTTGTATGGTAGTAGCTTATATACCAGTCGTAGCCACTTACTAGGCTACAGCGGAACGTAGAGGTGAAGAACTACAAAGAACGGAACGAACCATGAAAATACCGCACCCAGGCGCCAGTATGTTTGAACCGGCGACCTATAGGATCTGTATCCTGGGAATGCTGGACAAGAATTGGTCCGATTATTGTGGTGGCATGAAAATCGAACACGATGTGATGCTGAATCAGTATCCAGTGACGATCCTGACAGGCGTATTGGTAGATCATGCAGCGCTCATAGGGGTCATCAATACGCTGTATGACTTAGGCTGCCCGCTTCTTGCGGTCGAGTGTGTGGAAGCACAGTCGTCGCAAAGAGGGTGAAGCCTGAGACAATACTGCTGACTCAATCTGATGTATGTCATCGTCGCGATGCTCATTGAATAAACCACGTGTTGGAAACGATGAGTCCGAACATGAAAAGAGATGCGCATCATAAGAGTCATTTTAGGGAAAAGACACAAAACAGGTAGCACTCCGGAGTATGTGTCTTCTTGATCTGATCAACATGTGTAATGACAGGCTCCGCGCAGACTAGCCTGTCACATCACTGAATGGATTTTTGACCAATTGAGAGATAGCTTCATGATCATAGTTTTCCTACAAGTATGGAGGTACCCAGATGGCGGTCACTAAAAACACACAAACAGAGCAGATACACACAATGGAGGCACCTGGTACTAAGGCACCTACACCTGACGAGCAATCTCTTCGTAATGAACTCAAGGAGGCTTCTCAGCAATTCTTCAATACACTCTTTCGAGTAGGGATACGTCTGACTCTGATGCCTATGTCTCTGCTGCCAAAAGAACCCCGGGAGCATTTTGTGAGTGCTGCACGCGAATTCACTCGTGGGTTTACTACACTCGCGCACGAATTTGCAGACAATGTTGATAAGATTGTCGAAGAGGTGGAGACTGATCTAAAGAAAGACATATAAAAGGCCCATCGATTTAAAATCAGGCATTTCAGAAAATGCACTCATCATCGAGGCACCTGCCCCGCGAACACCCTAAAGGGATACTGCACTTTCCATGAGGAATAGTACTCACGGATTTGTTGTCATCTAACGTGACTCACTACGAGTGTGCATGCGCTGAAAGTCGACGTGTCTTCTCATTCGATTTTTTATCGTCGGGCCTGACAAATGCCAGGAAGGCGACTCCACCTATCAGGAGTAACAGGCTTGCCAGCAGGTACGCTTAGTAAAATCCAGACGCTACGTTCCTCCCTGCTGATTGTATGATCAACCCGGTGAACAATGGAGCAAGAAGACCAGGTAGTGTTGATACCGCCACGAAAGAACCCAGGATAGCACCGCGGTGTGCTGCCGGTGCTACCGCAGTGATGATGGTCGACAAAATAGGGACGCTGACCCCTATGAGCGCAAGTGTGAAAAAGATGACGGAGCCAAGCGCTGAAGGAACGCTCACCGCCAAGTACAGGCACAGAGCGCTCACTATGAGTAAAGCCGTAACCGGGTATACGTAGGATCGACGATGACTCCTTGTGCGGCGGAAGACGCGATCAGCGAAGGCGCCAGAGGCAATGAGGGCGATTCCTCCTACCACATAAGGAAGCGTGATCCCTGCGAGGTAGAGAGGATCGCTGAGCGTGAGGTGTCGCACGGTGACCAGGTAGACCGGGTTCCAACTCAGATACAGCGCAATAGCCCAGTACGAGACGAATGCTGCAAGGATTGAAAAGAGAACGGTGCGCGAGAAGAGCACTGGACGTATGTCTGCCCAGCGTGACCTGGGGTGCTTATCCTGTGTTTCATATACGAGCATGCGCTTCGTTTCTGGATACTCTCGCCCGACCAGCAGCCAGATGATCACCCAGAGAAAACCGATGCCTCCAAGGAGCGCAAAAGCAGAGCGCCATCCCACGACGACAATCAGGAAGGTGAGTGGTGGTGCAAAGAGTGCTGGTCCTATCGCGCTGCCAAAGGTGACGATAGCCAGACCAAATGCGCGACGGTCGGCAGGCAACCAGGGTGTAGCAGCGGAAACAGACGTCCCATGCGATGGTCCCTCTCCAGCTCCCAGCAGAATTCGGGTGATGAGCAACGCGAGGAAGGAGAAGACGAACACAGTGCGACTTGGACGATGGCCCAGCTCGTTGCAAGCAGCGCCAGGACTGTTTTTGTGTTAGGCACCCCTGAGAAGTTTTGGAGATGGATGTACCTTGTTTTATGCTTTTCCTCAACAATATTACCACAAAGTAATCGATGACTTGCAGACCTCCCAATGCGGCATATGTGAAAAGTGCTCATAGGGTTTAACCGCGTGTTTTTCCGCTCACCACATTGGCAGCAGGAGTATATGATGGACCCCATTGTTGTGTCACTCGCTCAAAGGTGATTAAGGTGTCTCCTTCTTTCTGAAACGTGCCTCATGAGTCAGTCGCTTGAAGTAAAAAAGTTCAGAATCGTCCTCATCCAGATGTTCAACGATGCCACTGCGGATATAGTTTAATCGCTCACAGAGTCGTTACATCGGCTTATTGGAAAGATTCGTCGAAGTAAACAACTTGCCTGGCGTAGAGATCGTCTCTATATGCTGCATGAAAGCTGTCGCTATTCTCTGACGTCGAAAAGGCGGATAGACCATCAGCAATTCGATGAAAGGGAGCTCAAAGAAATGCTGATGCATCAGGAGAAATCCGACGATCCGATTCTCTTGACGAGCTAAATAGCCGTGGTGCTGTTCGACGGTCTCTGTGATCAAGTGACTTCGGCGTGAACTCCCGCTCACCAGTGCATCCAGAGCGACCATCACGTCGATATCGATCTGTTGAGCCACCTCAATCTGCATGAACTACTCCTGTTTCTCCAAAGTACACTTCAGTGGGAGTCTGATACCCAAGCGCCTGATGCGGTCGCTGCTGATTGTAATTCGTTAGATAGTCCCTGATCCCCTGTCGTGCTTCGCGGGGTGATTGATAAAAAATGTCCAGTGTCCGATGGTGGGAATAGTTCAGACGAGCAATCGGGATCGCTGGTATTCTGCCTCTGCAAAAAGAACGGCTTGTGTGAATTCACCAGGTCGCGGTTTCGGGTGTGTTACCTGCAAGGATGTATCCTCTTGGGCTGATCCGGTCTCCCATAAACCTTGCTGACCTGTAACACCCCTACTGCTCCTTTTCACTCATTCGCGCTTCATAATGTCGAGCTTAGAAAAAACAATTGGGATTGTCAAACAAGCATTAGCCTCTATTAGGCGAGTTCTGATGTTTTTTCAAAACATTCACACATATCCTTATTTTCTTGGGAATTTGCTCGTCGGGGTGAGCCAATGGGCGCAGGGTTCCCGTTGGCTCATGGGTGGAAGGGAGCCGCAAGGCTTGCAGAGGGAGGGAGCGAGTGTGTGAGGACTTCAAGGGGGTAGCGAAAGAAATACGACCTTGACCGTGTGGTACACTCGCAGACCGAAACGATAAGAGCGAAGGAGGATGGGTGGTGCGTCGGTCGGTCGCTCTTATCGTTTCGGTGCGAAGCACTGTACCACACGGTCAAGGTGGAGATTTCTGGAGCGTGCGTGGTGGAATACCAATCCGGCGTTAGCTGCTCCTTATAATATAGTTTAATGTGCCAACCCGAATTGTGCGAAAATATATGCGAATAGAGAAAATCGGCAAAAAATGAAAAGCAGAAATTATTATATATTGCCATTCATACACGTAAACTAACGTGATATTAGTATCGCTTTTCATACGTTTACTATAGATATGAGCATTTATTGGGAGGAATATGATGTCGTTCTTTTCTCCATCGATAGGGTATACGGGAGTACGCCCAGAACTCGATTGCATCGTAGAGTATATCCCTGGTGAGTCGTTAGAAGCCTTTAGTAAGCGTACCAGAATTCCACTTCACCAACTCGTGAAGTTAAATAGCAACGAAAGCCCTTACCCGCCGATGCCTGAAGTGTTAAAGGCATTGAGCGATTATTCAAACTACAATATGTATCCTGATACCAATTCGGCTGCATTGCGTTCTGCCCTTTCTTCATATGCTGACCTTGATCCAAAGTTTATCGTTGTTGGTCATGGAAGCAGTGAACTTGTCTTCCTGCTCTGGCATATCTTCCTCTCGGCGGGTGAAAATCTTATCTGTTGCCCGCCTACTTTCTCGTTTTACACGACATGTGCCACTTTATGTAATGCTTCTGTAGTAGAGGTTCCGCGCACCAGTTCTTATAAACTGGATGTTGAGGGAATACTTGCGGCCCTTCGTCCGTCAACAAAATTGATTGTGCTCTGCTCGCCGAATAATCCCACTGGAAACCCTGTACATGAAGAGGATGTGTTGACACTGCTTGAGACTGGCCGCATTGTCGTTGTTGACGAAGCATACGTTGAGTTTTCAGACCGTCCACAGGGAATAGCCCGTCTCGTGCCGATGTATCAAAACCTCGTCGTTTTACGCACCTTTAGCAAGTGGGCGGGTTTAGCTGGCCTGCGTATTGGATACGGTCTCTGCCCTGAGTGGATCGCACAGTATATCCGTCGGGCACAGAACCCGTTTGAGGTCAATATGGCCGGGCATATTGCCGCAACCCTGACACTCAACAATCTTGACTACGTGCAAAACAATGTGCGCCGGATCATCAATGAGCGAAAAAACCTTCTCAAACTGCTTGCGCAGCAGCCCTATCTCGCGCCTTACCCTTCAGAGGGAAACTTTATCCTCGTGCATTTGCGTGACGAAACAGTAACAATTGAAAAAGTGCGTTCCATCGTCGAGTCGCATGGTATTCTCCTGCGCTACTTTCACTCTCCATCCTTGCGTAACTCCTTTCGGGTCACGGTCGGGTTGCCTGAGCATACAGAAAGACTCGCGAAAGCACTATCATCGGTTACGGTATAGAAAGGGAGCGAAAGGACAGCTTGTCTCTTCGGGGGCATCCTTTCAACGCTGATAGTGCGTGGTATCCAACTATACGGCGAAGGTTGACGAGCATCTTCTCAAGATCAAATGAGTAGGTGGTATCTATGTGCTGTTGTTTCTATCACCACAGGAATATTCACTACATATGGGTTTGTACTGATCAACAGTGGGCCAGTGGGCATCTGGACGTGGCCGCTGGTTATCGTCGGCCAGTTGTTCGTTTCGCTGGTCTTTGCCGCGCTGGCATCACTTATACCACTGGCGGGTTATTCGTATCAATGGGTGTCACGATTGGCGAATCCCAAAGTTGGCTGGCTCATTGGCTGGATTTCATTTATCTTCCTGATTGTAGATGTGGTAGCGGTCGATTATGCTGTGGCCTCAACAGTGCTGCCCAGCCTCTTTGGCTATACCGAATCTGCCCAAAATGCATGGTTGGCTACAACTATTGTGATATTGGTGCAAATGTTGCTCATTGTTTTTTCCACCTTCTGGTCAACCCGTATCAATAACGCAGCGGTCGGCACTGAGATAGTTGGCATTGTGGGGCTGACCTTATTGTTAGTGATAGTCGGTGCTGTGCGAGGAATGTTGCAACCGAGCCACCTCTTTAGCACCGGCAGCGCACCTTCTCCATGGTTCGGATTCGGTACGCTTACAACCGCTAGCCCATTTATGCTCTCATTCCTACTTGGAGCTTTTACCATCGTAGGATTTGAAGCGGCAGCCAACCTCGCCGAGGAGACTCAGGACGCCCACAGAACCGTTCCCACTGCCATGTGGTTTTCGGTGTTCTTGAGTGGTGTAGTGGGCTTCGGATTCCTTATCGCGCTCGACTTGGCATCGCAAAACATTGCGGCACTCACTGCTTCTGCAACGCCAGTTGCAGAAATTGTCACCCAGATGCTGGGCACGGTGGTTGGTGATATCTTCCTGGTATTCGTCACCTTCTCGATTTTTGCGTGCGGCCTGGTAATCTTTATAACCGTTACGCGCTTGACCTGGGCAATGTCACGAGACGAGCGATTTCCAGGTCATTCACTGTTCAGGCGAGTAGGTAGGCAGACCGGTACTCCTGTAGCCGCCACATTATTCTGCGGCATTCTGATTGTGGTAGTGTTAGCAATCTTTGCCTTGCTGGGTATTCTCGTCCCAAGCCAGAGCAATACACTGACTAATCTGTTCAGCGCAGCGACCCTGCTGCCCGCTATCATTTACCTGGCTACGGTCGTGCTTTACATATATGCGAGGCGTAAGTTACCAGAGACGCATGGATTCAAGTTGGGAGTCTGGGAGTGGCCAATCATTGTCTTATCGGTCATATGGCTGGTTTTTGAACTCTCTATCTTCCGTGATCCCCAATTTAGAGCGCCATGGGTTTATTCTCTGATCATGTTTGGTATTGGACTGATCTACTTTTTCTGGATGCTCGTAACACGACCGAAAGTGCTACAGACGGTTCCTCTAGAGGGCGCGCCTGAAGCTGCAGCATAAAACGTATTGAAACAAACGGATAGTTTTTCCGCTCTTACTACTATTGCACTTTTTTTCAGTGGTGCAGTAAGAGCGGAGATTTTCATGCGTTCCCTAACAATAAAAAAGATTGTAATGCTTGTTGTAGTCGTTTTGCCCTTTCTGGCAACGCTTTTCGCGATATGGTTATTGTGGCAGCGTGCGGTAAACTGGACTGACATTGCGTTACTTATAGCATTTAATGTGCTTGCTGGACTCGGTGTAACTGTCGGTTACCATCGGATGCTTACACACCGTAGTTTCCAGCCTCATCCCGTTGTCAAGTTCATTTTTCTTGTTTTTGGCTCTATGGCAGTGGAAGGCCCGGCGCTTGAATGGGCTGCTACGCATATAAAGCATCATGCCCACTCTGATCGCGAAGGTGATCCTCATAGTCCGATTGAGGGTTTCTGGCACGCGCATATGGGCTGGATGTTCAACAGGTCATTTGCTGATCCTAATGTATATTGTCGTAATCTGGTGAAGGATCCAATCGTCGTTTTCGTCAGTCACACCTTCATATTCTGGGTGCTTCTCTCGCTTGCAATCCCCTTTGCCATTGGGGGTTGGACCGGCCTTCTTTGGGGTGGTCTAGTGCGCATCTTTTTGACACACCATATCACCTGGAGTGTCAACTCCGTTTGTCATACCTTTGGTAAGCGCGAATTCGAAACGAGAGATCAAAGCCGTAACGAGTGGATTGTAGGGCTGTTAGGCTTAGGTGAAGGTTGGCATAACAATCATCATGCTTTCCCACGTTCGGCCTTTCATGGGTTGCACTGGTGGCAGTTCGATCTGTCTGGTTATGTAATCTGGACGCTTGAACGTGTTGGCTTGGTGCGTGATGTGTATCGCGTTACCCCAGCAATGCGTGCGCGCTATGCTAGTAAGAAGATAGAGGTTGAGTCAGAAGTGCCTGCTTCTATAGATGTTAAGATGTTACCTGAGAATACACTTGTATAGTGGCTTAAAAGGACCCACACACTTCACGATATGGTTTCGCGCCTCAAGTTGAAATAATTTCTCTAAAGATGTCCTTGCTTTGAAGAGCTAAAGACATTTATCAAAATCATCCATGTTGTATTAAATTGCGTACTTGCATGTAATCATTGGCACATTGATTGATTCATGTGGTATGTTTAAGTATAAGCATTCTATTACTTATTTGGAACTTGAAATGAATTAGTGTTTCGTGAAGAACGAACAATTGTATTCCTTCAATTTCTTATAGGGAGGAACAATTAGGGAGGAACAATGCAGGTATTGTTCTAGTACAGAAGGGACGGTTTTGCCAATCATGAATAAAGCCGCAAAGAAACGCACGACGTTCCTGGCTACTCTGGGCGATCTTAACCGACCTTTGCGAGTTCGACCAGTAAGTGTAATGGGACAAGATTGGTGGGCGGTTGATGCCGAAGATACCTGGCCCGGGATGGTGATGGATTTGCGTCGTCTGGGCTTTGAGTCGATGGCATGGGGAGAAGAGGTGCTGGTGCGCGAAGGCTTGCCAGCCTACGAACCGCAGATGGATGGTCCAGCCGAGTTGGGTGGGTTAAGGCCTATCCCGCTCGTGCACCCAACTATCAAGATTCGGCCAGAGTCATATTCGACCAGTTTTCCAGATTTAAGCTACCTGGATGAATATGGCAATGAGGATGAGGATTTTGAGGAGGATGATGTTTAACTTGCGAAGGTCTTTTTCATAAATAGGTGAAGTGAAACAGATGCCCAATGGGTATCACCTCCACGGATAGAATGAGAAGGTGCATTCGTTCATGGTAGTGGTGCCCTTTGTGCGTATCTGGGGCAATGTGAGTCTGTTCATGGTTGAGGAACCGCCTAAGTCAGTAATTCCTCATAAAACGGATTAAAATACTCTTTGTTCCTTCTAATTACTCCCTCTAACCCACGTCCTCCTTCGGGGGAACGCTTGATATCAGCGAAAAGCCCGACTTCCAATGCTTGAAAGAGGCCAAGTCTGTCAATTTCTTGCAACAGTTCAACGGCTTCACGTAATATTTGATTTGCCCAACGTGCTACCAGGCTATCTTCACGCCAATTGAACTGTTGACCTAGATCACGAGCAGCGTTAAATACATAGGATGCACTGCGAATGGAAAGGAAACGATCTTGCAAAAGTGGCGTATGAATAGCCTCGGTTGGCATACCTAATAATTGAATGCCTTGCCCAGTTAACACTCCCACAAAATTGAAGAAGCTATCAAGGACATGTCCGCGGAAGACATCACCGCTCATGTGTTTGGTAGGAGGCATATACTTTATGGGGTAACCGGGAAAGAGATCACGTATCAGTTGTGCTGAGGCTATCTCATATAGCAAGTGATTTGGCGTTGAGGGGTCAATTTCGAAGGCGTGACCGAGTCCCATCTGTTCTGGTGGAATTCCAGCGATCTGTGCAAAGCGTTCATTGATGAACTGCGAGGCGACAACCGTGTGCTCGGCTTCAATCGCATCAGCGGTTGTCAAATAATTATCTTCGCCTGTATTAATGATGATGCCAGCAGCAGCATTAATACGCCGGGAGAACAGTTGATCGACGAGAGTGCGTTTCATATTAATATCGCGAAAGATAATTCCGTAAAGGGCATCATTGAGCATCATGTCGAGACGCTCCAAAGCACCCATTGCGGCAATCTCGGGCATACATAGACCTGAACAATAGTTGGTGAGTCTTATGTAGCGACCTACATCCCGACTTACCTCATCCAGTGCCGAACGCATAAGTTTGGAGTTCGTCTGGGTTGCATAGGTACCACCAAAGCCCTCAGTGGTAGGGCCAAATGGCACATAGTCTAGTAAGCTCTGCGCTGTCGATCGAATTACAGCAATGACATCAGCACCCTGCCGAGCAGCCGCCTGTGCCTGCACGATGTCTTCATAAATATTTCCTGTTGCTACAATGACATAAAGCCATGGAGCTTGTGGGTTGCTCAATTCTTCGATTATGGCAGTACGTTCCGCACGGCGCGCTCGGATATGTGCTACTCCTTCTCGCACTAAACGTATAGCTTCAGTGTCGATAGCAACAAGCGT
>WNFX01002965.1_pt1 | contig 20509 bp, 18 predicted proteins | sample 5400111 | NCBI WGS metagenome assembly WNFX01 (sample SAMN13153363, study PRJNA577476) | soil metagenome | isolation source: 40 cm soil or saprolite under grassland replicate 1 | place: USA:California | collected 2016-06-15 | reverse complement strand
GCCATAGACCCCATCCAGTTCAGGGTCATAGGCACGGCTTTCAGCAAGGGTCTTCTTGGCGGTGTTGACCCCCGGCCAGCGCTTGCTTCCCTCGCGCAGCCCCATCACCCACCAATTGTAGAGGCCGCGGCATTTGCCCTGCATCCACTCCAGGGTGGCTGCATCCTGCTCCCCGACCTCGATTTTGATCTTCTTACAGAGCCGCATCACGAATGACCTTTGTATAGGGCCGCAAGCCAAGCAGTCGGGAAGCAAAGACCGTCATGATGGCGATCAAGTCCTGCAGCAGTTCCTGCTCTGGCGACATGCTTTCCCTAGCGGTGACGACAATCTCAGTGTGGTGGCGCGCACAAAAGGCCTCAAACCGGCCTGGCTGCGCAATCACGATGCGCCGGATTTGCACGAGTTCTGCCTGCTCCATCAGGCGAGGAAACTCCCTGCGCTTGCCATCGAGAGCGAGGGCACTATCAGGCATCAACGCACATCCCTGCACTTGACAAGGGGGGCGCAGCAACCTCTTCTTGAGTGGCCGGTTCCCTTCTGCTGTGCGGAGCCAGACACGCGGGTAGACCCAATGGTTTTCCCTCTGTCAAGCTCCCACTCTCCTCTTCTTTTCGCCCCAGTGAAACATGGAAAAGAGGCATGGCGTTTCCCATGCCTGAACATCGCCTACTTTCGCCTGCCTTTTCATCTAAACTAGTGAACTGTTGCTCACTCCTTTTTGCTGGAGTTACGTTTGAGGTAGATGTGTACCTGGTACCTCACCGATGTGCTGGGCAAGTTGTTGGAACTGGTGATAGGACATGCCCGCAGTTGTGCCACTCCACAGTTTCTGGCCAATGGTTTGCATGGCAGGTTTAACCCTGGCATGGACATCAGCGTCACTGATGACGTCGCCGAGTTTGTCATTCCAGTCCGAGAACATGCCCCCTAACAGACGCGGATCACCTGGCTGCAGATTGAGACCGGGATCGGAGAGACTGAAAATATACGGTTCCCATTGCTCGTACAACATTTGAGTATCTAAATAGTCATGGTAGTAGCCAGCTTTGGGGACGATGTAGAGGAGATCGTCATTGGCGTTGATGATAGAATATCCCTGGTGCACCATATCCACAGGGTTGGCCCAGCCATTATTCCAGTCGTCAATGACAATATCGGTGTTTACCTTCATGTCACCCTGCATCTTTGTCAGACTGCCCCACATTCTGGCAGTCTTCCCTTTGCTCCTCAGGTAAGCATCATAGGTGTTTATAAACTGCCTGTAATGGCCGGTATCGCTTGGAGGGTACTCATCCGCGCCTATATCTACCTGCCTGCTATCAAACCATGGAAGGTACTCGTCCCAGATAGTATTCATGAAGGTGTAGGTGTCGGAGTTATTCAGGTCAAGATACTCTTTTGAGTAATTCCGACTAGCAAGATCTGGGCGGTATTGTGTGAAGGCCAGGGCGTGGCCCGGTGCATCAATTTCTGGCGTAATCGTGACGGCATAGGCCCTGGCAACATCCTCCAATACGCGGATATCCTGCCTGGTATACGAGCCATCTTTTGCCGCCAGGCCAGGGAAGCGGTCGCTGTTGAGGCGGAAGGCGGCATAGGTATGCATCCAATCCGGGCCATCTCCGGCTCCAATGGCATTGTCGTTGAAATGAATGTGAAAATCATTCATCTTATACCACGCCATGAATTTCACGTAGTCTTCCAGAAAACGGATGGAGAAAAACTTGCGCCCGGCATCAAGCATGAAGCCGCGTTCTGCATACTGTGGATAATCTCTTGCGATGCCCCTGGGAATATGCGTTTTCGTGAGGTCCTGGAGTAAAATTTGCAAGGCGGTGCGCGTGCCGTAGAAAACCCCGGTGCGTGTGTGTGCACTGATCACGACCGTGTCTTTCACCTGGAAGAGATAGCCTTCGTTGCCAATACCGGGGTCCCGGTTGTTTAATGTCAGGAAAAAATCGCCCGCCCTCGGGGAAATAGTCGTAACAATAGGAAGTGTATGTCTGGTCGCAGCGAAGAGGTCATCTTGAAAAACCTTCGCGGTATTCTTTATTTGTGCAGTATATGAGGGATCAACGGCAATGCGAGAATCTGAACTCAACGTAAAGAATCCGCTGCTTCCCTGCCACTCGCGCAGACTGGGAATGACCCTGGGTGCCGGATTAGGCACGATGTGAGGAGCCAGTACCATAGCTCCAAATTCAGCAACGATTGCAGAGTCAACCAGGTGTAAAGGGGTTAAATTCGTGAAGATGAAAACTATACCAAGCAGCGCAGTTATATAAAAGGCGGCTATTTTTTTCCTCAAGAACTGTACTCCTTCAAGAAAGCTTCTCAGGACCTGGCTTTATAAGTATTCTGACTCGTTTATCGAGAACGACCTTCTTGCACATATGTCAAAAGATGTCAGAGAAGTTCAGTATATATCTCGTAGAACAAGAGGGGCAATGTCTTCCATGCGAGGTATGACTAAAGGGCTATGCGATGAGAGATGCAATTGGATGTTAGCCTAATACACCTGAGGGGTAGCGAGGTCGTATCTCTTTGCCTTGAGCGAAGCGATCAAGGGCAAAGTGGTGCATATCGGCGGGTTTTTGGCCTGTTAAGATGAACGCGGCCATCCATTGGCCAACGATTGGCGAAAGTTTGAAACCATGGCCACTGAAGCCTACAGCACAGTACAGGCCCGTGTATGGCTCAATTCGATCGAGAATAGGATGATAATCTGGAGAGTCATCGTAAATGCCTGCCCAACCGCCACGCGTGACAGCACGAGCAAGAGCGGGAATGCCGCCTGCTGCCCTGCTGCGGAGATGGGCGATCTCCTCTTCCGAGAGTCCCTGGGAGTAATGATCAGGGTCACTTGCTGCCAGCACATCCTCTGTTGAACCTACGAGCGTTACTCCGCCGAGATCTGGACGAAAATAAATCTGGCGCGTGATATCGAGTCCTACTGCATGAAGGCCCTGGCGGCCGCCGAAATCTTGCGGACGGCGTAGGGAAAGCATAGGATGACGTGTGGGGGTGATTGGTAACGCTATACCGGCGGTTTGAGCGAGGGGTCTACTCCATGCATTGGCGGCTAGGATAACTATGGGGGCAAGTATATCGCCATTTACTGTTCGCACACCTGTCACATTGCCATGTTGCTGTAGAATGTGCGTAACGGTCACGCCTTCACGAATGACTGCTCCATAGTCGCGAGCTCGTTGGGCAAAACAATAGGTTGTGGCCATTGGATCAGCTACCCCGGCATCGGGTTCGTAGCATGCCAGTGCTACCCCCTCACCGTTATACCCTTGTGCCGCCCGGCCTACTTCACTACCATTGAGAAGGTATGTTTTAACGCCTTGCTCTTGCTGCATTTGCACATTCGCCTGTAAGGCTGCTGCCCCCTGCTCGTTTGTCATGACGATCATACCCGTGGTGATAAAGCCACAATCTCCACCGACAAGATCATCGAAGCGTTGGAAGACGGAAAGGCTCTCTTTCGCCATACGAATGGTCCAATAATGAGAATGTCGGCTGTTTCGGTCATATAGATGATCTCCTGAGTATCTGGAATGCATGCTGAGCTTACTCTTGCAGGTTAGAGCCATCGCAGGAAAATGCAAGAGATGTCGTGCCTGATGTAACCCTGGCTTAAATCTCGCGTCAGCCGGAATAATTTCGGGCAGCTGCATGTTGGTAATAGTAGATATCTTACAAAAGTATAGCTTTATAACAAAAGTATAGCTAATCATTCCTTGACAAGCAAAAAATGGGCATGGTAATCTTTTGTTAGCAGCTATATTTATTAAATTGATTGACTTTGTCAAGAATTACATAGACGAAAGGTGAGTGAACATGGGCGAGGCATCTCGTGAGATCATGCGGCAGGCACGTCGCCAGGTGCCAGAGTGGTCGACGCCACAAGTGAACGAGGCCATGGCACATCAGCATGAGGCTGGGCGTGAGAACCAGGAGATCGTTCTTGTAGATGTCCGTGAAAAGCACGAATGGAACGAAGGACATATCCCGGGAGCTATACATGTGCCTCGTGGCTATCTCGAATTGCAGGTAGAAGAGGCGGTTCCAGAAAAAGATAAAACCGTGGTGCTCTACTGCGCTGGTGGTGTACGATCATTAATGGCTGGAGCTACGTTGCAGCAGATGGGTTACAAAAATGTCGTTTCGATGGCGGGTGGTTTTGGCGCGTGGAAGGGGAACGGCTATTCATTTGTACAGCCACGTACCATGAGTGAGGCTCAGGCCAAGCGCTATAGCCGGCATCTTCTCGTCCCTGAAGTGGGTGAGGAAGGGCAGTTCAAACTGCTCGATTCCCGCGTCCTGTTGATCGGCGCCGGTGGTCTGGGTTCTCCCGCGGCCTATTATCTTGCCGCCGCTGGTGTAGGCACGATAGGTATTATTGATGCCGACGTCGTTGATGATAGCAATCTCCAGCGACAAATTTTACATAATACTCAACGCATTGGACAATATAAGGCCGAGTCGGCGCGCGAAACAATAGAGGCCCTCAACCCAGATGTAAAAGTAATCACCCATATTGAGCGCCTCGATGAAAGCAACGTGGCACGTATCATAGCAGATTACGATGTTATTCTTGATGGAACGGACAATTTCCCCACGCGTTATCTCCTCAACGATGCTGCTTTGATTGCCAATAAGCCAGTCGTCCATGGGAGCGTCTTCCGCTTTGAGGGCCAGCTGACTGTCTTCAAGCCATACGAAGGCCCTTGCTATCGCTGTCTCTACCCGGAGCCACCTCCTATGGCGTTAGCGCCAAGTTGCGCTGAGGCTGGGGTACTGGGCGTCCTTCCTGGTATCATTGGCATTTTGCAGGCAACGGAGACAATCAAGTTATTGCTGGGTATCGGTGATCCGCTGGTGGGCCGAATGATGACTTATGACGCTCTCGCCGGTGAGTTTAATGAATTGCGACTCTTCCGCGATCCGAAGTGCGCGGCATGTGGTGAGAATGGGCACCCGGAGAACCTGCCGACCTATGCAGATGTTTGTGCCATCCCCGCCTGATAGCAATTGAGATAACGAAGCTCTATGAAGAGCTTCATGAAGGAGGTATTATGGCAACTGTTCGCCTGGCACCTGTTTTACGATCCTCTGTAGGTGGTTCAAAGCAGGTAAATGCTGAGGGTAGTAATCTTTCTGAAGTACTGGCCGATCTTTATAGTCGTTTTCCTGCTCTAAAGGAGCAGATTCAACCGGAGGAGAGCCTGAGTCGCTTTATTAACGTGTACATCAACGACCAGGATGTCCGCTTTTTACAGGGCCTGGAGACAAGCGTGGGACCGAACGATACGGTGATCCTCCTACCTGCCATGGCTGGTGGCCGTTAAACCTGGAGTATATCTATGCGCTTTAGCAGCATATTGGAAACAATTGGCAACACGCCTCTGGTAGAGCTAAAGAGTTTCAGCCCGCGTCCTGGCGTGCAAATTTTCGCCAAACTGGAGGGGGCCAATCCGTCTGGCAGCATCAAGGACCGCATCGCCAAGAAGATGATCGAAGAGGCGGAGGCAAGCGGGAAACTTACACCTGACACTATCCTGTTAGAGCCTACCAGCGGTAATACGGGTATCGCTCTGGCGATGATCGCCCGTGTCAAGGGATATCGCTTCACAGCGGTGATGCCAGATAATGTAACGCGCGAGCGACATCAGATGCTGGAACTGTATGGCGCGAATATCATTTTCTCTGATGGGAATCAGGGCAGTAATGGGGCAGTGAAGCTGGCTCAGGAACTGGCACAAAGTGATGACCGTTACCTTATGCTGTACCAGTATGGGAACGAAGCCAACCCCCGCGCCCATTATGAAGGGACGGCACAGGAGATCATCGATGATCTCCCCGACCTGGATGTTTTCGTTGCTGGCCTTGGCACCGGTGGTACGGTCACCGGGAGTGCTCGTCGCTTGAAAGAGTATAATTCCAAGATTAAAATAATTGCCGCCGAGCCGTTACAGGGTGAGGGTGTGCAGGGATTGCGAAGTCTCCAGGATGGCTTTGTACCGCCGGTGTTGGACCAATCACTTATTGATGCGAAGATACTGGTGATGAGTGGCGACGCGGTACGCCGGACGCGCCAGCTTAAGGATCAAGAAGGTATCTTCGCAGGCCCTTCCTGTGGAGCCGCGCTTCACGCCGCATTACGCGTGGCGGAGACTTTAGAGCGTGGCAAGATTGTAGTTATCCTCGCTGATGGCGGTTGGAAGTACCTGAGCGAAGATTTATGGACACGCGATCTGGATGAGCTCGAGGAAAATTTAGAGGCGAAAATTTTATGGTAGCCGCTGAAGCGTTTATTGTGCGTATCCCTGGTAATATGTATCAAGAGATGGTTGCACATGTAGCTGCGGCCTATCCCAATGAGGCCTGTGGTCTATTGGCTAGTAAGGACGGCCAGGTAGTCAAAAACTACCCGACCGCCAATGCTGCCGAACACCCCGATGATTTTTCTGAGATTGACCCCGAGGTATTGTTGCATATTTCTTTTGATATCGATGAGTATGATGGTGAAATGTTTTCTTACTATCATTCGCATCCCAAGAGCGAGGCATATCCGTCTCCGCGTGATATTGAATGGGCTAAGCGCAACAAGCTCTACTATATTATTTTCTCTCATCGGCTCTATCCCGAGACGCCATATGCCAGGGTCTTCTCAGTCCAGGACGATGGGACGGTAATCGAGGGGAAGATAGAGGTTTTGTAGCGCAGCGAACTGCGAGGTCATAGACGCTATTCCCCCACTGGCGACGCAAGCGTCCCGACCCACTGCATCGGCCACTCCCGCCCCTACGGGTACGAAGACATCATACAATACCAACCTCTGAAAGTGCGTTAGTCCCCCTTCTTTGATTACAGAAAATTTACTCCCTATTTACGCAGTTAAGTCAGGCAGTTGATGGTGAAGTAGACCGTGACTATTTGTGGGTTACCGACCGATGGTGTGATGGTAACCGTTGCCGTGTAGGTCTGTCCACACGGTATTTTTGTCTTCGTCGCATCCGCGGAGAATGACAGTGTCGCATCGTCGCTGCCCTTTCCAGCAGGATTGACTGTCAACCAGCCGGTAGCTTGCTCCGATGTATATACCGGGGTGCCTGCATTCCAGTCAAGTGTGCCACCTCCGATATTAGTAATCGTTACTGTACACAACGGGTTATGCGCACAGTTTGCTGGCGGTAATGTCACTGAATGCGCGCTGAGTTGCATCGATGGCTGCTCAGTTGATGGCTGCGCGGTTATGGTAATGGTGATAGTCACTGCGGCTGGACTGCCGGAGACGGTGTTGCCTGTAAGCGGATCAACGGCACTGATCGTCACCTTTGCTGAATAAGAGCCAGCTTTTACTCCTACCGGATTGACAGTGAAATCATCGTTTACACCTGGCCCTGCCGCGAGTTTTGTACCAGCACGCGATGAGATTGAGACAAAGGATGGAGCATCAAATGCTGCCGTCCAGTTCAAAGGGGCACCGCCTGAATTTGCGATTCCGATTGATTTTACGCTGGCCTGACCTCCATTTGATAGGTTGAAGGTGAGTGCGCCCGGGCTTACGACAAGTACGGGCGGCTTTTCAGGCACAGTGAGCACGGCGAGTGAAACGCTAACTGACTGCGGGCTGCCGGTAATCTGAGTGCCGCTATTCGAGGCAGCGAGTGAGATTGAGCCAGAATATGTGCCGTGGGCAAGAGCGGATGAGTCAATCGTTACGCTGAATGTCGCGCTGTTGTTGGCAGTGGCGGTCATCGAATGGGACACTACCAGCCAACTCGAACTCGATGCCGTCTTCACGGTTGGGGTGATAGTGACTCCCCCTGGACATGTGCCACTCACGCCGATAGTAAAGCTTTGCGTCGCAGGGTCAGGATTAGCACCCTGATTGGCGTGAAAAGCTAGACTGGATGTTGAAGGAGACTGGAGCGCACAGAGCTCTGCCGTTTGTGGGATATTGACCACAACTTTGATGGATACCTGTACGTTGCCACCATTTGAGGTGATATTTAGCTCCGCAGTCTGTGGGCCCGCGCTGAGATTGGTCGAATCTACCGTGGCTTTGATAGTGCCGGGAAGAGCGTCAGGCTGGATGGTCTGCGCTTTCGTGTCCAGTTTTATCCAGTTTGCGTTGCCTGTATCCGCCTTCCAATTGAGTGCCAGCGTCCCAGAATTACTCACTGCCAACGCCTTGGTGAGCTGCTGACCGGTATCCAGCGTACCAAAATCCAGTGAGGTGGGCGTGACATTGATTTTCGCCACTGGCTGTGGACTCGCTGGAACCACCTCAAGTTTCACGCCAACGAGGGAGTTACCACCATTCGAGGTGATATGTAAGGTAGCAGAGTAATCCCCTGGCTTGAGTTGGCTGGTGTCAGCTGTGGCGTAGATGAATTGCGCTGAACCTCCTGGCTGGATTTTGTCTGAAGCTGGTTGTAACATCAGCCACGATGCACCTCCATTGTTTGCCTGCCAGGTGAGCAGGTGTCCACCACTGTTGCTAATGAAAACTGACATAACAGGCTTACTTCCCTGCTCTACTTTCCCAAAGTCAAGGGCGGAGGGCCTGAACACCAGTTTCGCTGTTGGTGCATTGATGGTGAAATGTAATACAGCGCTGCGCGAACTGATATTGTCTTTCGCACGTATCGTATGCGCCCCGAGTCTCCAACTCGTACTCACTGGAATCGTTACATCGAAAATACTGTTGCCGCTTGCTATAATGGTTCTATTGGCAGGAGTGAATTGCCCGGTGAGCGTCGTTGGGAGAGAGGAGGCCATTGAAGGAGTGGCTTGATGGAATGATGAAGAGGCGAACAGCGGTGTTGTGTCATCCAACATCAGTGCGATGCTGCTACCGGGTACAAAGTTATTGCCGTGCAGATGAAGTACTCCTCCTGGAGCTACTGCGGAGCTGCCAGAAATTGAAATTGCGGGGGAGAATCCGAAGAACAGCCCTCCAATGGTACCGACGATGATCAAGCAGATGACGGCCAGGATCAATACTACAACGCCGCACGGGGGACCACCTGGAGAGGGCCTGGTGCCTGTACCACTACTGCGTGGGCCAGTATTGCTGGAAGGGGGCGGTAGTTGTGGGGCTGGTGCTGGAGTCTGAGGGTAAGCAGGAGACCAGGGTCCTGTGACTGGCGGCGGCGTATGAGGGAATGCGGGGGATGCAGCGGGTTGAGCGGCGTCCCAATCATCTCCGTAACCCATGGGAGGGTATGAAGGTTTACTGATTGGAGTTGGCGTGTCATCGGCAAGTACATTTGCACGTGGATAGCCACCCGTATTGCCCTGTAATTTGCTCGCGCTACTGATTACACTGCCACATTGTCCGCAAAATTGAGCATCGAGGGGCAGAATTGAGCCACAATAGATACATCGATCCATATACAGCCTCCAGTTAGAGGATTATTCCGCTCTGGTCTTTAGCGTACCTGATTTTCAAATTCGAGGCTATTACTACTATCACTTTTACAGTGTGATGTAGTGCCCTTTTCCTGATCCTGGCGCTGCTAGATAGACGGTCCACACGCGTAAAATTCGTATATTGTTTGCTCCGCCTTATCGTGAGATGTTTACTGCTGCTCTAAAAACGTCTCCTTCGATCGTCAACCCTTTTCGCTTTCAGTTCAAAACGTGGCAGTGTTCCGGGCTCAACAGCCTCGATGGGAACTCGTAAGTGAAGTGCGATGTGTAGCTCTCTCTGGATGTCTGCTACGAGTGTGGGTGGGCATTCCACTTGTAAGGCGATTTCATCCATAGTACCTTCTCTTCTCTCAGAAGCCGCAATTCTTGCCGGATCACCCGGCAGCAGCCAGGCACCAACCGCCCCTTTTATCCATACTCCGGTACCACAGAAAGCCACGCTCAGAGAGACAGCAGTCGTCGTCTGTTCTGTGCTCATATTTTGCCTGGTAGTGGTAGCTAATCTCTCTCTTGCGTTCTATAGCGCCTTTTTTGCATCAGTAACCATCACTCTCACCCCACAACGGCAGAGCTACAACACGACGCTTCTGCTGCAACTGGTAACAGGAATGCCAACATCCTTGACTCAGGTGCAATCCAGGCGTTTAGCCCCGCTTACCATCACTGAGCGTACAACCGCCCAGGCAACAGGCAGCTATCACCAAGACCCGACATACGCAATTGGCTATGTCACGTTTTATAACGGCCAGTTTAGCCCGATCACCATACCAGCAGGCACACAACTCAGCACCCAGGAGGGGAAAGCTGTTGTGACTACCCAAACCGCGACCGTACCAGGCATTGATCAGTCAGCAAACCCGCCCGCACTTGGAGAGGCAACCAGACCCGCTCGTGCTGTAACAATGGGAGCAGGGGGGAATATAGACGCATACTCAATAAGTGGGCCATGTTGTGCATCAAGTGTGCTTGTCAAAAATGTCTAGACATTTACCGGAGGACAAGACGAGGAAAACTATGCCATTGTCAGGCAGCGTGATATTGGTAGCCAGATTACCCCTCTACGTCAGACAATCGCGCAGAGTATGACAACAACATTGAGGAGCCAGGTAAAGCCAGGAGAGACTCTGGTACCATCTGTATGCGGCCCCACATTTACCCCAGATCATAAAGCTGGTGATGCAGCACAAAGCGTTACTATGACCGCAAGTGAAACCTGTAGCGGGCTCGTCTCTAATCAGGCTACGCTGTATACCTACGTCCATCGTCATGCGCCAGCACACTACATACTCTCAACAGTACCCAAGACGCATATCCTGACAACGATGCTGACACCTACCCCGGCAATCACCGTGGCAGTGAAGGGCACATTTGTCTTTCAGTTCAGCAGGGGAGAGCTAGAGCGCATGAAACTGCGTATTGCAGGTTTTGGGAAGCGGCAGGCTTCCCAGGAACTTCACTCCTTCCCCGGAGTTGCAGCAGCGACGATTGACGGTATCTCGACAAAAAGCAGCGTACCAACTGATTCGGCCAGAGTGAGCATTCGTGTTCTGGTCCCAAACCCGTAGAAAGGGCAGTCCATGTCCTGCATGGCAATTCTAAAGTCCACATAGGTATAAATACTTCGGTATAAATACTTCTTGAAAAAATGCCTACAAGCGAGCACAATTCAAGTAACAACGGTGTGAGCTGGCGTTCGACCGCCAATGATGCAAGGGGAGCAATCATGAACGAAAAGAGGATAATCGCAGCAAAAGGTATCGCTGGTGCCATAAACGAGCCTGTATGGACCATCTGGAAAATAGTGCAGGTTTTTGAAGATGCAAGCTTACAGGACATGTCCATTGAGACAGCTCTAGAGCGCTTTCACGAGGTAGTACAAAAGTGCCAAGACATAGAGCGCATGCTCAGTGAGCAGCTTCCTGCGCTAGAGAAGCTCGCGCATAAGCAGGAATAGAAGCATAGGAGTGCACACCAATGGGGCTGGATGCTCAAGGTCACGGGAAGCAACCCCGTGACCTTTTGTCATAGAGAAATGCCCACCGCGGTTGCAACCGTGGTGGGCAGGCCATGCGTGTATCGAGTAGCCCCTAGTGGCTTATGTGTGTACTGTGTGTAAGGGGACCATCGCTGCCATGTGAGAAGGAGGGCACAGTGAGCGTCCAGATGCTTCTCGTTTTTGCTGTCATCGTCGTCTTTGTTGTGCTCTTTGTCCTGGCGTGGGCGTTGGCAGCAGCGAATCGGTGCTCAGAAGAGCGAGACGACTTCACTGACCACGACCAAGATTACTAGAGTTACTCGAAAAGCGTAGATTCGTCATCAAATGTGGAACCACAAATACATTTTTGATGGAAGAGGCATGGAAGATGCAACCTCCGCAGAACAGTTACCCATCTCCGTCTTTCGGTAATCCACAACAGCCTAATAATAATCAGCAACCAATGCCGCCACAACCACCACCACAAAAACCTCTTTTTTTCTCACGTAAGGTAGGGCGTATGCCCCTTTGGTTGCTGGTCTTACTCTTCGTCTTCTTCATGTGTTCCTGTGGAAGCACACAGCAGGCATCATCCTCACCGACTCAGGCACCGACACAGGTGCAACCGACGAACGCGCCTGCAACACCAACTACCGTCCCAACGAAGCAGACAGGTCTTGCTGTGACACACGGCACGCCACATCTCGGCGGGCCACTCTCAGATTTTATTGGAGCATTCGGGCAGCCGAATAGCCACGGCACGCCTGGCGCGAGTTACCATTTCCTGACAGTGAGTAGTGTCGACAGCATCATTGTCGGTACAACGTTTGGCATCGCTAACGTTGACGATGTTGAAGTGAACGCGACAAATGGGAATGCGCAAACAAGTACTGTGGGTTGGATCCCCCAGCGATTGGGCTGCCCATTGATGTCCACCCACAGAAGGGTTGCCGCAGGGGGATATAACGCAGTCGTTTTTGTAGCTCACGAGCTACCACATAGGAGGTATCTGGCTGTTGCGGTGGCGGGAATTGCGATTGTTTGTCGTCATTTGGTGGATAATTCATATCCATAATCCTCCACTATAATATGAAATGACTCCTTTAACTGACTTACAAATTCCAAGGCTACGATAACTTTTTTCATGCATGCAGGTGTCTTTGATGCTGGTTGAGTGAGGCTACACATAGAATGTGAAAGACACACGAATCCTGAGCATTGCAAGCACGAAAAGCGAATTCGCCAACAATATCTTAGTGCAGTTCTACCATGTGAGGTTGCTGCCGAATAATGGATGGATTTCCTGGTCGGTAACAAGCTCTTGTTTGGCCGTAAAAGGTAGAAGGGCCAGGTCTGCTATCCTCTTCAAGGAGAGGTGTTCTGTTCCAGCTAGCTTTTGCTGCTAGAAGGGATTGGTCGGCAGCATGTGTACCAATCCCTGGCGGAGTCGTGCCAGTTGATGCGCTTCGATTAGCGTGCGGGAGGCTGTTTCCAGATATGTCATCGAGCACCAGTTCCTTTCAGGAGGAGAATATAAAAGAAAAAGCGAAACAGCTAATTGAGAGCCTTGTGCATGTAGTAGAAGGCCCAGCATTTACCGTTTCGCTTGACCGATGAAAGAATTGCTAGCGCTGTGTCGGGAAAAGAGAGGGAACTTTCATTGCGAGCATCATGTCGCCAACTATTTTGAGCTTGCCGGTCATATAGGCGTTCATGGCATCTAGTTTACCTTCGGTAATGGCCAGCCAGTCTTTATCACTGACAGTGAAAGTGATATCGGGCTTTTCGACACCGCCTGGAATAATCTTGCCCTCACCGTTGTTGATCTGCAAGGCCCATACACCAGCTTCTTCACCCGTAATATTCCATTGGAGTGTTTTGTTCATCCCTGCTGCTGCCGCAGAATTAAGTACGGTTGGCATTGCTTCAAAGCTCTCGGCAACTGTCATCGTTGATTTCTCCTAAATCTTTCATTTAGATACAGGAAAAGCTCCTGCTAGCACTGGTATAGTATAGCACACGGCTGTAGAGGGGGTAAACCACTTTGCTACAGGTCATCGAGGGAGAGATAGCCTCTAAAGCTCCGGAGTGCTAGGCCAGAGGTGGTACTGGATCTTCAGGGCGATGATGCGTGTCACCGACTCGTTGATACTCGCCATCGAGAGTCCGCCGGCGGCAATGGCCTGCTTGAGAGCCGCGACAGAAGAGCTCAGTTCGGAGGAATCGCGCACACCCAGGATCATGTCGTTGCCTGCCTCAATCGCGAGCACCACGGCCTGGGTCAGGTTCCACTTATTCGCAATACCCAGCATGTAGAGCGCGTCAGTGAGAACTACACCGTTATAGCCAAGCTGATGACGCAGGATATCGGTAACGAAGGGATGCGAGAGTTCCGCGGGCATATTCGGGTCAACCGCCGGCATCAGTACGTCGGTCGTCATAATCATGCCTGGATTCTCCAATTTGTTCTGAGTATGCGCAAAGTATTTGTATGGCGCCAGTTCAGTCGAGTAGAGCTGGTCCAGCGAGCGCTGGACCAGCGGCAGTTCTGAGTGGGCATCCGTGGTGGCGGCACCAAGGCCGGGGAAGTGTTTGAGGCAGCCAATCTCTCCGTCTCCCTGGATGGCACGCAGATATGTCCCGCCCCATTGGATCACCGATTGTGGAGTGTAACCCCAGGTACGCATATACTGGTCTGGCCCCATCACTACCGGCACATCCACATCTGGTGCGAGATCCGTGTTGATTCCCAGCGCTTGCAAGTCGTGAGAGATGCTGTGTCCCAGCTTTGCTGCGTTCTCTATTTTCCCTGTCTGATATGTTTCCAGTGCCCCTGGGCGATGCCCATAAATATTCATAATGCGCTCAACGAAGCCCCCTTCCTCGTCGGTGGAGATCAGCAGCGGCATCCAGGCCTTCTTCTGCATATGCGTAATATCGTTTTTCGTTTGATTAAAGGTTTGCATCTGGGCGCCATACATAATTACGCCGCCCGCATATTGATCGTGGATCATCGTTTCCAGGTCGTTTGAGTAGGTGTAGCCCCAATACTGTACCATGAAGAGCTGGCCAAGTTTCTGATCAAGGGTCATACGCGAGAGATACATTTTGGCCAGGGTCTTATAGTTTATGTAGGTCGAGAGCTGGTGCAGTTTATTCACCTGATCCGGATTGAGAGGCTTCTGGATGAAAGGGCCTGTCATTTCGAATATCTGCGGCGCAGGGGCCGCTAAACCCGTCACCATTTGCCGGATATCGCCTCCGAGGGTTGCGACCAGGAAGGCGAGTAGGAGCAGGACCAGCGCTTTCGTCCATCCAGGGGCCTTGTGTCTCGCGGGACGCTCAGGCAGCTGCTCCTGCCCATGGACCGGATTGCCGAATGGCTGCTGTAGAGGCAATGACAACTGCGACTGTTCTGTAGGGATCGACATAAAGACTCCTGTTTACCTGTAGCTTCTCATCTCATATTAATCCCGCGGCAGCGTAGCAGGCATGAGGTGATATTGCATCTTCAAAGCAATGATGCGAGCCGCCGCCTGGTTTACGCGCTGCATAGAGAGCCGGCCATCGTTGAGTGCCTGTTTGAGTGCCTCGATCACGGCCGCTGTGCGGGCGCTGCCCATCGGACTCAAGATCATGTCGTTCCCGGCCTGGATTGCCAGCACTGCTGCTTCGGGCTCACTCCACCGCGCGGAAATGCCACCCATGTAGAGGGCATCGGTGAGAACCACGCCATCGTAGCCAAACTCATTACGCAGGATGTCTGTCATGAATTTGTGCGAGAGTTCCGCTGGCATATTCGGGTCGATGGCGGGCATCAGCACGTCGGTAGACATGATCATACCAGGCCGCATGAGCGGATTGGGCGAGTTTATGAAAGTCTTATATGGCGCGAGTTCGGTCGCGTAGATCTGGTCTCGGGAACGGCCATCGGTTGGCAGAATATCGTGTGCATCGTATGGTGTATCGCCAAGGCCGCCGGGATAGTGTTTCATGCAGGCAATCAGCCCATGGCTCTGCATGGCTTCGATATTGGGACCAGCATATTTGATCACCGAATCGGCCGTGGTGCCAAAGGTGCGATCGGCGGTGTCGAAGCCGGGGACAATCATTACGTCCACGTCAGGAGCCAGGTCGGTATTGAGACCGAGTGTGAGCAGGTCCTGGGCCATTTTCATTCCCTGCTGGCGGTCAAAATTCAGGTTCCCCGACTGGTAGATCTCCCAGGGACCGGGCCGCGATCCATAGATATGCTCCAGGCGATTGACGTACGCGCCGCCCTCTTCATCGACCGAGATCAAAAGGGGGATCTTCGCACGGTGCTGGGCCTGGCCGGTTGTCGCTCTCGCCTGATCGGCGGTCTGCAGGTGAGATTCATACATAATCATCCCGCCAACATGCAACTGGGTAATCATATAGTCGAGGTCATCAGAATAGGCGTTCTGCTCGCTCTCGGTCATAATCAGTTGGCCAAGTTTCTCGGCCAGCGACATACGCGTGACATAGAGGAAGGCGAGCTGCTTGTAGGTCATACGATCACCCAGATTCATGAGAGCATTCACCTGAGATGCGTTATAGGGCGGTTTGATAAAGGAGCCTAATGGTCCTGCGGGCACTGTAAGCCGCTTGCCGGAGGCAAGCGGGCCGGTTGAGCCCAAATGTATTAACAGGCTGGTCAGGACCACGATCGCGGCTAGAGCGACCAGAGCTAGCGAGAGGTAGAGGCAGATCCCGCGGCGTCTCGGTCGCGGCCCATGAAGCGCAGTGCCCCACTCAGACTCCCCCTTGTCTTTCAGTGGCATGACTATTTGGGATCGTTCTGCATCTTTCGGCATAAAACTTTCCTGATAATTATATGTTTTTTTGTTACTATAACAAAATCATTGATCTTATGGCAAGCGAGCGCAATAAATTATGGACCAGTATAGCAGAATAAACTGCGAAGTAACATAGCTCTTCCCCAAGAGCTCAGGGCTGTTGCAAGGACTCCGATAACCGACATCAGTGGCAAGGAAATGGGAAGGAGCGTGGGCACATCACACTCCCAGGAGGCGGTCGCCTCCTGGGTCCATGCTTCTCCCTGATCTTGCAACAGCCCTGCCCAAAAGCTACCTGTTATCACCGCCTGTGGGGTTTAGCCCAAGCGAAAGGAATTGGATGATTCATGATTCCTCCTTAGCAGGCCGTGGTCCAGAAGCCCCTGAGGATTCACTTGGGGCCGGATTATGCCAGCCTTCATAAGGTGCAACCAGCTTGTCCGCCTCCGGTGGACCCCAGGTATCGGGCGCGTACTCATAGACAGGAGTGACGTTCCCCAGGATGGGATCTACTATCCTCCACTGTGCCTCGACGGAGTCCTCGCGCACAAAGAGCGTTTCCTCACCCTTCATGGCTGCTGCGAGGAGCCGCTCATATGGCGGCATCTCGTCGGGAGCCTGGTGGACTGCGACAAGCTCGACTTCTTCACCCCTCATGGCCTCTCCCGCAATTTTAGCCCGGGCACCAAGTGAGATCTTGACGATGGGACTGATACGGAAGCGGTAATAATTAGACTGAGGAGGTTGAACTTCCCCAAATACGGTCTGGGGTGGACGTTTCAGTGCAACCTCTATCTCCGTGGCAGTCACAGGCAGGCGCTTACCAGCCCGGATGAAGAACGGCACATCGGCCCAACGCCAGGAGTCGATAGTGAATTTCACCGCCGCGAACGTCTCGACCTGCGAGTCAGGGGCGACGCCATCTTCCTGGCGGTAGCCCTGGTATTGCCCCCGCACAACATCCGAAGGATCAAGTGAGCGCACTGCCTTGAGGATTCTGGACTTCTCGTGGCGAGCGGAATCAGAATCTTCAGTCGTAGGGGCATCCATCGTGAGAATCGAAAGTAACTGCAGCATGTGGTTTTGCACGACATCGCGGATTGCCCCGGCCTCTTCATAGAATTTTCCCCGGCCGGACACGCCGAAGTTCTCAGCCATGGTGATCTGCACGCACTCGATGTAGTTCCGGTTCCAGATGGGTTCGAGAAACGAGTTGGCAAAGCGGAAGTAAAGAATGTTCTGGACAGGCTCTTTGCCAAGGTAATGGTCGATGCGGAAGATGGCAGGCTCGGGAAAAACGGAGTGCAGGATCTGATTCAGGGACCGGGCAGAGGCAAGGTCACGCCCGAAAGGCTTCTCGACGATTACGCGGGCATTTTTAGCGATGCCTGTTTTTCCCAGCCCCTCCACTACGGGGCCAAACATACTGGGCGGGATTGCCAGGTAGTACAGGGGTTGTTGCGCGGAACCGAGTGCTTGACGCAGTTTTGCATAGGTTGCCTCATCGTGATAGTCACCGGAGACGTACTTAAGGAGTGAGCACAGCTTCGCGAACGCCTCCTCGTCCACGCCACCGTGCTCCTCAAGACTGGCACGGACTTGAGCTTGCAACTGTTCGATGCTCCAGGGTCTCCCTGCGACTCCGATGACGGGCATGTCGAGTTGTCCGTGCCGGATCATCGACTCCAGGGCCGGGAAAATCTGTTTATACGCAAGATCGCCCGTAACTCCAAAGAAGACGAGCGCGTCCGAATGGGTATCTGTCACGATGCACCTTCTGACTTAGGATTCTCCACTTCCAGGTGGCCGCCAAACTCGAACCGCATTGCGGATAACAACCTGTTGGCGAAATCGGCCTCCCCACGTGAGCTGAAGCGTTCGTAGAGCGCTGAACTCAGCACAAGGGCTGGAACGGACTCATCGATGGATGCGACAATTGTCCAGCGCCCCTCCCCAGAATCCGATACCCGGCCCGAGAATTTGTCGAGGTTGGGGCTCTTGAGGAGCGCACTGGCCGTCAGATCCAGCAGCCACGAGCCGATCACGCTGCCGCGCCGCCAGACTTCAGCCACATCAGGAAGGTTGAAATCGTACTGGTAGTATTCTGGATGCTCTAGCGGGGATGTCTCGGCGTCGATCAGTTGCTGATTCTTGCCGACATTAGCATGACGGATAATATTCAATCCCTCGGCGTAAGCGGCCATGACGCCATACTCGATGCCGTTGTGGACCATTTTGACGAAGTGACCTGCACCGTTTGGTCCACAGTGGAGGTAGCCTTGCTCGGCAGTTCCCCCCATGTTCTCCCGGCCGGGGGTGCGGGTTGCTGCATCGATGCCGGGGGCCAGGGTAGTGAAGATCGGGTCGAGATGCTTGACGACCTCGTCCTCTCCACCGATCATAAGGCAGTAGCCGCGCTCGAGTCCCCAAACGCCGCCACTCGTGCCAACGTCAACGTAGTGGATGTCTTGAGCCTTGAGCTCGGCTGCGCGCCGGATATCGTCGTGATAGTATGAGTTGCCGCCATCGATGACGATGTCGCCGGGAGCGAGGTGCGGGACAATGTTACCCAACGTCGCATCCACTGAGGCCGCGGGTACCATGAGCCAGATAGCGCGAGGCGTGGAAAGCTTGTTGACGAGATCTTCCAACGACGTTGCTCCGTGCGTGATGGCCCCCTCTTTCTGGAGTTCCTGCACTTTTTCCGCGTGGCGGACATAACCGACGACAGTATGACCAGAACGTAATAATCGTTGTGCCATGTTGGCGCCCATGCGCCCAAGTCCGACCAATCCGAGTTCCATAGTCTGTTCCTTTCTCTATACCTCCATTCGGTGGCTGGTACAGTGAGCAAATTGTTTTCTGTGCCTACTATATCATAGTACACGACTCAAACGCGTTTCGAGTGTTCAACAGGGGGAATTTTTTCGCAAGGGATTGCGATGACGGGTCTGAAAGGCTAAAATGGGGTAGGCGCGGCTGAATAAGGAATGAGACAGCTGAGGATGACAAGATGAACATGGACCCTTCTGCGAACAATCAGGCGCATGCTCACCCTGATGGGGAGGATCACACCGGTCGACAAGCTGACACAGAGGTACAGAGTCGTCCGGCGACTGTCCTACCACCTCCGAGCGATCTTGTGGCTGAGTCGGGAGCTGGCCAGGTCACGATGCGCTGGCAACCGGTGGTCGGGGCGATGGGCTACTTCGTTCATCGCAGCGAATCTGCTCATGGCCCATTCGTACGCCTTGATCATGGTGGGATGGGTGATATGCTTGCCGTGCCGGGACCATTGTTCGCCGATACAACAGGCATACCCGGTAAACGGTACTGGTACGCAATCGCCTCGATCTTTGATGTGAATGTCCCCCCGGGTGAGCTTTCGGCGCCTGTTGAAGCGAGCCCAGGAGTGGAGAACGCGCAGCCGCTGACTCTGCGCGTCCAGGCAAGGACAGCGGCAGGGCAGCTCGACCCTGTCTGGCATATGCTCGGCTCTGAGCACCTCTCGCAGCTGTTCTACGGCGAGGGACCTGGCGGCAGCCAGATTGGCGCCCAGTTCCAGGAGGCCCTGAGCCTGGCGCGAAGGGAACTTGGCGCCACACACATACGTGCCCATGCCATTCTGGACGATGAGCAGGGGGTGTACAGGGAAGTTGCAGGGGAGGCCAGCTACGATTTTACGGCCATTGATCGCATATACGACCGCCTGCTGGACCTGGGTCTTCGCCCCATTGTAGAGGTGTCTTTTATGCCGCGTGATCTTGCGTCCAATCCCGAGGCGACGGTTTTCACGTACCGTGGGATCACCTCACCGCCACGCGACTGGCAGCGCTGGGGCGAGCTGAATCACCAGCTCGCTGCGCACCTGGTGGAGCAATATGGCATCGAAGAGGTCAGCCAGTGGGGCTTCGAGATCTGGAACGAACCCAACCTGGTAGGGTTCGGGCCCAACTTCCCAGGGTTCTGGACAGGCACCCAGGTGGATTATTTCCGACTGTACGACCAGGCTGCCCGAGCCATCAAGTCCGTTGAAGAGCGACTGCTAGTGGGGGGACCGGCTACGGCAGCGGTGGGATGGATAGCCGACTTTCTCGACTTCGTGCGTCGAGAGCGTGTGCCGCTGGACTTTCTCTCGACCCATTCCTATAACAATCTGCCGTTAGACTTGCATCAGACGCTCAAGAGCTACGGCTTTGAAGGGGTAAGAATCTGGTGGACAGAATGGGGTGTGTCACCGACGCATTTCGGCCTCGTCAACGAC
>WNFX01003116.1_pt1 | contig 20513 bp, 25 predicted proteins | sample 5400111 | NCBI WGS metagenome assembly WNFX01 (sample SAMN13153363, study PRJNA577476) | soil metagenome | isolation source: 40 cm soil or saprolite under grassland replicate 1 | place: USA:California | collected 2016-06-15 | reverse complement strand
GCTGGGAGCCAGGTTCACCGTGAAGACCATCAGGTTGTCCAACAGCACCTGCCGCTGGTAGTAGACAGCCAGCGGCGACAGGTTGAAGAGGAAGCTGGCCATCACGGCCGCGATGAGACTGCCAGAGAGACGACGCGTACTCTGGAAGAGCAAGAAGACGCTCGCCACATGCACCAGGAGCATCAGGACACGCCCCGTGTTGATGGCGTTGCCAAAGGCCTCGAACTGGTGGGGCAGGATGCTCACCCAGCCGGCAATGACGAGCCATCCGGCAGGTGCATGGTCATAGGAGTAGGTGTAGGGGGAGAGCCGACCCTGGCGCAGCACCGACCACGCCTGCTGCATATAGATGCCCTCATCCGTGATGTAGAGCGGGTAGAGGAACAGGTGGTAGCCATGCGAGATCGCAGCTGTTATCAGCGAGAACAGCAGCAGGACGCGGCCGAACACGGTCAGGCGGTCACCCCTTTGTGCTGGCGACTGCTGGAGATGCGGTTCATCGTAATCCTGCTTGAGGCGTTCTTTCTGGCCTCTCGGTTGTGGAACTCGTATCATTTCCTCTTGAATGACTTGCATCTATTTCTCCTTAGGTGGGTGACGATGTCGCGAGCTTCGACGGCAATTTGCTATGCATGTTGTGCCATATCTCTCTCACTGTCATCCGTTCATCTTTATGTCCTAACATCACTGTGTCTAGTTGCCAGAAGCCAGGAGTTGTTGACGTCCTGGACCCAGCTGCTGGTCTGCGTAGACACGATGTACGTGCGCAGCCCGACCCAGCCATCGGCTTGCCCTGCCCCACCCCTCTGTTGGGAACCCTGTCTGGGGACAGGTAACCTCATCGCTCCTTCCACGATCGGCTGCACATCGTTGATGCTAGTATGACGGGGGCGCGTCATGAAAACGTCATGAGTATCGTCATGAACGGGAAGGGCCTATACACGAGCAGACATTTGGAGAGAAGACTTCCCGTGAGCGGACGTGAGAGCTGTCCTGCCTGTCATCCTGAGCGAAGCGAAGGATCTGGCTTGCCGGACGGAGAGATCCTTCGCTTCGCTCAGGATGACAGGCATTATCTCCAAATGTCTATACACGAGGCCACATTGCTGACACCTGTTTTCAGCTCCACTGCCTTATGGCGTTGTGTCCAGGGGGCAGGTGAACGGGGGCTGTGGAGGTACCTGGACCGGGGTCGGCGCGGCTGAGACCTGCATTGCTGCGGTGGCGGTGCCCCCACTCTTGCTTCCGATCAGCACGAACACAAGCGGACCCACCTGGGCGTTGCCCGGAATGACGTAGGAACCGGCGGCCCCAGCATTGCCCTGGTCATTGGTGCGGAAGCAGCTCACCATGGTGCCTGCGCTGTTCTGCGTTCGTCCCACGTACACATGCACGACCTCGTTGCGAGCAAAGCCGGTCGCGTAGAAGGTCACGGTCGTCCCGGGGAACCCCCCGTAGGTGCTGGGTTGGACGCTTGGCGTGTAGGGGAGAATCGTAAAGCTGACGACGCTGGAGGCTCGGCTCTGTTCCCCCGTGAAGATGAGCGTTTGCTGCCCTTTCAAGACGAAGGGAATGACGAAGCCGCCCGCCTTGCTGAAGGACCCATCGGCGTTGGTCTGGATGGTCGCGATGGGCTGATCGTTGGGATTGTTCAGGTAGACGAGCACACGCTCCCCTGGTCCGAAGCCACTTCCTGTGAAGCTCAGGAGATTGTCTGCCTGAATGGCATAGCTGGAGAGGGTCACGGTCGGATACAGGGAGAGCAAGAGGATGGAGGCGACGGCCAGCGCCTGGCTCTTGCTACCCACGAACAGGAACGTGTTGGTCCCCACAGTCCCGAAGGGCACCTCTACTGTGGCCTGAGCCACCGCGCCACTGCCATCGGCATGCAGGGTAGCGATGGGTTGGCCGCTCATGCTATTCCAATAAATGTTGATGGGTTCGCCTGGGCGAAAGCCATGGACGGAGAACGCGATCACATCCCCCGGTGTGCCCACCTGGGTGCCCAGCTTCACCTGGGGCATGTCCTCCACGACGGTGCCCACCACATGGGCGACCTTGTCGCTATTGCGCTGGTGAGCTTCCACAATGAAGGTGCCGGAACGAAGCTCCGTGGGCAACGTGAGACTGACCCCGTCGAAGGTGCCACTCTTGTCTGTTTGCACAAAGGTGGAGGCCAGGCTGGTGCCCGAAGCCTGCCGTTTGAGCACCAGGTCGATGGTGGCTTTGGCACCAAAGCCGCTGCCCGTCACGCTGAGACTGGAGCCCTGACGCACGATGCCGGGGTTGAGCAAGAGGAGCGGGCCCGGCGTCAGGCTCGTCGGCACCCCCTGCGTTGTACTCGCTTTCGGTGTGGGGCTAGCACGCTTTGAGGTGGGTCTACTGGTCGGCAGAGGCGTGCTGGCCGGGATGGGCGTGGTCTGGTGGAGGTCGGTGCCCGTCGTGTCTACGGCCCCTGAGCCAGGTGATTGGTTGAGAAGCCCGAGCACCACCGAGATGGTCACGATCCCCCCCAGCACGATCCACAGCAGCTTGCGGTGGATCCGACGGCCTATATGGAGCCCGTCCTGGTCCATATCGACAGCTTCTTGGACATATCTTGCCTCGTCTTGTCTGATCTGCATCGAATCCTCCTCAATTGGGGGCAATAATGCCGCCCCTAGTGACGTTGCTCACCACTCCTGAGAGCCTCCACCTGGCGATGAGCGCCGATATGCTGGGTCTTCTCCCAGTTATTGATGCCTTGCAACTGGCGGAGCGTCGCACGCAAGGAGGCATAGGAAAGGACCCACTGATAAGGCAGATAGCCCAGGGCCATCAGCAGCAGCGTCTTCCAGGTCGGCTTGAGCCTGTGTGCGTTGGTGAACTCGTAGAGCCCGATGACGTTGAGGGTGAAGTGGGCCGCCAGCAGGTAGAACGGCAGGTCCAGGATGATGGCGGCGAGCACCGGGGCCTTCACCATGAACATCATGAGTAGCGAGGCCAGCGTGTAGAGCCCCAGCACGGCCTGGGCGACGGGATACCCCAGCGTGTAGAGAGCCAGCAGCCGCTGTGGAAGCGTGGGGAGTCGCTTCCACTCTCCTTTGAGCAGCGTCTGCAAGAACCCCTGGCTCCAGCGCGTGCGCTGCTTGATGAACTGACCCAGGGTGGGCGGCGTCTCCTCCCGCGTGACGTAGCGGTCGTCGTAGACGACGCGGATCGGCTCGCCCAGGAGACTGATGCGGATGCCAATATCGGCGTCTTCCGTCAGATCCCGCTCATCCCAGCCACCCACGCGCTGGAGCACGTCACGCCTGAAGAACACGGTGTTGCCTCCCAGGGGGGGCATGCCCAGCCGGGCATGGTAGTGCAGGCGACTCTTGAACCAGAAGAAGTATTCCAGCACGTTGAGGGCCGAGTACCACTTAGACTCGTAGTTCATGAGCTGCACCCCGCACTGGACGACAGCGACCGGATCGTTGAGCAGCACGGTGTTGACCACATTGAAGATGTCCGGGTGGATGTCATCCTCCGCATCGAAGATGGTAACCACCTCGTTGTGGGTGTGGCGTAAGCCCACATTGAGCCCGTGCGGCTTATTGATGGGCTTATTCTTGAAAGCGATCACGTTCACATTCGTCACCCCCATGCGGCGCAACTGCGCTATCTTCTGCTGGGCCTTGGCGATCGTTCCGGTGTCGTCGACCGAGCAGATCACCACCACTTCCAGCAGGGATAAGGGGTAGTTGGCACGCACCACCCGCTCGATGGTCGTCTGAATGACGTCCTCTTCGTGGCGGGCAGGCAACATCACCGTGAAGGACTTCTGGGGTGGCAGAAAGCGTGAGGGGGCCTTCGCCCTCCGGAAAGCCTCTGGCCGATCCCACGTATACAACATGATATAGAGGGTATAGACCGACTGGATCGTCAGGGCCGACAGCGAGAAGGGCCACGTTCATCATGCACCTCCCCAGATCCACAACGAACTCGCCGCGAAGTTCCAGGCGGTTGCCAAACTGATGCCCAGCAAATTCGCTGTCAGGTAGTAGAGACCCAGGTAGTGGATCAGGACCCATAGAGTGCACGTGGTGATGACCAGGCCCCCCAGCGACACGAGGTTGAACCGGGCGAAGCGGCTCAAGGAGAGCTGTGTGCGCCTGAACGTCCAGCGGTCATTCCAGCAGAAGTTGTTGACGATCGCCAGCTCGGCCGACAGGACTGAGGCGACCACCAGGGGCAGATGCACCCACTGGAAGAGGAGGAGCAGCGCTAAGCTGTTCACCAGCACGCCTGTCCCTCCTATCACCAGAAATCTGCTCAACCTGGCCAGCAACCTGCGTTGGCGGTATCCGAGCTGCCGCAGGCGGCCTGGAAGCACCGAAGCACGATGTGTGATAAGTATCCTCTGCTCATGCTGGCCTGGTTCTGCCAGAGAAGCTGCTCTGCCTGGTGCATGGATGATGTTGTCATAGTCTACGTTTGACATCGCTTTAAACGCTCGCTCACCGCGTCCTGCTCTCACAGGGTAGGTGAGGGAGCGTTTCCTTTCTATTTCAAGGAAACTGTGTCGTGATTGCGGAAAAGGTGGGTGGAGGTGGCTACCCCACGATGCTGCATACCATCTGCTCTTCTCTTTCTGCACGATTTCCATTTTTCGCTCTTTATACATTATTTCTTGCACGTTATCTGTTCATCCTTAGGTAAGGATGTTATTATGTCTTCTTGTCAGAAACAGACGTTATTGACGTCCTCGACATAGCTGCTGGCTTGCATCCAGACGATGTAGGTCCGCAGCCCCACTCAGCCATCGGGTCGCGTCCCGTGACCACATACACACGGAGCTCTCCCACTTGCGGTTGGGCGACCATGCTGTCGCTCCATCCTAGTACCTGTGAGTCGTAGGTGCTGTCCCCGTACTAGTCGAAGAGCAGCTCACCTTGCCGCTCAGGCAGTACATCCTGCCTGAGCCATCCAAGCTAGACTGGGAGTTGCACGCGCAACCAGCGATCAAACGGGCGTTGGGAGGTAGCAAGCTCTAGCTTGCTTGCTCGTCTCCGTGCATCCCCGCCTGCTCCGATGCGCTCCACGAGATCCTCCTCATGTCTTCGGTACCTCATCGTTCCTTTCTACGACCGACTACGTCCCGTCCTCTCTTGTGCTAGTATGATGAGGGTGCGTCATGAAAGCGCCACAAGCATCGTCATGAATGGGAAGTACCTCTATACGAGATCACAGTGCTGCCATAGGGAAATATTTCCTGAGGCCATGCTTGTATTGATCATGCTGAATTTCTCCTATCGGGATGAGGTGAGGCGTTCGAGCCTTAGGGCGACTCCCGGTCCACCTGTAGACGACAGCAGAGTTCGTCTACGAAGCGTTTGGCCTGGTCAACTCCGTCGATTTGCACCAGATGCGCTGCTGATCCTCTGACATATGTATGGGTTCGCATATCTATCAAGAACGTATGCCCAGGGGTATCGGAGCAGAGCAGATAGCCTCGATAGGTCTCTACCAGGCGGTTCCACCAGGCGATGTGCGCCTTAGTCTGAAGCCCGTCTTCGACAACCCAGATCTCCATCGTTGTGCAGAGGTCATTGGCAACCTCCGCGACGAGCTGGCTCTGATCCTGGTCAACCCTGCGCCTCCACCATCCAGCGTACGCCTGGCACTTGAGCAGGATGGATCGCAGGGCTGCAATCCAGCTACGCTCTCTCCGCTTCGATAGCACATTCGACATATCTCTTTTCTCCTCTGTGTCGACCTTTTGCTCGTCCTGTTCTCTCTCCGCCTGCATGCTGGTCGTCCCTTCGCTCCTGCCGTCAACGCCCTTCGCACTGTAGACGATGGGCTGCCTGCTCATAGGCGATATCTCTTCCAGCAGTGGTACCAGCATTGGAGACCCCACGCATGTGTTGGGCGCATCATCGCCCCTCGACGACCGGCTATACACAGGCCGCTCTGGGCTAGTATGACAAGGGCGCGTCATGAATGGACAACAGAGTGCCCACCTTTCTGATGCTAGTATGACAAGGGCACGCCATGAAACCGTCATAAGTATCGCCATGACGGGAAATGCCTCCACATCAAGCCCCGTATCTGCCAACAGTTCTACCTCAGGAAGCTGTTTCGTGAAGCAATGCTCGTGCTGGCTCGGTTGCAGAAAGTGCGAAGGAGTGGGGTCTTGCTACACCGGAAGAATGGTCCAGACGATCGGAAGGGGGTCCAGTCTTACTGAGTGGCTGTGGACTGTGCTCCACAATGAGGACATCGATACAGTTGGAACCAATGTTTGGGCTCAGTTCCCACTTGTCAGCACATCCTCATGGTCTCAAAGCGGTGAGGGGATAACCCTCAGAGACGGTCGGGTAGCGCTGCAGCGTCTGCCAGAGGTCCCTGGGAAACGGCACCTGGCGCGGGTAGAGGATGGCGAAGTCCCGCACCCACACCTTGCGGAACGTCTCTATCTGGGCTTCCATGTAGCTGCCATCGCCGGGGTCAGCGTAGTAGACGCTGCCTCGTTCCCCACCGTACACGGTCACCATGTGACCACACGGCCACTGGGGTGACCAGAGGTCGACGAGGACGGGGAAGCCGCCTGTGGCGATGTGTTGTATCAGTTCCAGAGGAACCTCCCGTGCCGCTGTGTTCTGCGTCTCTTTGAGAAAGGTGGCCCGCGCTTGCTGTTTCAGTGTGCGCATCAGCAGGGGGCCTGTCACCCTTGACGAAGAGACCGTTCTGTTGCTTCTGGCACGCCGGATGCAGCAGGGGCAACAAGGAACATGGGTTGAAGAACATTATTGCCCACCGCAGGAGCAGTAAGTGACACTACACAGCAGCAATCACGCTACCGCGATGATTTGCCGATCGCAACGACTCTGCGGCTTGCGTTTGGCACTCTCTACGAAAGGAGTATCCCATGAATCATGTCTACCTCAACAACACATGGAACGAGTTTTCTGTTGATGAAGAAACATACGCACAGATTGTTGCGCTTGTTCAAGCCAACAAACATTGTACGTTTGACTCCCACGAGATCCACCCCTACACACCAGAGAATCCCTGTGTCGGACGGAGCATTTGCCTGACCCATTTGCTCAAGAAACATCCGCACCTCGTCTATGCAGGACAATCTCGTGTGGAAAAAGACACCACCCGTACCTACACCTTCCTTGATACGCAAGGGTATGTGTATACCAGTACGGAAGATAGCACTCAGGAGCTGCAACGAAACCTGACGGCAACACTGGCGTACTATGGATTTACGCCACCGGAAAAGGTGACAGCACGGGGCAAGTCGACAGACTTCTCCCCGTACTACGCAACCCTGTACGGGGATCTGCATACTGCGTCGGTGATTGTGCTGTCGTACCACCACTACAGCGAAAAGGTCACAGGAGTGTTTCTTCTGTATAAGAATGGCTCGACAAAAGAGCTAAACAAGAAGAGCGACCTCTACGCCCGCTCTGAGGAATTAGTGAAGGCCACTCTCCCGAAGAACGGCCAGACATGGCTAGAGATAGATGTCTATAAAGTCATCTCACAGCTTGAGAGTGCTCTCTATGATGTGACCCGCCGGTTACAAAACGACAACGTATCCAAAGAGGGAGAAGCATCATGATTGACTGGGACAAGGAGTTTCCTCTTGTCAGCATCAGCCGGGCTGACTTGCATGAAGCAGGCGTGAGCGATGCACACATCCAAACCCTGACGGATACAGATATGCAAGAGATAGCCAGTATGATGGCGGACATCTACCTCGATAACGGCTATTGGGAAGACTTACAGCTTTGGATGGTCTCCCTCTTGACTGTCGAGAGAGAATCAGAGAGAAAGGTCTTGACAGAAAGGGGAAGCGAGCAATGGAAGAGATGAAAGTAGCCTCATCAGGATCGTTTTGCTGGAACGAAAAGTGCCCAGACTTTGGGCAAGGAGAAAAAGGAAACATCCGCAAAACTGGTAAAACAGAAAAAGGAGTGCAGCGCTATCAGTGTAAAACGTGCAAGAAGACCTTTACAGAAACCAAGGGAACGATGTTTTACCGGCTTCGTCATTCCGAAGAGGAGATCAGAGAATGTATGGAGATGCTTGGAGATCGCAATAGTTTGGCAGCGATTCATCGGGTCAAAGGAGTGAAAGAAGAGACAGTCTGTCATTGGTTAGAAAGAGCAGCAACGCACGTAGAGCAAGTTGAGGAGCACCTGCTGGGACCTTATAAACTCAGCCGAGTACAGATGGATGCCCTGTGGACGTACGTCGGACACAAGGGAGAAAAAGGGGGAAGCCAGAAGAAGAAGAACGAGGAACTTTTTGGCGTGGAATCGCCATTGACATGGATACCCATTTGAGGGTGGGACGTGCTATAGCTAAGACGGAAGAAGAAGTCGCGCCACTGCTGATGGAACAGATAAAAAGCCATGCACCTCTTCCCCTTCCCATCAACCTTTAACAGGGAGACCATCAACTTTCTGACGCTATCAATAGTCTCAGCAACTGTTTTAACTCCCGAAGCTTCCGTCACTATTTGGCTTAATATTTGAGGCAAATGAGACATAATCCAGGCGATAATGCTATCCCAAACCATATTAAATACCCCTTCCACATAAGATAAGGATATTTTAAGGGTTCATTCCTGAGAAAGTCAACTCTATAGGACTTCTCCCTCCATGCCTTTAGTGCTACTATTGGGATAGTTGTTCGTTTGCTTTCTCTTCTCAAGGGCAAATTGTACGCAGTTCTCGTCTCTGTGGCGGATTTCTACGTTTATGCAGGGCATTGTAGATCGTCATATCAAGATAGGTCGTTTGTCCTGTTTTGCGCTCGGTCATCGTTTCTCGCAATAAGTGCGCTGTGTTGGGTGGGGTGGTTGAAGGGCCAAACAGAGCAGAGGTTGGAGAGGGAGTGAGTGAGGCACGTCCTGGCGGGGAAGCGGAAGAAATTCGACCCCGTAGCGATATGGTAGACTTTGCAGACGAAACGAGAAGACCGAAGGAGGCGGGGAGCGTCGGCAGTGTCGGTCGTTCGTTTCGGCAAAAAGGCGTCAAGCCATATCGCGGAGTGGGTGGAGATTTCTGAAGCGTCGGGGAGGGGACTTTCAATTCGCGAAGCGTGCGTTATAAACAGGGTCTTGCGCCACTCGAAGACCCTGCGCATCAAAAACAGGAACGGTCAAGTTCGCATTTCCCGTTTTTGGTGCGTACATCAGTGGTTGGCCTGAACCCCAATTATTCATCGGATGTCCCCATCATTCGCAAAAATATACCTTCTTAACCCAATAGCAACCGAATCTTCACTTATTTTCCATAGGCTTTTTGCTACATTGGAATGAAGGTTCATCAACGTGGCAACTAGAGATAAAGGAGTGTCTACAGGATGCAGGAATCAGCAGAAACAAGCCATCCCCCGGCAATCACACGACCCAGGTTCCTTTTTCTTCGCAAAAACCTCGCGCTGCTCTTTTTGGCGATGAGCATGATTTCGGCTCTGGTGTACGCAAGCTTTCCCTTTGTCAGCCGACTCCCTCATCTGTCGGCTCCATCTGCCGCGAGTCAGACTCTTGTTCTCAATGGCGCGGCCCGGTGGAATAACGATAGCAAAACAACCGCACCGACCTTTGACTTCTCATCGTCTGGTATCAGCACACAAGATATTGCTCTCTCTCCGCTCTTTGCAGATTACTCTTCCAGCCACCAGGCTGCTTCCAATCTGGGCAAGGCCGTGACCGTCGCCTTCTCCACTCATCAGGGGTGGGTGCAGTTCTTTCAGTTTGGTGCATTGCTCTTGCTCTCTCCTCAGTCGGAACACCTCAAAGGAGTCGGCGATCCTCTGGCTTCACTTCTGGCGTTCGGAGTCAAGGATGCCGCCACGGGTACAGTTCGCCTGCCGTTGCTGCAAACACTGCTGACCGTTGGGAGCCAGGTTCCGGTGGGTGGCGATGGCAGTTCTTTCACGTATGCTGACCTTCGCAAGGCTACTGCTCCTGCATTGTTGCTGCCTGCTCCAGCTCCAAGCCAGGGCGCCTTCATCAAAGGAGGGACGCGTGCTGGAAAAGCGGTCGGTCATGTGATTCCCCGATCGCTCTGGAACTATATCACGCGCACAGATATCTCACCGGATGGGTGGCAGATGGATTTCGGCTCTCCACTGACCGAGGCGCTTGCCTTTTCTCTTCCGAAAGATGGTCATGTTCACCGCATGCTGGTACAGGGGTTCTGGCGCGACGCGGTGATGCTTGACCAGGACAGTGTGGATGCAGCAGGGCAGCCCCTCATTGAGCGGCTTGAGACCGGTGTCGCCTACCTGCGCACCGTTGGGCCGCCTGCTGTATCGGTCCAGGCGCAGCAAACGATCTGGACGCAGAGTGATACGGCACTGCTCGATACAGCAGGAACGGGCCTTGCTGTAGCACATATGGAAGAGCATTTCCCGCTCACCTTGCTTGGTGAGACGACCTGGAAGAGGGAAATGCTCTGGTATCATGTCCAATGGAGTGTTCCCAAACAGCTGGCATCTGGCTGGGTTTCAGCGGCTGCCGCGACCTTTAGCTCCCCTGGCAACATACCTGGACGAGCTTCAATAGACGCTCTTTCATCCGACCTCGCAACCTATCTTGCCAGCCTGGACCCCAATGTGAACGCTGTGGTCTACGACGTGACGCACCAGCGGTACTACACCTATAATGCCACGGCCCGGTTCATTATGGGCAGCTCGATGAAAGTGCCGATTATGCTGACCTTTTTCGACATGATCGAGCGAGAGGATCGTGAGCCGACAGCTCGTGAGATGGTACTACTGACCACCATGATTGAAAACTCGAATAATGATTCAGCCTCGACCCTCTACTATAGCGAAATTGGTGGTGCGCAAGGAGTCGCACGCTACCTTCAAAGTATCCATGTTCCCGACCTGCAACCCGATCCTGATGCCTGGGGCTACAGTGTAGTCACACCACAGGCAATGGTGAAGCTGCTGACCGATCTTTATGAAGGCACGATTCTGACGGCTCACCATCGCCAACTGGCTTTCTACTGGATGGAACATATCGAATCCGATCAACAGGTAGGTGTAGGAGACACCGCTCCGGGAGGAGCAACAGTCGCCATGAAAGATGGGTGGTTGCCAGGTCCTGACAACCTCTGGGCGATGAATTCATCTGGCATTGTGATGAATGGACAAGAAACCTATATCATCGCTGTCTATACCCATGGGCAACCCACCTTAGGCCATGGGCAGGCGATTGCCCGGCGCGTTTGTAGTACTGTGGCTCAACTCCTGCTTACTTGATTGGAGAAGAGGTGTATGAAATAGGTGTAGGGGTCGGAGAGGGGTCTATTCACGCACAATCCAGGGTCTGCGATTTCTTCTCTGAAATTGCAAGTCTCAGATTCATCTTTCCAGACACATCGTACTCCCAGGGTCAATAACTCTGTTTAGAACAGATTTTTAATTTTCTGTAGGTCTTCTTTAAGTCGAAGGCCTTCCTAAACTAGATGCGTAGGCCAATTACTGGCGTGAGACCCTGATAAACTTCCTTGGAATGCTAGTGATTTCCTAGGTGCTTGTCAAGAAAAATGCTGCTCGACCGTGAGAAGCGTGAGAGATGGGTGAGAGAGCCGTAAGAACGAAGAAAAACAGGGAGCAAAACGGGGAGCAAAACCGCTTGACAACAGTGGATTTTACTGGACAATAATGGACAAAGAAAATCCCTCAATCGCCTTGGGAGGCTAATTGAGGGCCTATAGTGGTGGAGATGAGGGAGAGTTGAACTCCCCGGAAGGGCTTTTTGGCCGTTTTTCACTCCCCTTCCCTGCTTGATTGATGGCCTTCGTTGCGCTTCTACACTCGCTTAAAGAATTTTTCTTGTTCGTATTTGTTCGCAGACAACCGTTCTACATCGCCGGCATTGCTGTCAGTTTTGCTGTCAACGGCTCACTGAATCTTGTTGATAGTGATGGTTGAAAGGTAGATGCTGAAGGGAGGTCTCCTACTCATCAATTCCTAGAAACTGCTTTTGTTTCACTTTCCTGCCTCGCTTCAATGTGATGAATTTGCCCCATTGACAGTTTATCGGAAACAGAACAGTTCTCGGTAGCTTCGATATCGTTAGCAAGCGCTTAGCTAGAAGAGTTCGGTGAATCCGTTAGCCGAGATTGAACAAATGTAATTCGTTAATGGATTCGTTTATTAAACGCATCAGCTGATTGCGTCGACGACTCATTGTGTATGACATGGCGCATGTAGCCAGCATAGACACGTTGGAGACTTTACTCGCTGGAAAGACCACAACGAATAGCAGAAGGGATTCAATCGATTGCTCCGCGATCTCAAAGCAGATGCCGAAAGGGTGCCTTGAGCATGATGCATCAGAACGTTGCCGGTTCGGGATGGAAGAGTTAGAATGAGTGAGTGAAAGAGAACGGTACTTATCGTTCAGTGAATTTTGAAACGGGAGGGATGAGCATGGCTGAGTTGAAACTGCAGATTGAACTGGTCCCCCAATCACTCTGGTACCTGAACCCCCGTAAGGCGATGGGGCAGACTGCCTGGGACAAACTACGCAAAGAGGTCTATGCGCAATACGGCCACGTGTGCGGCATCTGTGGAGCGCAGGGCAGGCTGAATTGTCACGAGAGATGGCACTATGACGATGAGGAGCATGTACAGACGCTTGTCGGCTTCATTGCCCTATGCGATTGGTGTCATCATGTCAAGCATATCGGCCTAGCTGGGATACTGGCGCAGGAGGGGAAACTTGATTATGAGCGCGTGATACAGCACTTCCTTGAAGTGAATCAGTGTACCCGAGAGGAGTTTGAGCGCCATAAGGCCAAGGCTTTCGAACAATGGAATGAACGCAACCGCTCCCCCTGGAAAGCGAATTGGGGCGCATATGCACCCCTGATGTCAGCGCAGGAGTAGCCCATATGGATAACACCCAGGCCCTCATCCCGATTGCTTCACCAGACCAGGATAGCACGATCGTGCGTAGTGGTTGCGCTCCAAATGCAGCGCTCACACCCAACGAGCGTACTTGCAAGATATCACCCTCTTTTATGAGCAGGTGCGCAAGCCGCTCGACCAAGTCACCTTAACCGACCTGCAGGACTATGCCGACTGGCTGCGCGACGAAAAGGGCTTGGCAGTCACGACCAGGGCCTGGATGCTGTCCACCATCAAATCACTGCTTACCTTTGCCAAGAATACCGGGCGGATCCGCTTCAACCTGGGCACAGCGCTCCAGCTTAAGGTAAAGCTACTCTTGCACAACGTATCCTCAGCCAGGCCCAGGTACAGCGCATGCTCTATGTGACTGAGAAATCAGGGAATGTTCGCAATCACGTGATGCTCCTCTTGCTTTATGGGAGTGGCATCCGCTGCGCTGATCTCTGTAATCTCCAGTGGTGTGATGTGCACGAGACAAGCACCGGCGGACAAATCACGGTGTTAGGCAAGCAGCAGAAAACGCGCTCTATCGCCTTGCACCCAGCCGTATGGCTTGCCCGGCAGGCGTTTCGACCTGCCGGGGCCTCGCCCTCAGATTATGTCTTTCAATCTAGAGAGGGTTTTAAAAGATCCGAGTATTTGACCTTCACTTTGGTGATTCACGCTGTTGGGCTCTAACTCTGCCACAGGATGCCGAATAGCCTGCAGCTTCTTATCTAGAGTATCACTATGGGCAAATGCTCAAATAGTAACGTCTGCCAGCTTTGCCTTTGGCTAGGCTCAGATTACGTGAAGCCCGTTCGGGTCGACGAGATAGACCTTGTTTGTGAGATCTTGTCCTTGAAGCAAATTGAGAGCTGCCATGAGAGGATCAACCACAGCGCGTCCCGGAACTCCAGGGAGAGAGAGGAGAATGATACCCGCATGAGGTGGCTGATATTGGGATGCAAGGAAATCAGCATCTCGTGTGACGATGATAAGCCCACGCCCACGAGCATAGGCAAAGATGACGGGATCCTTCTGCGCTCGCAATCCCACCTCTACAACACGAGCAGTTGAATAACCGGCCCTTCGCAATGCTGTCGCCGCACGTTTAGGCATATTCTCATCAAGGAGAAATGCCCAGGGGGGAGACGGCATCAATGTCCTTTCTCCTCACTACGGCACTAAGGCTGCTGCATAGTTGAGGGCATTCTTGACCTGCTCCTCTGTCAGGTCATATTCCTCACAGATCTCCTGTACCGACATCCCTTGAGACAGATCGACAAGGATCATTTTCACGGGAATCCGCGTTCCCTCCACAATCGCCTTCCCCCCATTGATTTGAGGGTCGGAAACAATGCCGGGAGAGAGGATCCGTCTATCCTGCGGCTGCTGTGACATAGGCACTACCCCTTTCAGCGAGGTATAATCTCTGTTTCAGAGTAGATTCACGCTACTCTGTAGTGACCCCTTAGAGCTGGGCACTTTTTGGGCCTCTCATTTCAACTTCTCAGGGCGAGGTGAGATAGATTAGCCTTATCATATCAGATGCGCTTCCTGTTTGCCAGCCTCCTGCGAGGACCAACGTGCTTCAAACTCAGTGGAGGCAGATAGTCCAAAGCTGAGTGGACCCATTTGTGCATGTAGACCTGCTCGAGAAACCGACCGCTATGCTCTCTACAAGGCTTTGAGCAAAGTGGCTTTGGGCAAGGCCTTGGTCATATAGCCTGCCGATTCCCACCCGCCAATGGAGCGTGTAAACAGATCAATATGAACTACAACACTACCAATTTTGACGAATTTTCCCAATTTCCGTGAACAACAAAAGACTTCCATGTACCAGCATGCTACTCGACAAATTGCCATGAACCAAGGCGGGAACTGCCCTCACCTTGACAAGCACCCCAGGGAATCAGGTATACTCAAAGTATTGTTTGAAGGTATGTTCCACCTTGAAGGAACAACAGTCTGGTCTGCTGTGGCAGCGGGTTGCCCCTGCAAAGGACTAGGTTGGTCACCTCAAGCTGTCTGTCGCTGAGTTACTCGCCGGGCTTGAAACGACGAGGCTTCTCACCTTGATTGCCGACAATCAGAACGAGAAGGTTTCTCCCGCCTGATGCATCTTGAACAAGCTGGCTGGACTTGTCTGTGTTTCGCGGAGTTCATGTCGCGGGGCTTGCTCTCAGTGTGTCGAAGTGGAGCGCAACCGCTATTCCTGTAGTGTGTCCCCGTTGTGCTTCCCTGTCGTGCGTTCTGGCTCGACGTGAGAGTCGGCGAGCCAGGTTGGAAAGCATTGCATAGGTTTTCCTGGTAGTGTGTCCTTGGAGAATGTTTCTTGTAGGAGATGAGCCTCCATCTCTCCTGGTGATGTGGCCGCGTTGAGTGGTTTGCATATAGCCAACGAAGATGATCCACGGTTATACTTGCGCTTCTAGCGAAGTATAACCAGTGGATAGGATGAAATCAGTGTCTCGGAGTGCCTGGTGCATCCTGAAGTAGCGGAAGCTCTGCATTTCTTAACCCGGCACGTTGTTAGTGTAAGACAGGGAAATGCCGAAACGCAAAGGGATCATCTACGCAACAATTGAGAGGCTGAACGGCCTGATGGCACTCAAGGAGAGTCGCTATGAAGCTAAAAAAGCATTACGCGCCTCCGGGGAACATGTCTGGTCGTTCTCTACAGGCAAGATTCACTCGCTCACCACACGCGGTGTCTACCAGCAACACATTCTCAAGTTCGTGAACTGGTCTAGAGATACCCATCATATCCACCACTTAGAACAACTCGATGTATGTGCCGATGACTTGGCGGCGCAGTACCTCACCGAGCATGTGGACGTTGGCCGCAGTGCCTACACAGTGCAAGCAGAACGAGCGGCCCTACGGATGTTTTTCAGCGATCGCGATCTAGCATCCACCATCACTCTTCCTGCACGCAGGCGTGAGCAGATTCGTCGCTCGCGTGGCTCTGCCGCACAAGATAGAGAGTTTCAACCACTTAACTGGCAGCGGGAGATCAAATTTCTGCAGGCCTGTGGACTCCGTCGCTCAGAAGCTCGTGACCTGTGCATCAAAGATATCAAGATGTATCCAGATGGGCATATGGAGATCTATGTCAAACGAGGCAAAGGCGGGCGCCCCCGCAATGTCCCAGTGCTGCCCGGTCGAGAGCAGGATGTGCTCTCGGTCATAGAAGGGCGCGACCTTGAAGAGAAGGTTTTTGCTCGTCTCCCCGTGCGCCTGGACATTCATGCCCTCCGGCGTGAGTACGCCCAGGCACTCTACCTCTACCATGCGACTGGCCAGGAACTGCCTCCATCAACAGGACGGCTTAAACCGAGCGACTATGATGAACTGGCGGCGATGAAAGTCTCAGATGCACTGGGCCATAATCGCCTCGACGTCGTGCTGAGGCACTATATCCGCTGATGAACAAATGTTTCTTCCAGCCGATCATTTGCTGATTGGTTGAAAGGAGTACAGTGCAAGCTTACATGGCGTCGCGTGTAAGTTTGCAGTGAAATGTCCTTGTCAGACACCAAAACGCCCCTGTCTGACAACTTTCCCCTTTTTCCACATTGTGTCTGACACCCGGATGCGGGTAGCACACTGGAGGGGACTCCGGTGTGTTCAGCTCGCATTCGGGTATTTTTCATGCTTCCTTCCAGGCAGGCTCATGCGGCTATCAGCCATGAAACAATCCCTTGCTAGTGCTGTAAGGGCAGAAGGCCCAGGAAGAACATGTTCAAACGAAAGGAGAAGTAATGTATCACCAGGATCTGCTGGATCTACTCGAAACGATTATCACGTCACTTGATGAGGCAATTGCGGACGCAGAGTCCACCGAGGAGCACTATGGCGCTTTTAATGGACAGCTTCTTTCTTCCAGTGGTGGCAGTAACCACTACGAGTTCACGCTCAAAACTCGGTGGGAGCCGGAGGATAACACCCGCGTCAAAATCGAGGTTGACCCGCAAGATCCACACCCTCTCTCGGGCAGGATCGTCGGGGTCAGTGGCATGAGCATCATCATCGCGACGGAAGACCTGCTGCCGGTTCGCGCCATGAAGCATATCACCCTCTATGAAGAAGCCACCTGGTTGCTCCAACGGTGACTGCTCAGGGGGTTGAGAAAGTGAGGGAGATATGATAAGCTCTTAGGTATGGAAGAGACAGCCCAGTACGTAGAGTATACACAAGAAGAACTGATCCAGATCATCATGGATCAGAATCAAACCATAGCGGACCTGAAAAAAGAGGTTGAGGCGTTAAAGCACCCAGTCCCCAAAGATAGCACGAATAGTTCGCTTCCGTCATCAAAGGACCTGATTCGGCGAACGCGAAGTCAACGGGAAAAGAGTGGCAAGAAACCAGGGGGCCAAAAAGGACATACGGGTCAGCATCGAGAACGCAATGCTCACCCAGACAGCATCGTCATGGTGCAAGCCTCCCACTGTAGGTCCTGTGGGGCTTCTCTCTCTGAGAGAGAAGGAACCATTGGTCAAATCGCCCAACAAGTCGATATCCCTGCCATCCCTCCATTGACAACTGAGTACCGACAAGTGATCAAGGTCTGTGCTTGCGGAGAGTGCAATTATCCCCCCTTGCCCATCGAAGGATACGTCAATATCGGACCACAGATGGGGTCCTTGATCACCTATTTCAATGTCGAACATGCCCTTCCCTATCAGCGGCTCAGCCAGATCACCCATGACTTGCTTGGGTTTGCCATCTCGGAGGGGACCATTGCCAACAAACTGGCGCACATGCAGCGACAGGCCAAAGGGATTATCCAGACGATCAAACAACACGTCCTGGAGGCCCCCTGGATTGGATCAGATGAAACCGGCACGCGGGTAGCAGGCAAAACGTACTGGGAATGGGTGTGGCAATCGCCTCTGGCTTCCTCCTTTGTGATTGACCATCGGCGCGGCTATGGCGTGGTCAAAGAGCATTTTAGCGAAAGCTACCAAGGCGTGATCTGCCATGATGGCTGGAGCGCCCAAAACAAGACGCCTGCCGGTGCGCATCAGCTCTGTCATGCGCATCTGTTGCGCAATTTGCAGTACGCCATTGAGAAGGAGCGATCCGTCTGGGCCTACCGAGTTCAGCGATTATTACGCAAAAGTCAACGAGCCCGAGAAACGATTTGGGAGGCAGGAGTTTCTCCCAAGCAGCGAGAAGCCATCATCTAGTATTACCAGGATGCGTTAGATGCCTTGAACCGTCTGCCTTTGACCCAGCCGGAGGAGCGCAGGTTGCAAAAGCGTCTGATCAAGCATAAAGACTGGATCTTTACCTTCATGGCTTACCCGGATGTGCCAGCGGATAATAATAGTTCCGAGCGGGCAATCAAGGCGGCCAAAATCAAAGATAAAGTTTCCGGGGGATTTCGCTCCGTGCAGGGAGCAAGACGATTTGCCCAACTGCTCGCGCCTTCCCCAAACGCTGCGAAAGCAAAAACTGGCCATCCTTCCCACTTTGACAGCTCTCTTCAAGGGGAGCGAGGGTGCTGTTTCCTTTCACTCTGGCTGAGGGCCGTGCCTCTGTGCAACATGATCCTCTCGGGAGTCAGAACTCTTCTCAGAAGGGTCTGGCTTCACCTTGTCATACTCTTCTTGACCACCCCCCCGTAAGTAGTCACCTCCAACGATTGCGCGAGAGCATAAAAGACCTGGAAAGCATGGACCAGGGAGAACTTCTCCTTGCCGCAAAGACCTTTGGTTTCCTGCCGAGTGTTCAGGGAAGGGAAAAGATCCTCAAAAAGATTGGCACCTTTACCCCTGACAGCGATCAAAGGCTGGCGATTGAGCAAGGACTGGCAAGTGAGATGACCAGGCTGGTAGGTCCCCCTGGAACCGGCTAGACGAGCACGTTGGCTCCTCTGGCCCTGTTCCAGGCGACCCGGAAGCACGCATCCGTCTTGATTCTCTCGCACACGAACATCGCCGTCGATAACGCCGTAATACGCTTGAAGGAGTTCTATCACGAGACAGGCAACAGTCATCTCCTGGCCGCGCATAAGGTGGTGCGCTTTGGGGATCCCAAGCATCCTGATCTCCTGATAGCAGCGTACCGGGATATTACGGTTGCACTGATTGCCGACCAGGAGAATGAATCACTTGCGACCGAGCGAGAAGATCTGCAACAGCAACAACTAACATTGCCTGCGAGCATCGAACAGCTCAAGCACGCCCTGGAGCGAAACAGGAAAACCTGGCAGTCCCAGTGCCACTCGATAGAACAGCGACTTGCCCCTCTGAAGAAGGAGTTGGAGAAGCTCGAAGCCGATGAGGAGCGGAGCAAAGCGAATATCGCACGTGGGATCAAAGAAGAGACGGCCAAACTCAATGCAGTGCAGGCAGAGCTAGCCCGGCTCGTCGCAGAAGAACGGCATCTCAGAGCCCTTCGCGCAGGGTGGGAGGCGGAGAAGGAATGCAGGAAGAGTGTGTGGCAGGCGGCTGCAGAGGAACTGGCAAAAGTCCAGGAGATGGGGAGAATCAGGCGCTACTTTTCCTCGTATCGCGACTATGCTCTTCATACCAAGCCTGGTGAAATTGCGGAGTTGTTCGCCAGGGTAGGCAAGGCTGAGCAGGAGATCGCGAATATTGACCGCTCCATGCATGAAAATGCGCTGGGGCAGACCCTGTTCCAGGTAGCTGTCGAGAAAGCGGCTGCCGAATTCAAGCGCTTCCAGGAACCCAACACATACTTTACCGATCAGATCAAGGCACTCCAGCAGGCATGCGCGCCCTACCTTGCGCAACTGGAGGAGATCGACAGGCAAGAGGGAGAGGCGGAGGAGGAGATGAAGGAACAGCAGCGCGAACTCGGCAGGTGTGCAGCTCGGCTCGAAGAGATCAAGGCCCAGATGAGTACGACGAAGCAGCGCATTCTTGCCGAGGCCCAGGTCGTTGCTACCACACTCACCATGCTTACCGTCACTCCTGCGCTGCTGCACCGGACCTTTGACGTGGTGATCATTGATGAAGCCTCCATGGCATCGCTGGCTCTGGTGTTGGTAGCGGCATCGTGCGCTGCACGACAAGTGGTGGTCGTGGGTGATCCCACCCAGTTAGCACCCATTAGCAAGTTGTATCATCCGGAGAAGGCTCCCTATGCCCGCAAGTGGTTGGCGATGGACCTCTTCACCTACTTGGGGATTACACTCAAAAAAGCTGAGCGGGGAGATGACTACTGCGTGTTCCTCCGGCAGCAATCGCGCATGGATAGTGCCATCTCCGCGCCCATCTCGGAGTTCGTCTATGGTGGAGCGCTCATCAATCGAAATCCAGACCGGGTGTCGCCGAAGATGGGACCAGGGCCTGCGCATCCCTTTCTGTTAATCGATACCAGCGATGCCAGTGAGAAGGAGTGCTTCACCCAGAAACCGGGAGATCGCTCCCGGTACAACACCTATCACATACGCTGTGACCTGGCGGTTGCCCGGCAACTGCTTGCGACCCTGCCTCCTCCGCCCTTACAAGTATAGGTTTTTTAACCGTGGGCGCGGGCATGTTCCCGTGTACGGCGTTTTTGTCTTTTTCGACGTTCCTTTTCCTTTTGCGTTTTCTTCTTGTTCAGAGCTGAAGGTTTGGGCTGTTTCTGGGGTG
>WNFX01002657.1_pt1 | contig 20515 bp, 19 predicted proteins | sample 5400111 | NCBI WGS metagenome assembly WNFX01 (sample SAMN13153363, study PRJNA577476) | soil metagenome | isolation source: 40 cm soil or saprolite under grassland replicate 1 | place: USA:California | collected 2016-06-15 | reverse complement strand
CCTAGCCTGTCGAAAGTCTTCTTGATCTTCTCGGGAACATCGTCCCAGCTCTTCTCCACCTTGTCGGTGGGTTTTAGGTAGTAGTAGATGTCGTTGAAGTCGATGTGGGAGAGATTGCCACCCCATGTTGGCATGGGTCTCTGGAGGAAGTGTTCGTAGGCTCGTAGCCTGAATTTCTTCATCCATTCAGGCTCTTTCTTCATATCAGAAATCTGCTCGACTGTCTGGCGAGAGAGTCCCTTCTCGGACTTGAAGATGGGCTTCTGAGTATCCTTGAAGTCGTACTTTGCATAATCTAGGTCTAGGTAACTCTTGTTAGCCATCGGTTCTTTCTCTCTTTATGACGTATGTTATACTGGACCGCTCGCTATTTACAGGTTCCGTCTCAACCATGACGGAGCGCGAGAGCCAGTAGAAGCCCCGGGAGGAGGCCTTTTGCTCTAAAGTCTTAGGTTCCAGCTGCTCGAACTCCCCGTCGTCTGGTATTCAAGAAGGCTGAACAAGTCCGTAAATTCCCCTGAACAACTGGTCAAAACCATTGGATTATGCCAATCCTTTGATCCGTGGGAGCAACGACGATGAAAACGTATGACTCAAGCAATCGTGTGAAATGTCCTTTTTGCGCACGACTTGACAAGTGTTACGACCCAGGCGGTCACGACCACACCTGCGGCCTCTGTCATATGACATTCGATGTCGAGAAGATACAGCCGACACATAGCTCGTCCAGTCTAAGACTCGCCATCCAAGCAATCCGATAACAAGACCCAAGCGGTCTGCCAAGCGGATCGCCCAAGTGGTGGTGTGAGCGATAAAGGAATAGAATTCCGCTAGTTTTGTCGTTGCTTCTTCCGAGTGCGGGGAAGATAGTCAGTCTTGTAGTACTTGCACCTGTCGTTCAGCGGACAGTCCGCGCAATGCGGCCCGATAGGCCTGCAAACAAGCTGGCCGAATCTTACGAAGACTTCGTTGAGCGGCAGCCAATCTTTCCGATCCGCTAAGCGAGTGAGCTCCTTCTCAGTATCCTCCGGCGTCTTCGTCTCAACTACTCCAATCCGGTTGAAGATCCGATGGACATGAGTATCGACGGGGATCGCGGGTGTCTTGAACCCGTAGACGAAGACACAGTTAGCAGTCTTACGCCCAACAGAGGGGAGCTCAAGCAGCTGCTCCATGTTCTCTGGCACTTTGCCGCCATACTTGTCGAGCAAGATTCTAGAGATCTTCTTGACAGTCCGTGCTTTCGTATTGTAGAAGCCGACTGGCTTGATGAGTCGCGCAACAGTCCTGGTGTTTGCGGCGGCCAGGCTCTTGACATTGGGGAACCGGGCGAAGAGCCTGGAGGAAGCGAGAGCTGTGACAGGGTCCTTGGTTCGATGAGATAGCACTGTCGCGATCAGGACTCTGAACGGATCACCGTCAGTCGAATCGCTAATCTCCTGCAAAGCCGTGGGATCATCCTTTCGGGCTTTGTCAACTGCTCCTGCGGCATCCTGGATGATTCGATGAATCGCGCCTGCTGATTGTAAATCAACTCGCGTTTTCATTTTGCTAGCTTGCGAACCGTCTCCAAGTTACCCTTATCATCACGCCTCTCATCCTCAGGCGTTTCCAAGATCCAGGGCAGTCCCCGGATGGCGTCGTGATGTAGAATCGCCTTGAACCCCTTCGCCCCGATATAGCCCATACCAATATGCTCGTGGCGATCAAGTCCGGACCCTTGCCCGCCGCGGGAATCATTCAGATGGACCACCTTCAACTTGTCGAACCCGATATCTTTGTCGAAGCCCGCCAGAGTCTGGCTCACGCCCTTCTCGGTGTGAAGATCCATACCGGCAGCGTACGCGTGGCAAGTGTCTAGGCAAACGCCCAGTCGTTCCTTCTTTTTCACTCCGTCGATGATCTCTCGGATGTCGGGAAAGTTAGAGCCCATGCTGTTCCTCTGCCCCGCCATATTCTCCAACAGTATCCAGGGATCCTTCTTGACGCGCTTGACAGCCATGTTCAGCGCATCGGTGATTCTTTGCAAGCCAACATCTCTACCCATTCCCAGATGGCTGCCAAGATGGCAGACGAGGTAGGGTATTCCAAGAGCTCCGCAACGATCAACCTCGGCCAGGAGTGTTGCGGTAGATTTTTCGTAGAGCTCGTCTTCGGGACAGGATAGGTTGGGAAGATAGGGCATATGGTCGACGACTGGTCCTAGGTTGGACTGGCCTAGTTTTTCCTTGAAACTCTTGACCTCATCAGGGTCCAGGTCGCCGAATTTCCAGCCGCGAGGGTTTCGCGTGAACACCTGGAACGTGTCGCAGCCTTCTTCCTTGGCCCGGTCGACAGCCTGGTCGATCGAGCCTGAAATGGAGACGTGTACTCCGACCTTCAAACCCGTGTTCTACCAGCTGGAATGCTGGCGGACCTCGGGGTAGATAGCCTTGGCCTCGAAAACTATTCCCGAAGAATCTAGAGGCTGGAATAAGAGGGTGGAGGAAGCGTTGACTCTTACGCTCGTACACGCCCATGAACCAGTAGAGTCCCACGACAAGCACTAGTCCGATGATGAACACGATATTGTTCGCGTTTGCGCCAAGTCCGTTGTAGACCCATTGTCTCGTAGATTCGCTGAATTCGAGTGTCCATAGGAGCGTGGCGAATAGAGCTGCGGGTAGGGCGAGCCTGAAAGTTCTCAGCAGGAGAAGCTCATTTTTTGCGGTTGCCATTTTTCTACATCTAGTCTGGCTGTTACATGGTCAGGGATTTCATAGCGGTTTTGCAGAACCCTAAGGCTCACTTCTCTATGCGCCCATTCGGCCTCGGGTCGTTTTGAACACGAGAAATGTCAAGTTCATTGAAATAATCCATACTGTCTTTCCGAAAAATGGATGGATTAGTGTAACATTTGGCGGGCAAGCTGGACTACGTGTGCGCAGGTATTGCCGGGACCAGTGCAAGATTCCGTCGAAGGGGGTTTGCAAACTTACATATTCCTCGCTCCTGCCCGGTCTTCCGCGTGGCCGCCGTAGCGTAGCTTGGTAGCGTACAGGCCTGAAGGGCCCCGAAGAATGACCCTGGCAAATGGAGCCTGCGGGGCGGGTTCAAAGCACCTATAGTTGGTGGGAAAGTCCCGCCGGCGGCCCCACAACCACCGGTAGAAACGGTTTTCGTGAAGAGCGGGGCGCGAGAAAATCGACCACCCCGGGGTCGAGAAAAGCATGCTTATTTTTTGATTCGTTGACGTCCTATGTTTCGTTCCGCTAGGTTGCTTCGTCAAAGGCTTTAACCCGGTAGAATATCGGGTTCGGCCTAGTGGGCCGGTAGTTCAGCCTGGTATGCTGACGAGTGTGGTCAGGCCGAAGAACGTCCGGTTTGCAAACCAGTTGATGGTCTAGATTCCGGAAGGCCGCGGGTTCAAATCCCGCCCGGTCCACCATAGGTTTCTGAGTCTCGTTGGCCCATTCTAAGGAATCGAGGCGGGAGCAGCGATAGGCGGTGGCGCTGTTACGTTCTATGAAAAAAGCGATCTACCAAACACGCCTTCCTTCTTGAAACACGTCCACGATCAACCGCAGTGCTCCGATATTCTCCAGGGGATTCGCGTCTAGCAGGACCAAGTCTGCGATCTTTCCTTCCTCGATGGTCCCGCGTTCGCTTTCGCCTATCAAGGCTGCTGCGCTAGAGGTCGCAGCGATGAGGGCATGGCGCGGCTCCATCCCACACTCGACCATCAATTCAGCCTCTCTTGCGATTCGACCATGACGTGCAGCTCCACCACCAGCATCCGTCCCCAATGCTATCTTCACCCCCACCTTGACTGCGGCTGTAACAGCCGCACGCGAACCTTGTCGTAGATCCTCCGCTCTCTTCTTGCGGGCTTCAGGCCAATCAATCGCGCGTGCGTAATAGAGCATGGCGTCCCAGACTGACATTGTTGGGACAAGATACGTTTTGTTCTTCGCCATGGCTTCAAGATCTTGTGCTTCGAGAAACATCCCGTGTTCGAGGGAATCGACGCCGGCATGGGCGGCTATTCGACAGCTGGTCGGGTCGTTGGCGTGGCATGCGATCTTGAAACCTGCCTTGTGGGCTTCTTCGACGGCTACAGCCAGGAGTTTCTTGTCGAATGGAATCTCCGGCGTGTCTTGTGGGCGGACGCCTTCGTTCCAGCCTGCTAGTGCGACCTTGATGAGGTCCGCTCCCGACTCAATCTCCGTCTTGATCGCGTTTCGTAGCTCATCGGTTTCCTCGAATAGTCTCGCGAAGGAAACGTAGGTGCCTCGGTGGGCAATCCATGTTCCGGCAGCGCGAATGTTCGGGGCGCGAATCTCTCCGGCTCGTGCTGCTCGTGCGAGCCTAATGCTGACTCCGTAGGGCGCACCCACGTCTCGCGCTGTCGTAACCCCGCTTCGTAAGCTGGTCTCTGCGAGTTCGATGGCACGCATTGAGATTTCGGGGAGTGGATCGGTAAATCGCGCGATCCATTGGGGCCCACCTGGACTGCTATAGTGAACATGACAATCCATGAGTCCCGGAATCAACGTTCGCGCCCTGCCGTCAACGACTCGAACCGTAGCTCGGTTACCCTGCCATTGGGACGCGGAGCCGATCCAATGGATCCTCCCATCACGAACCTCTACGGACATTTTGGGCTGCGCGGGCGAGCCAGTCCCATCCCAGAGCTGAACTTCGTCGATTAGGAGCTCTAATTTTCCAACCTCGTTATCGCTCTACTTGTTCAAGTCTTGAATATTCCTCATTCGTGATACCCTGAGTATATCTGCTCGAGCAGAGACGTGAGTGCATGGAAGAGAGGGCGGGAGTTGTCTTCGTCACGGCTGATGAGATGCGCAAGATAGATGATATGACAATTCGAGAGTTCCGAGTGGATGTTCTAATGTTGATGGAGAACGCAGGCAGAGCCACGGCCATGTTGGCCATGCGAATGCTACGGGGGACAATTCTCGGAAAGCGTGTTGCCTGCCTCGTCGGAGGGGGCAACAATGGAGGTGATGGGATGGTCGCTGCGAGACACTTGGCGAACTGGGGCGCTGATGTCAAAGTGATTGTTGGCACAACCAAGGATAAGATGAAGGATGTGCCACTGGGACAACTTCACATCCTCGAAAAAATGGGAGTCCCGATCCTATCAACAGACTACGCTCTAAGAGATTACGATCTGCTGATCGATAGTCTCATTGGATATGGGCTTGAGGGCAACCCTCGGGACAGAGTGGCGATGATGATCGAAGGCGCGAACTCGAGCGGCCACCCGGTCTTGGCACTGGACCTTCCCTCCGGAATGAACGCGACGACTGGTGAGGCCTACGACCCTTGTATCAAAGCGACCGCAACCCTGACCTTAGCGCTTCCAAAGACCGGGTTCCTTTCGCCGAGCGCCTCACCTTACGTAGGCGATTTGTACCTTGCTGACATCTCGATACCACGAAAAGTCTACCAGAGTTTTGGACAGCGAAACATCCTGTTCCAGAAGGAAACTCTACTGAAGGTCTAGATAGTCTAACGATCAATGTCAACAGTAGTTACATTACAGGATTCTCATTGAAACTCGGATGGGGTACGGGATCCCTGTTCGGTCTAGTAATCTAGTGGAGGGCGCGAATGGCTATTGAGATAGGGCTTCGATTACTTGTTGAGTGTGTGCGTCAGCTTTCACGGGATCGAATACCTTCTCGACGATCCCCTTTTCATCGATGATGAAGGTAACTCGTCTCGCCGTGTTGGATTTCTCGTTCAGAACACCGTACGCCTTTGTGATGCTCTTGTCTGAATCCGCGACCAGTTGGAATGGGAGGTTGAACTTTTGGGTGAAATGCTGATGCGACACGACATTGTCAACGCTCACGCCTAAGACCTCAGCTCCCAGCTCGCGAATTTTCTGGTATTGATCACGGAGACCACAGGCCTCGATGGTACAACCAGGGGTATCGTCTTTCGGGTAGAAGTAGAGAACTACCTTCTTTCCTTTGTAATCATTGAGCTTCACTACTTCACCTGTAGTCAAGAGAGACGTGAATTCTGGAGCGTGGGTCCCGGTTTGGACACTCGTGGTGGCCTGCATGACTTTTCAGGGTGGCATGGTCTCTTTTATGGACATCGCTCAGTATGAGAGATAGAGAAGCAGCCTGATTCTCCTTGCTCTCCAAGCCTTCTACTTCCGCGGCCCTAGGCGTTACATGTGCCGAAGAGATCCAATCAGAGAACGCGATAGGTACTGGATCCTCATTGAAAGAGTTCTGCGGAGAATCTGCTGAACTCCAAACTTTTTTTTTGCCGGACAACCCACTTTCTGTACAGTCTCGGATGAGTTGCGGCCCTCTCTACGTCTCATCAGAGAGAAGGATTGCTTTCTAGCCTGAAAGGCCTCCGAACAAGAGCAATTGATGATTTTCCGGTTGACACTAAACACTAGTTTAAAATACATAGCACCTCGAAAACAGGTTGTTTTAGGGAAGACCGGTCGGAAGAGAGACCTAATCCTAACCAAAGCAAAGTGTGTTTGAGGTATAGATGAATGGCTAGAATAGTGCTCACAGCTGACGCAACCCAGATGAGCGAGTACTGGGGTATACCCCTGCTCCCCTTCTTCAGCTGCGCTCCAGCAGAAAAAGTCCCCCGAATCGTATTCGACTTCCTTTCCCCCCAAGTCAAACACAACAACGGAGTTGCACAGATGGCGCCCTACGGGCTCAGAAAGCTGGAAGCCTCCATCCTAAGGACGTACAAGCCCGAGGAAGTTGTGGTCGCCCACCCTGACCACGTTTCCAAGTTCGTCAACGAGGACACCCGAATAATCGGAATATCCACCATGGACCCGTTAGGACTCGGACCCGTCAGCATGATGTTCACCGACGGAGGCCAGCTGACAGCGTATACGAAGAGGAAATTCCTTGAGCTCGTCTATGAAGTAAACCGAGCTAGAAAACGATTCCCCAAGGCAAAACTAGTCCTTGGCGGATCAGGCGCTTGGCAGATGGAAACCAAAGACGAACAGACGAGGGCTCTTGGAGTCAATCACACGGTGATTGGAGAATGCGACCATGTCATACAAGACATCTACAACGACATAGAATTCAATGGCGCACCAGAGTTCATCCACGTTCCCCGTGGACCCAAATTGGAACAGATTCCGGATATTGTTGGAGCGTCTACTCACGGGCTTGTTGAGGTCATGAGAGGTTGCGGTCGCAACTGCCAGTTCTGCGAACCGAACCTGCGCACGGCAAAATACTACCCAACGGACAAGATTGAGAGGGAGATCGCGGTTAACAGGAAGATTGGAAACCCCAACGTCTGGATTCACAGCGAGGACATATTCCTCTACAAGCTAGAAGACAAGAACGGATTCATGCCCAACCACGAGGCAGTCGTTGACCTTTTCAAGACAGTAATGACACAGGGTGGCATCACTTACGCGAACCCGACCCATGGGACAACAGCACCGGCGGCAGCTGACCCAGAGCTAATCAAGGAAATATCGGATACAGTCCGTGCGAAGGATGACAAGTACATCGGCATACAGTCGGGACTCGAGACGGGGTCCACTGAGCTAATTCGAAAGTATATGCCTTTGAAGGTGAAACCCTTCAGCCCGAGTGAATGGCAGGAAGTCATCTACAACGGCACACGAATCTTCAACGAAAACTACTGGTTCCCAGCCTACACCCTCATCGTAGGATTACCAGGAGAGACCACCGACGACGCGATCGAGACCGTCCGATTGATCGATAAGATGGAACATGGGCTCCGAAAAGAGATCGGAAACAGAGCACACTTCACCGTCACGCCCCTCAGCTTTGTCCCGCTGGGTGTTTTGAAGAACAAGGGCTTCTTCAACATCGACGAGGCAATAGATGAGGCGAGGTTCTGGGTCATCTACAGAAGCTGGAGACATACAGTACTGGAGCTACACTCAATGCCACCAACACTCATGAAGTTGAACCCGGCCTTCAAAGCCATATTCACGACACTATGCTGGTTCGGCTCGAAGAAGATCTTGGATAGCATCAAAGCCTGGGGACGATCGCTGGGATATGACGCTGACAAGAGCCTTCGGTTGAACTAGGACGACTCTTCTGTTCTCTTTTTCTTGACGACTCTTCCCCTTCGAAGGGTCCCAAGGACCCGCTGAACTGCGTTCCTTGGTCTAGGGCAGCTTTCCTCTCTTTGTCCGCTCAAAGCACTCTCCCTCTAATCACCTCTCGGGCCAACGGCAGGAGCCCGCTTCTACCCCCGTAGCCCGTATCTCCGAACAGAATCCAAAACATCTCATCCGGTCTATCACTGGGACGAAAGAACTCCGTCTTTATCCTCTTCCCCTTTTCAGTGAATAATCCGACCGTGTCCACCCAGCCCTTCGAGAGAGAACTTGCGACGTGCGCGAATCTGGTGCATATTCCGCAATCATTGTCATAGAGAAGAACAGGTCGACCGGTAGTCATTTGGACGGGCAACTAAACCAGGTTCTCTCTGAAGAGACTAGTGTGGTCGCCGTGTAAACTTTGTTTCTCTACAGTACGATCCGGGTTGGTATCGGCAGGGATCATTCCATTTAGCCAGACCATAGGAAAACGACAGTTAAGAGTGGATGCTGGCTCGACGAGGCGTCGAAGAATGTCAGTTGCGGGATGTGTCTCGTCTCATCAAGGACGTGAAGGTGCGTTGAGCACGCTGTCTGGAGCTTGGCCCATTTCGTTGGGGTTTCTGCGCTTTAAGGGTCTGGGGTGACGCTCCATCGGCTGCCAGTCCTGTCGGAAGATTCCTGAGCTGAATCGTACTGCTATGGAGGTTCTTTTTCGCATGTTTCTCTACCTATAACCACGCATAGGGTGTGGGATATTGACTGGGGAGAAGATTATCCAGTCAACGGGAACGATCGTAGAGCTAGCTGTTGTCTTCTGTTTCGGGGAGGATGCGGCTGATTCTGTCGAAGAGTTCGTAGCCCGCGGCTATGGAAGAGTGTGTCTCGACCTCGTTCGTTGGTTGGCTCCAGACCAGAATCTCCGCCGGGGCAAGTCGTACTACTAGTTGGAATCGTCCGTCTTCGGTGATCCAGTAAAGTGACTGGCCTGACCCGCTACTAGAGTATCCTAGCCAGCGGAAATTCTTGAACCATCGGCCTTTCAGTTTGGAGGTGAGGAGGTTTGGGTCGATTCCTGGGGGGAGCTGGCCGCGAATAACCGGCTCTCCCTCGTCGAGGTGTCGTGTCGTCTTTCTGGAGTGGTGTAGGACCTTGTATCCCTCGTCAGTCTTTAGGACAAGATTGTCGTCCTCGAGGCGTTTGAGGATTCGTGTCAGCTTCTCTTGGTGTAGTCCGAGCCTTCTCTTCATTCCTTGGAAGCTGTAGGTTGCGTCGTTCTCGGATGATAGCATGTTCATTACAAGTGTCTGATCGTCTAGTGGTCTTGCGTCAAAGGATGGGCCGATTTCTGGAGAAGGCAATCGCTTCTAAGTGGGCCTGTCCGGCGGCCCTTATTTATTGACGATGTTACTGTTCGTGGTTTAGTGGAAACGGGCTCGGCCTTGAGCTAGAATCGAATCGACGTTTGCTTTCCAAGCGTCGAACAGCGCAGGGTCCTTCGGATAGTTCTGGTAGAGCTCATTGAGCGCCCGCATCCTAGCCATCGTGAACACAAGTCCACTGAACGCCTAGTACGACCCCAGACCTCTGAACAGTTTGACTATCTTCTTGGCCGCCGAAAGATGGGGCATTTCTCCCAACGATATCTCTGTCGCTTCGTCCGATGAGAGAAAGTGTCTCATGCCATAGTTGATCTGGGCATTGTTGAGTGTCTGCAAGTACATCCGAAATACTTCCAGACCGGCCGTCTTGTTGCCGTAATGGTTGACGAAGTCCAAGTTGTACTGCCAAAGCTGTTTCTCGCTGAAATCGTTCGCCTCGATCGCCCGCACAGCAGCTTCACCGGCCATTACTCCGCCTATTAGTCCCGGGCCGATGCCGCCGGCGCTTATCGGGTTTGGGAACCATGCTGCGTCCCCACAGATCATGTAGCCGTTGGCAACGAGGCAGTCGTTCTGGTGTCTAACCGAGACCTGCCAGGACCCTGTGAGGTTGCTGTCATCACTCAGAGGCTGAATGTCTTTGAATCTATCATCGGCTGCCAACCAATCTTTCAAGAGTGCGCTGAGAGGCTTTGGACTTCTCTTCTGCTGGATACCCAGGCCAATGTTGACCTTGTCTTCGGATTTTGGAAAGAGCCAGAGATAACCGCCAGGCGCCTTTTCCGCATCGAGATAGATGTCGCAGTGGAACGGTTCCACTTCGACTCCGTCCCGGAGTTTCGCGTTCAGACGCGCGGTTGGCTCTACATCGTCCTTGTTGATCTCTTTCTCAATATGACTGGGAATCGGAAGATTCCGACGAAGCTTCGTAGACATTCCTGAGGTGTCGATGATGAGTTTGGAGCGAATCTCGAACGGTTGATTGACGCCGGGACCAACTGTTTGGCCGTGCAACCCAACGATTGTTCCGTTATCTTGGATTAGTTCGGTTGCCTGGACATTGCCACGAAATTCAACCCCGGCTTTCAGAGCATCGTCGAGTAGGCGTTTTGCGAATTTGGGCCTGTCTAGAACATATCCGGGTCCCTCGAATGGAACTCTGACCTTCATGTCAGGGGAGTAGACGTAGACTGCGGTTACCCTATTCTCCATCTCGGGCTTCCCGTAAGTAGTGCCAATACGTTCGTGAATGTACTTGATGTGGTGCTCGCCGACTGCGTCGCCGCAGACCCAGCCCAGGACTGTTTTCTTTCCCGCTTCTGTGGGCGGGTTTCGGTCCATTAGTAGGACGCTTACTTTTCCTTTGCCCTTCAGGGCTATTGTGCCGGCTGTCATACAACCCGCTATGCCGGCGCCAACAACTACTACGTCCCAGTTTTCGGCCAAATTCTTCACGACGTTTAGGAGTCTATCGTGGACTTGTGAACACGCTTTAGCCTTTTGCCTCTCAGCTCAATAAACCTGGGGAATTAGCCTTATATCACCTCCGGCGAGCCGATTTTTTCGAACTAGAGAGATCGCCTGAAGATGTCATCTAACGCCGGTGTCGATGCGAAAAAGCCGCCCTTCATCGGATTATGGCTCAAGGCGATGCGGGTCCCATTCTTGCAGGCGACCTTCGTGCCCGTCATACTCGGCGGCGTCGTTGCCTGGGAGATAGCAGGCAAATTCTCCTGGCCCACTTTCCTGCTCACGTTGCTGGGTGCCAGTCTAATCCAGATCGCCAGTAACATGTTCAACGACTATTTTGATTTCAAAAGCGGAAACGATCTTCAAGTCAGGCACCAGAATCCGTTCGCCGGCGGCGGACGAATACTGACAGCGGGCCTGATCAGACCGTCAACCCATTTGATAGTTTCAACTTCTTGTCTGATCCTCGGGTCCCTCATAGGATTCTACTTCATTTTCGCCCTCGGATTGTATCAGTTGTTCTGGTTTGGACTGATAGGTGTCGTGTCCACCTACTTCTACGTAGGGCCTCCTTTCAAACTCGCTTATCGTGGGGTTGGAGAGTTTCTTGTTGGATTGAATTTCGGACCCGTTATGACGTTGGGCGCGTTTTACGTTCAGACCGGATCCCTTGCATCCGCAACGGTACCGCTACTTGCATCTATCCCGGTCGGGCTGCTCATTGCAGCGGTGTTGTGGATCAACGAGTTTCCTGACATGGACGCGGACAAGGCGGTCGGAAAGAAGACTCTGGTTTTGAGGCTAGGCTACCTCCGGTCAGTCGCCGTTTACGTGGGATTATTGGCAACATCCTACTTTCTAGTTCTCCTCTACGCGGTTCTGAAGATCTTCGGGCCATTCCCGATCACGAGCTACACAACGCTCATCGCCCTGTTCAGTCTCCCGTTTGCGCTGAAAGCGGTCAGGATCTTGAGGGTGAATTACAAGGATCCGCACGCGATAATACCTGCTAATGCTAACACGATAATTCTGCATCTGGCATTTGGGCTCTTGGCGATTGTCGGGTTTGTGATTGGGGGACTCGTGGGCCTATAGCCTGTTATGGGTTCAGAACTTGTTATATTCCCACGATCGAGAATGAGCATGATACCGGACGATGGCGTCGACAAGCGTGGTAAACACGGTGCAGAAGGAGAACATTAGCCTTGAGGATCGTGTGTTCAAGCTCAAGCTAGAGTGGATGATGGCGAAGGACGACAATGAGCGTCGCAGGATAAGCGAAGAGATCCGACGTCTCATCCAGTCGACACCTTCAAAATGACCTCTTAGGGTTCTTCGGCGCCATCTCGTGGGCGGGTCGTTACGGACCAGCGAATCGCCGTTAACGTATCAACTGCTTTGGCTTTCGGCCCAACTGGAATAATCTGGGCCTTTCTCCCGATCCAGCTTCGATCGCTGGGAGCATCCTTCTCGCTAATTTCCCTGGTCTCCTTTCTTCCCGCCATCGAGACCATCGTCCTCTCTCCTGTCTGGGGAGGTTTTCTGGACAGGACTGGAAGAGGGACAAGGATTCTTGCTCTGTCAGTTCTTGTCCAAGGTGTTGGATTCACTCTGTTCCCGTTTCTGCGGGATCCTGCACAGTTCGTGTTCGTGATTGCACTTATGGGCCTCTTCTCCTCAAGTTTCATCCCAATCTTTGCCGCACTGGCGACCGACAAGTCCGCCCAGTACGGGAGGGCTATCGGAGAATTCTGGACAGCAGCCTCACTAGGTTATGCATCAGCAACTCTCATCGGAGGAGTATTATTCCAATTCCTCGACCCGGTCTACCTCTACGTCCTGGGAGCGCTCTATGGCTACATAGGAATCCTTGTCGTTTCCTTCTTGGCCAAACAGGGTCTTACTATCGCGAGGTCTTCTATCCGCCCAGAGGGATATTGGAGTCTTCTCAAGCAACGAAATGTCCTGATTCTCTGCGGCGTATCAATCCTCGCGCTCATCTCATCCTCCTCCTTCAACAGTTTCTTCACAATTTACCTGGTGGATTCCCTCAGCGGGTCCAGATTGATGGCAGGTCTCGCCGCCACTGCCACAACGGTCTTCGGCGCGATTGCGTTTCGGATCGTTGGTCCGTTGGATGACCGGATTGGCAGGAAACCTATGTTCCTCGTGGGAGCTGTGGGATATGCGATCTATTTTGCAACCATCTACTTTGTCACTAACACTATTGTGGTGACGATATTGTGGACCCTTCCGATCTATCCATTGATCCAAGCGTCGGCTGCGGCGTTGATGTCAGACTCTACCTCGATCGCTGATAGGGGAAAAGGATTGGGTATTCTTGAGTCGGCGATTAGTCTCGGGGGCGGGCTGGGGCCCTTGATCGGGGGAGTGATCGCAGACGCGACGCGGCTGCAGTCGGTCATTCTCTTCGCGTTGGCGGCAGCTCTCAGCTCCGCAGCACTGTCACAACTCTTTCTGAGAGAACGAACTCAACGTCAATGATGCCCTGATTCCAAACCGGCCTGACGGGCTTGTTATCGCCAACTTCTCAGTTCGATCCTGGACAGTCGATGGCGAAACCCGTTCGCGCGAATCGCAAGGGCTATAAGAAAATCAATCGAATATTGGCAGCTCGGAAAATTCTTGAGATCCCAGACTGTTATGATAGCGATCGCTCTCGTGAGCTGCATAACCCTAGCACCCGCTCATGCATTGCCGGTTGCGGGTGCAAACGTCGACGTCACCGCCTCCAACGACTCCGCTGAACGGCAACAGGTAGAACCTACGATCGCCGTCGATCCTCATAATCCGAATGTCGTTGTCGCCGGTGCTCAAGACTATAGACTCCTGTCTACGGGAGGGCACCGATGGCATGGATACTATCGTTCCGTCGATAGTGGTCGAACCTGGACGGTAATGCTTCTGCCTGGCTATCCAGGCGATAACTCCCCACAGGGATTGGCCTCTCCTCTACACGGGGGATTCCTCGCCACCTCCGACCCAGTCCTCTCGTTTGACAGGTCCGGAAACGTCTACTACGTGGGTATCACCGCGGCCAGGACCTTCACCAGCAACTCCGGTTTCAATCTCTTCGTTGCCAAGTTCATCAATGACGGAGCCGATTACGCCTTCACCACCCTCCTCCCACGGTCCCTCTACAGTCTAGCCGACAAGCCCTGGATTACCGTTGACACCTCAGGCGGGCCAAGCGATGGCACAGTCTACGTGACCTACGACACTTTCAGCTTATCAGGAGGCGCCACCGGCGCAGGGGTCGCCCTAATCCGATCGACCGACGGGGGCGTAACCTACTCCTCACCGCTACTGGCGATAAGACAGGGATTTGCCTCGGGAGTCGCAGTTGACGCTCAAGGAAGAGTGTTCGTCTCTAGCCTCACGCCAGGCCGGTCTAGAACATCTTCGAACATAGCCGTGGCCGTCTCAAATGATCATGGACTGACCTTCCATGGCCATGAGATAGCTACAAGCGCGTCTCCCGCCCCCAGCCCATTACCAGGCAACTCCTTCAGATACTTCCTCGTACCTCAAATCGCTGCCGACAACCACGGCGTATACATTGTGTGGGATGACTATGGAAGAGGCAACTCCAACGTCATGTTCGTCAAATCCACCGACGGAGGGGTCACCTGGACCAGTCCACTACAGGTCAACGATTTGATTACTGGTCAACACTTCTTCTCCACCATATCCGTCTCCGGCGGCACGATAAGTATCGCATGGTATGACAGCAGACTTGGCCAGCTTTCGAGCGGCACTATAACGGCTCTAGACGTTTTCTACGCGAACTCAAAAGACGGCGGCCTTACCTTCTCACCCAACATCAGAATAACAAGCACATCGTTTAACCCCAACATAGTGGAGAGAGCCGACTTCGGCGATCCGGAGATCTTCATGGGCGACTACATCCAGATAGCTTCCAGCCCAACAGCAGCCCATGTCGTCTGGGCCGACAACCGAGACGCCTGCAGCAACATAGTACCCTCGTTCGGCTGCACAAACCAGGACGCCTTCACCGCCACAATCACACTCTAGAACCAGAACTCTCCCCCTTCCGCCCGTTTTTTTTCGCTTTAGTCAATTATTAGCTTTGCCTTCTGCAACAGTTCTCCCCTCCACTTCAATGCCACAACTCTTCCGAAGAAACAATCTCGACTCGGATAATTTGCGATTCCCAACTCGACTAATTCGGCTCCGATTAAATAACCCCCATTTCATCCCGACCACCGCCGAGAACTGAATTGGATCCCGAAGTCCAGGAGAAACGTGGATTCTTCTTCAAAATTCCTGGAAAACTGAGATGGCTCATCGTCGCCCTCGTCTTCAACAACGTCGCGATAGGATACCTCCTCGTCTACCTAACCGCGTTTTTCCCCGAGCTAGGAATCAGCGCTGGCATCGTTGGACTTCTCCTCGGGCTAGAGGGTGCAATGGTTCTCCTCTCAATACCCCTCGGAATACTCTCCGACAGAAGAGGTCGAAAGAAACTACTCCTGATCGGGACCTCTCTGGTTCCTATTCCCATCATTCTAGTCGCCCTCACGATAAGTGTAGCCGTCCTGGTCGTTGCGGCGATAATTCTTGGATTAGCGGAGTCCGCCGCGCTTTCAACATGGAACGCGATAATCGCTGACCAAACGAGCCTGGAGAACCGGGACGCCTCTTTCTCTCTCTCTTTCATCATTGGTAATGGATCCATAGCGTTCGGGTTCCTTTTACCAACACTGATTCCGACGCTTCAATCTCTGACAGGACTCAGCTCCATCATCATACATCAAGACCTACTTGTGTTAATGGGACTGGTCTCAGCCATAACGCCGGTTTGGCTGTTTCGTATCCTCAAGGGCTACAAAGAAACACCGAACCCGAAAAAACTGATAAGAGGCAAGAATTTCCCGACTCTCCTCAAGTTTTCCGGGATAAACAGTCTCATCGGACTCGGAGCAGGGTTCATTATTCCACTGATTCCGACGTGGCTTTTCCTCAAGTTCGGAACCCCAGACACATTCAGCGGACCCCTACTCTCGTTGTCCAACCTGACGATAGCGCTCGCTGCTGTAGCGAGTCCTAGAATCTCCGGCCGGTTCGGATTGGTCAAGGCAATCGTCGCTACGCAAGGATTCTCGACAGTCTTCATGCTGAGCCTAGCGCTCGTCCCGGACGTTAGACTGGCCGGCGGTCTCTACATCATTCGAGCGGCTCTGATGAACATGGCTGGACCGTTGGGCGACTCGTATTTGATGGGCATCATGTCCCAGGACGAGAGAGGACTGGCGAGTTCTATCAACACTGTCGTTTGGAGAATTCCCAATAGCATAACCACGGTGATTGGGGGTTTGATCCTGGCAACAGGAAGATTTGACATTCCCTTCTATCTGGCAACCGTGTTCTATGTCATCTCCATCACACTGTTCTATACCCAGTTCAAGAGCGTACGACCCCAGAGCTAGCGCACGATCGGCGCGAAGCATCTTTTTAGCCACCGGACAAGAGGCTAGATCAGAGGCAAGCGCTACGTCCCAAACCCACGGTCCCAGCACAACAACATCCCCGAGAGAGATTCTGAAAAAATACGACGTTATTGCTGTAGTGGGCGCTTCCAAGAATCCTGAGAAAGAAGCCTACACGGTACCCGCATACATGAAAGAGCACGGTTACACGATTGTCCCTGTGAATCCGACTGCTGATGAGATTCTAGGCGAGAAAGCATACAAGAGCCTCATGGACCTGCCGCCGGAACTGGCGAAAAAGGTCGATATCGTAGACGTCTTCCGTCCAAGCGAAGAACTTCCGCAGGTTGCTCAGCAGGTCATAGAGATGCGAATCAAGTATGGCAGACCCTTCGCGTTCTGGGCACAACTAGGACTCGAAAACGAGGAAGCGAAGAAAATGCTTTCAAAGAACAAGGTCCCTTACGTGATGAACGCCTGCCTCCGAGTCGTTCACAAGCTTCTGTAATGGTTCCGCGGAAACTTCGGGACCGACACTATTTTCCCCTTAGTCTGATTCTCCACCGCTGGACCCTTGTCATGACGATGGATTCTGTTCATGTTATGTGATACTGCCGAACATTGGGCATTCTGAAGGTGTGAAATGAAATGGACGAGATGCTGATACTCAACCTCATAGGAACTTTTGCGTTCGGTTTGACGGGCGGAATACTTGCAGTTCGGAAGAAGATGGACCTGTTCGGGGTCCTGGTGCTGTCGGTAGCGACGGGGCTTGGCGGTGGAATAATGCGGGACATAATACTCGGACATGTTCCCCCGACGACGCTGGTGGATTGGCGCTATCTCGCCGCAGCCGTAGTTGCAGGACTCGTAGTATTCTTTGATTTTCGCCAAATCGTCAAATGGAGTAGGTTCGTTACCGCGTTCGATGCGGCAGGTCTGGCTATCTTCACTGTCACAGGCACCACCATAGCCCTCGCAGCTCAGCTCAACCCGGTCCCAGCCGCGTTGTTGGGAATGCTCACCGGTATTGGCGGTGGAGCGCTGAGGGACATACTGGCCGCGGAAGTGCCTTTGGTGCTGAGGAGCGAAGTATACGCGGTCGCCTCTCTGCTTGGAGCGATCATAATCACTCTGGCTAATCAAGCAGGAGTTCTTGGAACGCCAGCCGAAATCTTGGCTGCCCTAGCAACATTCGTTCTTCGAATGGTTAGCGTGTGGAGAGGCTGGAAGATTCCAATCGCGCACCCGAGAATTAAGTTGTGATCGTGAAATCAACATTGTAATTTTGAGAAGTGTGGAAACCCAAAGTGTAGGTGTTCTTTGGCTGGAATGTGAAATCCTTCCCGTCTATCGTGATTGTCATGTTGAGTTGGGCCATAGGTGGAATCGTTGGACCAATCCATCCCAGAGAAGAATAGAGGTGGCCAACAGAATCTTTCACGTAGTAGCTTGATAGGGAGATGCTATGCTGACCGCCATGACATATTTGGAGGGTCATATTGGTTGCAGAGTTCATCGCGGACGATTGCACGTATAGTGGATCAGGAATCCCCCCGCATCCAGGATGGATGGAGAGAGTACAAGGCTGAGATGCCCAGTAGACTCCGTACGCAAAGCTGGCCAGGATCACGGATGTGAGACCGAAGTAGGCGAATCTTTTGAAGCTGCGTCTGTGGGTGTTGGGCGTTTCCATCCCAGGCTTTTGTTGGGACGAGCGCTCAGTTCAGTTTAGTGTCTCCGAGTTTCGGGACCTTTGGTATTTCTAATTCCTGAGAAAACACATCGGGCCATTAGCTCAGAGGAGGATCATAGGGATTGGCTCTGTTGGCCTATATCATTTCGATGTTGTCGGCGGAAACGCCTAACTTTACCAGTTCGTTCTTGGCTTGGTCTCGATGGTCTCCGTGAAGGATGATGCGACCGTCTTCTAGGTCGCCGCTGGTTCCAACCTTCTGCTTCAACTTGTGTGTTAGTCCAGGCAAGTCGATGCTATCCTTGATGAGATCGTGGGGCTGGACAACCGTCACAAGCCTCCCGGAATGATGGGTCTCCAGCCGTATGACAAAGTGGGCTGATTCCCGATCAAGATGCTTCAGGATGTCGCGGAACTCGAGATCTTCGCTTTCAGTTGACAAGGATGGCTTGGTTTCCTATGTTGGGTCGAGTCTCTTTTACCTTTACCGCGGACTCCGCTGTTGATTCTAAGTTCGAGATGGAACGGTTAATTGTTAACGGTCTCGTCATAGCTCTCACGGCATTGGCGGCCTCACGCTATGAATCAAAGTCTTGACGATGACCCCTGGTTGGGAACACTGGAACGCTTCCCGACGGTCTACCACGCTCGGGCCTCATGGCTTTACGATATCAACACTGAAAGTCTGCAGAAAGCAATCTTCGCAGGCCTACGATCGCTTGCTCAAAAGAAAAGGTCGCTAGAAATCACGGTTGCAGACATTCCCGGGTACCAGCCTGGACAGGTAATGTTCAAGTTTGGAGTTGGCAACAAGGACGGGTTCGACATTCTTGACGATAAGGAGGCGGAAAGAGTGATTCAACGGATAGAGGAGAAAGGAACGTTCAGAACCCTAGATCTAGTCTTTCATCTTCACTACTCTGTCGATGATGGCAAGAGACACAAGGTCCATCAGGACCAGTACTTGGCAAGGCTGACCTTCCAACCCGGCCGGGTAGAACTCCTGCTCCACCATCTGAAAGGAGTCAGAAGGATCGCGCCTGACGAGCTGGTGCGTATCCTGCTGTCAGCGACCAACCACGAATTGAGCCGAAACAAATATTCTGAACTGGAACTAGAAAGCCTGACAAGCACTTAGTTGACTACGGGTAGGAATCGGTCCTCACTGACTGAGGAACTGAGCTGGCCGAATATTGGCAGTTGATATCCGCAGTTCACGCATCTGTTCTTGTCGTCTAGGTTCCATCCGGTAATGTCGAATCCGTAGCGCTTGATCGCTATATTCTTGCATTCTGGGCAGTACGTGTGTTCCCAGGGATGCCCGGTGACGTTCCCGACGTAGACGTATCGTAGTCCCTCTTCTCTTGCTACTCTGCAGTGCTCTTCAAGGGTTTTCACTGGCGTGCTTGGGAGGTGCATGAGTTTGTAGTCGGGGTGGAATCGGAGGAAGTGAATTGGAACATCTGGTCCTAGGTTGTCGTAGAGCCAGCGGCTCAACTTCCGGGCCTCGTCGAGATTATCGCCTATCTCCGGGACGATCAAGTCTGTGATCTCAATGTGTGTCTTGCCTCGGTCCCTGATCTCCTGTATCGTTTGGAAAATTGGTTGCGCATCCGGTATTCCGATATACTTTCTGACAAAACTGGTTTCCGCACTGCCCTTGAAATCGACGGTTATGCAATCGAGAAAATCATCCATCAACGCAACCGTATCTGGAGTATCGAATCCATTGGAGACGAATATGTTGATGAGCCCGTTCTTACGTGCTTCAACCCCGATATCCCGGGCGAACTCCATGAAAATCGTTGGCTGATTATACGTATACGCTAAACCCTGACAGCCATGGCTTAGCGCCAGGCTTACCACATCTGGAGGCATGAGGTCTGTTCCTTCCACCTTTCTCCGCTGGCTGATGTCAAAGTTCTGGCAGTAAGAGCAAAGCCAGTTACAACCCGTCGTTGCGATGGAGAATATTTTCGACCCGGGCATATAATGAACCACGGGCTTTTTCTCGATAGGATCGATATGGCCAGTGATCACTTTTCCGTAGACTAGGAGTTGGAGTTTTCCTCCGATGTTTTGTCTGACGCCGCAAAGGCCGACCTTTCCTTCTGGTATGTTGCAGTATCGGGCGCATGCTGTGCATCTGACCCTTGAATCTGCCAGTGGCTGGTAGAGGAGGGCTTCCTTGATCGTTGATTTTCACCAAAGGTTTGGCGGGAAACGGATTTGAACCCGCCTCTTGCTATGGGTAGATTGACTATTCCGGCTTGAAATTGTTTTCCTTACCGGGCAGGCGATAAGGTTTGCAGGAGACCCTCTACCGGCCAGCACGGAGCGAGCAGAGCCACGAGGTATCGTGTGAGATATGCAAGGGTAATCGGCTGGTCTGTGTGCAGAACTC
>WNFX01002882.1_pt1 | contig 20520 bp, 19 predicted proteins | sample 5400111 | NCBI WGS metagenome assembly WNFX01 (sample SAMN13153363, study PRJNA577476) | soil metagenome | isolation source: 40 cm soil or saprolite under grassland replicate 1 | place: USA:California | collected 2016-06-15 | reverse complement strand
CCCCCCCCCATGGCGATCGTTCCCAGATGGCCGCTCCCAGCCCTCCCCATGACGCCCGCGCCCCTCATGACGACCGCAAGGGTCGTCACTACTATACTCCGGCTTCGCTGGGCGGGGGTGTGTGGTGGAGGGTGGGGATAGCTGGCCGCTTCCAGCCCCCCTCATGACGACCGCAAGGGGCGTCACCATAGGCGTGAACTTAAGCCTGTCATCCTGAGTGAAGCGAAGGATCTCTCGCTGGGCCGAGCGCCGATCCTTCGCTTCGCTCAGGATGACAGCAGTGCTTAAGTTCACGCCTATGGGGGCGTCACTACTATACTCCGGCTTCGCTGGGCGGGTGGGGATAGCTGTGGCTTGTTCATTATTTGACGGGAAAAAAGAAGGGGTCTGCTCTCATGGCTGAGATACCGATTGAGATTACTCGTGGCTTCGTCTCCTCTGGTGCTGAACGTATCTACTACGAGTCTGCCGGTGTCGTGGGTGTACGAGGTTGGGGCGTCCAACCGGCGGGAGCTGGGGTGCCTACCTTGTTACGTAATACGCCGATGCCTTCAATCTCAAGCTCTACAACATCACCGGGTTTGAGTAGTTTGCCATGCTCAAGGCCACAGCCGAAGCCAACCGTACCAGAGCCGATCAGCTCACCAACCTGTACTCCTTCATCTTTGGAGATGTAGGCGATAATTTCCTCGACTGGCCACATGATGGTAGAACTTGAGCCACGCGACCATTCTTCGCCGTTCACACGCGCCACCATGGTCAGGTTATGCACATCCACTTCATCGACCGTGGTAATCCAGGGGCCGAGGGCCGTGGAGAAATCTTTGCCTTTGGCTGGGCCTAGCAAGCCCTGCATTTCCTGCATCTGAATATCGCGTGCGCTGAAATCGTTTAAGATAGTTACGCCGAGAAGGTAGGAGGGGACCTGTTCGGGCGTCAGATCCTTGCCTGTACGTCCGATGACAAAGCCCAGTTCTAACTCATAGTCCATAAGCCGGGTGTAGCTTGGCCAGGGAATGGTCTCGTTATGCCCAATCAGCGTCAAAGGATTTCCCTTGTAATATAAGGGCCTCTCGTAGTGTTGCCTGGGAATCTCTGGCAGGATTTTTAGAAAAGTATTGCGCAGGTGCTGCTCGAATGCAAGGCAGTCGCGCATGAGAGGCGGGTCTAGTGGGGCAAGCCATGAGATACCCTGCATCGGCAATACACCCTGTCCATGATCGGTAAGGGAGGCGACGGTGCGTTGTACTGCTGCCAGGAAGGTTGGCCCTGCAGCAAGCGCATCGCGCATACTTGAAGGATAGAGAGCGGCAGTTAGCCGACGCGCAGCGTCGGTTGTAGCTCCTGTAGCGAGGAGGCGATGATACTCAGCTGTTGCGAGATCAATAACCCGTTCCTGGTCAGGTTGTGCCACCACTAGGCGTGGCACACTGCCTTCAAGTGTGTCACGCCGGATACGTCCCAGTTTCATAGGGAGGCTCCTTTCCTCGACTCAGCAGTGAACAATCTAAGCGATCAATTCCGCTCCTTCGCTCTTCGGGTTGTTCACCAATCTTGAGACAGCGCGAGCGGCCATCTCATCAGCATTATATGGCTTGAGCAGGGGTAAGAGGGCGTGTTCGTCATGCAGTTGGCTATCGAGCCAGAGATCGCGAGCATCGGCTGGAAGGATGACGGGCATGCGATTGTGGATGGGAGCAACAAAGGCATTAGCATCGGTGGTGATGATAGTGCAGGTACGTAACTCCTGACCATCAGGGCTGTGCCAGAGATCCCAGAGACCAGCGAAGGCGAAGGGGCTATGATCTTTGAGGGTAATGTACATAGGGGTTTTGCCTCCATTTTCTTTTTTCCATTCATAGAAGCCATCGGCGACGACGAGACAACGCTTGGAACGCAGGAGGCGTTTGAAACTGGGTTTTTCGGCCAGGGTTTCGGCACGAGCATTGATCATTTTGGAGCCAATGGAGCCATCTTTGGCCCAGGAGGGGATGAGACCCCATTGTAACCAGTCCAGGTGCGCCGAGCCATTGCTCAGGATGCTCACGACTTCCTGCGTAGGTGCAACGTTGTAGCGTGGCGATGCTTCGATTGTGGGGGAGACGCCGAAGAGTGAGGCGACGGTTGAGATGCTAGTGGTAAGTGTATAGCGACCACACATGGTAAATTCTCCTTCATTTGGTAAAACACGTAATCTGGTGTGATATTCCGGCGGGGATCAGCAACCGGTTTTACGCTCCTTCAAGTTGTTTCTCTCTTATTGTAATTCTTTTTGAGGATGGGAGAAAGGGAAATTGTTCGGAACGCAATTCATTGCATAGCCCATACCTGTACAGTTCTGTCATCACTGGCAGAGGCGATGGATTTGCCGTCGGGCGACCATGCGACAGAGTGGATGGAATAAGTGAGAAGGATAGAAGGAAGTCACAGGGCAAATGACCTATTTTAGAGGACCGAGCATGTGATACCATGAAGGAGAGTGAAAGGTATACATGCTTATGTTGGATAAAAATCTTCAAACTGTTTTAGCGCAACGTCCGCTAGGTCTCGTCTTCGATTTTGATGGCACGCTCAGTCCCATTGCGCCTACTTCTGAAGAGGCGCGACTCTATCCGGGCGTAGCTGCTTTGTTGGAACGAGCACGAGCGCATGCCCATGTGGCGATTATGACGGGCCGGGCTATCGAGAATGGAGCAGAAAAGGTCAATGTGGAAGGATTGACTTATATTGGGACGCATGGGTTAGAGTGGAGCGATGGTTTGCCCTCTATGCATGCGGTGGAGGTGGTGCCGGAGGCATTAGAGTATATTCAGCCTGGGCAGTATTTGTTGGATCTGGTGGAGGAGCAACTGCCAAATTTGCCGGAAGGGGTGATCGTGCAGCGTAAACGCTTTGGTGGTTCCATCCACTATCGCCTGGCCTCCGACCCTGAAGAGGCACGCGAGAAGATATGGGCGATTTTGGAGGAACCGGCCCGGCGCGTGAACATGCGCCTGAACGACGGCAAGCGCATTGTGGAGATACGAGTACCTTTAGAGGTGCATAAGGGACAGGCTCTACGTCGCTTTGTGCAGCGTTTTGACCTTAAGAGTGTTGTGTTCGCGGGTGATGATCGTACCGACTTGGATGCTGTGCTGGAGGTAGCAAAATTAAGGGCAGATGGCATTGCAGCCCTGGCGATTGTGGTGCGGCATGCGGATACGCTGCCTGAGATGCTGGAACACGCAGATATTGTAGTGCAAGAGGTTGAGGGAATGGTGAGGTTGTTGGGGGAGATAGTCGAGAGATTATAAAGGAGGCAAAACATGGAAATGCAACCACGACTTGATTATGAAAAGGTCGTACAAGGGGTGGGCAGAGCTATGAGCAGTCTGGACAAACTGGTACGATCATCTCAGCTTGCCAGCCAGGAGCCTTTGCTCATTGAACTCGTTAAAATTCGTGCGTCACAGATCAATGGATGTGCCTATTGAATCAATCTGCATACCAAAGCTGCGCGGTCGCGTGGCGAAACTGAACAGCGCATTTACACTCTGGTTGCTTGGCGCGAGGCTCCCTTCTATACCGAGCGTGAGCGAGCGGCCCTGGCATGGGCGGAGGCCGTAACCCTGGTTCCCGTTGATCATGTGCTCGACGAGGTATATGAGGAGGTACGCAAGCAATTTACTGAGGAGGAATTGGTTTACCTGACCCTGGCTATTATTTCCATCAACGGATGGAATCGTTTGGCGATTAGCTTCCGTACGGTTCCTGAGTAGTGGCCCTTGCCGCTCCCCATGGTGCCCCGCCGCCCCTCCCCATGATGGCCGCAAGGGCCATCACTACTATACTACGGCTTCGCAGGCCGGGGTGTTTGTGGTGAAGGAGGGGGAATTCTTGTGGTTTGGGAATGTGTTGGCTTTAATGGTAGCGTTCGCCGGTGATGCCCCAAATCAAACGTTCCATCAGGTCGGAGTCTTGTTTGCGGAAATCAACCCATGCCATACCTTTGAGGAAAATAGGCAGTTGCGGTTCCTGCGGAGCATCTGGCAGGAGTACAGGAATCACAGGGCATTTCCGCTCGACAAATTCACGTAGGAATGCCTCTAATTCGATCTGCTGCCATGGACCAATACCACTTTTTCCTACAAATACGGCAGCCGATTTAATCTGCCCTATTTGTTCTCCCAGGATGCGCTGCCAGGGTAATCCAGGCCGTAGTTCCCACTCATCCAGCCAGGGCAAGATACCTTGTTCTTGCAGTTGCTCAGCGATCTGTTTCACAGCAGCTTTATCCTCGACATTATGACAGAGAAAAACATCGAAGTCGCCAGTTTCGCGTTTGCCTTGTAACACGGATTGAGCGGTTGCCAGATCGCGTTGTTTGTCGGCAGCGCGGTCCATGGCTTGCACGGCTGCTGTAAGCCGCTCTTCTCTATCCAGGAGTGAGATGCGCTGCTGCTCACACACCGGACACATAACCCAATCTCGTCCAAGTTGTGCGCGGCGGACTACAAGGTCTTGAGGGATGATATATCCACAGTTGCTACATACAAAGAGACGCCGCCGTTTCATGCTTTCTGCCAGCGCACGCCGTTGTAAATGAAGCTGAACATACTGCTCAAATTGCAAGCGCGTCTGTTCGTTGGCTTGCTTATCGAAGAAAAGTGTTAATTCGCCACATCCCTCGTCGATGTTTTGAAGGAACATGCCACAACTGCCACCAACACTAGCGGCATATTCCACCGCATTCTTCCACAGCTTCCTCAGTTGAAAAAGGCCGCTATGTGAGAAGCGCGCGGCCAGGGTGACATAGATATGCTGCACCGGCCCCTCGAAGCGAAAGATCACCGTCTTCCCTTCAGGATCGGGCAGAGCGGGATTCGTGCGCGTCGATTGCGAGGGAAAGATAAGATATGGCCCTTCATCGGCCTGCTCGCGCAGAGCTACCTCATAGCGCAACAAATCCTCGACCATCGCAATCAAGAGCACCTTCTCCTTTTCCCGATCCGCAATGCGCTCTGATACTGGCATCTTAAAATCGCACTTCAGCACGCGCTCTTCGGCGATGCTACCCAGACCATCCGGCTCTTCCTTCACCCCATTGACGAGAGCCGAGGCATAGGCGTCGAGCAGTTCGGGCTGCAACAACACAAAGCTGCCAAAGCTCAGGCGCCGGATCAAGTCCCGCGACTCTACGCGCCCGATACAGGTCTCAAATTGCGCCGGGAGATTGTCCACCTTATCCGGCTCGGCAGGAGCAGACTTATCTTTTAGGAAGGTATGGTACAGATCATCAACGGTTGAGAGGAGCCGCCCGGCCTGTTTCTCCGCCACCAGAAACTCCTTCTTCACCAATTGTGGCCAGAACGAGCTCTGTAGGATGAAAGGCTAATTCAATATATCTGAGGTGTGAAGAAAGTTCTGGCAATATTGTTACAACCTCCCAAGTGTCAGTGCGCCAAAGCCGGACAGTGTGGTCATAGGATCTCGAAGCTAGGAGATGACCATCACAGGAGAAAGAGATACAAGTAACTTGCTCTGTGTGACCTTCTAGGCTCCATATCTGTCTACCTGTTTTCACATCCCAGAGAAAAATAATTCCCTTACTAGAGCTTGATACAAGAGTCTGTCCATTAGGAGCCCATGCTATATCGAAAACCCAGTTATCTGTTGTAATTGTTTGGAGAAGTTGTCCAGTTTTCACATCCCATATGCGACAGCTATGATCATAAGAACCAGAAGCAAGAGTTTGCCCATCAGGAGCCCATGCCAGACTGGTGACTGAACTTTGGTAATCTCCTAAATCTGAGAGAGTGTGTAGAAGTTGTCCCGTTTTGCCATCTCGGAGCCGAATAATGCCGTCATGAGAACCAGAAGCAAGGATTTGTCTATCAGGAGCCCATGTTAAAGCTTCGATGGAACTGGAATATCCCCTGATTTCTTTTAATAGCTGACCTGTTTTTGTATTCCAGAGATGGACATTATTCCCTGCCGAAGCAAGGGTTTCTCCATCAGATGACCATGATACATTAGTGACTCTCTCGTTTTGTAGGAGCGTATGCCCTTGCGGGCGTCATGGGTGGGGGGACTAGTAACTCCCCAATACCACCGCCGGTGACGACTCAACCGCGCTGCTGGTTGAATAAATCCATAGAAGAGTGGCGTCATTGAACCAGAGGGCGTATATGTTGCCATCGTTGGAGCCGAAGTAGACGATGCCATCGATTACGGTGGGAGAGGAGACGATCTGTCCACCGGTTACATAGTTCCAGATGAGAGAGCCGTTGGTGGCTTTGAGGGCGTAGAGGTTGTTGTTGGTGGAACCAATGTAGACAACGCCACTGAATACCTTTGGTGAAGAGGAGACTGCCGCACCGGTTGGGTAGCTCCAGAGCTGGGAACCATTGGTGGTGCTGAAGGCGTAGACGGAGCCATCAGAGGAGCCAATGTAGATGGTGGTGCCGGTAGCATCTGGTGATGATTGAGTGATGGGGCCGTTGGTTGTGGCCTTCCAGTTGAGGAGGCCGGTGCTGGCGTTGATAGAGTAGAGATTGTCATCCTGTGAGCCGACGTAAACGGCTCCTTTGAGGACGGCGGGTGAAGAGGTAATCGGGCCACCTGTGGGAAAAAGCCATTTCCTGGAGCCTTTGGTGGCATTAAGGGCGTAGAGGTTGTGATCACTGGAGCCGACGTAGACGATACCACTGGCCACGGTGGGCGAAGAGGTGATAGCACCGCCTGTGGCAAAGTGCCAGAGCAGTTTACCGGTGGTAGCGTTGATAGCATAGAGGTTGTCATCGCTGGAACCAATGTAGAGAATACCTTTGACGACAGTTGGTGAAGAGTAGAGGGGGCCATTGGTAGGATATTGCCAGAGCAGCGAGTGGTCGCTGGTTTTGAAGGCATAGATGGAATGATCGAGGGAACCGACGTAGACGACGCCGTTAACGACGGTTGGAGATGAAACGACCTTGCTGCCAGTCGGCTGATTCCACAGCGAGGAGCCATCAGGAGCATTGAGGGCGTAAAGGTTGTTGTCGTCAGAGCCGACGTAGAGGGTGCCACTCATGGCCCGTGTCTGCACACAACCATTGAGGGCATCACTGAATTCTTCCTGCACAATGTAGTAGTGACCGTTCCATGCTTCGTTGGCTGTGCCATTGTCATAGCTGAGGGTACCATATTTGGCTCCACATTTATCACCAATCTCGCCGTTGTTGGCGTCGTGCCAGGCGTTGAGCAGGGGATCGGTGACCATTTCCATGTGTTCATGGCTGAGATAGTTGATGGTGGCATCGGCGTCGGGATCGCTGTTGGGCGAGGTATTGGTGCCACAGTTGGGCAGATCAGTACCCATATAGGGCATGTTGGCATAGACGATGGACTGGCTGTTGCTGGTAAAGTAGTTATGGAAGGCGCAGAAGTTGCTAAAGGCGCAATCGCCATGACAGGAGCCTTCGCCCCATGCCGTAAAGACGAAGAAGGCATGATTGACACCACCACTCCAGCTGTTGACATTCATGGCGTTCAGGACTTCGGCTTTGATCTGGTTGTCGCTGATGCAGCCATGAGGTGTATAGCTATCGGTACAGGTGGAGGGTGGATAGGGTGAAGAATCGAACCAGACACCACCAAGGGTTGAACTGTTGAGCATGTGACCGGTGGTGTCGTAGTACTGGATATTGTTGTTATAGAGGCCGGAGCCACCCACGTCGTTGAAGTATTGTTCGATCAGGCTGTTGTAGGTTGAGCTGACATAGGTGGTGGTGCCGTCCTGAAGGGTTGGGGGCTCCCAGAAGATAGCATAGGTGATGCTGCTTTGCATGACGGGGCCACCATAATAGGAAAGGGGATTTGACCCGGTAGTAGTTGCTGATAGGCTTGTCAGAGCATGATGGATAGGCGCATCATGAGGCGTGCCCGAACTTCCTATAGTCAAATAGGTGGGACGAGCTGCTTTACTCGTCTGGACGTGTAAGAAGCCAGTGAGCAAAAGGACAAGCAGAATGGTTGTCACGGACAAGAAAAATAACGGTGTTCGTCTCATGATATAGTTCCCCCTTTGATGTGAAGGAAGTATACTCAACATGGGGTGGAAAGTCAATATTGAGTAGGTAAAAAGGGCAGATTTGCTCTTAAGTCACTTTTTTATATGAAATTAAAGCCAATAATATTGCAAATCACATATTTTGATGATATTATCTCTTTTAGCATCCATATTTTTTGATGGAGGAGAGATATGACGAACGAAGAACTCATTAGTGCATTTCGCGGTGTGGTACGCGAGGAAGTCAATGCTGGTGAGCAGCGTATGCGTGCAGTAGTACGCGAGGAAGTCAATGCTGCTGTCTATGCCAGTGAGCAGCGCATGACTGAAAAGGTTCAGGCAACGGAGCAACGTTTGAGTGAGCGTCTGGATAGAATAGAAGAACATCAAGGCAAAATGGAGGATGGTCTGGATAAGGTGGGGAAACGTCTGGAGCAGGTGGAGCAACGTCAGGGTCATCTGGAAGGTATGGTTTTGCCAATGGCAGAGCATCTCAAACTTATGAGAACTGACCTGAGGGAGGTCAGGAACCCCCGCAGAAATGACGGGGGCTTGCGAAAGGGCTAGCGCAACGCAAGTTCTTGACTAGTGGGCTTCTCGCGCTCTGCGCAGAGAAGCAGCAGCGGAAGTGGCTAGAAGGATGTTGGGATGCCACCCTAGTTCCAACCTCTCCCTGTCGCGCCCAAGCAGATGTTCTTCGGAACTATGCCGCTTCTGCCGTCACGAAGGGTCATATCACCCAGGCTCTGACCTGGAGAAAGGGAAATCCCTTCTATGCGAATACCTGTCGTAGATACACGCGGGGTCGCACTCATGCCGTGTGTTCCAGCCTATGCACGCCTCCTCTTCAAGAGTGGCAAGGCCAAACCGAAACGCAACAAACTCGGATTGTTCTACGTCCAACTGTGCTACGAACAAGAACCTGACAATCAGCCACTTGTGGCTGGCGTCGATCCTGGTAGTAAGTTTGAGGGGTTGAGTGTGGTTGGCACCAAAGATACCGTTGTCAACCTGATGGCAGAAGCACCTGACCATGTGAAAGATGCGGTGGAGACGAGACAGACGATGCGACGCGCAAGGCGCTTGCGGAAGTGGCGTAGGCCCAAACGGTTCGACAATCGCCTGAGTAGCAAGCAGAGTATCCCGCCGTCAACACGAAGTCGATGGGAAGCCAAGGCTCGTCTCGTTGTACAACTGCAAAAGGTGCTCCCACTCACAGATGTGGTCGTGGAAGATGTACAGGCCGTCACACGCAAGGGCAGCAAGTGGAATGGTGCCTTCAGCCCTGTACAAGTCGGCAAAGAACACCTGTATCGATTGCTTCGTGAGATGGGGCTAACGGTCCACCTCAAAGAGGGCTGGCAGACCAAAGAGTTACGTGAGAAGTACGGACTCAAGAAGACGAAAAGCAAGTCCAAACGGTCTTTTGAGTCACACGCGGTAGACGCTTGGGTTCTGGCAGCATCAGTGAGTGGAGCAGAGAAACCGACCTGCACACGCTTGTGGTACATCATGCCAGCCGTCTTACACCGTCGCCAGTTGCATCGTTTGCAAGCGTCAAAAGGAGGCGAGCGCAAGCCCTACGGAAGTACCCGTTCTCTCGGATTGAAACGAGGAACCCTCGTCAGGCATGCAAAGTATGGACTCTGTACGGTAGGTGGCTTTGACCGCAAGAAACAGACGATGAGCCTGCACGAATACAGGACGAACAAGAGGCTGACACAAGGAGCGAAGGGCAAGGCATGTCGAGTCTTGACCTGGGTGGCATTCCGCTCCTGGTTAGTCAAAGAGCCACTCAAGAGAAAAGGTAAGGGGAGCCACCCATCCTCTGCTACCAAATAAGGAGCGCCAGCTTCTTCCCCCGCATCAATGACGGAGGTTTCCGCAGGCGGAGGTTCTATGAAACTCACCCAAGACGCCGACCTCACTCAGCTACTTAATCTCTTCTCTTTTTCATATAGTCTACAACGAGAGCGAGCAACACGACTGGAAAGCTCCAGTCGTGTTGCTCGCTCTCGTTGTAGCACATCCTATTAACTTGGCAACACGACCGTTGGGGAAGATTGCACGGCGTTACCGGTTGCGTAGCGCCAGTTTTGTGAGCTGTCGGCGGTTGCCAGTGAGTAGACATAGTGGTCGAAGGAGCCGAAGAAGACGGCACCGTTGGCCACAGATGGTGATGAGGCGATGCTGTTGCCGGTCGAGAACTTCCAGCTTTGCAGGCCGGTGGTGGCATCGACGGCGTAGAGGTTGTGGTCGAAGGAGCCGAAGAAGACGGTGCCATTGGCGATGCTGGCCTGTGAGACGATCTGAGCTTTAGTTTGGAATTTCCAGATGAGGGTTCCTTTAGTTGCGTTGAGGGCGTAGAGGTAGCCGTTGCCGGAACCGATATAGACGGTGTTGTTGGCGACTGTGGGGGTCGCGAGGATGGGACGACTGGTGGTATAGCGCCAAAGAAGCGTTCCTTTGGTAGCATTGAGGGCGTAGAGGTAGCCATTGCTGGTACCAAAGTAGACGATGTTGTTGGTGACGGTGGCCGTTGAGAAGGTGGCACCACTCACTTGATAACGCCAGTTCTGGTGCTGACCGTTGATGGAGTAGAAGTAGCCATTAGCAGCTCCGATATAGACGGTGCCTTTGACGACGGCTGGTGTGGCTGTGAGCGGACTTTTCACCGCAAAGCGCCCCAGTACGGTGCCTTTGGTGGCATTGAGGGTATAAAGGTTGCCATCACTTGCCCCAAGGTAGACGGTGCCATTGACGATGACCGGAGATGAGAACATGAGACCCTTGTTGCCGTATCGCCAAACTTGTGAGCCATTGGTGGTGTTGAAGGCGTAGAGGTAGCCGTCGTTGGAACTGATATAGACAAGATTGTTAGCAACAGCCGGAGTTGAGAGGATGGCACCGCCGGTTTTAGCACGCCAGAGGCGTGAGCCATCGGTGACGCTGAGAGCATAGAGGTACCCATCGTTAGAGCCGGTATAAAGGGTGCCGTTCGATTGTGTACTCGGACCGGTGAGGGTGCAACCATCGATGGCATTGCTCCACTCTTGTTGGACGATGTAGAAATTGTGATTGAATTGGACGTTGGCGGTATGGTTATCCTGATTGACATTGCCGAAGTTCCAGGCACATTTGTCACCGATTTCGTAGCCCTGGTTATCGTACCAGGCGTTGAGTTCGGGGTCGGTGACGGCTTCCATTTGTTCGTGGCTGGTCACACTGATGGTACTGTCGGCGTCGAAATCGCTGTTAGGTGAGGTTGAGGTGCCGCAGCCATTAAGCGAGGTACCTGTGTAGGGCATGTTGGCGTAGATGACGGGGTTGTTGTTGCTATCGCTGAAGAAGGAGTGATAGCCGCAGTACTCGGTGAAAGCACAGGAGGATGAACCGCTATCGAAGCAAGAGCCTTCGCCGAAGGAGGTGAAGACGTAGAATATGTGGTTGAGGCCACTCGTCCAGCCCTTGGCAGTCATAGCTCGTTGCACCTCGGTCTGAATATCGGTGTCGACGAGACAGTTGCTAGGGGTTGCGCTATCGCTACAGGTCGAGGCTGGATAAGTAGAGGTATCGATCCATGTCCCACCGAGGGTAGAGTTATTGAGGATGTGGTTGCTAGTATCGTGGTATTGCGTATTGTTGCCATAGAGACCTGAGCCACCAATATCGTTGAAGTAGCGTGAAGTGAGGCTGTTGTAGGTAGGACTAACATGGGTGGCCGAGCCATCCTGGAGGGTTGCAGGCTCCCAGAAAATGGCGTAGTTGACGTTGGTCTGCATGATGGGACCACCGTTGTAGGTGAGCAGATCTGAAGGTGTGGTGTGTGTATGTGTTGTTGAGCTATTGTATGTCCTCATGATGTGAGGGCGTGTATGATTTAGCGGATGTGGTACATGCGAGGCGGCTTGTGTCTGTTGAGTTTGGAAGAAGCCAACCAGTATGAGGGCCAGGGTGAGGATGGTGATGGCTCTGGTGACTCTAGCGAATCTGTGCATGGCGATACTCCTTGTAGCCTGGATAGCTGTGTATTAAGGTATATCGACATGTTTCGATGTGATGAGTAGGGCAAGATAGTTACCAGAACTGTGGGATTTATTCCTGTGCTGTTTGTAGATCTTTTGCCATGACCTTGATCTCCATCACTCCAACCCTCGTCTGCCACCACGGTGACCACTGCCACAACCATGCTCACAACCCCTGTGAGCCGGAGTAATCGCCCCCACATTTACATTCAAGGCGACGACATTGTTGAATACGTTTATTGTGAAGCCTTTCGTGCAATCAGGCGCTCGACGATGCCCAGTTTCTGCCGTTTGAGATAGTCGATGCGAAAACCTGCCGTCTGCACGGTTTCTACTGGCTCATGTAACAGGTGATCTGCCTGAGTACGCACCGCGATGGAGTCGAGCAGGCGCTCAAGTCCGCGGATGATCGTGTTTGGACTGCGCACGTGTTCGAGGGCAACGAAGCGGCCGCCTGGATGCAGAACGCGCCACACCTCCGCGATGGCCTGTCGTTCGTCGGGAATGCAGCAAAGCGAAATGGTGCATACCACTGTATCGAAGCGCTGATCGGGGAAGGGGAGCGCCTGCGCGTCCCCGACGACCAACTCGACCTGTCGACCCAGGCTTTGTGCGCGAAGGCCTGCGATCTCCAGCATGGCGGGGCTGATTTCGATCCCCGTGATCTCCACATCGGCTGGATAGAAGGGCAGGTTGCGCCCGGTGCCAATGGCAATCTCCAGCACCTGCCCTCGCGCCTGGGAACAGGCCCAGGCCCGGCCATCACCAAACAAGAGCTTTTCGCTGAAGGCTATTGCTCTGTCATAGTGTGCGGCTGACGCATCAAAAAGCTCGCGCACGCGTTCGGTTTCCTTTTGCTGTGACATCGAGTTTTTCCTCCCTGCTATTTCCTGTTTCACCCATAAAATTGTACCAGTTTCGCCCGTTTCATTCCCAAATTTAGAGGATCGGGTGTCGTCTCGCTCTGGTGAGTGGTCATGATCTTCCTTTTCCTTTCTTGCTGCGCGTCTGCAGGAGTGGAGATGACATCGACTTGTACCGTCCCTGACAGACCACTCCCCGAGCAAGATGTTTATGACAACGGATGGTGAATCGCCAACAATTCCACTTCTGGATACTGGGGTGAGTCTCCGTTGAGCAGGTTGGTTTGCTGCTGCTTCAGACAGGTGTCGAAGAAGGCCGCAACATAGGCGTTAATCACGGTCACTGCTCGCATTCCATCGATGGTGGCCAGAGGATCTCCCAAGCCGGGGAGCACTGGACCGATTAGTGCTTCGTCGGTGATATAGGTGCTATGGGTTGACCCCTTCAGTACGAACACATACCCCTGCTTCAGGGACAGGACGAACGTTTCCCGCTCTTTGTTGCGCTGCTGCATTTTTGCGTTGAATTCGCGACGCGTCAGCTGCACCTGTTGCAACTGGCCGTCGCTCACCTGGGAATAATCGGAAGCCATCCACATCAATGGTTGTTTGATCTGGCTCCTACTGGTCATACTGAAAGCGGTCCCATCCATGTTCAGACACGCTTTGAAGCGGGTATCTTCTCGACAGACTTCAGCAGCAGTTGCCCCACCAAAGGAATGTCCATACATGCCGACCTCTTCAAGGTTCAGATGGCCTTTCAGCAACTTGTCATCGCTATTGAGCTTCGTGAGTTGATCTAAGGTGAAGCGGGCATCGGCCACCCAGACCGAGCCAATCGCATCGCGGTCCTTATTGGTTTGTGCATCGCTGGTCCCGGCTGGTTCGTTTTCAGAACGGATACCCGCCTCATTGAGTACCGCCACGCGCCCATCAGCAAAGACGGTGAAAGGGACGCTATAGGTATGGTAGATCATGGCCACAATGTAGCCATGACTCGCGACATCTTCCACCGTGCTGGTATATTCCACCGGAGGGGTACCAATACCTGGTGAAAAGAGTACCACAGGAAAGCTCCCCCCGGCAATCGGGACATGTTCAAGCGCATGCGCAATCATTGTGCTGATCATCGTCCAGATCATGTTCGCAACGCGAGCGTGAGCAGCGCAATGATGCACAAAATGATCAGGCATGCTCTTCTTTTCCCTCGACTTCTTCAGGTATACTTCCCTCTAAAAGGAACTGCAACGACGCTTGCGAGGGAAATGAATACGCTTTTTCGGAAAGGACACGTGTATGAATCCATGCATCCATATTGAAGAATATCTCGAAATAGAAACACAGGTGCAGGCAGCTATAACGGAAACAGACATCCTTGCCCAGTGCGGTTTTACCGCTGAGGAAATCGTTACCTTGCTCTGGCTACGGCAGTGGTACCAGACGGGTGGTAGTGATCGCGTTCAGATCGTGCGCCACCTGGAGTTTCTCAAACTCCTCGTGCTGAATGGCAAGATGGAGTTATAAGCAAGAAACTCGACGGTCACGAAGTTCCCTACGAGTGTCAGAAAGCGTGCGTCTGTTCGCCTTCGCGGTGCCAGCGATGCGTCGATTCGCAGAACCTGACGGGCGCGACGCACCTCTACCTGCGTGCAGGTATGCATGTTGCATGCGAATACATTTCATACGAGAAGGAGCTGCGTGCCGGTATCGAACTGAGCACGCAGGCTATCACAGTCTAGGGGCAGGTGCTTCCCGCTCCTTCACTAGTTTCAACCCTCAGCAATTCGTAGGGAATTGCTGCAAAGCCTGTCCGCCACGGGACAGGCTTCTGCCAGAATACAACAGAGAGGACGATTTCGCAACCCCTTGTTCCTTTTCCGAAAAGGTTGCGTGAGTATGCACTAGAGTTGACTTATAGAACGGAGAAACTGGCAATGTCGATCTTGTTATCAAACTTGGTGGCGCGAACGCCAACGATTGAAGACTTCCACTCGATAGCCGAACTGGTTGCGGCCTGTGACATTGCTGAACATGGGATCGCGGATAGTTCGATGCGAGACCTGGCGTCTCGCTGGCAGAATTACAGCTTTCACCTGGAGAGTGATGCCTGGGTCATCGTCAGCGCTCGAAAGCAGTTCGCCGGGTTCGCCTGCGTCTGGCATCGAGATCACGAGGAGTTTTACACCTTCATCTGCGTGCATCCGCAGTACTGCAAGCGCGGTATCGGCACGCTGCTGGTGCGCATAGCTGAGCAGCACGCGCGTGAACTGATGCGCCATGCAAGTCCTGGCACGCGCGTCAGCCTACGGGGGGTGGTGAGCGCGAACAATGCCCAGGCACGCAGCCTGTTCGAACGTGAGGGCTACCTCTTGATCCGCGAGTTCTGGCGCGTGACGCTGGAACTGGTCGAATCGAGCGAGGGCAGCGCCAGTCATGCTGGAAAGTTCGCCATCGAGATCGATGTCGAATCTGGTCAACTGGTGGGAACCACTCCGCTCTATGAGCGTGAAGGCATCTACAGCGTCCGGCAGTTCGTGACCTATGAGAAGGAGCTACGCCCGGCTGACGAATCGTGTGATTGCTGCGATGACAGCGCCGAAACGCTGATCGGGGTCTGAGAATGATGGCCAGGGCGACCGTCTACGGGGCAGGAAACCCACCTGCGCTTGGGAAAGTGGGATCCGTTGCTCCATTGACGCACGCTACGCCGACAACCTCGACTCGGTGCGAACGCTCGTGATCAGCAGAATGATGAGCAACATGATCAGTCCTGCCGTTCTCTCACATGACCCACAACCGGTATACTTCCCTCAGGGAAAGGCGCTGGTGAATTGAACTCATACATCGTAACAATTTCGCCATGCTTCTCGTACATGATTTAGCTCTACTGAGAGTTAACGAGAGACTGAGCAGCAGTGTTCTGTCCCTCCTCACTTCTGTGGATGGTATCGAGAGCTAGATATCTCTCTATCCGGATTTAAGGACGTCCTAGCGCGTCTCAATAGTTTAATCATCTACAAAGACGAAAGGGAACTTTGTGTATGGCCAAGACATTGGATGGGACAGCAGTATTCGATGGCTCAACCACGCTGGCACGCTCGCTTCGGGCCGTCTCGACGTTGCGCCTGGTACTGGGGCTGACTGCTCTGCTTGGCGCCATCATTTTTCTTGAAGGCACCAGCTGGGATATTCAATGGCACTCTTTTATCGGACGCGATCGAACACTCATCCCACCTCATATCATGATGTTGAGCGGAGTCACCTTGAGTGGCATCTCCGGCTTGCTCACTGTACTCATCGAGAGTTGGTGGGCACGGCGCAATAAGAGCATTGCCCAGTACAGTGTAGATTTTGCGGAAGTCTTCTCTGGTCCGCTCGGTGCCTATATTGTTGGCTTCACGGCACTCACGGCCGCTGTTGCCTTTCCACTGGATGCCTACTGGCATGCCCTCTATGGTATCGATGTCGCGATCTGGGCTCCTTTCCATGTGATGTTTGTCGCCAGCATGGGAATAGTTGCGCTTGGTGCCGCCTATATGCTGATTTCAGCTGCGCATCTGGCTGCCAGAATTGACTCGGCTGGTAGTGGAACCAGGCGTGCTGCCACAGTGGGAGTGGTTCTGGCCCTGGCAACGGTGCTCAGCCTCTTCACGCTGCTGCTCTTTGATGCCCTTGAGAGGAAGAATTTTATCGACTTAGGGTTCATGAGTATCAGCGTCTTCCCGCTGCTGTCAGGCATACTGGTCGCCTTCACCCTCGTCGCAGCTGCCTACGCGATCCCCTGGCGCTGGGCGGCAACATCCGTCAGTGTCTGCTACCTCTTGCTGGCAGGGATCATGGCCATGTTCGTGCAACCTGCAACAGACTGGTTGCTCACCGTTGAACGCTTGAGGTACCGCGATACTCCTTCCTTTACCTCGGTTGTAGCACTTGAATGGTTTCTCACTCCTCTCGTTGTGGGCATTCTGATCGATGTGATCATGCACAGGGCACGGCGCAAGCAGTGGTCCCAGAGAAAGCTGACACCGATCCTGGCTCTCACCGCCTTGCTGAGTGGAGTTCTGCCGATCATGTTCATCTATCCCTTTTTACCCGTAGTACTGGTATTGCAATTGGGGATAGCTGGCTACCCAGCCTCGGTACTCCTGGGGTTGGCAGGGACATACCTGGGCACCCTGTTCGGTCGGAATGTAGGCGAGTCGCTCGACTCCCTGGAAAGGTAAAAACGCAACCACACACGGAAGCACACCGGCTCGTGTCGTGCAGGTGCAAGCTGGCCCGTATCCGCTCACGGTCAGCCTCTATACGTATCCTGCCCACGCGAGCTACGCGCTCCCCTTTGCGATTGCCCCTCAGCAGTCAACAAGTGGCACCCTGACCTATGACGTATCCTCGATCCCCGATCCATCAGGTGTGCCTGCGACCCCCGTGCGAGCAAGTCTCAGTCCAGATCCCAACGTGCGCAATGGCGTGCAGGGAGCCGCAGAGATCACAGTGCAGGGAGCGTGGGCACTTGATATCGTTGTCACAGGGAGTGCCGGTCGGGGAGAGGCATCCGTTCCCATAACAGCTACCGCTCCACCCGCGATTCCCACCTGGCTGGGGTGGGTCATTGGATTCATCCCGCTCTATGGACTACTCGTCTTCTTGCTCTCGCAACGAGGTCGCAAAGCAAGACAGGTACAGACAACGATAGTCGAGTGAGAGTACCCTGTCACAATGCTCAAAACAAGACGCAAGTAGTACAACAGGAGCAAACGATGAAGAAGGGTAAAACCATGAATGACCAGGAGCGTTACCAGCGGACTCGAGCGCAAGTCCAGCAACTCCGTCTGTACAGAGCAACAAGTAGACATCGGACAACTTCAGTGAAGAATGAACAGGAGATCATGAGGGATGCGACCAGGTGTTTTTGTCAATCATATTGGCACAATTGAGTGATTTCGTTCTCGAGAAAGGATGGATGAACGACAATGATCAACACAACTCCACAGCGACTCTACCTCATGCAGCTAGGTACCGCGACTGTACCATTAGCAGCAGGCCAAACGCTGGCTATGTCATCGGGTTGCTATCTCGTCCAGACGAGCGACGGGAAGAACGTCCTGATCGATAGTGGGCTGCCAGCGGATTATCAGCCACCGCCAGGGATGCCACCAACCAAGCAGGGAAAAAATGTGATCGAGCAGCTCGCCGATCTTGGTCTTCGTCCTGACGAGATCGATCTCCTGATCTGTACCCATTTCGACGTGGACCACGCGGGCTATCATGATGCCTTTACGAAGGCGGAACTCATTGTCCAGCGCGAACACTATGCCCTGGCACGCAGCGGGCATCCACGCTTTGCCCCCGCACGCGCTCACTGGGATCATCCGGCGCTGCGGTACCGGCTGCTTGAGGGAGATACTGAACTCCTGCCCGGACTCTCGCTGATCGAGACCAGTGGGCATACACCTGGACATCAGTCGGTGCTGGTGCGCCTGCCGCAGACCGGCCCGGTGCTGCTAACGATTGACGCGGTCATGATGCAGCGCCTTTTCACCCCTGATCGGGCTGCCTGGCCAAACGATGACAACGAGGAGCAATTGCGCGCCAGCACGCGCAAGCTCCTGCATCTGGTCGAGCGTGAACAGGTGGCGCTGGTCATCTTTGGTCATGATGGCGAGCAGTGGCAAACGCTCAAGAAAGCGCCAGCCTATTATGAGTGAGACATTGGCGACCACCTGATCCAGAGCTTTGAAGCGTTGTTCCTCAGAGACCTGATGTGCTTTGAGGGATCACAACTTCGCCTGTTAGGCCCGCTGACGAGATATATAACGGTAACACTTAGGGGAGGCACGAACCATCCATCTTATGAATGGTGAGCGTGATTGACAGACAGAGATGCTCGCGACGACCGCTCGGCATATTGATGGCATGGTCGAGGCGGATCAGGAGCAGCTGGGCCCTATCAGTCAGGGCCACAAAATGTACAACGCTAAGCCCGTTTCGGTGCTAGAATGAAGGAAGAGCAAAAAGGAGGATTAGCCATGACACAGCATGCACATCACACTGGTGTTGCTCATGTGAACAAGACGGAGCTATATTACGAAGTTGCCGGGACAGGGCATCCGCTCACCTTGATTCACGGCATGTTGCTGGATCGAAGGTCCTGGGATGATCAATTCGACGTGTTCGCCCGGCAGTATCAAGTGGTGCGCTACGACATGCAGGGCTGGGGTGAATCGGCGCAAGAACAGGCCGAGTCGGCGTTCTCGCCGCGCCAGGATCTGCTGAGTTTGCTGGACTACCTGAACATCCAGCAGACCTATCTGCTTGGCCTCTCAGGTGGAGGCGAGATTGCGCTCGATTTCACCTTGGAGCATCCCAATACCGTAGACGCGCTGATCCTCGTTGCATCGGGACTCAGTGGAGTTCCCATGCCTCTCACAGAGACCGTGCAGGCCTTCATTGGTCAGTATTATGGGGCCTTGCAGCAGAAAGATATTCCGAGCGCGGTGAACGCGACAGTGCGCATGATGGTCGATGGTCCCCGCAGAACACCCGAGCAGGTGAATGTGAAGGCACGTTCACGCATTACGACCATGTTAACGCAGCATATCCAACGGCATGGCGATTTCTTGGCACACCAGCAGCACATGCTTCCGCTCGAACTGTCTGCCATCAAACGGCTTGCAGAAGTCAACGTGCCGACCCTGATTGTGGTGGGCGATGAGGATATGTCACATGTCCTTGAGATGGCTGATACATTGGAGAGCGGTATTGTCCATGCGAAGAAGGTCGTTATTGCAGGGACGGCTCACCACCCGAATATGGAGAAGCCCGAGGAGTTCAACCGCGTTGTGTTGGAGTTCCTGCATGGATTGCAGTGCTAGCGAGCGGTGCGAGGAGGGAGATGGATGGGATGATACGCCCCTTTCAAGTAGAGGTTTTTTGGGGGAAAGAGAAGGCAAGAACACGAGTATCTGCTATGATGAGGAAATGAACGTCAGCCTCATCATCAAGGAGAACGCCCGTGACTTGCCAAGATCGCTTCTCGTCATGGAAACAGGAAGTGTCAAGCGCTTTTGCCCATTTGAGCAAAGCGCAAGTGCGCGGTTTAGTGCACTGGAGTGCAGGAATGGCCTTGACCGGCAGTAGCGGCATCAGTCAAATCAGTGCTCTGCTGGCCCAGGTGTTGGAGCAGAAAGAAGGAACCGTCTTCCAACGCCTGCGCGAGTGGTATCTGGACGCACCCCACAAGCCTTTCAAGTATAGGTTTTTAAATGGATCGGCCTAGCAAGCCGATAGAGGAGCATACAAATGAGATATTCTCCTTCGGCTTCTCAAGCGGTATCACAAGTAATTGCTCCAAAAAACCTATACTTGGCTCAATACAAACATTGGTGACACCAGGGGCAAGTTAGCAATATTGCTGGAAGCAAGAAGACGGTTTGACGTGAACTGCCTCTTGCCCCAGTGTTACCGCTCGCTTGAAGAAAAAGCCCTCCTTTAGACCGCCTCCGCTCGTTCAATCCTCAGACGCTCGGCCATGTTGAGTCGAATGAGGCCATAGGGATTGACATTGCTGTAGATCAGTGGGGTCAGCCCGCGCAGGTCCTCT
>WNFX01002034.1_pt1 | contig 20528 bp, 21 predicted proteins | sample 5400111 | NCBI WGS metagenome assembly WNFX01 (sample SAMN13153363, study PRJNA577476) | soil metagenome | isolation source: 40 cm soil or saprolite under grassland replicate 1 | place: USA:California | collected 2016-06-15 | reverse complement strand
GCCAATTGAAATTCCAGCCGACAGAACGACAATCCTTGATGCCTGCGCATCTTCTCTTCAAGAGTTCCGTGAATCGGGCAGGTGAAATTCTCAGGATCAATGTCGAATACTAGCTCTTGGCCAAATGAGCTGCCCAGTTGTGTGGGATCGTTCTCGAGGTGCCTTGCCTGATCCCAATCCTTGTAGACATTGCGATCATAATACGCTGATTCTGGCATGAAATCAATGAAATAATTTCTCATTTCGGATAGGCTCTCGTACTCGTCGATGACTATAGTCCGGGCACGTTCGCGACGATGTTTCATTGGAGAAATACCAGTGTGCCTCCCAATCACGACCGCGAAAACGACAGGTGAACGCCATCCGCGGAACCAGTCTCGTATCCTGGTGAGGCTAAACTCGTGTGAGTAGAATTCTCTCCTCTCACCAAGCGATGAAATCCGCAGTCCATCTGGAAACCGGTACTTCGCAATTCTCAGTGTCTAGGCCGCTTCCACGGGCTGTGTCTGGCTCAGTTGCTTGAGCTGGCTTCTGTACATTTCTACGATTTCCTTAGTTGTTGTCGCATCCTCTGGTGACTTTTCAGTTCTGTACTTTCCCGTAAATCGCGGAAACCTGATCGCCAAACCGGCACCTGGTCTAATCGAGTTCAAGCCACACGTATGTATCGGGCTGAGAGTTATTTCGGCTCCGATAACCTCCAACACCAAGCCGGGCACGAACCATGTGTCAGGGACGATCTTGGAATCTACTCTCGGATGGCGATGACTGATCTTGAATTCCTCCAATATGTCGGGAAGCTTTGCCAGATCTTCATCCTTGAACCCGGACCCGCACTTGCACGCCGTTCTGAACACATCATCTTTCTCATCGTAAGCTGCCAAAAGAAGCGCGCCATAGGTTCCTCCTCTTCTTCCTCTTCCTGCGAAGGCTCCTACAGCGACCAGATCGACTGTGTCCTGCATCTCAGATTTGTATTCTCGTTTGTACTTGATCCAACCCCATCCTCTTGCCCCTGCCTTGTAGGTTGAATCTGGTCCGATTGACTTTATCATCAATCCCTCGCATCCATCTGCCACTGCCTGTTGCATGAAGTCATCCAGCTGCTCTGGCTCGGTGACGATGATCTGCCGTGAGAGGTCGAGCTTTTCACTGGGCCGAATCAGCTTTGCCAAGGCCTCTCGCCTGCGCGGAAACTCTAGTTGAGTGTAGTCTACACCCCCATTGTATAACAGGTCGAAGGCGAAGAGCGCGACAGGTATTTCCTGGATAGTCTTCTCCAACTCGTATTTGCGTCCACGTCGTTGCGAGACCAGTTGGAATGGTAAGAGCTCGCCTGTTGAAGGGTCCACGGGAACGGCCTCTCCTTCAAGGATAAGTTCGTCATCAGAAATTCCCTGTTTCAGAAGAGTGTGGAGGTCGGGAAACTGGTCAGTGATATTCTCGAGACGCCTTGAGAAGAGCGTGACTTTTCCAGGTGAAAGATGCGCCTGGATTCTTAACCCATCATACTTGTACTCTGCGGCTGCACTACCGTTCATTTTTTCTAGAATTTCTCGAGGATCGGAGAGTCTTTCGGCAAGCATCGGTCTGATGGGCCTGCCAACTGTCACTTTGAACGACTTAATCGCGTCAATTCCGTCGCTTGCGAGAGCTTTCGCGACGAATCCTAGGTCGGAAGAGCGGTTGTAGGCTTGTTCCAACAGAGGCTTCGACTCCTTTCCCTCGGCTAGCGCGTGTGCCAGAGCGTCGAGTAGTGTCATGTCAGCCACGCCTAGTCTGAGTCTGCCTAGCGCTGTTCTGACGACGTATTTCGTCTCCATCGGCGAGGCTTTGCTTACCAGCGATGTTAGTTGTCTAATCTTGGACTCGACTGATCCGGGTCCACTTGATTTCGCGATCCGGTCTAGGACTCCATAGACCTCTTCCACTGTGAGTCGTTCATTCCTCAAACCGACTTGGGTCTTGCCCGCGAGTAAAGCCTCGGCGGCATCCCCGAGATCGCCTCGTCGTCTGTACTCGTCAGCTATTCTCGACTCTTTGGCTGCAGTGACGATTGCGAGGGTTTTGATAGCCAGTTTCTCAGCGATACCGATCTCAATTCCAAGATAGTCAGGGTAGAGTTTGCCTTGGGTGAGGTAGACGACTTTGTCGATAATCTCGGAAGGTGTCTCTTTGAGAAGATCAACAAGCAGTTTTGTGATCTCGAGTCGCTTGGTCGTTGCCTCGATCTTCTGATATGTCTCAACTATGCGTGAGTAGAGCATCGTCATCCCTCGATAAGCTGCCTCAGGGTCACCGCCTCGGTCTTGTTGTTAAATAGATGGGATCAGTTCACCACGGCCAGACGATGAATTACCTATACGCCGCGTGGAGGAGGATACTGTTTGTCGCCGTACTGGTCGTGATCATCGTAATTGCTTTCGCCCCAGCGACAACCCAAGGAACACTCCTCCTACGATTCTCCAGCCTGTCCTCTCCCAGCGTCATCAGCCACATCTATGTTGGATTTACCCAGATCGCGCTTCACGAAGTTGGATATGTCAACAGTAGCATCTGTGGCGCCTGCGGATGGATAACCATCTCTCAGTCTTTCCCTACCGTCGATCTGTTATCTAACCTGATGATTCCTCCCACTGTGACCTCTGCACCAGTTCATTCCGGACGTTACGATGAGATCCGAGTGACTTTCTCAAACTCCACCGTCATCATACCAGGGCGGCAGCCTATTCCGATTTCGGCGCCCCCCATTCTTAGCACCGACATGACCTTGCCGGTTCCTCCCAGCGGAATCGGAGACATTCTGCTAGTAGTCGGTTTTGACTATTCCACGCTCTTCTCCGGCCAGCCTTCCCTCTCATTCGTTCTGATCCGAGCCTCCGCAGTTTAGGTTCCCTCTAAGATCCTTGACCGAAACCGTCAAATTCACCCTGTTATCGGGTCGAGATCATGTGCGTGATCGGTAAGAACGAGCTCACTGAGCTCATTCGGAGCTACAAGTGCATTCACCCGTTTGACTACAGTCTCTTGGATGGGGATGGGTATGTTCTGACCGTAAAAGAAGAGCGGACCCTTCACTATCTGGAGCACCAGAATCTGGTGTCGAACGAGGTAGTTTTCACTCCCCCACAATTTGTCGCGCATCTCACCGCCAAGAGCAAATACGGAAGGATGGGGCTCTCGTTTCTGAACGCCGCGAAGGTCCACAGCGGCTACGTTGGCAGACTCGCTTTAGAGCTTGTCAACTTGAGCAATGAGCGGCAGCCGATTACAATAAAGCGTGGAGACCCTCTAATGCACATCGAATTCCTGAAGAGGGAAGGGGAGCCTTCACCTTACAGCGGTGGATATATGTTCCAGTTCATGAGCGAGGAGGAGATCGCTGACTACGTCACCATACTCACACGTGATTTCAAGAATGTGTTTCACAAGGATGAACTCGCAAAATCTGCGAAAGAAAGGGTCGCCCTGGCACCTCTAGTCTAGTGCTTTACAATTGTCGCTAGCGCGCGCTTCAATATCGGATCATTTGTCTCCTTAATCGCGGACTCGTAAAAGTCCCGCATTCTTCTCTGTCCCGTTCTCTTTCCATATTCATGGGCTTGAAACGCCATCTCGACCTTGTCCAGCTCGTGGACTAAGCGAGCCTCCTTACTCCGCCTTTCTTTCAGATCTGTCCATAGTTTGAGATATGATGCGCGACTCTTGCTTGGTAGTTTCGACAACAACTCTCGGATAGCTCGTTCCCGAGCCTTTTCCACCCTGGTTGGCCCGAGACGAGCCTTGTCTTGAGGCGTGAGATCCCCCACTATCGCCTCCTCCAGATCGTGAATCAGTGAAAGTTTGAGAATTCTCTCCAAATCATAGCCACGGCGCTCTCCCTCGTACAAGCCCAGCAAAGTCACGGCAAACGAGTGATCTGCCACAGACTCCACCCTCCCCTCAACTCTCTTCTGCCATCCCTTCCTCGGCTCGCGTTTGAGTTCAGAGGCGTACTGCCAAAATCTGACAAGAGAATCCAACCCGGTCGAGGGACTTCCACATAGGCAAATTCTAAAAGCTTTACTTAAGTAAACGCAGATATACTTCCTCGCAAAGATGCGTCGGTGAGCGGTCAAGATTGGTCAAGAAGATTCTAACCAGATTCGCCGTAGCCAAGAAGTCCGCGAGCAATGGCGATGCTGTGTATAGATCGCCGAGAATCTACTTACCAACAAAGTTGACTGACGATTCCAGCTTCCCTTTCAAAGAAGGAGACATTCTTTCGGTAAAGGTTGATGGTCGCAAAGTGATGATACAAAGGGCGCGGAGAGCAATCGGCCAGCGAAATGGCGCCGCCGAACCTAGCAAGAAGTAATGATATTAGAGGGGCCACGAGAGCCTTCTCAGATGATTGTATCGTGCTGAGGGTTGCGATTCAAGTCACAAATCTGAGCGGGGAGCGCTACTGGGCTAGCGACACTCCTCTACCGCCCCAAGTGCAGATCGCGGTTAACATCAACATTGTTGGCCTCGACCAGAAAACAGAGTCCATGGTTGAAGCGCCCTTCGTTTTCACGGTAAGCTACACCCCCTCGATTGCGCAGCTTAGCGTAAAAGGAAAAGCTCAGGTAATAGGTGACAGGTCCGAAGTTGTCCAGATGACTGAGGAACATAAGAAGAACAGACCGCCACCACAGACAGTAATCCAGGCAGTCTCAAACATAGCCATGGCGGAAGTTATCATCATGTCCAAGAGCCTCGGAATCCCACCCCCTCTGCCTCCAATCGGCCTCCCCTCAGAAACATCTCCAACCCAACCTATCCAAAGGAAAGAACCAAGGTATACTACCTGAGATTCCAAGAGCAGACCGTCTCCAATAAATTGGAGAGATGCGATCCCTCCAATAAATTGGATGCCTATACTCCCTACCGGTTCAAGACCTCGACGCGGAATTCGTCCAACGCCAAGATACCGGCTTCTCGAGCCATTCTGTTACCAGCCACGGTTACCAAACCCGTTACCAGACAAGAATCTCGAAAAGAAATTGTTCTCACGCCACAAAAGTGGGTCTTTGGAAGACGCAAAGGGAACCGAATATTCTCAGAGTCGTAAGGATCGGTGGATCCCCCGAATTCTTCGGGTTTGTGATGGGACTACTGTTAGGTTGTCAGCACTAATAAGCACGCGTATTTGCTAAAACTGCACTTTTAGTAAGTGTTATTTGACTCTCCCTCTTCGAAGATCACGGGAAAGGTCCCGATGAGTTCCCTTCGAGTGTACGAGTCGACATTATCGGCGGGAACTCGGGACTTTGCTTGGAAGGGAAATGATAACACTTGCTACGGCTCCAGTCTATTCTTGCGTTATTACCCCACTCAAAGATGGACCTCTGAAAGCTGGAACCCTTCCTTACTGCTCCATCACATCCATCGGAAGCGGCGCAACGATCACCCGGAGAATCTCAAACTTGTCTACAAAGCTCGTCATATCAAGGATGACGTTCGAGAATGGTAAACACACGAAGGGCAAAGAAACGAGGAGGACAACCCAGTCGCGAATAAGCAGAGATGGGCGAGGAGAAACGCGGCTAAGCGATGTGCATAAGAATCGAATACTGGAGTTGGCCGAGATTGAGCCGCGAGATCATCTACTTTTAGGACTCCAAATGGAGCGAGGATGGCGAATTGGGAGCATAGTCGGCTGCCACAATGAAGTCACGTATACGAGGAAAAGGACAGGAGAGAAGGCAGTCTGCGTTGTGAATTTGCCAGGAATCAGGAAGGAAGACGTTGGCCGAGAGACCATTATGGTTCATTTCAAGGGTGGAAAAACTGAACCTGACTATCCGGGAGAGAAATGGCTTAGACTTGCCCAAGAACTAGCCTCGAAAGCGGGCAAAGGTGAGCGGATTATCCCTCTCACAGAACAACATGGCACAAACATTCTGCGAAAATACGCAAAACTCGCCGGAGTCCCTAACTGGGATCGTCTACACAATCACCGACAGCGGGCGTATTTTGGGACTTATTGGGCTAGGAAAACCGGTCGAGACTATTGGAAGGTCCAAAGCCTCATGGGACACAAGGACCTCAGGGCGACAGCCGTCTATGTTGAGGAGCTCTCTCTCGAAGAGAAGAAACAACTCCTCGATGGATCTTAGATGCTCGACCAACCAACTCCCCCGAATTTGATGGGAGCCCAGGGGGTGCTGAGGCTAAAGCGAGCTAAGCGAATGTCGCCGTATTCACCGTGGGGATCTAATCAACGTTCAACTACGTTTTTACTTACGTAAATACGGTTGTCAGCACCGCACAGGAAAACCGGTCGTTCTTAGGCAGAAATTCTCACCATAAGGATTAAAGGCAGAATGAGTTCTCGCGAATCCAAGTGAAGCCGGATGCCTCGTAGAGCCTCTCGCGGACCCCCGAAACAGAAAACGACCATTCTGTTCAAGGCAGGCAATCTCCCAAGCAATCCGGATGAACTTTTCCGTCGAGTCTTCTGGAAGAGTGACTTTCTCGCCGGCGAGGCTCACAATTTCTGGCGAGAGGTAAAAAGAGCGGAACCAGCAGGCCTGCCTATACAGGCGTGGAAAGACTGGATCAGCAAGCGCGGAATGAGCGTAGGCCAATTCTACAACATGATCCATGGACTCGTAGGAGCTGGCTTCATTGAAAAGAAGGATTCAAGATGGCACCTAAGCGGCGGCTTCCTCCGCGAACTCGAACAAATGCTCACAGTATACTCGACCGAAAGCGGCCTAAAATACCAACTCGCTTGAATCGTCGTTAGAACCAACGAAAACGAATCTACCGGATACTTTCTCGGACTCCGACCTCCAATCTGCCTTGTGAATCAACCTCACCGCGATGTATTCTAGTGTCAGAGAGTATCTTACCATCGTCGGCACGAACCATTCGGACTACGTAGAGCCGAAGAGGATCTAGGCCCCTCCTTCGCCGTAACTCGTTTACCTGTAACGCGTTCTCTCGCGTTTCTTCACTGACCACGAGAGCTTCGATTCGTTTTCTTCGGGTCGCAGGTCCGAACGAATCTTTGAGCTCCGTGATCCGCGCTCGCTCGAGCCAGCCGTGCGCTTTCAGTAGCTTTCTGAGATCTCGTCGCCGAACAGCGAACCTTCTCACCGGATGATCCTTCTCAAGCTTGGAAACCAGGCGCTCTCCCGTCACACCGACGAAAACCAGTTCCCCAAGCTCGAAGGCCCTAGCCAGCAATTTCTCGTGACCAAGATGCAGAATGTCGAATGTGCCTCCCACAGCAACAGCTCGATGCCGAAACTTCGCTCGTGACAGACTGAACCCACCCAGGCATTACTTTCCGAGAAATCTTGGAATAAAACATAGCTCTGCCCCATAGCCAATCTCCCCAGTTTTCTGAATTCCCCAATAAGACGTCAAACGAACAATTCACGTTAACTGTCGCGTGGAGGGATCCTAACCATGTCCTCGTTCCAACAACTGACGAAATACTTGACGGCTTAACCCGACCAGCAAAGCTCATGGAAGAAGGGGGAAAAGCCCGAACCCTCGGATTGCAAACGATGATGGAAGTCGAGTCAAATGAAGAGCATCTTCAACCCTCGAATCGTGAGGCAGCCCGAACGTTCAAACGCTTGAAAAGGAGAAACCTTGGAAAGTGCGCCTTCGGTGCGATGCTTATCGGAGGACTGACCTTTCTTCGGATCTATTCCAGACTGACGGAGCCCCTCAAACTGCAGACTCTAACAACACTAGAGAAAACCATATCGAGCGTGGAATTCACAGACTGGCAGAAAATCAAACTCATCGCGTTTTCGGGACTAATCATTGCACTTCTTACCCGTCGCTCAGGACGAAGGGTACGCTCACGCTTATTCTCAGATGTTTAAGTTACGTGCATGCAAAATCCACTAGGGCCACAAAGATCAACCCTTCTCTTGTATGGCAGGTAGCCCGGGGGAGATTCGAACTCCCGTCAGCAGGTGACTCCTACCCCATCCCGTGAGGGATCCAGAGCCCACTAGGGACGCTTGCATGTCTGGCCCGTAACGTCCATGCTATGCTAGACCACTACACCACCGGGCTACGAAGGCTCGGCTCTAGCCCCGGTATTCATAAGGGGTTTCCGCGTGAGAACCAGAGGTTCCCTATATACTTGTCGAAAGGCTTATATGGCATACGCCGTTCACGCTTTCACTTTCCTAACGTGAGCCTTCGGCACGACAGACTCCACGCGGTTCGACGCTCTGACCGAGGCTCGGGAAAGTTGGAGAGCGAACTTCATGACCACGCCAACAGCTCCAGGTAGAACCCCTTCGAGAATTCACGTCTGCCCAGAATGCGGTAGTGTAAATCTCATCGAAGATTTCGACCAAGGGGAGACGATCTGTCAAGACTGCGGGCTCGTGCTGTCTCAGAATCTGATGAGTCGCGGGCCAGAGTGGCGTGCATTCACAAAAGAGGAGAAGGACGAGAGAGGACGCGTAGGTATACCCACTTCATTTTCTATTCACGACAAAGGTCTCTCCACGGTCATAGACCGTGTCAATAGGGACGCGTTTGGCCGGCAGCTTCCCATGGAGACCAGGATGGAGATGCTCCGGCTTCGCAAATGGCAGATCCGTACTCGAGTACATTCATCGTCTGACAGAAATCTAGCGCAAGCGATGGCAGAGCTGGATCGCCTTACCGACAAGCTACACGTGCCCGCCAACGTGAAGGAGAGCTCAGCTGTTGTGTACCGGAAGGCCTTAGATAACGGACTAGTGCGAGGCAGATCTATTGCGGCCATTGCTGCGGCGTCTCTCTACGCCGCCTGTAGATCGTCCGAAACCCCTCGGACATTAAAGGAGGTAGCTGCCGCCAGCAGAATCAAGAAGAAGGATGTTGCCAGATGCTACAGGCTGCTTTTGCGAGAACTCGAAATGTCCATGCCCGTGGAGGATCCGATTAGATGCATTTCGAAGATCGCGAGTAGAGCCGAAATTTCAATGCAGACTCAGCAATCAGCGATCAGAGTCTTGAAAGATGCAAGGAAGAAGGGCGTGGTGGCAGGCAAGGACCCGATGGGGCTGGCCGCGGCGGCGTTGTACGTCGCTTGCGTACTAGAGAATGAGAAGAAGACTCAGAAGGAAATCGCTGAAATAGCAAATGTGACTGAAGTCACAGTCCGAAATCGGTACAAGGGCCTAAAGGACTCCCTTGGACTGCCCGCCTGACGGAAAGGACGCTTAGCGAAGATACTGGCGCATGTTCTGAACGTTGTTGAAGACAGTGCTCCACTGCGGATGCACTGCAGCTCCCCCGCTGCTGAAACCGTTGAGAGCTATCGAGAATTTGACGCGAGGATCACGTGAATAGTAGTAGATAATGTCCAACTTCCTCTTCGGAGTTGCATTTGAAAGGCTCCTTTTCAACGCGTTGAATAGGTACTTATTGAAGAACTCAAGCTCAATCGAAACGGAGATGCGCTCGCTCATTCTCCCACTTTAAAGCACTTCCGGTTATACTAGTCTTGAATATTTATCACTATACCTTGAAACCGACACTCCTCCCTGTTTCAGTAAACTCCAGACGCCTGCGGCAATCTCCGGACCTCCGTGGATTCCGTATTCCCGCTTAGGCAGAAGCCCAAGCTTTACGCTCTAACTCGTGCTTTACGCGACTCGACGCTAGTAACAAGCTCGATTTTAGCCATGACGATAGAATTATCCACAGAAGTCAGAATGCAAGAAAAGCAAACTATCTATCTCATGCTCTTCGGAACTTGGCTATTCTGGTTCGCGCTTTTCCTTTCAATAGGAATCTGATCCGAGGCGCTTAAAGGCACTCTTAAATACGCAAGGACATCCTCCTTTACCTGTGGACGACCACAAAGGAGTCTCAGGCTTCTAGAATGGCCGATGTTTGTTCGACCTGCGGCCTTCCTAAAGACCTATGCGTTTGCGGCACCATCAGCATGGAGCAACAGACCGTAAAGGTCCGAATGGAAATGCGCAAATGGGGCAAACCAGCCACCATTGTCGAAGGCATTGACGGAAAGAGCGTCAACCTCCCAGATCTCGCAACGAAACTGAAGACGTATTGCGCCTGCGGCGGCACTTCCAAGAACAACGCTATCATACTCCAAGGAGATCATCGGGACAAGGTCAAGAAAGTTCTAGTCGGCTACGGCTTCCCGGAAGCGAGTATAGAGCTCCATTAGGCGAAATTAGGCTGTCAGCTCTACTCGACGTTCTTCGCTCCATCCGCAGAAGTGGACATGGCACGCTGTTATGCCCTCAATGCGGAGCGGCGGTGAAACGTTCGCGGGCACCTCTAGAGGGATGGATTCTTCCAATCCGATATCTATGTGACGGATGCGGCTACGCCGGACTACTCGCGTTGGAAAAGGAACAGCCTAATGAGTAAGATCATCGCCACAGCTGAAATCTGTTGGTTTGTCTTCCGATTCCACAGCTCGACGGCTCGCTTCAATCCTTCGTCAAGGGAGTAACGTGGGTGCCAGCCAACTTCTCTGCTGATTCTTGCGTTGTCTAAAACGAGATACGGCGGACCTTGAGTCTGCGGCCGTTGTGGATAGCCTGGCGGATACGATCCGAAACGAGCTTTCCCTTGAACCTTGTCAATCCTGACAGTTTCTTAGCGAGTTCTGCATTTGTAACAGGATTGCCCCGGGACTACGTTATGGACCTCGCCAATTGCATTCTTGGATTTGGCTAAGTCCAAGTGAGCATCGACATGATCCTCAGCGAACATATAGTCACGAATCGAGTCAGGCTCGCCGATATAGCACGTCTCTCCCCCCAACATCTTTGAGATCAAATACTCGGTGTAGAAGCCACTCTCCTAGACCCTGCCATAGCTGTTAATCGATCTCATTAGAGTTCCTCGGAGGTGATAGATCCTGTTCCATTTGGACATAGTGATCCGCGGCCGCCTTCAACACAGCATAGGGTGACGCTGGGTGAGCAGAGCGCTCTCCGGGATAGCACCATCAGAAGGTTGCCAGCCGTGCACTTCAGCAGTGGAAGCAGCGATCAGCCTTGTGTTCGGCGACTGTTTAACTATCGAATGGACAAGATTCATTGTTCCATCAAAATTGATCCCTATGTATGGATAGGGGATCGTCGAATGATAATCGAACAGGAGTTAGGGCTCCGAGGTGGAAGACAATGTTGGGATCAGAGGTCTCTACCGCGGAGAGAACAGAATGAAATCTCACAGGGTCGCCTTCAATTAGGTGAATTTTGGGAACGATTTTTTCTATTCTCTTCAGTTCTCTCTCCGACGAGTGTCTGACTAGCCCGTAGACATCGTCTCCCTGTTCTACTAATTTGGCGGCGAGTCTTGAACCAATGAACTCGGTTATCCCTGTGACGAGAACATTCAATCTGCTTGATTCCTTAACTGCTTCTCCGCGTCTTCAAGCTCCCTTATGGAATTAGTCGTAAGGACCCGTCCCCCGAGCCTGAAAGCGCCTACTTTACCCGCCTTTGATAGCTTGGGAAAAGGTTGTTCTCTCAACACCGCCGATTCGAGGAAGGTGCTCAACGATCTCGTGCTCAAACACATAGATTCCGGTCGAAATATTCACGTTCTTCAATATCGGCTTCTCCACGAAATCCACGACAGTAGTCACGCTGGTCCACTTTGACTAGTCCGAAAGGGAGCCGCGGGTGGACGACAGCAATAGTCGACAGCGCACCGCTCCTCCTGTGTTTCGTGAGCAAGCTCTTGAGCTTAAGGTCAGTGATCTGGTCGCCGTTCAGCGCGAAGAATGTCTCATCATCAACGTAACGGCTTGTGGCTAGTCTGAAGCCTTCACCTGTTCCTCCACGTACGCTGTGGACGCTGTACTGGATATTCACACCGAAGGGAGCTCCGTCGCCAAAGAAGTCGATCATGTGCTCCTTCAGATAGGCGACACCCACCACGATGTTCGATATCTTGTTTGCTTTGAGCCACTCGACTACCCATCGCAAAAGCGGTTTCCCACTAACCTTCACGAGACCTTTGGGCAAGTCTGCCGTTATGGGTCTCAGACGAATACCCTCGCCGCCTGACAGAACGACCGCTGTCCTAGGCAAACCAAGAACCCTTAGCGATACTGTTATCGAACAGTGACGGCTTACAGATTGGGTTCAAGCGTTCCATGCTGAAGAACCGGATGGAACCCTAGCGTCGTATCGGAATCGGCCGCGACGAGACAAGTATTCTTGTTTTTCCCCGGTGTCTTTCGCGTTTTGGAAACGAACTGTTTCGACTTTCTGGATCTTGGTGAGCATAGATATCGATCTTTTATCGGCTACAATACTCGTTCCGAGTCTGTCGAAAGACACCGAATTACGATGATGAGTCGAAAGCCATGGCCTTGGGATCAAAAATGCCAATAACCGCGCGCTGATGAAGAGTTTTTGGACTCTCTGAGTGACAAAGAAATAATTAGATGGTCCATCGTCGGTCGAGGAGAAGTCGATGAGCGAAGACCCTCCACGTCCGAAATACGTTGTAGAGATTGTTGTGCCAGAGAAGCCGCCGCCAACCCCAAAGCAGTTAGTTCAGGATTTGAAGGGCGTGGCTGGAGGGAAACAGATCGCGAGAATGAAAAAGGAAGCGGTCGCTTGCCCCGTTTTGAACAAGACCGTATCCTTCGTCCAGTGTTTTGGGTGTCCAAACTTTATTCGTAGAGTCAAGGGAAAAGTGGACTGCAAAGGTCTGCCGCTCCCGTCCGCGTAATATAAGGATCGAGCGCCTCTTTCTCAGAATCATTTCGAACCTAAGGGTTCATGATATCGGCGTCACCGTGAGTTTTTGACTGCCGAGATCTTATCCGCCGAACGAGGATTGATCTCGACCCTGCCGAGTGAAAAGTTACTTTGAGATCCTTCCAAAGAGAGCACCAGCTTTGTCAGTAGGTAATTGAACGGTGTGCTCACTCCGACTAGGCTACCTAGCCGAGTGATCGAACCGTTCAATTGACTAATCTCAGTCTTTCGACCTGCTTCTATATCTTGGAGCATTGAAGACTTGTTCCTCGATGTCATAGCCAAAACTCTCTTGAACAGCCGTTTCGGGGCAGGCTCGAGAACAACCCCGTTTGCGTAGGCTACGGCACTACTTTCGTCAATTACCTTGGATGCAATTTCGAGGAGTTCAGGTGTCTTGAGTATATCCCCGTTCCTCACACGAGCGATGGCTGTAACGGGGTTGATTGCTGAATTCACAACGGCCTTGCTCCAGAGCACTCCGTTGATTTTATTGCTGATGACCGTCGAGAATCCAGCCCCGCGAAACGCCCTCTTGACAGCAAGGCATCTTTCAGAGCGCTTACCATTCATTTCTCCAACCCAAGTAATCCCTATTCCGTAATGAATCACGCTACCCGGTCCAGTTGCCAAGGCGGCCTCGGTAGTTGTACCCGCGATAATCGAATCTGAACCCAAGCGACGCCTCAAACTCTCAACATTCCCAAGTCCGTTCTGAAGGCTCAACACCGGCACATTGCGCCCGATTGATTTCCTGAGAAGTGATGCGACTGGCTCAGTGTCGTAGGCTTTCACCGTAATCAATACGAGTTCTGGCTCGTCGGACTTTGACAGGCTCGTCCGCGTTCTGATGCGCGTGCGAACAACCTTTCCTGAAAGTTCCCGAATTCTAACGCCAGTCTTCTCAATGGAAGCCGCGACGCTGCTTTTGTGATGAATCAGTAGAACGCTCTGTCCGGCCTTTTGTAGGCGGCCTCCGAAAAGACAGCCGATTGCCCCAGCGCCGACAACCGCGATCCGCAAGAGTTCAGATCTTCCGCTTAGAATCCAGCTTTGCCCGTTGGTCTTCTTCCATTCTGAATACGTGCTGTTCTTCAGGGAATGCTCCGTTTCGAACATCGGCCGCAAAGTTCTGCAGGGCCTCCCTGATCATCGTCGCAACGTCCACGTAACGTTTAGCAAATTTCGGTCTGAGGCTCGGGTACAATCCAATTATATCATGAAGCACGAGCACTTGCCCGTCACAAAACCTTCCAGACCCTATCCCGATGGTTGGAATGGACACACTCTCGGCTATGGCCTTAGCAACATCCTCGGTGATCATCTCTAGAACGATTCCAAATACCCCCGCTTCCTCGAGCGATTTGGCATCGTCAACGAGCTTGTCGCTGGAATCAGCGTTTCTGCCCTGAACCCTATATCCTCCATGCAACGTTGCCGTCTGCGGAGTGACCCCGATGTGGCCCAGCACGGGGATTCCTCTGCGGGCGATGGACTCCACTATCTCTGACACTTCGCTGCCTCCTTCAATCTTTACTGCTTCCACACCGCCTTCTTTGACGAATCTGCCCGCTGTCCGGACAGCCTCTTCTGGTGAGACCTGAAAGCTCATGAACGGCATATCTGCAATCAGAAGGGGTCGTGTAGCGCCTCTCCTGACGGCACGGCAAACTGGCAAAAGCTCCTCCACAGTCACCGGAATCGTGTTCTCATAGCCCAGGACCACCATTCCGTACGAATCGCCAACGAGAACTGAATCGACCCCCACTGCATCTGCAATCACTGCGGTTGGGTAGTCATACGATGTCACCATGACAATTCTACGATGCTCGGTCTTCATCCTCATGAATGCGGCGACAGACATCTTTTTCCTATCTGTGTCGTCCATGTGTTTCAGTTCTCCATCCATCCTTGGAGATATCGAATCATTTGTTTTATCGCATTCGCCAAATTTGTCTCGTTATTGAAGCCCGAAACGTATTCCTCCAGTTGACTTTCAGGGAGTTGCTTCATTTTCTCAGCGGACTTTATCAGGGCGGGAATAGCTCTGACAATATTATCGACAATCGTCACCGAAGCGACTTGGGCTGTTCGTGATAGAGGGTTTAGGTCGATGGCGATGACACTTTTTCCTTCGTGCCGAAGTGCTTGAGCCCTATCCCCGTCCTCGAGCGAGAGCAAAACTACGTCCGCAATTCCAATCCCGTTGGGATCTACTTTTGCTCTGGGACTGGAAATTCCTCCAACGGTCTTGCTCGCCGAAGAACCCACGCCGAGAATTTCTTTTGCCCCGAAGTTTTTCAAATAGCGAGCAATCAGCTTCTCACGCTCAACTGTCCGATGGAATAGGTTCACTTCAAGATGGGCAGAAACGTTAGACGCCAAGCTTACTATTTCTTTTCCAGCAAGTGCCGCAGCATTTCCGTTGACTGATATAACTGGCCATTCTGCCTTTAGAAGAAGCACGGCCGCGGCCAACGTTGCAACAGAAGCAGCGGGCATCGTTCTTTCACCAATGACATAGTCAAAGGCTTCCCCTCTTCCGTGCGCGATTAACCCTTGAGGAGCTACCAAGCCGCTGGCTGCGGCTTTGACCAGCTCGTCTCGTGTCTTGAGGGATAAGAAACGAGGGTGCCGTGGGGAGAGACTCAGATTAGATGTGCTCCTGACCGAGCTATGGCCGATGTTGTCGGGGCTAACAGGTGACTTCGAAGGATTGCCTCGACTCTCGCTACGTCTTCGCGTGGGATTAGGCAGAACAACGACTCTCCCAACATCATCATGCTACAGATGAAACCAGACAAATCTAGATCACTCATGACTCGTCTAAGTCGAGATGACATTAGTCCGACACAATTCGAGAATATTCGAGATAAGGTCATGAAGTTCGAGTGGGAAGCGTCTAGAAGAAATGTCTGAGTGAGGGCCCGTCCACAAGCATTGATGGTTTTCTTGAGGTGATTATCAGAAAGCACTCGTTGGGTCGAAATCGGCCCGAAGCTAGCCGATACGATGCTTATGGAGGAGGGAAGAAGAATCTTCTTTACTTGTCCAATTTCTGGAGCTCCGGGCTCGGTTCTGACAGAGAGCCCTCCGGAGAAGACGGATGTTACCGTACCCAAACCCGTTTGGCACTCCACTTCACACAAGTGAGCGAGCTGAGCTGCTTCGGGCAACGAGAGGGACAATCCCATAGCCTCGTTCAAGGCGAGGGACAGGCTGAGTGCGCCTGCGCCACTCGTACCATATCCGAGGCCCGACGGGACCCCGCTCTCGTGCGAGACCTGGATGTGCCATGACCTTCCGTCAAGTTCACAATATCTTCTGGCAACTTCAATCGAAACCGACTTGGTGGTAAGCTGATCACCGTTGAACGTAGCTACAATGCGTGGATGGCGTGTCCTTCGAAGACTGACCATTGTTGTTACGCCTATGTCAAGCGCGACTCCCACTCCGGTTGAACCTACCCTGAGCGGGTCTCTGGCAGAATCATGAATGCGAAAGAAACCGGTAATGTTGCAAGGCGAGAATGCTGAAGCTTGACTTGTCGTTTGTCCAAACCCCTTTTGGAGGGGGGTGAAGGACCAATTGCACCATTCCAAACTATTCTCAGTGCAACTTCTAAGAATGAGGAGGCTGTCAGAGGGTCTGACGAAAGAGGTCCAGGGCGAGAGCCAGCGAATAAGCCTGAAAAACGGTACTCTTGTGACGATCCTAACGCGTCTTTGAGTCAGAATTGGATTATGATGGGTCTTTTAATACCTCAGGGGTTTATTCCTGGTTTTACGAAATAAAGTACGAATGTCCTTGAACGCGTATCTGGGTCGCCGAGGCATATCTTGTCACAAATATTGACTAAAAAAACTCAATTTGCATGGTGCGGAATATCAGACCAGATTCCATTTTACCAATCGGCACTGAGACCAGAATTCGAGAAGAGATGCGAAGACATTAACTGAGAAGGAAGAGTAACAAAGAGCTTGGAAAAGCCCCTCCCGTTGAAACCTGGCATGGATAGCATGTTTGAAGAGGAGCCTAAGGCCCGTTGCCCAGACTGTAATCAATTCCTGACATTCGTCCGAACCAAGTCCCATGAGAAAAGATGGTATTGCTATGGATGTGAAAAATACGTGGACCATCTCTCTCAGACGCCTTTCATAAAGGATGCTCACTCCAGACTAGAGACTCTGAGTGGACTACAAGTCGTCGATTCGCACGGAATATTGGTGGGGAGAGTCCGGAAGGCGATCCCGACTGATTCTGGCGATATCAAATCTCTGCTGCTTTCGGTGGACAAGGAACAGTTCAAGACGCTACTCGACGATAGAGACCTTTCGAGAGAGTTTGAGGTCTCACACGATAAGATCGCGACCGTTGGAGATGTGGTGATTCTTGCAGACGTCTTCTCTCCAAGCGCTCTCGCCCCCGCGGGGCCAAGCGATACGATGCAGGGAGTTCGCTGGTGCGGAAAGTGTGGCGCTCAACTTCTCCAAGGAGCCAAACACTGCATCAAATGTGGTTCACTCTTAGACTCGACCGACTGTCCGACCTGTCGAACAGTGAATCCCGTGGAGGCAAAGTTCTGCAAGAACTGCGGTGGCAAGATCTCGTAGATTCCTCACAAGATAGGCAACTGATGGTTGGAATGACCCGAACGAATTGGGTAGATCGAGTTTGGGCTTGCATGATCTCTTACTCAGAGAGAACCCGCCCAGGTAGAAACTGAACTAATAGAAGACCAAGCGAGACTGAGAGGATTAAGACGCCCTCCCAGCTCAGAAGAGACTGTCCAACAGGAAAATTCAACCTGACCCAGCCTTGCATAGTCGCGCTCGATTCAAACTCTTGCACAAAGCCCGAGTAAAGTGCGACTAGCGCAACACTCTGGACAAACGCTATCGCGCCAATTCTTGAACCTGGGCCAAACATTCGTCGCGTCCCTTCGTGATCTTTCTCGAATCCTAAGGGATCAAGGTCAGTAGTAGGAGAGGCTGATGTGTTCTGTAGCTTGGTTTCGCGATGTGCAATCGCGAAGATGACTGTGCCACCTCCACATATCACTAAGAGTGCTCCAAGTGATCCAAACGTGAGAGCTGAATAGATGGTGTCTCCCCACGGTCCGAGGGCTTGCGGGGCATCCACTCGAAATAACGCGAAGACAGAAAGAAATAGGCCGGCCGTGATGCCTGCCGCACCAGTGAGGATTTCGATCTCCATTCCTTCCTCCTGGGAGGTGAAGATTGCCTCCAAGCCCTTACGTTCGCGCCTTCTTCGATTGGCCCTCGTTAACAGATCAGTTCCTCCGAGTTGCAAGTAGATCTTGGGATCTCGTGTCATGGAGATGCCCAATAAAGGCTATAACATTACTTTGAACCGCGCACCCTCCGCTGACAATCGGGGTCTACACGTTTGAAGGGGCTGATTCTTGCTGGAGGATTTGCGACAAGACTTAGACCCCTGAGCTGTTCTAAGCCGAAGTTACTCTTTCCGCTCGTAGGCGTACCGCTTGTAGATCGCATGGCCGCATGGTTTGCACGAGGAGGCGTTACCGAAGTGATACTCGCGGTCAATCATCTAGCGGACAAGTTGAGGGTTGAGGTAAGCCGGAGGAAGCTTGACACGAAGGCTGTACTGTCAGTGGAGGAGAGTCCTCTCGGAACAGGTGGGCCCATAACCCTTGCGCGACCGCTGCTGAACAACGATGAGCCTTTGATCGTTTCAAACGGGGATGTAATCAGTGATATTGATCTCCGAGGACTAATAGCAGCTCATGCTAAAGCCGGGGCAGAAGCAACGATTGGCCTAGTCTCTGTAGAGGATCCGCGACCGTTTGGGCTGGCCACTCTTGACGCAAATGATCGGATTATTGGATTTGAAGAGAAATCCGAGACTAGTCAAGGTCCCGGCTGGATCAATGCGGGAGTTTACGTGTTGAATCCTAAAGTGGTTTCAACGATTCCCAACGGGCGCCCAGTTAGCTTGGAGCGGGAAGTCTTTCCGATTCTTGCAAGGCAAGGGAAATTGAGAGGCTGGAAGCATACGGGATTCTGGTATGATATTGGGAAAATTCCAGATTACATAATCGCTAACAGGCAATTGTTACAGCGGGCCGAATTCCGAGAGACAACGAACGTTGAGACTAGTGTGCCGATGGCGAAGATTAGGCAACCGTCGTACATAGGAAGGGACTGCACAATCGAGGATACCACGAAACTCGGACCGTACACGATCCTGTCTGAACGAGTGAGTGTGAAGAGGGGCGCCGAGGTCAGTGAGACGATAGTGTTTGAGCAAACGAGCCTAGGCGAAAACTGCACTATAGAGGATTCACTTATCGGAGAAGGAGTAACGGTTGGCAAGGAGACAAGAGTCGGAAAAGGATCTCTAATCGCCGGCCAAGTAGTTATTCCCGACAGAGCAACCATCAGACCAGGTTCCGTGATTCTGAACTAGAATGACAAAGAATCTCGGGCGAAGAGAGGACCAGAAATGACCGCGCCCCGGCTCTTCGGGACGAACGGAATACGCGGAATTGTTGGCGAAACCATTACCTCACAATTTGCATACGGAATCGGTTCCAGCGTCGCTTCCCTTTTCAAGAGCGAGAAAATACTCGTGGGTCGAGACGGAAGAACTTCCAGCCAGATGCTCGCGGAAGGGGCAGTTGCAGGCATACTCGCGCTAGGAAAGAGTGTCGGAGACTGTGGGGTCATAACCACTCCAGGGCTACAATTCCTGGCGAAGATTAGCACCGCTCCCGGACTGGTCATTACTGCAAGCCACAACCCGCCCGAATACAATGGCTTCAAGATTGTGGACTCTGATGGAATCGAGATCCCCCGCGAGAAGGAGGAACGAATCGAAAACCTGGTCACGAAAGATTCTTGGAATGTTAGCAGGATCCCGGGGCAGCGTGAGCAGCGAGATCTACCTCTCGAACCCTACTTGTCAAGTATCAAAAGCTACGTTAGGAAAGAGAAGCTTACCAATCGTCTGAAGGTCACGGTGGACACGGGCAACGGGGTCTCATCATTGACTACTCCCGTCTTGCTCCGACGAATCGGTTGTCAGGTGGTCACGATCAACGATAACATTGATGGCAGATTTCCCGGCCGCAATTCTGAACCCCGACCGGAAAACTTAGGTCCCCTGTCGACTTTCGTACGACAAGAGAAGGCGACGTTTGGGGTCGCCCATGATGGCGACGGAGACAGGGCAGTATTCGTAGATGAGACGGGGGCTGTTCAGTCCGGAGATAATAGCTTGACACTCATCGCCGACGAGATCCTCAAAAAGAACCCTGGGGGCAAGGTGGTTACTCCTGTTAATTCATCGATGTCCGTCACAGAGGTGGCTCGACGGAGAAAAGGAAGAGTGATTCTGACCCAAGTAGGGAGTATTCACGTGGCGAGGACGATGGTTCGAGAGAAGGCGATCCTCGGGGGGGAAGAGAACGGCGGGATATTCTATGCTCCGCACCAGCCTGTAAGAGACGGGACAATGGCTACAGTATTGATCCTCAATTCTATCATTGAGAACAGAATGCCTCTCTCCAAACTGATGGCTCGTCTACCGACCTTCTTCATGGCTAAAGAGAAGCGCAAGTGCCCAGATGAGAAGAAGAAGGATGTGATGAAGAGGATTCGTCAGCGGCTCGGAAACAGAGTTACGAGCACGATCGATGGAATCCGCGTCGACATCAAGAACCGGGGATGGTTCCTTGTCAGACCGAGCGGAACAGAGCCGCTAATCCGAATCTATGTGGAAGGAAGGACCGAG
>WNFX01002029.1_pt1 | contig 20567 bp, 15 predicted proteins | sample 5400111 | NCBI WGS metagenome assembly WNFX01 (sample SAMN13153363, study PRJNA577476) | soil metagenome | isolation source: 40 cm soil or saprolite under grassland replicate 1 | place: USA:California | collected 2016-06-15 | reverse complement strand
CGAATCGCCCAACGAGCGGAACAGCGCCGCTGCCGGGGCGAGCGCGGCCCGCGCCGTACCGTCCACAGATATCATCGCCATATGCCGATGATATCGGCCACTGTCGAACTGATAACATCTCGGCCGGCGCAGACTGGGTCGGACGCCGCCCGACGCCAGGCGACCACCGATGCAGAACCCCACCGCGAACAGCCCGTCGACATCTGCGCGCCGCTCCGGGAAGTCCAGCACCGCCGCCCGGAAGGTTCAGGCCGTCGCGCTGCGGCCGGCCGTCGTACTGGGACCGCCTGCCCTGGGCGTAGCTCAGCGGAGGAGCCGCTTCTCCGTTGCGAGGTGGGGCGCCCACTCGAGGCGGCTCGCGCCCGCAAAGCGGAGGTAGGCGCCGAGCGCGCCGCGCATCGCGTCCACGAACCCCTCGGCGCGCCGCGGCGCGAAGTCGTCCTCCCACCAGACGCCGAGCACCTCCACGCGCGCGCGGTCCCGGTCGATTCGCGGCTCGATCCGGCCGACGAAGCGGTCGCGGAAGACGATCGGCAGCACGTACCAGCCCCAGCGGCGTTTCGCGGGCGGCAGGAAGAGCTCCCACACGTAGTCGAATCCGAACAGGCTCCCGAGCAGCCCGCGGTCCCAGACCAACGGGTCGAACGGGGGAAGGAACGCGACCGAGGGCGGCGGCTCCGGCGGCGCTTCCAGCAGCCCGACATCCTCGCGTACGACGAGACGCTTGCCGCGCACGCCCTCGACGTCGACGGGAACGAGCTCGTCGAGCTCGACCAGCTCCGCGCGCAGCGCGTTCCGTCCCGGGCTGTCCGGCCACCGCGGATCCGGCTTCGCCGCGCCGAGCCCGCCGAAGATGTCGCCGCCGCCGCCGACGCCGAGCAGCCCGTGCGCGCGGTAGCGCGACAGGAGCCTGTGCCGGAGCTGCTCCCTCAGCGGGAGGTCGTGCGCGATGACGTCGGCCGGCAGCAGCCGTTCGATCAGGTCGTAGTACCGGCGGTTGCCGTCGCGGCGCGCGAGGCCGAGCAGGCCGGTGGCCGCGTACGCCTCGAGTACGGCGCGGACCGCGTTCGTCGGCATCCCGAACCAGTCCGTCGTCGGCCCGCGCTCGCGCTCGAAGTCCAGCGAGGACAGTGGGCCCTCCGCGCGGATCCGCTCGAGTACCCGCTCGGCCACCTCGGCGTTCTCGTCGAGGACCTGCGGCGCGCTCCGGCTCAACCTCGCGCGGAACGACGGCAACTCGCTCGAGGGGACGAGCGAGAGCCCCTTGTTGTAGGCCTCGAAGATCTCGCGGCGCTCGTAGAGTGCGTCGCACCAGTCGGGGTCGTAGTCGCCGACACGCGCGTGCAGCACGAGGTCGTGGCTCCGGCCGGCGACCGCGAGCGGATCGAACTGGATCGACCCGAGCTTGTGGAAGACCTCGAGCACGGCGTCGGGGCCTCCCTCGAGCGATCGCGCCGGCGCAAGGAAGTGCCGGGCGACGAGGAAGCGCCGCGCTGCCTCAGCGGTGACCCTCACGCGGAAGGACGCTACCGCAGGCGGATCAGAGCCTCTGCGCATTCTTGCCCGGTTGCTCGGTCGCTTCAGGTCTCGTGCCCGCGGCGACGAGGCCGGATTCGTGGGGAGCACCACCACCAGCCACACCGTCGTCACCCGAGCACCGCCAGCAGGCCCTCTATGTCGGCATGAGCCGCGGTCGGCACGCCAACACCACGGCGCGCCGAACCGGTCACCCGACCGCGACCACCGCCAGTTGGTAGCGTGACACGGCGACGATGTCCCGCCGCGCAGCCGGACCGGAGGAGAGGCCATGTCTAAGCGTCTTGTCGTGTGCTGCGACGGCACCTGGAACAGGCCGGACCAATCGAGCGAGGGCAGGCCATGTCCCACGAATGTCACCAAGGTCGCTGCGGCGGTAATTCGAGAGGATGCAGCGGGCAAGGCGCAGCTCGTCTACTACCATCCTGGAGTCGGCTCGCGCCATGGGGAACGTCTGCGCGGAGGTGCTTTCGGGTATGGCCTGTCGCTTGACGTGCAAAGCGCCTATCGCTTCATCATGCACAACTTCGAGCCGGACGACGAACTCTTTTTCTTCGGCTTCAGCCGCGGCGCGTACACCGCACGCAGCACGGTCGGCTTCGTTCGAAACGCCGGAATCCTGCGTCTCGAAAACGCCGACCGGATCGACGAGGCGTACGCACTGTACCGGGACCGAGCAACACACCCCCGCGACATCGAGTCGCAGCTCTTTCGACGTTCGTTCTCCCGCGAGACACGCATCCGCTTCATCGGGGTCTGGGACACAGTAGGTGCACTCGGCATCCCGTGGAGTGGCATGCCCGGAATAGAGCTGATCAACCGTCGATGGCAGTTCCACGACACCGACTTGAGCACGACCGTTGACGCGGCATTCCAGGCCCTAGCTATCGATGAGAAGCGCCCACCGTTCGAGCCGGCGATCTGGAGCCAGCAGCCCGACGCCGTCGGTCAGCGACTCGAACAGGTCTGGTTCGCCGGAGTCCATTGCGATGTCGGAGGCGGTTATCCAGATTCCACGCTAGCGGACATGCGCCATTGGGGGCAGGCAGCACGGGCGTTCCTTTCCAACCGGACGCGCTCGGAGAACTCCACGAGTCGCGCAGGGGGTTCTACCAGCTGCTACCAGCGCATGTCCGGGAGCTCGGCCGCAAGGATCCGGCGCATGAACATGTCGCATCCACGGCAGTCGAACGCCGCGAGAAGGACTCCACTTATGCGCCGCCCGGTCTCCTCGCATACCTCCAGGGACCTCACGACGTGACCGACGTCTGATTACGTTCCTGCCGGCCCACACCACGACCCGACCACCCGATCCCCGCCCTGCCAGCCCAGCGGGTCACCCGCCGAACCGTCCTGGGCGGCCTGCTCAACGAATACCACCCAGCCGTCGAAGGCGCAGCTCAGACCGTGTGGCAGAGCTCTGGAACCCGACAGGCACGTCGGTCGCGGCGTTCACGCTGCCGGCTGGGCTCAGCGGACCTGGTAGGCGGCGACCGCCCGCTCTAGGAGTGGAGCCGCCTGGGTCCATTGTGCGGTCGGGGCGGCGGCGACGATGACGCTGGCGCCGGTGTGTCCTTGGACCAGGCAGGCGAGTTCCTTGTAGTGGTGCGCGCCGATCCTAGTGATGTAGTCGTCGAGTATGCAGGATCCGGTTCCGCCCAGGAAGGTGACTCCGCGTGCGGCGGCGTCCTGCCGGGCTGAGGTTGCGTGCTCGGCGCGCAGGTTCTGCAGTCGGGCGGTGGCCCAGTTCTGCGTATTCTCGGTGCCCTGGCGGGGGGTTGCGTTGAGGTAGAGGAGGTAGGCGCCGGCCGGGCTGCGGCGGGCGACGGACACGGCGTCGCTGTCGCCGGTGATCGGCTGCAGCGACGGTGGGTAGGACATTACGGCGGTGCGGTTGGGCAGGGTGAGCCGGTGCCAGGTGACCGGCGCCGGCGCCGGGGTCAGGGTGGGGAATCCACGGCTCTGCACGAGGCGGCTCTGCACGAGGCGGCTCTGCACGAGGCGGCTCTGCGCGGGGTGTGGCGTGTGGGCCGGTCGGGTGAGCGCTGTGGTCAGGGCTGCGGCGATGATGCTGCCCGCGGGTGAGCTGTCCTCGACTCGCCAATGCCTGCGTGACGCCGGCGACGGCGCGCTCGATCGCTCGCAAGTCCAGGCCGTGGGTGGTCTGTAGCTGCTGGCCGGTGACCCGCCGTACCCGGGGACCGGTCAGGTCGAGTAGCCAGCCGATGTCCTCGGCCCGCACGAAGTGCCAGGTGGGCCGCAGCACGTGTGTGCGTAACACAGCACCGTCGTCGAGGAGAGCCGCCAGATCGGCCTGGTCCGGGTTCGGTGTCCGTGACGCCACCGCCCAGGCTGCCTGACTGAGGTTCTCCGCCTGGACCGCCAGCAGCGACCCGACGGCCTCGAACGCCGACGCTGCGAAGGGTGAGACCAGGTGCTGACTGCGCAACCGCCAGCGAGCAATGTCGAGGTCCCGCATCATGCCGCCACCCTGCCGGACCCGAGCCGGAACAGACCAGCAACGTGCCCACATCCGAGCCGCGCGGCGGCGTCATTGAACGACAGGGTGTTCCCGACGTTGTGCTGACCGGCACCAGCCATCCGCTCTTACCGCCGTCGCTCGTGCTGTTCTTCGTCGAGGTCAGCCGGCGTCGCGTGCAGTTGGCGGGGATCACAGCGCACCCGCCGGCGACTGGGTGCCCTCACCGCGGGCGCCCGGAGCGAGCGCCTACGCCGAGCGGTGGGTGCGGACCGTCCGGTGATGGACACCAGTAGGGTCAGACGGCGTGAAGCTGCGCGAGGATGTGGTCGGTGTGCCGGCGCCGGACTGCGAGATCCGTTCGGTGGTGATCGGCCCGGTCGGCGAGGGTCTGTGGCCGGGCGTGGTGCTGTACACCGACATCTTCCAGTTGACCGAGTCGACACTGCGCACGGCGCGGCGGCTGGCCTCGGCCGGGTTCGTGGTGTGCGTGCCGGAGATCTACCCGCGGGGTGTGCTGGCCGGTGTCGCGCTGGAGTTCGACGACGCCGGTAAGCAGGCCGGCCTGGCGGGTGCGGCCGGGACGACGACCGAGCAGTTCGATTCCGACCGGGCCGCGGTGCTGGACTTCCTGGGGCAGCGGGCAGACGTCGACGGGCTGTTCGCGGTGGGGTTCTGCATCGGTGGTCACCTGGCGTTCCGGGCGGCGTTCGACCCGCGGGTCGCGGCGACGGTGTGCTTCTACCCGACCGGGCTGCAAAACGGTGCGCTGGGCGCCGACGCCGACGCGGAGTCGCTTGCCCGCGCCGGCGGCATCGGGGGCCGGCTGATGATCGTCTTCGGCTCGCGGGACCCGCATGTACCCGCTGACGCGCGGGTGCAGATCGTGTCCGCCCTCTACGCCGCCGGCCTGCGCGACCTCGAGCTGCACGTGTACACGGGAGGCGAACATGCGTTCATGCGGGACGTCGGTGCTCGGCACGACCCGGTCCTCACCGACCTCGCGTTGGCTGAGGCGGTCTCATTCCTGACCAGCCGTTGAACCCGGCACCACGGCCCCTCTCCAGTTCGCGCACCAGTCGAGCGGCGCAACGCTGATCCGCGAACAATGCTGTCGACGGCATGCGCATCGCGCAGACGCACCAGACCCATTCCTGGTCCTGCCACGGCCAGAACTGGGCGGCGCCGCCCTTTACCACGGACGCGCCAGGCTCGGTCCTCCCGTCCGACTCGTGAGATACGCGGAAGTGGTCGGAGCACCATTCGCCAAAGCAGAGGCCGCCGAAGCCGAGAGCATTGCGTTCGGGGTGCCGGCTTCTCGGTGCGGGACACAGTCCGGTCGAACGGGTCGCAGACGTACCGGGTGGTGGGCCGACGGGGTGCGGTGATCGGAGGTGCGGTCGCAGCGTCATGTCCACCAGTTGAGCGGGGTCACCCCGTCAGCGGGGTCGTACACGTTCCCGTAATACCATTTCGCCTCCGGATGGCGCCGCACGAAGTCGTCGAGCACTCGTTCAAGAGCAGGAAACCCGGCGGCCACGGGGACCGTGAACACAGTCAACGGCCCCTCCCGCCCGTGCATCACGCCACCGAGCTTGCTGATCGGATCAACGAGCTGGTCGGCGACCTCGGGAGGGGCATAGACCTGCAGAGCGAGATTACGGCCGCGTTCCTCGACGGACAGCGTGCGCTCCGACCTGTCGAAGGCCACCACGTCCCCGGCGGCGACGTTGAGGACGAGGCCCGGCGTCGCGACGATGCGATACCGATCGTTCCCCAGGTCGTCGACGAGCACCTCCTCGAAAACCGGCTCGCCCGATGTCTTGTGCCCCGCCACGACGTCGATCGTGGTCCGGGCCTGTTTCTCCGCCATGTCAGTCGAACCTGCCGTAGGGAGCTCCGCAGCCGCCCCGCTCGACGCACGACATCCCAGGGCTGGGTCCTCCGCGGGCGCCGGCCGAGAGGTTGCATGCTGCGCCTTCGAGGCACACGTTGTCGGCGTGGAGATTACCACCGCGTGAGGTGGGGACGTTCCGGTGGCCCAGGTGCATGTTGGCCGGGTTGGTGGACTCCATTCCGCAACGCCAGCAGGTGTAGGTCCCGCCAGCCTGGTCCAGCAGGTGCTGCCGCACCTCTGCCTGCCCCACTCGGGAGCCGCCGGTGGGACCGCCGACGCTGTTGGCCATCTGCTCCGGCGTGGCGCCTTCTCCGTCCCGAAGCACCTGCGGCGCACCGTCATCGGCGTCGCCGCACTTGTTGTGGACGAGGATGTCTCGGTCACCGGCGGTGACGTAGTAGGTGTGGATGCCGTCGATGGTCAGGTTGTGGACGCGGCGGTGGGCCGTGTAGCCGTGCGCGCGGACCACGGTGAGGAGCTGACCGTCGGGGGTACGGGCGATGTCGCCGGGCTTGAGGTCGGCGGCGTCGATCCAGCCGCCGAAGTCGTCGACCCAGAACGGGTGGCCGTCGGTGGCGACCACGGTGCCCGTGCGGTTGCCCCTGTCTCCATCGGTGTCGAAGGTGATCTCGACGATGTTCTTGTCGCCCTCGCCGATGATGAGCGCGGCAACCGGCCGGGCCTCGGTCCTGCCCGTCCTCGGGTCGGTCGCCACGACCTGGTCGCCGACCTTGACCTTCGCGATGGCCTTGTGCGAGCCGTCGGCCATCAGGACCGGGGTGTCCGGTGTGAAGCTGTTGATCGGGCACGACGGCCCGTCTCTTCCGGCCTTGGACGGCGTCGGGGAGGGAGATGGGGCCGGGGCCGGCTTGGGCTTCGGTACGGGTGCCGGCTGGGCCTTTGGCGGTGTGCCGCCGGCCGGCTTGGTGGTAGGCGTGTCCTTCGGGCTTGGTGCGGCACGCCTGGCGTCGGCGATGTCGTCGCCGGTGCGGGCGATGGTACGGCCGGCGTCGGCGATGTTGTCGCCCTGGCGTGCCACGGTACGGGCGGCGTCGACGGCCTTGTCGCCGTACCGGACGGCCTTCGCCGCGCTGGCGCCGTACCCGGCCAGCGGGATGGCCGAGGCGAAGGACAACGCGGCGTCGACGTAGTTGCCTTCGGCGGCGTACCAGATACCGTTCGCGACGTCGGCGACCTCGCCGACCACCGGCACCAGGCCGGCCACATCGAGCACGGCGTGCCCGATGTCGGAGAACGAGAATCCCCAGTGGCCGTCGATCTCGACGAAGCTGATCGGGTTGCCTCCGCCGAACGCGTACCGGTTGCCGGTGAACGGGTCGGCGATCAGGCTCATGTCGGCCAGCGCGCCGTTGTACAGGTCGCGGGTGAGGAACCGGTTCAAGCCGGGGTCGTAGTCACGGAAGCCCATGTCGTAGGTGCCCGCCGCGGCGTCCCACCGCTTGGCGTTGAACCGGTAGACGTTGTCCTGTTCCTTGTCCGGGTTCGCCGGGTCGGGCTTGTCCGCGCCGGTGAACTGCTGGTTGTCGTCCTTTCCGTACGCGGTGTAGCCGTAGGTGTCGCGGGTGTTGCCGTCCTGGTTGGTGAGCGCTTCGACGTCGCCGAGCGGGTGGTAGGTGTAGTAGGAGTGTTCCTTGGTCCCGTCGTCCTTGGTCTTGACCTTCGACAGCCGCTGCCCGACTCCCCCGACGCCGCCGTAGGCGTAGAGCTCCTCGACCTGCCCGGTCGGCGTCTCCTCGGCGATCACCTCGGAGTCCAGGCCAAGGTAGAGCAGGTTGGTGGTCTTCGCGTTCGGGGTGCCGGCCTTCTCGGTGCGGGAGACGGTCCGGTCGAACGGGTCGTAGACGTACCGGGTGGTGGCCGACGGCGTGCGGTGCTCGGTGGTCCGGTCGAACCCGTCGTAGGTGTAGTCCTCGGCCACCGTGCCCGCCGTCATCACGGTGTCCAGCCGGCCCCACGGGTCGTAGTTGTAGGTCGAGGTCAGTCCGCCGACCGCCTCCGCGGACTGCAGCCGGTTCCGGTCGTACCCGAACTTCGTTGTGAGGCTGCCGACGGTCTGCTCGTAGACGTTGCTGTTCGCGTCGTGGAAGTAGGTCTCGGTGGTCGCGGTGTCACCCGTCTTGGCGACCTTCGCGATCCGGTCCCTGGGGTCGTAGGTGTAGGTGTAGAGGTTGTTCAGGTACGCCGAGTGGTTGTCGGCGTTCATCACCCTGGCCGTGTCCTTGGCCACGTCGCTGTTCGCGGTGTACTCCAGCGAGTGGTCGGCCACCACCGTGCCGCCGGCCTTCTTCTCCACCTGGGTTCGGACCAATCCGTCCAGGTAGTAGGTCAGGTCGACGGTGTTGCCGTTCGCCTTGGTGATCTTCTGCATCTCGGCGCGCGACGTATAGCCGAACGTGGTGACCTTCGGGTTCGGGTCGGTAGCCGAGGTGGCGTTGGTGACCTTCGAGATCAGGCCGCGGGTATCGTACTCGAACGTGCCCCGGGCCCGGTCGTGCACGTAGGTCAGCGGGTTGCTGTTCGGGTCGAAGGTGTAGGAGGTGCTGTTCAGCAGAGCGCCATTCTTGCGCTCCTCGACCAGGCTCAGCCGGTTCAGCACGTCGTAGGTCATCGCATAGGCGTCGACCTTCGGCGCCGGACTGGCGTCGGCGACCGTCGTCTGGTTGCCGTTGACGTCGTAGGTGTAGCTGAAGGTCTTCTTCTCGTTGTCGACGTCACCGGAGTTGTCCCGGACCAGCTTGACGGCGTCGGCCAGCACCGTGCCGTTGGCGTTGTCCGACAGCCGGATGCTGTGGCTGATGCCCTTGGTGAAGGTGTAGGAGCCGATGCTGATCCAGTCACCGCCCTGCTGCGTCTGGTTGACGGCCGTGGTGGTGCTGCCGCCCGCGTGCGACACGGTGTACGGGGCGTTGGTGGCCGCTCCGCTCACCCCGGACGGGTACTTGACGAACACCTGGTAGGTGCCGGCCGCGGGAGTGACCAGCTTCCAGGTGAACGTGTCGGCGCCGGTGCCGGCGGCATTGCTGCGGTAGTCGTATCCCTGGAACTTCTGCCCGGCCGATGAGGCCGGCCAGGTGCCGACGGTGGTGACGTTTTGGGTGTCGGAGTTGTCCACCACCACCAGGTGCCTGCCGACCGGGACACCGTCGTCGGAGCGGGAGGCCAGCTTGCCGTCCGGGAAGTAGGTCCAGGTCTGCTTGCGGCTGGCCGAGGACTCGCCGGCGCTGGTGACCGTCCGCGAGGTCTGGTTGCCGAGTTCGTCGTACCGGTACGTGGTGGCGATGTCCCACGCGTCGGTGGACGACTTCGTCCAGCCGTTGTCGAAGTACGCGTACTTGGTCTCGTTGCTGACGGTCTGCCCCTGCGACGGCGGCGCGGACACCGTGTCGAGATTGCCGACCTTGTCGTAGGCGTAGGTGGTCTTGTCCGGCGTGTTGTACCGGGAGTCGTTGGGGTCGAAGGCGGTCAGCTGTTCCTTGACCCGGTTCAACTCGTCGTACACGGTCTGCTGGACGAAGTCGTCGGCCACCGTCGGCGTGTCGACCCCGCGCGGCGTGATGACCTTGGTGCGGTTGCCCATCTGGTCGTACTCGTAGCGGGTCGTCCGGTAGGTGATCGTGCCGCCATCGTTCTTGTGTGGCGCCTTCACCTCGAAGACGAATCCGCGTTTGTCCAGCGTCGTCGTGCTCTTGTTGCCGTCCGGGTCGATCGTCCCGACGACCTTGCCGTCGAGGTCGTACTCGAACCACGAGGTGTAGCCGAGCGGATCGACGACTGACCGCTTGCGGTGGTTGAGGTCGTAGGTGTACTTGGCGGTGTAGTCGGTCGGGTCCGGCGTGGCGTTCTTCCGCGGGTCGACCTCGAGGATGAGGTTGCCGACGTTGTCGTACCCGGAGGTGCTCACCCCGCCCCGCGGGTCGGTGACGGACGTCAACTGGTAGATCTCGTCGTAGCCGTAGCGGTGCACGAAGTCGTTCGGGTCAGCCGGGGTGAGGTTGCCCCGAGGTTCGGTCTCGGTGAGGAGGTTGCCGACCTTGTCGTAGGTGAAGCTCGCGATGCGGTCCGGCCCGGTCGGCGTGTCCTTCGGCAGACTCCCCGAGATGATCCGGTCGGCGTCGTCGAAGACGCTGGTGGTGACGGCGCCATTGGGAGCGGTGTTCTTCGTGACGTTGTCGTTGGCGTCGTATTCCGGCGCCGGGGTGATGATGTAGACGGGCGGGATGGCGGAGGTGTCCAACGGCTGGCGTTTTTCGCCTGGCCGCTTGAACACGTCGTACGCCTGAGTGGTGGTCTTGATGTTCGCGTCGGTGAGGCTGGTGACGTTGCCCCGCAGGTCGTAGATGAACGTGGTGGAGTTGTTCAGCGGGTCAGTTATCGTCTTCGGGTAGCCGACCGAGTCGTAGACCGGGTAGCGCGTGGTGCGGCCGTTGGCGTCGGTCGCACTCTGCATCTGACCCCAGGTGTCGTACACGTAGGTCGTGGTGTAGTCCCCGGCGGCCGGGGTGCTGGTGCCCAGCGGGTCGGTGACCGTGGCGAGGTCGCCTTCCAGGTTGTAGCCGAACGTCCAGGTGCGACCTTCCGGGCTCTGCTTGGTGGCTAGGTCGGCGATGTGCCCGTCGAGTTGGGTCTGGTAGGTCAGGGTGGTGCCGGGAGTGCCATGCGCGTTGGCCTCGGCGCCCTTGATCGTCAGCGGGTAGCCGGTCTTGGCGTCGTAGGTCCAGGTGGAGAACGCGTGGTTGTCCTCTTCCAGCCGGGTGACGTTGTTGTCGGCGTCCCAGGCCAGCTTGGTGACCTGGCTCTTGGCGTTGGTGATGTCGGTGGGCCGGCCGAACCCGTCGATCAGGTAGGTGGTGCCGTGGTTCTCCGCATCGGTGACGACCGTCTGGATCTGCGATCCGGCCTGTCCGTCCGGGTCGGTGTAGGCGAACTGGGTGGGGCTGTTGAGCCGGTCGGTGTAGGTCTTGGTCGACCATTTGAACTTCGGGTCGTCTTCGGGCCGGGAGTAGTAGTCCAGGTTGGTGGCGTGCCCGCGCGGGTCGGTGACGCGGACGAGCTTGACGTTCTTGTTGCCCTGGGTCATGTCGTAGCGGAACGCGAACACCTTCGGCTGGGCCGAGCCGGCGCCGTCGACCAGTTCGCCGAGCAGTCCCTTGTCGGTGTAGGTGAAGGTGAGCTTCCGCGCATCGGCGGTGCCGACGGCGACGTCGGTGATCTGCTTGACGTGGTCGATGATCTTCGGGTTGGTCAGGTTCGACTGTCCGGTGACCTTGGCCAGGTGGCGTCGTCGATGTAGTCGTAGGTGTCGCCCTTGGCCCAGTAGTCGATGGTCAGCGTCTGCCGGCCGACCGGGTCGGTGATGTAGCGCAGGAACTTCGTCGGCTTGTTCTGCGACCGGCGCACCTCGTAGGTGAAGTTCATGACGTTGCCGTTGTTGTCCTCGACCGAGGACAGGTAGCCGTCGCAGTCGTAGAAGAACACCGTGCGGTCCGGCCGGGTCAGCGACCAGGCGCGGGACTCCTCGGTCTTCGGGTCGCAGACGACCAGGCGTTGCAGGTACAGGTGCACGCCCCTCGGGCTGCGCCACTGGCTGGTCGCCGCGTCCCAGGAGAACAGGTGGCTTGTGCCGTCCCCGTCGGTCAGCGTGACGGTGGTCGGGTTGGGGTTGGGGTGGAAGTCCAGCGGGGTGCCCAGCCGCATCAACGAGGACGCCTGCAGCGACCAGCCGGAGCCGGCCACGGTGTCGGAGGTGTCCAGCGAATTGTACGCGAGCCGGACGAACGTGGACAGCCCGCGGGACGGGTTGGAGAACGCGTTGTACGACCAGACGGTGTTGCCGGCGTACAGGTTGTTCATCAGCGTGCCGCCGGCGCCGGTGTTCTTGCCGGCATAGGAGTAGAACTTCTCCAGGCCGAGCTGGTCGGAGGTCGGGTCCTCCACCGCGACGTTCTGGACCAGCGGTGCGATACCGGCCACTGTGGACAGCCACTGGTTGGTCGTCTTGTTGTGCAGCTCCCACTTCAGCAGGTAGTCGGTGCGCTTGTTGCCGGCGTCGGACTGGATCGGGGTCTTCAGCTGCGCGGAGATGTCCACCGTGTCGCCCGGCACGATCGTCTTCGGCAGCGGCGTGAAGACCTGGTTCCCGGGGTTGGTGACCTCGGTGAGGTCGTCGGGCAGCCACCAGCGGTAGGACAACTCCCAGTCCGCGGCGTTCCACGCGGTCAGCGTGGGGTTCGAGACGGTGACCGGAATCGTGTAGATGTCACCGGGGATCATCCGGGACGGGGTGTACGGCGAGTGGTACGTGGAGGCCGGCGTCGGCTCCAGGTAGCTGACCTCCAGGGTCGGGCGCAGCATCGGCTCGGCGCCCTCGCTGGACAGCAGCATGATCCGTGCGCTGGCCGGCACCTCGTCGCGCATCTTCAGCAGCAGCCCGAAGTTGTTCGCCGGAGTGCCGAGCCAGTTGTTGACCGCGGCCTTGACGTCCCACCGCTGCCACTCCGGGTCGTTCGTCAGACCGTTCACGCCGGACAGCCGCGCCGGGTCGTAGTCACCGCCACCGCCTGGGGTGTTCCACGGCGTGGTGGCGTTGGCCTTGTTCCAGGTAGCGGTCGTCTCGCTGAACGCCTTGGTCAGCCGGTGCACGTCGACGTAGTCGCTGATCGTGCCGGGATAGACATAGTTGTTCCACATCCGCATGGTGGCGTCGGTCACCTGCGCCCCAGCGGGAATCCCGGTCAGCGTCGGGAACTTCACCAGCCCCCGGGTGTCGCCGTAGTACGTCGAGTTGTTCCCGGCCGAGACGAACGGGTCGCCATCGTAGACGTCCACGTTGGTGTCCGGAAGCTGCTTGGACAGCGTGGTGTCCACCACACCGGTCCGGAAGATCCGGGTCACCCGGCCGGCCTTCGGCAGCCGTACCCCTTCGGTCGGCGCCGGGATGACCTGACCGTCGGCGGTCTTCACCGCGATCATGTAGTAGTAGTACTGGCCCAACGCGGTGTCCGGGGTGTCCGCCGCGGTCGGCGTCGCCGAGGTGTCCTGATAGGACAGGGTGCCCGCCGGCAGCGGAGCGACCAGGGTGGCCGCCGACGGGACGAAGGTCTGCCGCACGCTGCGGTGCACCTGGTACTCGACCAGGTTGTCCCCGGTCGCCGTCGACGGGTCGACGTACGCCGACCAGGACAGCGCCGCGCCGGTGGCGGTCACCGTGCTCGGCGGGGCAAGGGTGACCCCGGGCCGGCCCCAGGTCAGCACCAGCTTGGGCAGGTTATAGTCCCGGCCGCCGTTCTGGTAGAAGTACTCGGACCCCTCGAAGATCGGGCCGCCCCGGCCCTTCGGCGACTCGTCGACCGCCTTGACCATGAACCCGTAGTTCGGCGTCCCGTTGACCCAGTCCTGCACTACGTTGCGGACCGGGAACGAGCTCCACACGCTGGAGATCGCGCGCTTCTTGGTTGCTACCCCCCAGCGGGTGAACCGGACCGCGTCCGCGATCACTGCCTTGTTCGCGACGTCGCCCAGCACCACCTTGCCAGTGGTGCCGGCCACGAACGGATGCACCCCGAGGGTCTTCCATTCGCCGTTCGGGCTGCCGGTCTGGTCGACCTGGTAGGTCTTCTGCCCGCCGGAGTAGTACACGGTGTACGGCGTGTTCGTCGCCCGGTCGGCCTCGGAGACGTAATGCACCTCGACCTGGTAGTCGCCGGACTCGGTGATGGTCGGCACCCAGGTGTGCGTGTGTCCGGCGGTGGCGTCGTTGTTGTACCGGTAGTCGGCGTTGATGGCGTACGGGTCAGGGTGGTGTTCGTCGAGTACGGCCAGGTGCCGACCACCGACGTGCCGGGGTCCCCGTCGTCGACCCGGACCGAGTTGCCCGCCGGCGCCCCCGCCATGTTGGCGTTCATGTTCGCCCAGGTCGCCGTGCTCTCCGCCCACGACGTGGTGACCCGCCGGGCCTCCATCGCCACGTCGTAACCCCACGCCGTGTGGGTCTGCGAGTAGAACATCTCCAACCGGGCCGCATCCAGCACCGTGCCGGTGGGGACCCCGGTCAGCGGGAACTTCACCAGGGTCCGCCAGGTCTGCGAGGCGTCCGTGCCGACCTTCAACTGGTAGGTGCCGTTGTAGTTGGTGGTCGTGGCGCCCGAGTAGATCTGTACGTCTTGGCCGTCGGTCGGCACCGGCTGGATCTTGATCGTCGGGTCCAGCACCACCGGGTACACCCGGGTCGGATCGGTCAGCCAGGCCCGGTCCGCGGTCACCGTGACCGTCGTCGTCGCGCCGTGCTGCTCCAGCCGCTGGGTGACCTTGTCGCTCCACGCCTTCCCGTACGGCGAGTTCTCCTCGTCCCGGTCGTCGTACATGAACGGCGCCGGGATGACGAACACCGGCTCACCCCCGGAGCGGCGCACGAAGGCGATCGACCCGTCCGACCCCTGCTCAGCGACCAGACCCCCGGTCCGCACCGTGAACGAGTACGACGCGTCCCCGGCCGGCGCGGCCCGCAGCACGATGCTCTCCTTCAACGCGCCGGCGGACACCTCGTACACCAGGTCCGCCCCGCCGGCCAGCCCGGGATATGTCACTGTCGACCCGGCCACCCGCGGCGGCACGCCCCTCGCCGGACCGGCCAGACCCAGCTCGACGTGCCGGCCGTCCTGCTCGAACCGCACCAACCGAGCCGAGGACGTTCCGAACAGGCTGGTGAACGCGTTCGTCACGTTCCCTGCGGCGAAGCCGGGACGGCCCGCCGCCGTCCGCACCTGCGTGTCGATCGGCTGGTACTGGCCGCGCCCGTCGCGGTAGTTCGCAGGCCCACCCGAGATCTCCGCCTGCACCCGCCCGTCTGCGAGCTGGAAGAACCGGCCGTTGGCGGTACGCCGGCCGGTCAACTCCCGCACCCGCTTCTCCGCCGGCCACGCCTTGCCCGCCGGCTCGACCGCCGACGCCGCCGCCCGCGGGTTCACCACCGGCCGGCTACCGGCCACACCGGCAGTCGTCTGCTGCGCATCAGGCAGGGCCCCGACGCCCGCCTCAGCCGGGATGGCCCCGGCCCTCCCGCCAGGCCCAGCCCAGGACGTCCCGCCCGTCCCAACCACGAGCACCAGCGCCAGAACCGAGCCCAGAACCGCACGCGGCTTCCCCACGACCGTCACCCTTCGCGCCAGACGACAGCTATGCCGCCAGCCGCACGACGGCCGCCCCCGCGGTCCCCCCAGCGCATCCGACGCCAGCCGCGCAGCACTCACCCGGCCGTCATCGAACCGGCCTGCTTGACGGGAACACGCCCTGCCGCCCGTCGGCGGTCGCGAGAGCCAGATCGCACCGATTACGGAGCTACCAGGCGAGAAGCCTCAGATCGGGTCTTCCAGCACACGCGGCTGTAACACTGCAACACTCCACCCGAGATCGGCAAGAGAAAATCTACCGACAAGTAGATCAACATTTTGGGTCTTATCGAAGGATTGGTCCCTCGACCCCGTGAAACAGCACGTCAGACCCCGGACGACTCTCCACTCGGGACGGTGACGAACCGGATGAATCACCCGGACGGCCTACACCGCCAAGCGCCGTGTACGGAGTGTGCATAATCCGGGGAGGACTGGCCGCAGATCCTCGCCCTCGACGAGGTGCTCGCCCGGGTAGCGCCGGCACCGGTGGTCACGCTCAGCCGGGCGGTCGCCCTGGCCACGGTGCTCGGCCCGAGGGCCGGGCTCGCCCTGCTCGGCACGCTCGACATCGATGACCACATGGCGCGCACCCACCGGCTCGAACGTGCCGGTGACCCGGCCGCGGCAGGCGAGTCCTACCTGCAGCGCACTCGGAAGCTGCCTATCGGCTAGGAAGCGATCGCGGCAGCCCGAACCATGGGAGCACGCTGTTGTCGAAGCGGGTGAAGGCACAGATCCGGTCGCCGGTGAGGGTGAGGACGAACAAGCCGGTTCCATGGCGGATGCCGGTGGAAGCGCGAAGGTAGGCCCCGAACGCCGGCTGACCATTGGCTCGCGTCGGCACGAGGTCAACCCTCCGGCCCGAACCGAAGATGCTGGCGAAGAGGCGGGCCACGACGTCGCGGCCCTGGTATTCGAGGGGAATCGGTGGCATGGAGATGAAGACATCGTCGGTGAGCAAGGCGACCAGCGCCTCCAGATCGCCGGACTCGTAGGCGCGGACGAACTCTGCCACGAGCCCCTGCTCGGAGGCTGAGTCGGGGCGGGAGCCGGTTCGCGCTCGTCGGTCGGCGGCTGCTGGCGCCGCAGGCTGGCGCGGGCCCGTTTGAGGGCGCTGTTGACCGACTCGACGGTCGAGTCGAGCATGTCGGCCACCTCGTTCGCGTGGAATCCGAGGACGTCGCGCATGATGAGCACGGCGAGCTGGCGTGGCGGCAGGACCTGAAGAGCAGTCACGAAGGCCAGGGAGATGGCTTCGGTCTGCTCATACCGGGCCTCCGGGCCGAGCGGCACGTCGATCGCACCCTCGAGGAGGGCGTCGGGATACGGCTCGAGTCCATACGACCTCGCCGAGCCGGGTCGGCTCGGGCGGTTCAACCTCGGGCATGTCCCACTCCCGGGCCGGGCGTCGGCTCGCCGACCGACGCGTGTTGAGGCACCTGTTGGTGGCGATCCGGTAGAGCCATGAGCGGATCGAGGCGCGTCCCTCGAACCCCGCGAGGCCCCGCCAGGCGGCCAGCAGCGTGTCCTGTAGGGCGTCCTCGGCGTCCTGCAAGGAACCGAGCATCCGGTAGCAGTGCACCTGTAGCTCCCGACGGTACGGCTCGGTCAGCTCTCGGAACGCCTGGCCGTCCCCGGCCCGCGCCCTGGCGATCAGCTCGGTTGTCACCGCTCCACCCTCGCCTCGCGTCTCTCGCTCTCCTTGTCGACCGCACAGTATCGACACCGACCGAGTGGCAAACTGGGCGGTCCGCGCCCGCCCATTTTCTCGACGTCGTGGTGTCTGCATCATCGACGGCTCGACGATCCGGACGTCGGCGTATGGCGAAAGGCAACCACGCACAGATGAGTTCCATCCGCCGGTCTTAACTCATGAGGTGGGCGGCTGTGATCACCCCGGCACGGAAAGGAACCAGAGATGATGCTGACGGACAAGGTTACGGTGATCTACGGAGCCGGAGGCGCGATCGGCAGCGCTGTCGCACGCGCCTTTGCGGCTGAGGGGGCCAATCTTTTTCTCTCCGGGCGCCACCTGGCACCCGTCGAAGTTGTCGCCAAGGACGTTGTTTCCGCCGGCGGATCCGCCGAGGCGGCGGAGGTCGATGCTCTCGACGAGCAGGCCGTGGACAAGCATCTACAGTCCGTGACCGTCAAGGCTGGCCGCGTCGATATCTCGTTCAACGCGATCGGCATCCCGAATCCGAAGATCCGTGTGCCACTGGTCGAGCTGGATGTCGAGCAGTTCTCCCTGCCGATCGCGACCTACACGAGGTCGTACTTCCTGACCGCACGCCTGGCGGCCCGGCGGATGATCGCGAACCGATCGGGGGTGATCATGACCGTCACCGCAGTCCCTTCGCGGACGGGCATCCCATTTGTGGGAGGCGGCGGTCCGGCGAATGCCGCCGTGGAGGCACTCACCCGAGGTCTATCCGCCGAGCTCGCACCTCAGGGCATTCGCGTGGTCGGTCTGCGACCACAGGGCATACCGGAGACAGGCAGGATCAGGGAAAGCTTCGAGCTCTACGCCAAGGCATCGGGAATGACCTGGGAACAGTTCCACGAGTTAACCGCAGGCAGGACCCACACCCGACGGCTTTCGACGCTCGCGGAGATGGCTAACATGGCGGTCTTCATGGCTTCCGATAAGGCGAGCGGGATGACGGGAACTACCGTCAATTTGACCATGGGCAGCCTGGATGACTAGCGGCTGAGCTAAGCGACCGAGCCTCTGCTCAGAGCGAGCGTGCGTCTGCGCCCGACGAGCGACGCGACGACCGTCCAGGTTCGCGACGGCAAGTCCACGGCGACGTTCTCGACCATCGCCGAACGGGTGCTGGAGGGCATGGCCGGGTGGCACCGTCGGCACACCCGGCGACCGTCGGGAGACTTCAGAACTTGCTCGTCTGGTCGTTGAAGTAATGACCTTCTTCGAGGTCCGGGATGAGCGCGGCCTGGACGGGATGCCATCCCAGTTGCTTCTGGGTCAGGGTGCTCGAGGCCGGGTTGTCCAGCGAGACGAAGGGGGCGCGCCAGCCGAAATGGCCGGCTGCCTCCGCACAGGGAACGGCGGTCACCGGCAGCTTCACCTGCGGGCCGGTGACGTCGACGATGTCACGTACCGGCACAGCCTCGTCGCCGCCGGCATGCAGTCGTGCGCCCGCGGGCGCCGCTTCCAGGGCCAACCGGAACAGGTGTGCGGCGTCGAATCGGTGCACGGCGGACCAGCGGTTGGACCCATCGCCCACATAGGCCGAGACGCCCTTCGCGCGGGCGATACCGATCATGGCCGGGACGAATCCATGCTTGTCGCCCCGACTGTGCACCGACGGTGGGAGCCGCACCACCGATACGCGAACGCCGCGCGGCCAACGACGTCAGCGCCGGGCTGGTGTCCCTGGACGGCCGCCGGCTGGCGTTCGCACGTCTGACCGGCAGCGACCGCAGCCCGGAAGGGCCCAGCCCGACCGCGGTCAACGCCAACGACTGGGTCATCGTCGCCTCGACGAGGGGGACCCCGGCGGCATGGTCCGGGCCGTGGGCCGCCGGTCCGGTTGCCCTGACCGTTGCCGGGCTGCTGGCGCTTGCGCTGGCCGGAGCCGGCTACACCCGCCACCACCGACAACTGCACAACCGGGCCCGCACCGACGACAACGCCACCTACGCCGAGGAACACGACACACACAGCCTCGTCAAACTCGGCCTAGAGGCGGCCCTGCTCACCGCGATCGAACACCGCCAGCTCGTCCTGTACTACCAGCCTGCCCTCGACCCGGCCACCGGCCAGGTCCACCGGGTCGAAGCCCTGGTCCGCTGGCAACACCCCGACCTCGGCCTGATCCCGCCCAACGACTTCGTCCCGCTCGCCGAGGAAACCGGGCTCAGCCACCCGCTGACCCGCCTGGTCCTGGAGATGGCGCTCGACCAGACCGCCCAATGGCACGCCGGAGGACTCGCCCTGCAGGTCTCGGTCAACCTCTCCCCGGCCAACTGCACCGACCCGCAGCTACCGGACGAGGTCGCGGCCATGCTCGCCGCCCGCAACCTTCCCCCGGCCGCGCTGCGGCTGGAGGTCACCGAACACGCCGCACTCGACCCGTCCGCGGAGCAGGTGCTCACCCGGCTGCACCACCTCGGCGTCAGCCTCGCCCTGGACGACTTCGGAACCGGCTTTTCCAGCCTCTCCCACCTGCGCCGGCTACCGGTGGCCGACATCAAGATCGACCGCAGCTTCATCGCCGCGCTCGCCGACGACCCCACCGACACCGTCATCATCCGCTCCACCATCGACATCGCCCACGGACTGGGCTGCACCGTCACCGCCGAAGGCGTCGAGGACGAGCACACCGTCCACGGCCTGTACCGACTCGGCGTCGACACCATTCAGGGCTACCACGTCTGCCGGCCCATACCAGCCGGCGAACTACGCCGTTGGCTGCAGCAGACCCCACAAGTCCGGCGAACCGCCTAGGGCCCTAGCCTCAGCCGGCTTGACCCTCGCCGCTCACATCACCCAGGATCGCCGCGGCGACGCGAAGTCGACGCCGGGTGTCCAGTCAGGGCGATCGGGCAGCCGGCTAACGGCGTGACATGCCGTCGGGTAAGCGGGGGCCAGCGGCCGAACAGGTCGTCGTAGCCGGAGGCTTCTCCCGGGGCGCGGCTGGTCGAGCGGGTCGGTGGACGGCAACCTCGGAATATCGATCTGGGTCGATGAGTTTTGTGGTCCTAGGTGGTCTCCACATACAGACAGCCATCGACAGGAGACACACGTGACGGCCGCGACCGCGCCGCGCCAGCGCACGCCGACGCCCCGCACCATCCAGCGCACCTACCTGCTGCTGCTGTTGGGGAACACGCTGGCGGCGTCGCTGATCTGGGGGATCAACACGATCTTCCTGCTCGACGCGGGGCTGTCCAACTTGGAGGCGTTCGCGGTCAACGCCTTCTTCACCGCCGGGATGGTGCTGTTCGAGGTGCCGACCGGCATCGTCGCCGACACCCGTGGACGCCGGACGTCCTACCTGCTCGGCACGGTGACGCTGAGCGGGTCGACGTTGCTCTACGTCCTGCTCTGGCAGACCGGAGCGCCGTTCTGGCAGTGGGCTGTCGTCTCGATCCTGCTCGGTCTGGGGTTCACGTTCTTTTCCGGCGCGGTAGACGCGTGGCTGGTCGATGCCCTCACTGAGACGGGCTTCACCGGCGCGATGGAGTCGGTGTTCGGGCGCGGCCAGGTCATCACCGGAGCGGCGATGCTCGGCGGCTCGGTCGCGGGAGGGTTCATCGCGGAGCAGACCAACCTGGGCGTGCCGTTCGTGCTCAGGGGCCTCATCCCACTGCCCTTAAGTTAAGAATCTTCATGTGGCTTTGGGTAGATTTGACGTGACGATGTTGATCGTGTAGCTGACCTTGCGGGTTCGTTCGGTACGTCGTTGGTTCGGAGTGCGGGGGCTGGTGCGTTGTCGACCGG
>WNFX01002028.1_pt1 | contig 20571 bp, 20 predicted proteins | sample 5400111 | NCBI WGS metagenome assembly WNFX01 (sample SAMN13153363, study PRJNA577476) | soil metagenome | isolation source: 40 cm soil or saprolite under grassland replicate 1 | place: USA:California | collected 2016-06-15 | reverse complement strand
CTGGAGGCGGCACAGGCGATTGGCCGGCGCGGCCTCGTCGAGCTCGGCGCGCTCGGCCTCATCCCGTCGATCCTCTACGACGAAGATGTCGGCGTCGGTGTGCTCGAGCGGTATGTGATGCCGCTCGAGCGGGACGGCCGCTCCGGCGCTGTCGTCCTTGACACGGTGGAGCGTTACCTGCGCAACGACTGCCAGGTGCACGAGACCGCGGCGGAGCTTGGCGTGCACCCGAACACGGTCCGATACAGGGTGCGCCACTTCGAGCAACTGACAGGCTGCTCCCTGAAGCACACCGAGTCACTGGTCGAGGCGTGGTGGGCGCTGCGCCGGCGCAGCATACGCTGAGTAACGGTGCCGATCTCGCCCGGCCGGACCGGTTCCCGCCATCACCATGGAAATACGAGAAATTCTCCTTAACGGCTGCGCGGCGCGACCCCCCAGAACGCGCAATTGTGACTGGTGGCGAAGTCGGTCTCGACCTGCGGCACCGGCGGGATCAGTGACTGCACCCGCTCGGTGGCGTTGTCGTAGCGCGGCCAGCGCGGCGTGCCGGGCGAGAAGGGGAATCCGTGCCCGGCGAAGTTCGCCCAGTAGCGCGTCATGGTGTCCGCCAGCTGCTGCTGCTGGGGCGAGAGCGGCCCGCCGAACACGGCGGTCGGCAGGTCGAAGAGGTACTGGATCTCGGACGCGTGGGCCGCACCGTAGGGGAAGCTCACCGGCGGCAGGAACCGTTCCGGTGCGTTCTCGTCGTTGAACTCGTAGGCGTGCGTCGGCACGTACGCCGACACCAGCTGATCCACCGTAAGCGCGGGGCAGGCGAAGATCGCGTCGGTTCCCACCGCGCTGAGGGCGACGGCGGGGCTGGGGAAGGCGCTCAGCGGGTAGCGCGCCGCGATGGCCGCCGCGACCGCTGGGGATACGCCGAGGGTCGTGGCGATCATGCTCTGGTAGTTCGCCGCCGTGACCGGCGCGCCCGTTAGCTCGTCAAGCGCGACGAACAGCCGCCACTCGTCGTGGTTGGATCCGTTGATCACCGGCACGCGGTTGAATTGGCCGCTGGCGAACGCGGTCTTCAGCGACTGGGTGAGCACGAGGCCGTCGATGTCCGGCTGGTAACCGCCGGTGTTCTCGCTGGCCAGGATGGTCGACACCGGCAGACCGCGCAGGCAGGCCGCCGTCTGGCTGGAGCAGCCCGCGTTGGCCGCGAACGCCTCGCCGGCCGTCTCCGCCGTCGCCAGGGGTGCCTGCGTCAGGTCATAGGCCCCGCTCTCGACGATGGCCCTGGCGAACAGGCCCCTGGCGGCGCGGGAAGCGAGCTGCGACAGCACGCTCAGGCCGCCGGCCGACTCACCGAAGATGGTCACGTCGCGGGGGTCGCCGCCGAACGCGCCGATGTTGTCCCGCACCCAGCGCAGCGCCGCCTGCTGGTCCATGAGCCCGTAGTTGCCTGACGGCCCGCCCGGGTGGTCGCTGAGCGCCGGGTGGGCGAGGAAGCCGAGCGCACCGAGCCGGTAGTTGATGGTGACCACGATCGCGCCGTCCCGTACGAGCGTGGCCGGGGCGTAGTCGTCGCTCTCGCCGGTCACCAGGGCACCACCGTGGATCCACACCATGACGGGGCGGCGGAACGCGCCGCTCGCATGGGCCGCCGGGCGGAAGACGTTCAGGTAGAGGCAGTCCTCCGACGTGCTCGCCGCGCCGAACGGTGTGGCGGGCTGCGGGCAGTGCGGTGCGAATCGCGTGGCGTCGCGCGGGCCCGGCCAGCGGGCGGCCGGTTGCGGCGGGCGCCAGCGCAGCGGGCCGACCGGAGGGGCGGCGTACGGAATACCGAGGAACTCCTCAGCCGTCCCCGTGGTCACGCCGCGAACGGCTCCGTCGGTGGTGGCGACGACGAGCCCGCGGCCGACGGCCCGATGCCCGATCGAAGCCGCACGCGCGTCGGCGGCGGTCGCACTGGCGACCAGGGTGCCAAGGACGACGGCGCCCACGCCTAGCCGGGCACGTGCCCGCCAGCCAATCCGGTCAACTAACATCCGTCTCTCCTTCCCGATGCTACGTCGCACGCAGGGGCCCTCATCTGCTCTAGAGACTGGGATCTGGGCTCAACGTCCGCGGTGGCGCGGCGCTGGCCGGGGCGGGTTATGCGGAACGCTCAACGGCCTGTGGTTTGCGGATGCCGTGGCGCATCGGCCAGGCAACGCTGTGCTCGCCGCGCTCGGCGAGAGCGTAGAGATGGGCGGGCCCGGTCGTGCCGTCCCTCGCCATGTTTCTGACGAGGATCGCCGCCCGCGATCCAACCGGTGCGCAGCCGAGGTACTCAGCGATCATCTGTTCGGCGCGTTCGGCGTTGTCGGTGCGTCCGCACGGACATTGCAGAGCGTCAGTGCTGCCCGGGAGCAGGACACCGTAGTCGTAGATGGCCGTACCGGGCGTCGCAGCGAGGTGAGGTTCTGTCATGCCGAGCCCTTGTCGGTGTTGGCGCCCGAGGGTTGCGTCGCCGGGAAGACGGCGCGCGGGCGGGCCGGGCGGAGCGCTGTGGTCATGATGGTTCCTTTCGGCCCGGTGCTGTAAGCAGAAGTACGAGCATGTACTTTAGAAGACGAAGTAAAGTTTAGGAGCGTGTCCGTAATGCGGCAAGAGGGCGCTTTGGCCCGCACCCACGAGGGTGAGCCTGGTCTGCCGCGGGGGCGGAGCCGCCTGCCAGCCGAGACGGTGCGCGCGGCGCAGCGCGAACGCTTGCTCCGGGCGGTCATCGCGGCGGTGGCCCAGACCGGGTTCCGTGATGTCACTGTCGCCGATATCGTCCGGCGTGCCCGGGTATCGCGCGCCGCGTTCTACGCTCACTTCTCCGGCAAACAGGACTGCTTCCTCGCCGCCACGCGCGAAGGAGGCCATGTCATGACGGAGCGGGTGGTCGCCGCGGCCCGGACGCTGCCCGCAGACACGCGAGCCGAAGTTGTGCTGCGGGCTGGTTTCGCCGCGTTCCTCGCATTCCTGGCCGAGGAGCCGGCCTTCGCCCGCGCCTTCTACATCGACATGCCCGCGGCAGGTCCCCAGGCGGTCGCGCGGATCGACGCTGCGCAACGCCGTTTCGCGGCGCTGAACCGCATCTGGCATGAGCGCGCCCACCGTGACAATCCAGCATGGCCGGTCGTTCCGTATGACGCCTATTTCGCGCTCGCGGGCGCCACCACCGAGCTTGTGCGCGCACAGGTCCGCAACGGCAAGATCCACGCCGTGACCGGCCTCGAGGACACGCTCGTCGCTCTCCACCTGGCCGTTCTCGCCGCCCAACCCTGGCCGACACGACCTCAACTCTGGACTGTCAGCCGGCCGGGGCCGGGATCGGGGCCTGCTGGGCGGTGAACAGGGCGTCTTGCTCGTCGGCGCGCTGTAGGAAGCCCTGCCTGGCCAGCCTCTGTGTGGCGGCGGTGAACGCCTGCACGTAGGCGGCGTGGGTCGGGTAGAGAGTGGCCAGGGTCGCCGCGCTGAACGGGGTGGTGGTCCCGAACAGGACGCAGAACCTTGAGACCAGGTTGTTGTCGGCGGGGGCGTTGCCGGTTCCGGTCAAAGTGGCGGTGGGCGCCTCGAGCTGGGGCAGGCGGATCCCGCCGATACCGTTGCCGAAGGAGTCCCTGGCCACGTCGGTGCCGGCGGCGTTGATCTGCATCCGCGGTGCCTGCGGTGGTTGCCTGCCCGAGCTGACCCATGCCCGCAGGTCGGCGTAGGCGGTGTCAAACAGGTAGTTCTCGGGTGCGGTGTTCACCGGGGATGTGCACGACGGGTCGATGTCCTGCGGCGTCTGGCGATGATCCTGGAAGCCGATCAGCGTCAGGTCGTTGCCGTCGACGTGGGCCGTGCCTGCCGCCTCCCACAGGCGGTAGTTCGCGTTGTCGGGCTGCCGCGCCGGAAGGTGGAACAGCACGTCGGTCTCGGTTTCGAAGTTGAGCACCGGCCGGCCGAGATCCGTGCGTATCAGCGTGGGAGTCGGGGGCCGGACCGTGCCGGACAACGCCGTGCCGGACGCGCCGTTGCTGTGAATGAGGTAGCCGTCATAGACCTTCGCCAGCGGCGCGACGGCGTCCACGTAGGTCGTCATGCGGGCAGCGGACTGCGATTCGCCGTCGGCGATGAGGTGCCTGACACGAAGGCCGCGCAGCGGGCTGTTGGCGCGGTCAGAACGCAGTGCCTGGCCCGCCTGGCTGAAGATGTCATAGGAGAAGTCGTCGGACGGGATGCTCAGCGAGCCGTACCTCGCAGGGTCGAACGCGGTGAGGGCGTTGATGCCGACGCTCTGGGCGGTGACCCCGACGTAGGCGAAGCCCTCGTTGAGCAGCTCGCTGTACCCGTAGTCCCAGTCGACGTCGATGTCGCGGCCCGCGCTGACGTTGAGCCACTCGACGATGACGGTCCCGTTGAACTTCCTCGGGTCGATTGGCGCCCGGACGAGCATCCGGGACGTGTAGGGCGCCGTTGACGCGGGCTCGACCCGCCACCTGCCATCGCTGGTCAACGGCTGCTGCGAGGTGAAGCTGTGGGCGGTGCCGGAGAAGAAGAACTCCTGCTCGGCGTAACCGTGCGAGCGCAGGTCAACCGAGGACGCAGTGAGCGGGAAGCCATGCGCGCCCCCCGTCACCGGACCGCTGATGGCGGGCGCCGGCGTCGGCAGCGGCGCCGTGGCGTCCGGCGTAGCGGGCGCCCGCACGGCCGCGGACGCGAAGCCGGTACCTGCCATCACTATTGCCGCGGCTACGGCCACACCGGCGGCACGCCAGGCCAGGCGCCGGGGGCTACGGGATGGGCTGAGTAAGTGGATCAGATTGGTCACGATCTACCTCCCAAGCGCTGCGATGCGTGCCTCCTCACGCCCCCGGCGGCGACATTCGCAACATGATGGAGTTGCTATGCAACTCGCAACACATTACACAGATGTTGCAAAGCTTCCTATCCTGCACAGATAGAATCTGAGCCGATGGATGAGCGTTTCCCCGGGGCGGGCTCGCTGGATCTGGAGCCGCCTGCGCAGACCCTGCTGCAGCGCCAGCTGCGGGCCGGTCCCCCGGCTCGCCGCATTACCGCCCTGGATGCGTTCACGCTGGCCAAGCGGTGGTTCCTGCGTGGAGAGCGGCTGGACATGGGTGGCCTGTCCCAGCAGCTCGGTGTCAACCGGGCCACGTTGTACCGCTGGGTTGGCACCCGCGAGCAGCTCCTGGTCGAGGTTCTCTGGTCGCTGGCCGAACGCACCCTGTCCGACGAGCTGAAACGGGTCGAGGCCGAGGACCCCGCAGGTAGCCGGGTCGCCGGGCTGCTCAGCAGGTTCGTCAGAGACTGCCTGTCGAACCCGGGGATGCGTCAGCTACAGCGCGACGAGGGGGCGCTGGCCTTCCGGCTGCTCACGCTGGCCCGGTACGGCTTCCACCCGCGGTTCGTGAAGCTCGTGCGCGACATCCTGGCACAGGACGCTGCCGCCGGCCGGCTCGAGGCGGCCGTACCGCTGGACGATCTGGCCTACACCGCCGTGCGCGTGGTCGAGTCCTACGTGCACCGAGCGGCAATCACCGGCGAGGAACCGGACGCCGATCGGGCCGCACGCGTCCTGCACGCGCTCTTGCGCTGAAGGGCCGGGTTGCCCGAGATTTATATACCCGGTAGCATGCACAACATGATACCTGGTCGTAAGCTTCCGGGCGGGCCTGAAGCGCTGCTGCCGCCCGCGCCCGGACCGGGCCAGGCCCGGTGAGCGCCGGGCTGCGCGAGCGGTCCGCCCCGGCGGGCCCCGCCGACGGCGGTGTGCCCGCGCGCCGGGCCGTGGTCCGCTGGGGATGGCGGCTGTTCCGCCGCGAATGGCGCCAGCAGATCCTGGTGGTCGCGTTGCTGGCCGCCGCGGTCGCGGCGGCGATCCTCGGCACCGCGGTCGCCGCCAGCGCACCATCGGATCTGAACGCGGCGGCGGTCGGGACCGCCAGCAATGGGCTCAGCCTGCCCGGCTCCGATGCGCACCTGGCCGCCGACATCGCGGCCATCAAGCAGCAGTACGCCGTCGGCCCCGTGGACGTGATCGAGAACCAGACGATCGCGGTTCCCGGCTCGGTCGCCCCGGTGGATCTGCGCGCCCAGGATCCGCACGGCCGCTACGGGCAGCCGATGCTCGCCCTGGTCTCGGGGCATTACCCGGCCGGCCCCCGCGAGGTCGCGGTGACCAGCGGCGTGGCGACGCTGCTCAACCTCCGCATCGGCGCCATCTGGCACCAGGGCGGCCAGGCGCGGCGCGTCACCGGCGTGGTGGAAAACCCCGCCAACCTGCGGGACGAGTTCGCCCTCGTCGCCCCCGGGCAGATCACCGCCCCGGCCCAGGTGACGATCCTGTTCGATTCCCGCCGGTGCCCGAATGCGCAGTGCGCACAGGCGCGGGCGCACCCTCCCGGCGGCGCGCAGCCCGTGGCTGCTCAGCCGACAATCGGCAACCCGTCAGCCAGCCTCAGCCCCGCGGCCATTGTGCTCGTGCTGGCCGTATTCGGGCTGATCTTCATCGGCCTGGTCGCGGTGGCCGGATTCACCGTGATGGCCCAGCGGCGGATGCGCGCCCTCGGCATGCTCGCCGCGGTCGGCGCCACGGATCGCAACATCCGGCTTGTCATGGTCACCGGCGGCGCTGCCGCAGGCGCGGCGGGCACGCTGATCGGCGCCATCGTGGGCCTGCTCGCGTGGGTCGCCTACGCTCCGCGGCTGCAGGCCAGCGCCGGGCACGTCATCGACCCGTTCCACCTGCCGTGGCCGCTGATCGCCACCGCGATGACCCTGGCCGTGGTCACCACCATCGCCGCCGCTTGGCGCCCGGCCCGCGCGGCCGCCAGGCTCCCGGTCGTGGCGGCCCTGTCCGGGCGGCCAGCACCCCCCAAGACCTCGCACCGCCTGGCTGTGCCGGGCATCATCCTGCTCGCGGCCGGCTTGGGCCTGCTCGCATTGAGCGGCGGGTGGGCACAATTGGGTGTCAACGGCGGAACCCTTGGGTGGGCAGCAGCCGACACCTACGGCGGAAAAGACACGTTGCTGCTCGTCGCGGGCATCGTGGCCACGACCGTCGCTGTTCTCTTGCTCGCTCCCCTGGCCGTCGCGCTGCCGACGGCCGCAGTCGCGCGTGCACCGGTCGCGGTGCGGCTCGCGGTGCGCGACCTCGGCCGTTACCGGACCCGGTCCGGGGCCGCCCTCGCTGCGGTCACCTTCGCCGTGTTCCTCGCCGTGCTCACCTGCATCCTGGCCACCGCCAGCTTCTCCAACCCCCTGGTCTTCACCGGCCCCAACCTCGCGCCCAACCAGCTCATCGTCTACGAGCCCCACACCATCGGAAAAGGCTATTGGTATAGGAGCCTCGGCCCGCCGGCCTCAGCGCCGCAGCATGCGGTCGCGGCCAAGGTGGACGCCCTCGCCGCTGCGCTGCACGCCCGGTTCACCCTCGCCCTCGACTCCGCCGGCCGGCCTGACCGTGGCTCGCTCGACACACCAAACCAGGCCAGCCAGCTGGCCACGCTCTGGCAAGCGGTCAGTACCGGCACCGTGATGCGCGACGAAGCGATGCTCGAAGACAGCGCCAACTACACCGGTACTTTGTACGTCGCGACCCCGGCGCTGCTGCGCGCCTACGGGATCAAACTCAGCCAGATCGACCCCGGCACCGACATCCTCACCTCACGGGCCGGGCTGGCCGCGGTGCCCGGCCTCGAACTGCTCGGCCAGGGCGACATCGTCGACCACATGAAACCTCCCGGCCACGAGATTTCCGAGACCCACTACTGCCCGCCGGCGAGCTGCGCCGCCCAGCCGAAGATCCAGACCTTCACCAGCCTGCCCACCGGCACCTCCGCTCCGAACACGGTCATCACCGAACACGCGGTCCGCGCACTCGGGCAGCAACTGGTCCCGAACGGCTGGCTCATCCAGACCGCCGGCCCCCTCACCCCGGCGCAGATCTACACCGCCCGGCAGATGGCCGCCGCCGCCCATACGCAGATCGAGACCCCGTCCGGGCAGCCGTCGGGGTCGCAGATCCGGGCCTGGGCCATCGCGGCAGGCCTCCTGCTGGCCCTCGCCGTGCTGGCCATGACGGCCGGCCTGATCCGCGCCGAGACCGCCAGTGACCTGCGCACCCTGGCCGCCGCCGGGGCCAGCAGCACGACCCGCCGGGCCCTGGCCGCCGCCACCGCAGGCGCCCTCGGCCTGCTCGGCGCAGTCGGCGGCACCGCCATCGCCTACCTGGCCGTCATCGCCTGGGCGCACGGCTCCCTGGGCACCACCCTGCGCCCCGTGCCCGCCGCCGGCCTGATCATCATCCTGGCCGGCCTGCCGCTGGCCGCCGCCATCGGCGGCTGGCTGCTCGCGGGACGCCAGCCGCCCCTCATCGCCCGCCAGCCGCTCGAATGAACCTGCCCCTGCCCACCCGGCCGCCCGACATCGATAACGCCCGGGATCGCGCTGGCGCTGGGCCGGCTCGTGATCGCGGCGGCTGGCGCGCCCTGGTCCCGGCAGGCTGGGCCGCCGGGACCCCGGCAGGCTGGGCCGCCGGGACCCCGGCCGCGTCGGCCCTGCGCACCGATTGAGGCACCCGCTGTGGCGCGGCGCGAGCATTGGGTGCGGGTGGCCACCGGGCTGGCGGGCCTGGCGGCGGTGGTGGTGGTGGTGGTGGTGTACCTGCGTCCCGGGCTCGCGGATCCACGCGCGCACTGGCCGCTGTGGGATGTGAACGTGTACTGGTGGGGCGGACGGCAGGCCGCCCGCGGCGCGGCACTGTACGCTCCCGGCGCGACCTACCGCTTCACCTACCCGCCGTTCGCCGCCGAGCTGTTCCGGATCGGCGCGGATGCGCCGGTGAGCGTCCTGCAGGCCGCGATCACCGCCGCGAGCGTGGGCGCGCTGGCCATGCTGTGCTGGCTGGTGACCGGCGTGGCCGGGATCGTGGTCGCGGCGCAGGCGCACCGCCGCGGCCACCGGCTGGCCGGGGTGGCGTGCTGCGGCATCACCGGCCTGATGGTCTCGCCGTTCTCCTGGACCCACCACTGGGTGTGGGCCGTGCCGCTGCTCGTGACACTGCCCGCGACCGCGTGGCGACGCCGCTCACCCGCCTACGCCCTGGCCACAGTGGCGGCCGCCACTGTCTTCTCCGGGTTCATCCCGCTGGCGTGGCCCGGCCATCAGCCCGGCCTGCGGCTGGCGGCCAGTGACCTCTACGTGCTCTGCGGCCTGGCCGTGCTGGCGGGCACCGCCCTGGCCCTGGCCCGGGAGCGCGCAGCGGCCGTCCCCCGGCCGGTCTCGATGATGAGGGCCGCGATGAGGCGCCCGCGCTGGGTGGAGTTCTCGCTGACCGCTCAGGAGTTCGCCGAACTTGAGGCGGCCGCCGGGCGAGCCGGGCTGGCCCGGGGCGCGTATGCGGCCGAGGCGGCGCTGGCCGCCGCCCGGGGCCACGGCTGGGAGCCTGCCATTCCCGCAGGCGTCACGGGAGCCGGTCCACGCCCTCCGACCGGCCCCGCGGATCAGCATGAACCTCGGCCCGGCGGTGGCCGAAGCTGAATGCGACCGGGCGACCGTAACCGAGCAGGCCGCGGCCGAGGTGGGTCAGCGAATGGCGCACCGCGCGCCCGCGCCGCACGGTCTCGATCAGCTCAGCGTCCCGCAGCACCTTCGCGTGCTCGGACGCTGACGCGGCGCTGATCCCGAGCCGCGCCGCGAGCTCCGCCGTGCCGCAAGGTTCCCGCAGCGCCCGCAGCACGGCCGCGCGGGTGTGGCCGAGCAGGACGGCCAGGCTGGCGCGGCCGCCAGATCCCGCAGCGTCAGGCACCGCCCGTCCAGCGCCGACCGCGGGCTGAGCACCGGTGCCCGCATCGGCCCAGGAACCGCCGGGCTGTGCCGGGTAGATCAGGGCGTTGCCGCCGAGTTCAGGCGGGCGGATGCCGAACACCGGCGGGCCGGTCAGGAACGCGGACGGCATGAGCTGCACGCCATGACCGCCGAGCCACACGTCCCTCCCGCGACCCGTCTTCTCCAGCGCCTGGTCATGCCACGCGAGCCCGGAGTGGAGACTGGCGAACAGCTCCGCCTGGCCGCCCTCCGCCAGCACCGGGATCCGCGCCGCCACGTCGGCACGGAACGACGCCAGCACGCCCGCCCAGCGCGGCGCCACGCACGCGGCGTAGAACGCCCGCAGCGCGCGCACGACGACCTCCAGCATCTCCCGGTCACCGTCGGCGAGGTCGCGCAACCAGGCCGGCGGTCGGCTGTTGCGGTCCTGGCGCGTCTGCCATGACAGCGCTAGGTCGCTGCCCAGCACCGGCTTCGGCGTGGCACGCACCGTCTCCAGTCCCTCGTCAAGGGCAGTCACCATCGGATCGAGGAACTGCGGCCCGAGCCCCGCACGTGGCACCAGGTCGAGCAATGGCCGGGCCGCCGCGGGAAAGGCCCGCCGCATCTGGATCAGCCACCGGGCGTGGCGCGATCGCACCGGCATGCGGGCGGCGGCGGAGCGGCGCATCTGCTGCAGCGCCAGGCCCGCTTCCATGAGCGGCGCCGGGGCCGTGCAGAACCGGGTCCGCGCCAGATCATGGGCGGTGAAGTGCACGCGCGTCAACAGTCCTCCGAGGGCTCGGCGCTTGATCCTTCGGCCGGAGCCGAAATGCTTGCCGGGGCGCCTGGCAGGCGCGGAAGATACCGCTCTATCGCCCGAGCATGCCATGGAGGTGCCCATGATGCGAGGAGTCTTCCGCACCGCGCTGGCCGCGGCCTGCCTGCTGTGCCTCGCCGCTGCACCCGCCGCTGCGAGCGCAGTAACGGGAACGGCGGCGCACCGCGCAGACGACGGCCCAGCCGCCCAGCCGGGTGGGTTCAACGGCCCGGTCGTGACCCACCCGCCGGCCGCGCCGTTCACCTACCAGGCGGGCGAGGTATGCAGCTTCGCTGTGCACGTCACGTTCCCGGTCAACGAGGTGATCCAACGGACCTGGATGAACGACGCCGGCCAGCCGGTCTTTGCCATCGCCAGCGGACTGCTGATCGCGCAGGTCACCAACGTGGCCACGGGCCGCTCCACGGTGGCCGACCTCAACCAGACCGGGACCTACAGCTATCCCGGTGACGGGTCGTTCATCCTCAGCGGTAACGGCGGAGTCTTGGCCGGCTTCCATACCGGCGACACCCCGCACAACAAATTGATCTTCTCTCCGGTCAGCGCGCACAGCTTCTTCTCGGCGCGGGTCGCCACGGTGAACGGGAACACCACCCGGACGCTGCTCCAGCTGAGCGGCCCGTATGAGGATCTCTGCCAGGTCCTCGCCTCCCCGCAGGGTTAGGTCGCCATCGTGGACGCGCAGCTCAAAGCGGGCGCCGCCTACGCGGCAGCCAGCCGTCGACTCGCCACTTCGATCCGGGGCGCCCTGGCAGCAGCAGGACGATCAGCAGCCCCACCGCCGACAACAGCAGGCCGAACGTCAACCCAACCCGCTCGCCGTAGCCCTTGCGCTCCGACAGCCACGACGCCGCAGCCGCCGAGATCAGCCACACGAACAGCAAGTACAGCGCCTTGGCGCCGATCCCGTTCATCGGGTCGCTCCGTAACCGGTCATGTCCCCAGGTACGCCCTCTGGACCTCGGGGTCGTCGTGGAGGCTCGCCGAATCGTTGGCCAAGGCCACGCGCCCCGTCTCCAGCACGTAGCCGCGACTGGCGGCGTCGAGCGCGCGGTTGGCATTCTGCTCGACCAAGAGGATCGCGACCCCGGAGCGGTTGATCTCGCCGATGGTCTCGTAGATCCGCTGCACCAGGTTGGGCGCGATCCCGAGTGACGGCTCGTCGAGCATCAGCAACTTCGGCCGGGCCATCAGCGCGCGCCCGATCGCGAGCATCTGCTGCTCGCCGCCGGACATCGTGCCCGCCTTCTGGTGGTCGCGCTCTTTGAGCCGGGGGAACAGGCCGTAGACGCGGTCAAGGTCTTCGGCGATCTCGGGGCCGCGCCGCCGGTGGGCGCCTAGGTCCAGGTTCTCGCGCACGGTCATCCGGGGAAAACAGTGGCGGCCCTCGGGCGCGAGCGCGACCCCGCGGATGACTACCTCGTGCGCCGGCACGCGCGTGATGTCCTCTCCCGCGAACGTGATCTTCCCTTCGCTGGCCGGGGTGAGGCCCGAGATCGAGCGCAGGGTGGTCGACTTTCCGGCGCCGTTGGAGCCGATCAGCGTCACCACCTCGCCCGCGTCGACCGTCAGCGAGACACCCTTCAGTGCCTCGATCGAGCCGTAACGGGTATGGATGTCTGCGACCTCGAGCAGGGCCATCACTCCTGCCTTCCGAGATACGCCTCGATCACCACGGGGTCCGCGCGGACCTCGGCCGGCTCACCTTCGGCGATCTTCTTGCCGTAGTCGAGCACCGTGACGCGCTCGGAGACGCCCATCACGACCTTCATGTCATGCTCGATCAGCAGAATCGTCAGCTTCAGCTCGTCCCGCATCTTGCGCATGAACGCCGTCAGCGCCTGGGACTCGTGCGGGTTCATGCCCGCGGTCGGCTCGTCCAACAGCAGCAGTCGCGGCTCGGACGCCAGCGCCCGTGCGATCTCCACGCGCCGCTGGTCGCCGTACGGCAGCTGCGAGGCGAGCTGGTCGAAGACGGTCTCGCGCAGGCCTACGTAGGCCAGCAGCTCGCGGGCCCGCTCGCGAGCTGCCCGCTCCTCGCGGCGGACCCAGGGCGGACGGAAGATCGACCCGAACAGCCCGGCCCGCATCCGCGTGTGGTGCCCGATCATCACGTTCTCGACGGCGGTCATCGCGCCGAACAGGCGGATGTTCTGGAAGGTCCGCGCGACACCGTACCTGGTGATCACATCCGGCCGCGCGTGCGTGATGTCTCGCTCGCCGAGCAGGATCCTCCCCCGGGTGGGCCGGTACAGCCCGGTCAGCATGTTGAACAGGGTCGTCTTCCCGGCGCCGTTCGGCCCGATCAGCGACACGATCGAGTGCTGCGGAACGTCGACCGAGACGTCGTTGACGGCCACCAGCCCCCCGAACTCCTTCGTGACGTGCTCCGCGCGCAGGACTCCGACCGCGGGCGGCGCGGGCGCCTCGACCGAGCTCACGTCGCGCCTCCGCCGCTGCTCGGCACCTCCGCGAGTTGGGCGTCGCCCGCTGCGATCTCGGCCGTCAGTTCAAGCCGGCGTCGCCGCTCCGGGATCAGGCCTTGCGGCCGAAGGATCATCATGAATACCAACAGGAACCCGAAGATCCCAAACTCCACCTGGGTCAGCTGGAAGTGCAGCCCGAACTTGGCGGGGAGGCCGTTCAGGACGTCAGGAATCAGGTAATTGTTGATGTAGCCGAGCGCCAGCCCGCCGACGACCGCTCCCCAGATCGAGCCCAGCCCGCCGATGATCACCATCGCCAGGATGAAGATCGAGAACCCGAACTGGAACTGACCGGCGTTGACCTCGGTGTAGTAAGTGCCGAAGAACGCACCCGACATGCCTCCGAACGCGGCGCCGATCGAATACGCGAGCAGCTTCGTCTTCACCAGCGGAATGCCCATCGACACGGCCGCCACCTCGTCCTCACGCAGCGCGACCCACGCGCGGCCCAGCCGTGAGTCGCGCAGGCGCAGGTTGACGAACAGGACGACGAGCAGGATGGCAAAGATCAGCCAGTACCACGGTCTCAGGTTCAACAGGTTGAACGACCCGATTCCTGGGAAGTACGGTGCGTCGACCGCGCTGATGCCGAGATTGCCGGCCGTCAGCGTCATGCCGCCGCCGACGTGGACGCTCTGGCCGTTGACCGCCACCACGCCGATGATCTCGCCGAACGCGAGCGTGACGATCGCGATGTAGTCGCCGCGCAGGCGCAGCGTCGGCAGGCCGATCAGCGCTCCCGCGGCGGCGCAGATGATCGCGGCGCCGATCAGGATCAGGATGAAGTTGAGGTGAACGCCCGCCAGCGTGCTCGCGACCGGCGAGACCAGCGCGTGGATGCGAGCCTTGAAGAAGAACCCGGAGCCGAACCACCCGAGCGAGTACGCGCCAAGCGCGTAGAAGGCGACGTACCCGAGATCGAGCAGCCCGGCAAAACCCACGACGACATTCAGGCCCAGCGACATCACCGCGTAGGTAACCGCGATGATCGTCGCGTTCATGAACCCGCTGGACGACGAGAACAGGAACGGCAGCACGATCCCGATCGCGATGAGCGATCCCGCCAGTGCGCGGCTCCACCACGGGGGAAGCCGCTTCGCCGCGGCCGCACGCCATTCACGCAGCAGCGCGCCCAACTCGGAGGGTTCGGGCCGTCGGGGTCCGGGGTGTCCCCGTACGGCGCTGTGCCCCCCCGGGCGAGCAGAGTCGTTCATCCCGCCTCCCTCGTCTCCTCACCGAGCAGGCCGCGCGGGCGAAGGACCATGATCGCGATCAGGTAGCCGAACACGACCGCCTCGGTCCACTGCGGGCCCATCCGTGAATCGGCCAGCGACTGGATGACGCCGATGATCAGTCCGCCGAGCACCGCACCGCGGACGTTGCCGATGCCGCCCATGACCGCCGCCGTGAACGCGATCAGTCCGGCCTTGAAGCCCTGGAAGTACCAGATGTTGGTCTCATAAAGCGCGTACACGAGCCCCGCGGCGCCGGCGAGCATGCCGCCGAGCAGGAAGGTGAGGGAGATGGTGGCGTTGACGTTGATACCCATCAAGCGTGCCGCCTCGGGGTCCTGGGCGGTGGCGCGCATCGCGCGGCCGGAGCGGGTCTGGTTGATGAACCAGGTCAGCCCGAACACGAGCGGGATCATCACCGCGAACGCGAGGATGTAGCCGCGCAGGATCGGCACGCCGGCGATCACGAAAACCGGTTTCTGCGAGTGGATCAGGTCGGGCACGCTCTGCGGCGAGCCCCCGCGCCAGACGAGCCCCACGTTCTGGAGAATGAACGAGAAGCCGACCGCTGTGATCAGTGGTGCGAGCTTGGGCGCGCCTCGCAGCGGCCGGTAGGCGACCCGCTCGATCAGGACGTTCAGGGATCCCGTCACGATCATCGTGATGATCAGTGTCACCAGCAGACCGCCGGTCACCCCCAGGGCACCAGTGGTGAGCCCGAGCCCGAGCGTCGCCCACAGCCCCACGGCGGTGAAGGAGCCGATCATGAACACGTCGCCGTGAGCGAAGTTGATCAGCTCGATGATTCCGTAGACGAGCGTGTACCCGATCGCGATCAGCGCCCAGATGGCGCCGTTGGACAGGCCTTCGGCGAAGTTGAAGCCCAGCTTCGAGAGATCATAATGGATCACCGCATGACCGGCCACGACGCCGGCCTGGTAGCCGTGCGTCAGATCGTTGATGCCGTAGTAGATCGGCAGCGCTGCGAGCGCCACGATCAGACCCCAACGGCCGACATAGCGGCGAACCGCAGCCAGCGGGCGTACCGGCGCTGCGGGCATGTTCAGCGAAATTGTCCTGGCTTCCACGGTTCTCTGTGGGGTATGGGGGGCGGATGCAGCTTAGTGGAGGCGGAGGGGGCGCACTGCGCCCCCTCCGCAATCTCCTTACGAGACGGTCTTCGTCGGCGTGAGCGTCTTGTAGAAGACGGGCTCGCCGTTGGATCCGACCTTGTAGAGGCCATACGACTTCAGCGTCGTGTCGCCGTTCTTGTCGAACCCGTAGGCGCCGAGCACTGACGAACGCGCGGTCGTCGCGAACAGAGCCCTCAGCACGGCCGACTTACTGTTGCCCTGACTCCCGAGGTTCTTGATCGTATCGAGCCCGAGCTTCATCACCTCGTAGCCGTAGATCGCGTATGGATCGGGATTCGCAACACCGTACTTGGCCTTGTACGCAGCGAGGAAGTCCTTGCCACCCGGATACGCGGCCAGGTCCTGTGTCGCGACCGTGCACTGAAGCAGCGGGTAAAGCGTGGCTGGGACGCCACCCTTGGCCGCACTCGTGTAGGAGTCCGTGCAGACCCCGTCGCCGCCGAACACCTTGGCCTTGGGGATCGCCGAGTTGACGTCCTTAGTGATCTGGACGGCACCGTTGGAGACGATGCCAGCGAAGAAGAAGCAATCGGCTCCCTGGCCCGCGATGGTCGACGCGTACGAGCGGAAGTTGGGTGCCGTCGGGTCGATCCCGGTGTTGCTCGTGATCGTCACCCCGTAAAAGCCCTTCTCCAGCTCGAGCAGGGTCGCCAGGCCGGCGCCGTAAGCCTCCTTGTCGTTGGCCACGGCCACCTTTGTGCAGCCGGCGGACTTCATCGCCATCAGGTCGGCGGCGGCCTGGATTGAGTCGATCGGCACGATCCGCAGGTAGGTACGGGTCCCGGTCGGATAGTACTTCTGCGGCTCGCCAGGGGCGCTGCCCGCCAGGTTCGTCGTCAGGCCGACGTACGTGTTCGCCGGGCTCACCTGCGGGATTCCCCCCTGGTTGAGGATCGGGATCGATACCTCGCTGGCGCCCGAGTTGAACTCGCCGATGTAGTAGACGGCCTTCGGGTCCGTGGCCGCCTTGCGCGCGTTGGCCGCCGTCTGGCCGGGATCCCACTTTCCGGCCGCTGCGGTCGAGTCATCGAGCGACTGGTAGTTCACCGTCCACTGCCCGGCCTTCCCGCCGGCCTGATCGAGCGCGAGCTTGATCCCATTGACCAGCGGGTTGGTCTGCGCGGTCGAGGCTCCCTGCAGCGGGAGGCTCGAGTAGAAGTCGATCGTGCCGCCGCCGCTGGATGGGCTGCTACTACTACCGCCGCTGCTAGTGCCGCTACTGCAGCCGACCGCGGCCACGGCTGTGACCATTAAGGCGGCGACCAGATTGATACGTCTCATCGTCTTCCTCTCATTGATTCTGCATAGCCCGGCTGCTATGGAGCACACTGACCGACCGGTTGGGGCTTCGACGCGTGCATCAGCCAAGCGATGAACGGCTTGACGATGTCGTCTGCCGCGGCCAGAGCAGCCTGGACGTCGAATCCATCGGCCGTTGCTATCGGCCGTGTCCTCGGCGCCAGGGGCGGCCGTACTAATTGACCGCATGTCGACTGGGTAGATCCGGGAATAGTGACCGCTCCGTCACAGCGGATACGACTTGCGCCATGGCAGCCGAGAAATGTCTGCCGCCGCTGCGAAGGAACGCTCGCCACACCGCCTCCATGGCGGCTTACTCTCACCGCAAGGTCCGGGCATGTCAAGCCACTTGACATGCAAAACTCCCTCCTTACCAGGGCTTCTCCCGGACGGGCTTCAGATGAGCGCCGTGCTCTGGCGAGAGTCTGGCATAAAGTCAGCGCCGGGTTGGACGGCTGTCGAACGCATGACTCCGATCGCTCGGCTGTCTCGCTGGCATGGACAGACCTCAGCTGAACGAACGCGATGAATACGCGCCCCTGTCGGCGATGGCGTCGGCGCACGCGTGAACGAAGGAGTGGACGGCGGGCCGGTGATCGTTTCGGCGCCAGGCCACGGCGAGCTGGGCTGGCTCGAGTCCGGTGACGGGGATGCAGGCGATCCCTGGACGGGCATAGATGATGGCGTTGCCTTCTGCGAGCAGGTGGACGGCCGCGCCGGAGGAGACGACTTCGAAGGTCTCATCCGCAGACGACGCCTCGGCGGCCACGTTGACGGGTGTCCCGGCCCGGCAGTCGGAGCCGAGCCAGAAATCCCGGAGCGGCCCGGCCGATCGGGGCAGGGCCACGAACGGCTCGTCGGCGAGCTCCGCGAAGTCCACCTCGGTTCTTGTCGCGAGGGGGTGGCGGGTGCTGAGCGCAACGAAACGGCGTTCGCTTACGAGTACCTCGGATCTGAGGGTCTCTGTTTCGATTGGGAGCCAGACGAACGCCGTGTCGGTTGCGCGATCGTGCAGGCCGGCTGTGGGGTCGCCCCAGTCAAACGATCGCAGCTCGATGCGCCAGCCCGGCTGGCGTTTCGCGAAGTGGCTGGTGATCCTCGGGTAGAGGGCGCGGCCGATAGCGGTCAGCGTGCCGACCCGGAGCACCCGGGCGTCGTCCGCGGCGGCGTCGGCGACGGCGGCGGCGCCCTCATCCCAGTCACTCAGCAACTGGTTCGCGACGGCGAGCAGCGTGGTGCCCGCCGCGGTCAGCCTGACCTGACGGCGGTCGCGGTCGAACAACTTCGCTCGCATAAGCGTTTCGAGTCCCCGGATCTGCTTGCTGAGCGCGGGCTGGGAGAGGTGGAGGCGCTCGGCGGCCCGGGTGAAGCTCAGCTCTTCCGCCACGGCGGCGAAGTAGCGCAGATCCCGCAGATGGGCATCCATATCTATCAGTTATAACAGCATGTCTTGGACTTATCAGGCCGCGCGGGCCGAGCATGCCAACAGAGCGTGTGCCGCCGCGGCGCCGCCAGGACTGAGGCAGCAAAGTGTCCCCATTTACTGTGCATACCTACCGGGCCGCCGAGCCGGGGCTATTCGTGAACTCCTACCTTGTCGAAACCGAGTCCGGGGTCCTGGTGGTCGACACCAATCTCCTGGTCTCCGACATCGAGGCGCTGCGCGCACGCGTAACCGCCCTGAGGAAGCCGCTGCGCGGTGTCCTTGTCACCCACGCCCATCCGGATCACTTCAACGGGGTCTTCGGCCTGGTCCGGGACATGGAAGTCCCGGTCTACGCGACCAGCGGCGTGTGCCGGGTGATCGAGGACATCGCCGACGCGAAACGGGCGCAGTGGTCGCCGGTCTATGGGGACGAGTGGCCCGGCGAGACCTACTACCCGAACTCGTCGCTCGCCGACCGGGCCGAGATACGCCTCGACGGCATTTCGGTGTCGGCGCGGGAACTCGGACCGGCCGAGAGCCACGCGGACAGCTATTTCCTCATTTCCGCCGACGGGAGCCCGCCCATCGCCTTCATCGGTGACGCCGCCTTCCACGGGACGCATCCCTACACCGCCGATGGCCATACGGCGAGCTGGCTCGCGTCGCTCGACGTGCTGAGTTCTGAGCTAGCCGGGGTCGGCACCCTCTATCCAGGTCACGGAAGCCCTGCCGGAGTGGCTGTGTTCGCTGAGCAGCGCCGTTACCTGCTGTATTACCGCGAGGTCGTCCGTCGCTTGGCCGACGGCGAGCCTCGGCTGTCCGGGGAGGCGAAGGCGGACCTGGACGCCGCGATGCAGGCGTTCCTTCCCGCCGCCCCGCTCACGTGGATGGTCGGGCTGGGCGCCGACGCAGTGGCCGCCGAATTGGCAGGTGCCCCGGCTGGATCACGCCGCTGACGGCGGAAGCACCGCCGTCGTGTGAACGGTGCCGCACGACACCGCCAGCATGCCGCTTACTGGGAAGGAAGCCGCGACCATGCGATATACGCTGCTGGGCAACTCGGGACTGCGGGTCAGCGAGGTCGCCCTCGGGACCATGACCTTCGGCACCGACTGGGGCTGGGGGGCGTCCCGGGACGAGAGCGCAAAGCTGTTCGAGGTCTTCGCCGAGGCCGGCGGCACACTCATCGACACTGCGAACAAGTACACCAACGGCACGGCCGAGTCGATCCTGGGCGAGCTGCTGGCCGCCGACCGCGACCACTTCGTCGTCGGCACCAAGTACTCGCTCAGCCTGCGGGACGGTGATCTCAACGCGGGCGGCAACCATCGCAAGAGCCTCGTCCAGGCCCTCGAGGCATCGCTGCGACGCCTGCGCACCGATCACGTCGACCTGCTGTGGCTGCACGCGTGGGACTACCTCACCCCGCCGGAGGAGGTGATGCGTGCTCTCGACGATCAGGTACGGCTCGGCAAGGTCCACTATCTAGGCGTCTCCGACACCCCCGCCTGGGTGGTAGCCCAGATGCAGACCCTCGCCGCCGAGCGGGGCTGGTCGCCGTTCGCCGGGCTCCAGATCGAGTACTCCCTCGTCCAGCGAGAGGTCGAGCGGGAGCTGGTGCCGATGGCCCGGGGCCTGGGCCTCGGGATCCTGGCATGGGGACCGCTGGGCGCTGGGGTCCTGTCCGGCAAGTACGCCGACAGCGGCTCCGGCAGCGGCCAGCGCAGGCTGGCCGTTGCCGACCCGGCGCGGCTGGCCATCGCCAGGGGAGTCGGCGAGGTGGCACATGATCTCGGGCTTACCTCGGTGCAGGTCGCCCTGGCGTGGCTGCGCGCCCGCGGCGGCGTCATCCCGATCCTGGGTGCCCGCACCGCCGCCCAGCTGACCGACAACTTGACCTGCCTCAAGATCGACCTCCCCTCCGATGTCCTCGCCCGGCTCGATAAGGCCAGCCACATCGACCGCGGCTTCCCCCACGACTTCCTGGCCGGCGCTGACTACACCCTCGGCGGCCTCGGCCCGCAACTCGACCTCCCGCCCGGCCGGTCACGCCACGGCTGATCGCCTCGGGAACTGCAGACCAACGGTGCCCGCGCCCACGTGCTTGCGTCGCGCTGTGGCACTGGGCCAGATACCCCGCGGCGCCGGCTTGTGGCCCCTGGCTACCTGAGTGTCGCCGGGATCCTGGCGTCCCTTACCCCGCCGGAACGGTGCTGCTGGCCACTGCGATCCTGAAGGAACGGATCCACGCCCGACAAGGCGTCGGGCTCGGGCTGTGTGTGCGGTCGCGGTCGCCGCCGGCTAC